>ERZ827488.279-NODE-279-length-81683-cov-6.057787_pt1 | contig 81683 bp, 89 predicted proteins | sample MGYA00519771_ERZ827488 | MGnify/ENA primary metagenome ERZ827488 (study PRJEB31778, sample SAMEA3449323) | human gut metagenome | biome: human gut; feature: human-associated habitat; material: faeces | place: United Kingdom | collected 2010/2012 ... | reverse complement strand
AATTTTTTAAAAAATTTTCATTTTTCTATTGACTTTTCATAGTTGGTCTCCCTTCTTTTATCTTTTTTATTATTTTTTGGCATTTTGCCAACTTGACTATTATATAATTTTTTTGAAGATTTGTCAAAGGGTTGTTCGTAATTTTTTTTTAAAATTTGAGACTATGTTACAATTCACAGTTACGTTAAACATGTTTAAAAGTTGATAATATATTCTCTATAAACAATGCATTGTAACTAGACTATATGTTTTTATTTTTTATGCAACCACCCTCAAACTCATTTTCAAGTATATCCATATGTAATTTATCATAATATTTACCATTCAAATATATTTCTTCGCGACTAGATCCAGTATCTTTAAATCCACACTTTAAATAACATTTATGTGCCCTTTTGTTAGCAGATAGCAAATCCAGCTTTATACTATGTAGATTTAAATATTTAAAACCATATTCCGATATTAGTTTTATATCTTCTGTTCCATATCCTTTACTTCTAAACTCTTTATTTCCTATGAATATTCCGAGTGTCGCACATCTGTTAATGTGGTTGATATTCTCTAATGAAACTGTTCCTATCATTTTATTATCCTTTATTGTTACAATCACAAAACTTGCTTCTTGTGAGCTGTTTTGTTCTAAATATTTCTTTTCTCCATCTAATGTTGTAAGTATTCCACTTCTTCCTAAATAGTCTGTTGTTTCAAAATCGTTTAACCATTCTGTAAATTTTTCTACGTCTTCACTGTTTTTTGGTGATAAATATATTCTATCTCCTACTAATTTTTTAAAATATTTCATATGTTATCACTTCTTTCTATTTTCTTATAATTCATATAAATATGATATTAATTCATATTCTTTTTCTCCAAATTTTTTTGATTTAATTTTTGAAGCTTTACCACCCATTGATTCATAAAATGCTCTCGATGGATAATTTTCTTTAAGACACCATAAAATCATTTTTTCTTTTTTTGAATTTTTGAATTCATTAATCGCATATTTCATAAGTTTTCTACCAATTCCATGTCTTTTCATTTCAGGTTTTATATATAATGCTATTAATTCACAATCAACATTTTCTTCTTCATAATAATTATTATAATCATATCTACAAAATCCAATAACTTCATTCTTTAATTCTGCAACAATAATATTGTATTGCTCGAAAATTCTTTTATTTTTTTCAATCGTATATTCTATGTCCATATTGTCTAAATATTCATCTGCTATAATATTTCTGTAAGCTATTTGCCAACATCTTACTTTAATATTGGCAATTTCTTCAATATCTTCACTTTTAGCTTTTCTAATTATTATCTTATCCATTTTATTTTCCCCTCCTATGCAAAAAGCCTCACAAAGAAATCTTGCTTAAGACTCCTTTGTAAGACTTTTAAAATCTATACATCGTGTAAATAACCTAAATTGTCTTTTGGCCTATTTTCTGCTAAAATTATTATTGTCACATAAAATATATGGAATGGATTATTTTCCATGGCGTTGTTTTTTCATTATTAGGAGGACATTTATGGAAGTTAAACAAGTCTATGTAACTCGGGAAAATCCTGGTAAGATTTTTTCAATTATAGAAGATGAACTACTAGAACAAATTAATACTCAAATCTATGTTAAAAATGAAATTTATCTTGCTATGAGCAAAAATGGCTATAATTATCACGTATTTTCTAAAAACTATACCAAAGGTTACCATTATTACCACACTAATGATGAAAATGATTACTTTGGTGGTGAAAAATGGTTAGAATTATCAGAAGGATGTGCTTTTGACAAAGAGATTGCTAGAGCAAGTTTTATTTCAAACAACAATGAATACATGCAAATAGTAGATTTCAATTCTTCCAAAATACCAAATTATAAACATTATCTTGTAGGATTTCAAAAATTGTTACTTATCCAATTTGAACCTAAATCAAACTAAGATTTGAACAAGAGAATCTGTAACTTTAGATTCTCTTGTTTTCTTGTGCTTCTCCTTCTACTGATAATATTTCTTTTTCATTAATTATTTGTAAATCTTCACTTGTATTTCTAATGCCATTCTCATCAATAGTTTCAGCATGTCTAATCAAATATATTATTGTATATTTCATTTATTTAAGTCTCCTTCTTTTATATTTTTACATATAACTTCCTATTCTTTGCAAACAATTTTGTTTTTATATTTATGTTTACTTATTTTTTAGAATATTTTAAGACTTTTTGTAAAAACTAATTATTATCCAAGTCTTGTTTGTTTTGTTGTTGTAATTCAAAAATTGTTTTTTGATTTTCTATTTCTGCTCTAAGTTCTTCTTCAGTAGGTAAATATAATTTATATTTTGAAGCAAAAAGTTGCTCATTTCCTTTTAGAACAGAATATTTTGCTATGTCCTCATCATAATGTTCTGTAATGCGTCCATGAGAGTAGTACTCGAGATTGTCGACGCAGTGAGTCGACAATCTCTGGAAAATTTTTATATTATAGGAAAGACTGACACCTCTACAATGTCAGTCAATATTGCTATTATTATTTATTCTTTCCACAACAATTCTTATACTTCTTTCCACTTCCACATGGACATGGGTCATTACGACCAACTTTAGGGCCTTCATTAACAACAGTTTTGTTAACTTCAGACTTAATTTGTTCTCCATTATCTAAGCTATTAATAGCTTGTAGAGCTGCACCAGTAATCTTAGCTGCTTCTTCTCTCTTAACATCTTCTTGTTTACGTAAATTCATAAGAATTTTTACAACATCATGCTTGATATCAAGAACCATTTCTTCGAACATATCCATACCTTCAATTCTGTATTTAACAACAGGATCTTGTTGTCCATAAGCACGAAGACCAATACCATCTTTTAACTCATCCATAGCATCGATGTGATCCATCCATTTTTGATCAACAACTTTAAGCATAACAACTCTTTCAAGTTCTCTTAAGTCATTATTTCCAATATCTTGTTCTTTTTCGTCATATTTTGCTAAAGCAAGTTCTTGAAGTTTTGCAATTATAACATTTGAATTTTTTGAATTTTCTTTTATAAAATCAACCATTTCAATTCCAAATGTATTTCTGATGTCTGTATCTAATGCTTCAATACTAACTTCTTCTTCACTAGAGAAGTATGTTAATACAACTTCTTCTGCAAGTGTTTTTATCATATTTAAGATGTTGTCTTTTAAGTTTTCTCCATCAAGCACTTCTCTTCTTTGTTTGTAGATTATTTCTCTTTGTGCATTCATTACATCATCATATTTTAATACATTCTTTCTGATGCTGAAGTTTCTTCCTTCAACTTTCTTTTGAGCTGATTCTACTGCATTACTTATTAGTTTATTTTCAATTGGAACATTTTCGTCCATTCCGATTGTATTATAAACTTTTGTAATCATATCTCCACCAAAGATTTTCATCAAGTCATCATCAAGTCCTATATAGAATTTTGATTCTCCTGGGTCACCTTGACGTCCACTACGTCCACGTAACTGATTGTCGATTCTTCTTGATTCATGTCTTTCTGTACCAATTATTTTTAAACCACCAGCTGCAATTACTTTTTCTTTTTCTTCTTTGATTTCTTCTTCATATTTCTTTTCTAATTTTTGGAATTCTTCTCTTGCTCTTAAAATATCTTGTTCGTCTGTTTCATAATATGTGTTTGATTCTTCAATTAAGTTTTCTGGAACTTTATTTTTCTTCATTTCTTGTTTTGCTAAGAATTCACTATTTCCACCTAACATAATATCAGTACCACGTCCTGCCATGTTTGTAGCTATTGTTACTGCTCCAAATTTTCCGGCTTGTGCTATGATTTCAGCTTCTTTTTCATGGAATTTAGCATTTAATACTTCATGTTTAATTCCTTCTTTTTTAAGAATTCTGCTTAATTTTTCTGATTTTTCTATTGATACTGTACCAACTAGTACTGGTTGTCCTTTTTCATGGCTTTCTTTTATGCTTTGTACTATTGCATTAAATTTAGCTTTTTCATTTTTATATATTACATCATTTTGGTCATTTCTTATCATTGGCTTATTTGTTGGAATTGCTACAACATCTAAGTTATAGATTTCTTCAAATTCTGCCTCTTCTGTCATTGCAGTACCTGTCATACCAGATAATTTGTCATACATTCTGAAATAATTTTGGAATGTAATTGTTGCTAATGTTTTTGATTCATCTGCAATTTTTACTCCTTCTTTTGCTTCTATTGCTTGATGTAATCCATTATTGTATCTTCTTCCATACATGATACGACCTGTAAATTCGTCTACAATCAATACTTCTCCATCTTTTACGATATAGTCAATATCTCTTTTCATTACTCCATGTGCACGTAATGCTTGATTTACATGATGTACTAGTGTTGAGTTTTCTATATCATTAAAGTTTTCTAGTCTGAATTCTTCTTCTGCTTTTTTTATACCTTTTTGTGTTAATGATGCTGATTTTGCTTTTAAATCTACAATGTAATCATATTTTTCATTATCTTCTGCTTGATTTTCATCTTTTACATCTTCCTCTATAATTACTTTTGGTGTTAATCTTTTTACAAAATCATTTGCCTTTTTATATAAGTCTGAAGATTGATTTGCTCTACCTGAAATAATAAGTGGTGTTCTAGCTTCATCAATTAAAATACTATCAATCTCATCTACGATTGCATAGTTTAATCCTCTTTGTACTAATTGATTTTTGTAAATTACCATGTTATCTCTTAAGTAATCAAATCCAAATTCATTGTTTGTTCCATATGTTATATCACATGCATATGCTTCTTGTTTTTGTTTTGGCTCCATTCCTGCTATTACAAGCCCTACTGATAGTCCTAAGAATTTATATAATTTTCCCATCCACTCGCTATCTCTTTTAGCAAGATAATCATTTACTGTAATTACATGTACTCCTTTTCCTGTTAGTGCATTAAGATATACCGGAAGTGTTGCTACAAGTGTTTTTCCTTCACCTGTCTTCATTTCTGCAATTCTTCCTTGGTGTAGTATAATTCCACCTATTAATTGCACATCAAAATGTCTCATTCCTAATACTCTTTTTGCTGCTTCTCTTACTACTGCAAATGCTTCTGGCAAAATATCATCTAGTGTTTTTCCTTCTTCTAATTGTTTTTTGAATTCATTTGTTTTATTTTTTAATTGTTCATCTGTTAGTTTTGATATCTCTTCCTCTAGTCCATTTATTTTATCAACTATTGGCATTACTCTTTTTACTTCTTTTTCACTATAGCTTTTAAATATCTTTCTGAATATTCCCATGTTTTTCTCATTTCCCTTCTTACTATTTCTCAACTTGTTATAATATATCATGATTATATTGACTTTTCAAGTGTTTTATAGAAATTTTTGTGAATAGAGTTTTGAGCATTATGAAAGAGGCTTCCAACTTGGAAGCCCCTACTCTGATTTTATGGTTACTTCAAAATGTAACGTGTATTGTCTTCTTCGATTCCATCCAGCAAAACTACATCACTGTACTTTCCTGGATTTGCCATCACCTCATGCATAATGTCATCAAAGACATATGTCACTACTTTTGAAAGTCCTCGTGCACCTGTCGTGCTATTTTCTTTCTTTACTTTTTTTACGATTGCTTTAATTATTCCCTGGTCATAATGAGTTGTGATTCCATCTTTGATTTGCAGACTTCCAACGAATTTTTTTAACTTGGAATTTTTAGAATTTAACAAGATATCTTCTAATACATCTTCACTTAAGTCATTCAGCTGAATGATCAAGTCAATTCTTCCTACAAACTCTCGTTCAAGCCCATATTCAGCTAAATCTTCCTCATTTACCATTTTTTCTTCTTCAATCTGTTTTTCAGATTTTGTTTCAGTTGCAAATCCAATTGCAGACTTATTTTTAAGTCTTTTCTTAATGATTTCATCAATTCCAGAAAAGGCCCCTGCAAAGTAAAACATGACTTGTTCAGTATTAAAGTATACCATTTCATCTCCATCTTTTTTTCGAAGGATAATTGGGATAACCTTTCCTTCAACCAGTTTAAGCAACTGGTCCTGAACACCTTTTCCCGAAACATCTCGCTGCGTTGGATCATTGCTTTTAGCTTTTTTGTCAATCTCATCAATTATTACAATGCCATTTTCTGCCCTTTTTACATCATAGTTTGCAGCAGCTAACAGCTTTACAACAATGTCTGAAACGCTTGAGCCTTGATAAGCCTCTTCTGTATAATCATTTGCATCAATGGTTATACATGCCTTTCCTGTTTTCTTTGCTAACTGTTTCAAAATTTCAGTTTTACCTGTACCACTTTTTCCAACAATCAAAACATTTGACTTGATCTTGTATCTGCTGGCTTTGTACTCTGCATTTACAATCTGCCGTACCTGCTTGTCCTGCCCTTTCACTGTTTCCATAATGAATTTTTCCGTTTCAGTAACAGTGGGGTTTTTAACGACTTTTCCTTTGATTCTTGGATTTCTCTTGGTATCGGCTGTTGCAAGTTCATTTTTACCTTTTTTGAAGAATCTAAATTTAATCATAACAAATTTCCTCCTTTTATCTAGGATGTGAAATTTTTCGTTTACAAGCTACTTTTTTTCTTTCAGTTCTAGTCTTTGAAACTTTTTTGAGTTTTTTTACTTTTTTGCTGTTTGTGTTTTTTCTTGTTTTAGTATTACTATAAAGCTTTGCACCCATGGCTTTCATATAACCATAACTTGCTACTTTAAAAGTATGTTGTCCAAGAATTTCCACTCTTTCAGCAACTTCTGCATCTTCAACTCTTGAAGCAAATTTTTCCTTAGTCTCTTTTTCACCATGATTGATTAATACTAATTTCAAATTTTTGAATTTTGAAAGCAGTGCAATCAGCTCATTTGCCTTAGCATGTGATGAAAATTGACTAGTTGAAAAAATCTGTGCCTTGATTTTAAGTTCCATTCCCATGACCATAACGCTTTCTTCATCAACGTTATCCATTAATTTTCTTCCTAATGTCCCTTCACTACAGTAGCTGGTTAAATAGATTACCCAGTTTTTTCTAGTAATAACAGTAGGTAAGTACAGCTGTGCTGGTCCATGATCAAGCATTCCAGAAGTAGTTAAAATGATTTTTTGTGTGTTTGTCATCATTATTCCTACTCTGTTGTCTTTGTTTACCCAGTGGAAATTCTTCGGAAGAAAATCTAACTTTTCCTCATCAATATCAAGTAATTTGCTTCTGTACATATATGTGTACTGATGAGCCAAATCACCATCCAGGTAAATTGGAATGTTTTCATCAATTCTTCCATCTTCTTGCATATTTTTCAGAATATACAGAATTTCCTGTGCTCTTCCCTGTGCAAGAACTGGAATAAAAAGACTTCTTCTTTCTTTTAGAAGCTTCTCTACATCTCTTTCAAAGTTGTATTCAATTTCGCTTGTTTCTGTGTCTCCATATGTTGATTCAATTACAACATTCATTGGAAGTCCATAAACCCAAGTTGGCATCTCTTTAACTTCTTTAAAAGTATTGTATGGCTTGTAATCTCCTGTAAAAAGAATGTTTATGTCTTTTTCTCCTGGATAACTGAGCTGTGTCAAAATCATTGATGCACCGACAATATGCCCATTGTCAAAGAACGTGACTTTGACGTTCTGGTTTACCTGAATGCTTTCGCCAATTTCACAAGGCTCTATACACTCAAAAACCCGTTCAAGGTCTTCTTCATCATAAAGTGGCTTTTGTTTCCATCTTTGCGCTTCTTCTTTCATAATCTGATATGAATTGCTAAGCGATATTTTCATGAGCTTAGCTGTTGCCTTGGTTGCAAATATTTTGCCGTAAAAACCGTTTTTGCAAAGCAACGGTAATTTTCCAACATGGTCAGCATGATTGTGTGTGATTAACACAAACTCAATCTTTTCACATGAAAACGGAAAACCATTTTGATTAAGGTAATTGTATTCTCTTTCTTGAAAAAGTCCACAATCAACTAAGAAATTGCATTTCCGTACACTGGAAGTTGTTACACTAACTGGTAGTGCTGAACCAGTTACTTCCGGATGTAATGCTGTGATATAAGCAAAATGTCTTTCTTTTGAACCCATAAAATCACTCCTTAAATAATTATTTTAAGTTTGTTACTGTTTTCTGCAAATATTATATATTATTTCTTTACATAAATCAATATTTAATGTAAATTTTTATACTTTTTTGTTATTTTTATGACATTTTAAAAAATTCCACTTGTTGGTACATACTCATTACTTGGTGGCATTACACAAGAATCTTCTGGCTGATTCGTTTCTTCTATTTCTGTAATTTTTATAAATGGTATTTGTTCATTATGATATTTTCCCATTTCGATATTTCCAGTTATATTAACCCATGTTCCATCTTTAAAGTTCTTTACGTCTCTGCTTTCACATAAAAAACCAACAACTACAGCTTGAGTTTTGCTTTCATTTATAAACATATCTCTTGCAATAACAAATTGTTCTTCTTTAAAATCTATAACTCTATATATGTACCCTGTAAAATTTATTTTCATTCCTATATAAGAATCTGGATTATCATGCACTGCCTTTAGAATATTAGTATAATTTTCTGTTTTTATCTCTGTAATATCTTGTTTCTCTATTTTGTCATTTATCAAAAACTTTCCACTAGTAAAAAATATTTTATATATGCTAAAGCCAAATACAACTGCCATAAATATAGATAAAATCACAATTATTATCTTTAAAGCTAATCCACCATTTACTTTTAAATTATATATAAACATAAAAAGCCCTCCACTTATTTTTTATAAGTTTATGAGCTTATTTTTTATTTATGCACATCTCAAAAGAATCTGTTTGATATTCCATCTTCTAATATATTTGCAAAAACACTTTTTAAAATTATTAAAACTATTGGTCCAACTAGCATCCCCATTACACCAATTACTTTAAATCCCGTATACATTGCAATTAAAGTAAATATTGGATGTATTCCTATTTTTCCACTTACAATTTTAGGTTCTAAAAATTGTCTTACAATAGACATTATTAACCACAAGGATAAAATTGAAATTCCTAATTGAATATCACCATTTAATGCTTCCACTACGGCCCAAGGAGCCATAACCGAACCAGAGCCTAAAATAGGCAATGCATCTACAAATCCTATTCCTAGTGCTATTAAAAGTGGATATTTAACATTCATTCCTACAAATTTGAATATATATAATCCTACTAAAGATATTACAAATGATACTAATATCAATATTGCTTCTGCTTTTAGATATCCACCTAATTTTCTAGTTATCTCTTTTACGTGTATTCCTATCTTTTGCACCCATTTTTTAGGCATATGATGTTCCATAAAATCCAATATATATATCCTATCTGTACATACAAAATATACTGATAAAATTGTAATTATAACATATATGGTAATAGTCGGAAGAGATGTAATTAATGAAAGTAATTTTGTCAAGAAACTTGTTACCCATTCTGAAACTTTTAACAATATTTCTTGAGATGATTCTTGTGCTAAATTTAATGCTGTATTTGATATTTTGATTTTAGTAATACTCATCTTTCCTATTGTATCTTGAATTTGTGTATATGCTTTGTCTATATATAAATTTAAAGTTTGTAAAAGATTTGTTGATTCAGAAATTAATGAAATTATTCCCCATGCAACGCTTCCTATTATTATGGTAAATACTATTATAAAAATTATTATTGAACTCATTTTCCTTGAAAGCCTTGTTTTTTTCATTAAATATTTTATTGCAGGTTCTACCATTAAAGAAATTATAAATGCTACTAAAAATGGCATGTAAAACACTGCCATTTTTACTCCTATGTATACCCCAAATACTATTAGGGCTATATTTAAAACTCTTTTTATAATTTTATAAATATAATTCAAATCCTCTGCCATATGCCCTCTTTTCTATGTAGTTTGTTGATAATATAAACTCAAAAAATAAAGTTTACATTATCAACAATTTGTTATCTATTATTTTTAGTTTGTCCACCACAACCACAAATATCTTCAACAGTATTGCAGAAATGGTCTTCGCCAGTTTCTTCATTGTAATGAGCTAAATCGCCAAGTGTTAAAATTCCTATAACTTTATCATTATCAACAACAGGAATTCTTCTTATTTGGTTTTGTGCCATTTTGTTTTCTGCTGTATGAACATCATCATTTTCATTACAAGTGCAAACATTACATGTCATTATTTCACTTGCTGGTGTATTTTTCGCATCTTTATCACATGCTACTGTACGCAATATTATATCTCTATCTGTAATCAATCCTACAAGACAGTTGTTATTATCACATACCGGTACACAACCAATATGATTCTGTTCCATTAATTTTGCAACATCATTTATTTTTGTTTCTGGTTTTACACAACAAACATCGCCACACATATAATCTTTAACCTTCATACTAAACTCCTTTTTATTTTTTTGAATTAATATTAATTCTTTATATATTTTAGTCAAAAATAAAAAAGATTATTCTTATTTTTTGATTTTTTATAATACCATGATTTTCTTTACTTATCAAGGGAAAAATGTTATTATATTTACGAAGGAGAGATTTAAATGATAGATTTACATATGCATACAACTTACTCAGATGGCACTGAAAGTTGTACTACTGTTTTAAAAAAATGCCAAGAAAAAAATTTAAATTATATTTCTATAACAGACCACAACACAGCTTTAGCTTACAAAGAATTAGAAACACTTGATGTTAAATCACTTTTTAGTGGAAAGATTGTTCCAGGAATTGAGCTTAATACAAAAGCTTTAAATATTCCAATTGAAATTTTAGGATATGGAATTGATTACCAAAAAATGAATGAACTTGTAAAAAAAGTCTATATTCCTGCAACTGAAAGAAATAAAATAGAAGTTAAAAGATTATATAACAAATGCATTCAAGCAGGAATTATTCTTGATAAAAATTGTTTAGATAACTATAAGCCAGAAATGTTCGCTTCTGTTTTCTTTCATAATGAAATTACAAAACACGAAGAAAACAAAAATATATTATCAGAAGAAGCTTGGAACTCTAGCAAAATCTTTTACAGACAATATATGTCTGACCCAAAAACGCCTTTATATGTTGAAATGGATGACTTTGTACCAGATTTCGAAACAGCAAGTAACTTAGTCCGTCAAGCTGGTGGATTAGTATTCATTCCTCATATTTTTGAATATAAGCAAAATGCTGAACCAATTTTAAATTATATTTTAGATAATTTTGATATTGATGGAATTGAATGTTATTACACAACATTCACACCTGAGCAACATGATAAACTTATAAAACTTTGTAATGAACGTAATTTATTCATTTCTGGTGGCAGTGATTTTCACGGTAAAATCAAACCAGATGTTGATATTGGTGTTGGCTATGGTAATATGCAAATACCTGATAATATTATTGAATCTTGGTTAAATAATATTAGAATTCTTCTAAAATAAAACACATAATTTAAACATTAAATTATACCAAAAAAGATGAAGTAGAAAACATTTAAAATTTTCTACTCCAACTATTGATATAGGGTCTTTCTTTTTATTTTTTTATTACTATAACTGGAACTTCCATCTCTTCTTTAGTTAAACCACAATGCGTGGATTTTTTTACTGATTTTCCAGGAGCCAACTGAGTTTCTAATACTATAATACTATCACTAATAGATACTGCAACATAATCTCCTAAAAAGTCTTCAATTTTTTTATGTTTTTCTCCAAAACCTAACATATTTTTTTTCAAAAATTCTTCCCTTGTCATAAGCCAAAATTCACTTTCGAATTTTTCATTAAACTTTTTTACAAATTTTTCTTTCATATTTGGTTTTATCCAAAATGTTAAACATCTAGATTCTAGTGCTGGTGGCATTATAAAACATTCTTGTAAATCAGGATAATCTAATATACTATATGATTTTTCTATGTTTTTATGTCCATGGTCTGCTGATATTATTACAATTGTATCATCTGGTAATTTACTACACATTTCACTTATTTTTTGCTCTGCTTCTTTTATAAAATCAGTTGCTTCTTTAGAATCAGTTCCATATTTATGTAGCACTCCATCAGGATTATCACTGTATGCCATTATAAATTTTTTTTCTGGATTCTCAACTAGTGTTTCTATATTATCTATTATTTCATCAATTGTATCTGCTTTTATTGTTCTCTTTGATCTTCTATCAGAATATGATGGCATTATTTCATATGCTTTTATTTTAGCAAATTCTTCTATTTGTTGAAAAACAGTTTTATAATTCATAATTGTTTCAAATACATTCTCTCTTGCATCTTTTAGTGAATCATGTTTATATGATTCTATATGTGCCAGCATATCTACCGCTCTACCATATTCCTTAAAATATTGTGACCATGCAATCCATCCAGTTTCATATGGTGGTTTTCCTGCATAATATGTTGTTAATGCAGCTGTTGTTGTTGATGGATATACTGATGTAACCTTTTCAACCTCATGTTTTTTGAAAAAACCATTTGGTGAAATAGGTGTCAATATATGTTCTCCCATTCCATCTAAAATTATTAATACAACATTTCTATATTTCTTTTTTAGTATATTATCTAAGCTTTCTAAGCTTTTATGTTTTGTTTCTACATTATAGTACTTTAAGATTGATGTTATTGTATTTAATATACTATGTTCATAATTGGGTAATACTATATTGGGCATATTTTCCTCCTTTAAAATTTTATCTTTTACTATTATAATACAAAGAATACTTTTTTTCAATAAATTCCAAATATTTGCTTTACCAAAAGGTGAAAAAATGATATAATATATATATAATATTTTATAAGGAGGAAATTGCTTATGTTAACAAGTCGGAAATTTATTGTAATCCTTGGAGATGATGCAGAACTTGCAACTGCAAAAAATATTATCAAAGGATTCAAAGCAGTCACTGTCATAAAGACAGTCTCACGGAGCTCTATTAATAATATCTATCACTTTAATAAGAGCCCAGTATTTTTTACCAATCGTTTCTGTAATTGGTTAGTTGACTACAATCCATTTGTGATTCAGCTTACAAGCAAAACAAATTTTGCCAAGATGTTTCTCTCAACCAAAAGTATTCTGACTGACTTTCCAAAGTTATTAGAATCACACGGTATCGACTGTGGCGATCATATTTGTAACTCTACCGAGAGTGGATATGTTCAACCAAAAAGTGAATGTCTTTTTTGCAAAATTCTTGCTCATACTGCAAAACATCATGAGCATATTTTGTATGAAAGTGATAACTTTTTTGTTATCCCTGGAACTGGTGCTTTCTTTGACGGATACATAATGGTTATTCCAAAGAAGCATGTTATGTCATTTGCAAATCTTTCAAAAGAAGAATTGGAGGAATTCTTTATCATTTATGATAACCTTTCTTCGATACTCGAAAGAATTTATGGCAAAAAAGTTTTCGGATTTGAATGTGGTAGTGGAAAAACTGGTGCTGGAAAGCATAAAACATCAATCGTTCATTGCCACTTCCATATGGCTGCAACGGATATGCCAGTACTTGAAGAAGTTCAAAAAAGTGGTTTAACTCCACAGCTGATAGACAAAAAGGATCTGATTAAATTCGATGAAAATCCTTATATGCTCTATGTAGATCAAAACAGTAACTGGTTTATCTCTTGTGATAACAGAGATTATTATCCGAGACAACACCCTCGACAGGTGTTAGCACATTGGATGCTCGAAAATGAGTTTCCATTACTGCAAAAATATTGCAAACCTTTTACAGATAAAATGACAGAAGATGAGATTGCCAACTTCTGGAAATCAGAACGATTCTATAATTGGAGAAATTATCCAATGAGAAATCGCTTGGATACAATTGCAGATGAATTCCGGACATTCTGCAAAGAAAATTTTGATAAGCTCTTACTGGTTGATCAGCATTCAATCCGTTTAGAAGATGATGACAATCCTACTACTGATAACTTGGTAAAAAAATGTTAACAATGTATTTCAACCTAAAGAGGCAAGAGATAATTTCTTGCCTCTTTTCCCTATTATATTCGTTTCAATATTTTTCTTTACTTTTCTTTGTTTACCTGATAAAATATTTATATTATAAAATTAAAGGAGGATTTTATGGAATCAAAAGAATTAATTTTAATATTAGACTTTGGAGGACAATACAATCAACTAATTGCTCGTAGAGTAAGAGAATGTAATGTATACTCTGAAGTTGTACCATTTAATATTTCAATAGAAAAAATAAAAGAAAAAAATCCTAAAGGAATAATATTCACAGGGGGACCTGCAAGTGTATACGGCGAAGATTCACCAAAATGTGCTGATGAAATTTTTGAATTAGGTATTCCAGTACTTGGAATCTGTTACGGAATGCAATTAATGGCTCATACACTTTGTGGAAAAGTTGCATCTGCAACAACAAGAGAATATGGAGAAACAAATGTAAATATAGATAATACCTCTTCTCTATTCCAAGGATTTGAAGATACAAATGTATTTTTAATGAGTCATACAGACTATGTAGAAGAAGTACCACAAGGCTTCAAAAGAATTGGTTATACACCAGTTTGCCCAAATGCAGCAATGGAAAACCAAGAAAAGAATTTATATGGAATTCAATTCCATCCAGAGGTAAATAACTCAATAAACGGAACACAAGTTATTAAAAACTTTTTATATAATATTTGTCACTGCTCTGGAGATTGGGTTATGTCATCATTTGTAGAAGATTCTATAAAATCTTTAAAAGAAAAAATTGGAGATAAAAAAGCTTTATGTGCTCTATCAGGTGGTGTTGATTCATCTGTTGCAGCTGTACTTTTAAGTAAAGCTATTGGTAAAAATTTAACTTGTATTTTCGTTGACCATGGATTACTTAGAAAAAATGAAGGTAACGAAGTTGAAAAAATCTTTACAGAAAATTATGATTTAAATTTCATCAGAGTTGATGCAAAAGATAGATTTTTAAGCAAACTTGTCGGAGTTACTGATCCAGAAAGAAAGAGAAAAATTATAGGTGAAGAATTTATCAGAGTTTTCGAAGCAGAAGCAAAAAAGATTGGAGCTGTAGACTTCTTAGTTCAAGGAACCATCTATCCAGATGTTATTGAAAGTGGACTTGGAAAAAGTGCTGTAATCAAGAGCCATCATAATGTTGGTGGACTTCCTGACTATGTTGACTTTAAAGAGATCGTTGAACCTTTAAGAAATTTATTTAAAGATGAAGTTCGTAAAACTGGTTTAGAACTTGGTATTCCAGAAAATCTAGTATATAGACAACCATTTCCTGGTCCAGGTCTAGCTATTAGAGTTATTGGAGATATCACAGATGATAAGCTTACAATTTTAAAAGATGCAGATGCTATTTTTAGAGAAGAAATTGCTAATGCAGGCTTACACAAAAATATAAATCAATATTTTGCAGTTCTTACAAATTTAAAATCTGTAGGTGTTATGGGTGATGAAAGAACTTATGATTATACAGTTGCTTTAAGAGCTGTTGAAACTACTGATTTTATGACTGGTGTATGGAGTAGAATTCCTTACGAAGTTTTAGAAAAAGTTTCTAGTAGAATTGTTAATGAAGTAAAACATGTTAACCGTGTAGTTTATGATATTACTTCAAAACCACCAGCAACAATTGAATGGGAATAAAAATAAGCAGATAGAACCGGTTCTCTGCCGTACCTCTTTGGGTACCGTTAGAACCGGTTCTTATTAGTTCAATTTTATATCAACTTTCAATATGCCAATTCTCCATCATCTAATGAAGAAAAATATTTAGGTGACTCATATATATCCCTCTCACCTCTTGGTCTTGGAGGTCTTCCTGGTCCAGGTCTCATAGGTGGTCTCATTGGAGGGTGAGGTGGTCTTGGTGGTGGAGGTCTAGGAGGTCTAAATCCCGAAAAGCCTGGTCTTCCTAATAATTCTCTCAATAATAATATACGGATTATATCATTTAAACCTGTGTTTCTTTGTCTACTATCACAATTTTGGCAATATCTATCATCTTTATTTTTTTCTATTTTTTCAGTTTTTACTGTTGTAGCTTTTGAATCTATTTTTGCAACCTCTGCCTCTACTCTCTCTTGAACCAGTGTCTTATCTTCTACTGCAGAATAGATTTCATCTGTTAGTCTATCTACTAGTTCTCTTGTAATTTCTCCCCTATTTTCCGCACATGCTTTTTGCACCATGGGATATACTATCTGGTATATCTCTGGATAACATTTTTCTAACTCTTGAATTTGTATATTATTCATTGCTGTCATCGGTCTTGTAGACATTGATTGCATATTTTGATTTTGCATTGGCATCATATTATTCATCATTTGCGTTCCTTGATTTTGCATATGTGCCATTGTAGGTATTACATCATAACTTGAATAATTGTCATAATTATTATAGTTATATGTATCTGTATAATCATTCATTAGCTGATAACCTAATACACTTCTCATATAATCTTCATATAATGAATCGTTCATCTTAAATTTCATTCCTTTCTTTTAAAATTCATAATACATTATATGTTTTAATCTGATTTATGTGCGCAAAATATACAGATAAGAACCGGTCTTATCTGTACCAAAAGGTATAGATGAGAATCGGTTCCAAACATTCACTTTTAAAATTTCATAACCATATTTTTAAATTGGTCTCCTCTATCATACATATCTTTAAACATATCAAAACTTGTGCTAGCAGGTGAAAATAAAACAATTTGACCTGGCTTAGCAATTCTTTTAGCCAAATTCATACTTTGTTCAAAAGTGTCACACATGTGAATATTTAACTGTTTGTGTTGATTCTCTAATTCATTCTTTACAGCTTCATAAATTTTGTTTGCTGTTTGACCAATTAAAATTAGACTTTTAACATTGTCTACTATTGGCTTTCCTATTGGTGTATAGTCTAAATTTTTGTCAGCACCACCAGCAATTAACACAATTTCTCTATCTTTAAATGCATTTAATGCTGAAATTCCTCTAGTTGGACTTGTACTTGCAGAATCATTGTACCACTCTACTCCATCAACTGTACGTACATATTCTTGTCTGTGATGTACACCAGCAAACTGTTTTATTGTCTCTGCTGCATCATCTGTATCTACAAGACCTTTTGTTAATGCTAATACTGTACATGCATTTTGAAAATTATGCATTCCTTTTAGCTTCATATCTTTAGTATCTAATATATGTCTTCTTATTCCTTCATTACATTCTTTGATTATTCCATCTTCATCAACTATAAATCCATTTTCGAGTTTTTGCTTACTACTAAACATTATTACTTTTCCATTTGCCTCATCTTTGCAAGAATTTGTAATCTCATTATCGGCATTTAAAACTAATATGCCATTTTCATTTTGATGTCTAAAAATATTTTTCTTTGCATCTATGTATTCTTGATAATCTTTATGAACATTTAAATGATTTGGCGTAATATTCGTTATTGCTGCAATATCAGGACTAATTTTCATGTTCATTAATTGAAAACTACTTAATTCTAGCACAATAATATCTTCTGGCATTATTTCATTCAATTTTGTGAACAACGGAATTCCTATATTTCCTCCTATATGAACCGTAAATCCTGCATTTTTTAAAACTTCTGCTGTTAATGTTGTTGTTGTTGTTTTTCCATCACTTCCTGTAATTCCTATTATTTTACAAGGAGCTAATTTCATTAACTGCTCAATTTCTGTAGTAACTATTGCTCCTCTATTAATTTCTGCAACTAATTCTGGTTTTGTTGGTAAACAACTTGGTGATCTGAATATTAAATCAAACCCAATTAAATTTTTCAAATTTTCTCTTCCTAAGCAATATTCAAATCCGTATTTTTTTATTTTTTCTATTATTTCTTTATTGATTTTTTCTTCTTCTCTATCATCAAAAACTGATACATCAGCATTTTTGCTATGTAGATAATCTATTAGTGGTATATTACTAACTCCTAATCCTATTACTGCTACTTTTTGACTTTCTAATTTTTTTTCAAATTTTTCTAATTCTTTATTTTTAAACTCCAATTTTTATAACCTCCCTCTTCATGCTTTCTAATACCAATTCTTCCGCTTCTTTTGCACTTTTACAATTTGTTACATCTAAGATTTTAGTTTGAGGATATGTTACATAATATCCTGATTTTTCTTGTAACTCATCTCTTAGTTTTATCATTTCTTTTACCTGCTCTTTTGGTATTTCTTTATTATATTGCATATATTTTCTATTTGTTCTTTCTTCAAGTGATGCGTCAATAAAAAAGTGATAAGTTACATCAGGATACATTTTAACAATATCTCTTGATGATAATATGACATTATAATTTTTTCTGTATTTATCAATTAAGTCTTTTCCAAATTCATATAACTTTTCATTATTTGCTATATTGCTAACTTTTGAAACAGCTATTGATGACTTTTTTGATTGCAATTCTTCTTGTGATATTTTTTTTTCTTTCATATATATAACTGTTTCTTTATTCTCTAATTTTATCTCTATTCCTAGCTTTTTCATAATTTCAAATGCGTCAAGATTTTGTGCGTTTTGTATTTTATTTTGCATCATTCCATATACAATTGCTCTATATATTTCTCCACCATGTAAAATTATTGAATTTTCTATATCATTTAGTAATTCTCTACATATTGATGTTTTTCCAGCACCAACAGTACCTTCTATTCCTATTACTATATTTTTCATTTTTTTCTTCCTTTTTTGACATTTTATAATACTTAGTATATCACACTCTTATATCTAAGACAATATTTTGTATATTTTTTTATTTAATGGATAAACTATTTTAGAAAAATTGAAATGGAGGTGTTCTTCTATGTCAGATAAAAAAAGTAAACAAAGCAAAAAAAATAATAGAAATAATGAAAATCAAAACAATAACAACAACCCCAAAAATAACGAAAAATAGTTATTTCATTAAAAAAATCCAACTTATCTAAAAAGTTGGATTTTTATATCTTTATTAGTTTAAAATCTAATGCATCTGCACTTACAAGTTTAAATTGAATTCCTTCTACATCTCCTTCTATTGCTTCTTTTATTGATGATCCATGTAAATGACCATAATAACATCTTTTAACATTATATTTTTTCATAAGTTCTACAAATTTTGCTTCTTGTTCTAGTTCTATCTTTGTTTTTGTTATTGGTGGATAATGCATAAATACTATTATTTCTTTATTATTTCCGTATTTATTCACTCCGTCTTGTAGAGATAGTTCTAATCTTATCAGCTCTCTATTTATTAATTTCTCATCAGCTTCTTCATCAGCTATGCTCCATCCTCTAGTTCCACATAAAATTTTATTTTCGAATTCATAACTATTATTATATAAAAAATCAATATTAGAAAAATTATTTTCTTTCAAAAATTTCCTCATATTAGCTAAAGTTGTCCACCAATAATCATGATTTCCCTTTAACATGATTTTTTTTCCAGGCAAATTCTTTAAATATTCAAAATCCAATTTAGTATCTGCTAAATATGTTTCCCATGAAAAATCGCCTGGTAAAACTACTAAATCATTTTCAGTTACTTTTTCTATCCAATCTTTTCTTATTTTTTCTTCATGACCTGACCAATTATCTCCAAATATATCCATTGGCTTTGGTACTCTAAAAGATAAATGTAGGTCTGCTATTGCAAATATTGACATATTTCTTATCCTTTTCTAATCTCCAATTTTTAAGTTTGGCACTGCATTTAATGTATTTTCTGAAATGTCTCCATGTAAATATCTATAATATCCTGCCGCACCTATCATCGCAGCATTATCTGTGCAAAGTTTCAAGTCGGGCTTATATATTTTGACTCCTTTTTCCTCTAATTTTTCAAATTCACTTCTTATATGTGTATTTGCTGATACTCCACCTGCTAATACAACTTTCTTTATTCCAGTTTGCTCTATTGCTTTTGTTATATTTTCTATTAATACTTCTGTTACTGCTTTTTCAAAGCTCATGCATAAATCTTCTTTACTTACATCTGGATTTTTATGGTGCAAATTTATTACTGCTGTTTTTATTCCACTAAAACTGAAATCCAAGTTTTCAAAATGAGTTTTGGGAAATTCTATACTTGGTTTACCTTGTTGGGCTAATTTGTCAACCTTTGGTCCTCCTGGATATCCTAATCCCACAACTCTTGCTACTTTATCAAATGCCTCTCCTATCGCATCATCACGTGTTCTTCCTAATACTTCCATATCACAATAATTTTTTACATATACAATTTGTGTATTTCCTCCTGATGTTAGCATACACAAAAATGGTGGTTCTAAATCTGGATGTGTTATGTAATTTGCAGCAATATGTCCTTCTAAGTGATTCACTCCTACTAATGGCTTATTTAGTGCATATGCTAGTCCTCTTCCATATGATACTCCTACCAACAATGCCCCTACCAATCCTGGTCCATATGTTGGTGCAATTACATCAACATCTTCAAGCTTCATATTTGCTTCTTCAAGTGCAGTTTTTGCAACTCTTGATATCGCTTCTATATGATTTCTTGATGCAATTTCTGGTACTACTCCTCCATATTTTTCATGAATTTTAATTTGTGTATCTATTATATTAGATAAAACTTCTCTACCGTTTTTTACAACGGCAACAGAAGTTTCATCACAACTTGATTCTATTCCTAAAACTACTATATCTTTTTCTGTCATTATATTTCTCCTATTTTTATAATAATCCAAATATTCTCATTGCTAATCCTAATATTCCTTCTGTCATTGTATCTATAAGTGGCGAAATTAGTCTTCCTGCAATTCCTGTTATCCATATTATTAAAAATATTATATAAAATATTTGTTGATTATTTATAAACCATGTTTTTGCATTTCTTGGTAATATTGGTAAAAATATTTTTGAACCATCTAATGGTGGTAATGGTAGTAAATTAAATACTCCCAATCCTATGTTCATAGTAACAATACTTAATATTATTGCAATTACTATTGTTCCTACATTTGTTAATGTGAATGCTATTCCTGCAAATTTAATAATTGCACAGTATATTAATGAAAATATTATTGCTGTAATAAAATTCATTAAAGGTCCTGCAAATGATACTATTGCATCTGCTTTTTCTACTGAAATATTTCTATTATAATTTCTTGAATCTATCTCTACTGGCTTTCCCCATCCTATATGTGCAAATAATAGCATTGCTAATCCTAATGGATCAACATGGTCAAATGGGTTTAAGCTTAATCTTCCTTGTCTTACAGGTGTATCATCTCCTAATTTGTATGCAGCAAATGCATGCCCAAATTCATGTACTGTTATTGCAAGCAGTACTGCAGGAATTGATAGTATTAAACTAAATATCCCAGATGTTCCATAACTCATTAATGATATTACTACCAATACTCCAATTATTATATATAATGTTCTTTTATCTATATTAAATCCAAACATATAAAGCTCCTATCTTCCCCTTAATTTCATAGTTTTTATTAATAAAGTTTTGCCCCTGCTGGAATATGATTATCTACCATTAGTAAATGAAGTTTTTCTTCTCCTTCTTCTGTGTGTACTGCACTAAGAAGCATTCCACAAGAATCAATTCCCATCATAGCTCTTGGTGGAAGATTTGTAATAGCTATTAGTGTTTTTCCTATTAATTCTTCTGGTTCATAATATGGATGTATTCCACTTAAAATTATACGTTCTGTATCTGTTCCATCATCTAGTGTAAATTTTAAAAGTTTTTTACTCTTTGGAACTGCAACACATTCTCTAACTTTTACAGCTCTAAAGTCTGATTTACTAAATGTATCAAAATCCACATAATCTTTAAATAATGGTTCAATTTCTACTTTTGAAAAATCTATAACTTCTTCTATATCTTTATTTTCTGGTAGATCATTTATTTTTTTATTGTCTGAACTTCCAAGTGGCTTCATTGTTGGGAATAACAATACATCTCTTATTGATGCAGAATCTGTTAATAACATAACTAGTCTGTCAATTCCTATTCCAAGTCCACCTGTTGGAGGCATTCCATATTCAAGTGCATTTATAAAGTCTTCATCCATCATTCCTGCTTCATCATCACCATTTTCTCTTGCTGCTATTTCTTCTTTAAATCTTTCATATTGATCTATTGGGTCATTTAATTCTGAGAATGCATTTCCATATTCTCTACCATCAATAAATACTTCAAATCTTTCTGTTAATCTAGGGTCTTTTGGAGACCTCTTAGCTAATGGTGATATTTCTACTGGATAATCATATATAAATGTTGGTTGTACAATTGTTTTTTCAACATACTCGTCAAAGAATAAACTAATAATATGTCCTCTTGTTTCTTTTCCTGCTGGAATTTCTAGTTTTCTTTCTTTTGCTAATGTTACTGCTTCTTCATCACTATTTATTGTATTAAAATCCACTCCACATGCTTCTTTTATAGAGTCTATCATTGTTACTCTTTTCCATTTGCCACCTAAGTCTATTTCTGTTCCTTGATATGTTAATTTTGTTGTTCCACATACTCTCATTGCACATTTTTGGAATAATTCTTCTGTTATATCCATCATATCATGGTAATTTTGATATGCTGCATATAATTCAATTGTTGTAAATTCTGGATTGTGTCTTATATCCATTCCTTCATTTCTGAATATTCTTCCCATTTCATATACTTTATCATATCCACCAACAATTAGTCTTTTTAAGTTTAATTCTGTTGCAATTCTTAAATACATTGGAATGTTTAATGTGTTATGGTGTGTTATAAATGGTCTTGCAGTTGCTCCTCCTGATATTGTATTTAATACTGGTGTTTCAACTTCTAAAAATCCTTTTTCATCTAATATTTTTCTTATTTCACTAATTATTTGACTTCTTTTTCTGAATGTTTCTTTTACTTCTGGATTCATTATTAAATCAACATATCTTTGTCTATATCTTAAATCTACATCTTTTAATCCATGGAATTTTTCCGGTAATGGTCTTAATGATTTTGATAGTAGTGTTACTTCTTTTGCATGTACAGAAATTTCTTCTGTTCTTGTTTTAAATACAAATCCTGTTATTCCTATGATATCTCCAATATCCCATGTTTTAAATGCTTTATAACTTTCTTCTCCCAAATCGTTTATACTTACATAACTTTGGATTTTTTCATCACTGTCTTGTATTGTACAGAATGATGCTTTTCCCATTATTCTTTTTGCTATTATTCTTCCTGCTACAGTTACATCTTTGTTTTCAAATTCTTCATAATTTGCTTTTATTTCTCCCGCTGAATTTGTTCTGTTGAATTTTGTTATTTCAAATGGGTCTTTTCCTTGTTCTTGTAATTCTTTTAATTTATCTTTTCTTATTTGTATTAAGTGATTCTCATCTAATTCTACTTCTTGATTTTGATTTTTGTTTTCTTGCATTTTCTATTCTCTCCTTTTTTCTCCAATTATACAGAGATATTATAGTTTATTTTGGCTTAAAAATCAAGCTTTTATGTAAAATATTGTGCGAATTTTATTCAAATTTCTATTGCTTTTTTTATTTTTATATACTATAATATGTTTGATTTGCCTGCATAGCTCAGTTGGTAGAGTGCAGCCTTGGTAAGGCTGAGGTCACGGGTTCAATTCCCGTTGTAGGCTCCAAGACTTATTTGTTAGAACTTTTTAGCTGTTGAGGTTATGACAATTCATACATGCATATTATTGGAGAGCCACAGAAAATGTGTGCTACCATATAAATTATGATAAAACACCACATAGCTCGGCAAAGCATAATATGGTGTTTTTTTATTTATAAACTAGTCCTGTTCAACTTCTGTATCATTATTTTCCTTGCTAATATCTCGTTGTTTCATTTTACTAAAAGTTGAAAGAATTATTGTCTCTTGAGCAAATCTAATTCCTTTAGCATTTTTATATAAGGGATTTTTTTGTGCTAGTTTAAATGCTTCTCGGTCATTGTGAGCTGTATTAGGAATAACTGTATGGCTTATATTAATTCCACTATTTTCTAATATATTTAATATATTTTTTGCTCTTTCAAACATATCTTGTCCTAAACTTTTTCTATAAGATTTTCCTACATCTGTTGGGACGCTTCTATCAAAATAACTCATATCATGCATAGGCGCTAAATTTCCATTTTCATCTGTCCTATCTGAAGATTTTGTTTCACACTCTAAACTTCCAACATAATAATTAAATGTAATCTTTTTGTATTCTTCAATATCGAATTTTTTACCAAATAATTCTTCATAATTTTTTATTCCTAAAGGATAATCTAAATCTAAATTTGGAATAGGAATACTTCCACTTGCTCCACCAATACAAGCTGTATCAATAAGTTCTGGATGAATTAAAGAAAATCTTTGTGCAAAACATCCAGATGAAGAATATCCATTTAAAAATATTTTATCATTCAAATTTACATTATATTGATTTTTCATAATTTCTTTTGCTTTATTTATGGCTTCTACTACATTTAAATCTGGTCTTTCTCCATTTTGAAAGCATTCCGCTGATAATTGTTGATAATATGGAGCACTGGGTGATTCACTTGGTAATATTGGTATTAAAATTGGATTACTTCCTTTTAAAATATCATTTAAGTCTTTTCCTGTACTTAATGCTTGTCTTAATAGACTCTGAATATTATTTGTTTCTAAATTATTTGATTCCATTACTAATGTTTGAGTATCTTTTAAAGTTGATGGTGTAATTAATACAAATGGTATTTTAGATTCTAGATTAATGTGTATATTTTGATTTCCAAGTATCTCTATAAAATTTTTACCACTTTTTGATTTTTCTAATATTTCCTGCAACTTTTCTTGTAACATAATTTGGTTATGAGTATTTCTTACATTATTAATTATTTCTAGCATTAATAATTGAGTTTTTAATTTATTTTTAAAATCGACTCCAAATGCCTTGATACAAGAGTCAAATTCATTGTTTGCTATGTTTTTCATAAATTCAACAAAACTATCTACTCTCGTCTTTTTGTCTTGTTTCATAAATGCAAATGAATAAATTTGTGCTAATATATACCTTAAATCCAGTTCTTGATTTCCAGTTCTATTATTAAAATATTTAATATTATCTTTTCTTGAAAGGAATGTTGATACTTGTCTATTTCTAACATCTTGTATCAAAGTAGTCCTATTTAATCCATATTTTTGTATATCTTTATCATTTAAGTTTAATAAATATTCATCTAACATTCTTTCTACACATTGTGGTGCAATTTCTCCAAAAATTTTTCTTGCTTCAGTATCTCCATTCTTTAGGTCAAAAGTATGTGTAACTTCATGAACAATAGTATATAAATCTCTTAAATCACCTCTCATAGTACAATATACTTCACTACAATTACTAACTTCTGCTTCTCTTGAATTTTCTTCTTTTTCTAGTGCTTTACCGTTTTTTTTTTAGAACAAATTTGAATTTATTAGACTTACCGTCTATTACTTGAGTAGCCTTATTAGATAACTCTGCCCCTAAACTTGTAAAAAATTGCTTTGCTAGTTCAATGGTTTGGACCTCAGATAATTTACTAACTAATGGCATATTATATATGTTTTCTTCATTACCTAGTTTTTTTCCATAAAAATCATCTATATTTTTTATATTAAGACTATTATCAATATTTCTTTCAAAATCTCTAATCATACCACTACTTGTAAATTCTTGTAATATTGTTTCGAATCGAGATGGCGGAAGAACTTTTTGGCTATTAGTGCTTCTATTAAATATTTTATTTATTAATTTTAAAATATTATCTTTTATTTTAGACATTTAAAACCTCTTTCTAATAAATATCTATATTAGAATAACACATATTTATATATTTTTCTACACGAATTTATATATTTGCAAAATTTTTTATTTCAAGAAAACTTAGTAGAAGTAATTCTGCTATGAGCTGAAATACACTCAAATCAAGAAGATATTTAGACATGAAAGACGGTCAAGTTGATTACAAATAACCTTTAGATTAAGTCTAAGGGTTATTTGTTATTGTTTAATCGTATCATAATTGTGAGCTTTTATTAATGAAAAATGAAAAATTCAACTTATATTACATTAATTAAAATTTTTAATTATTGGTGTTGTATTTTATAAGAAAAATGATATGATAAAGGAAATTGATTGATATTTGAACTAATTGAATAAATATATAGAAATACATAGTCTAACAGAGTAGAAGTTATACCAGCTCTGTTTTTTAGATGCCCAAAAAAGTATGTGTAGTGCAATACACATACTTTTTATTGTTCTACTTGTGTTTGTTGTTCTTCCTTATCTTGATATTGTTCTTTAATTTGATTCGTTTGCTGATTCATTTGCTCTATTCTTGTTTTCTCAATTGTTGCTTCTACTCCAGATTTTAATGTAAAATTTCCTCCAATTTCTTTTTCTTTTTCAATTTTATCTTCAATATATTTAATTATCTCATCAGATTTATTTGTTTTCATTCCAGCAAAAATTTCTCTATAATTTTTTCCAAAACTATTTGTATTATTTCCTTCTGTATTATTTATCAATTCACGATACATGTTTTTTGCTAATTCTCCCGCTTTATTTACTGATTTTTCATCTAGTTCCTTAAAGACTTTCATTTTCATAGCAAATATCAAACATTGTTGCGGATTTCCATTATATAGCATTGACATAGCATTATCATTCTTATCAAAAATCCCATTTGATAAGTAATCAATTAACACCAATTCATCATTTCTAAAACACTTTGCATATTCAAGATTATTTTCTTCTGCTACATTTCTTGCCTCTTTTTCAACAAATCCTTCCATTGCATATACATCTATTGGCGAATCAAGCATAGTTGCTCCAAGTGTCCATCTATGTATATCTTCGTGCAACATTGTTGATTTTAAAAAATCCTGATATGTTTTTTCATTAAAATAATACCAATATAAAATTTCAAGAGAAGATAACTCTTTTAATTCTGATAATGGCTTTTCATAATCAAAATCTCTAATTCCATCTGTCTTTCCATTTGCAAAATCTATATATGCAGCATAAAATTGTTTTGCACTATTAGGATTAATTATAATTCTTCCGTTTATATATCCTCCGTTTGCAATCTTCTCTTTCTTATTAAATTCAACAATATCTGTATTTCCAATATACTGCATATTATCATCAAACATTTTTTTAATTTGCAATGTTTCTAATGCTCGTTCTCTTATATTCGGATTTAATTCTTGTATTATTTTTCTATATCTTTCCGAAAGTATTTTATCTAAATCATTAACATAGTTACAAAGTTCGCCTCTTACTTCTTCTAAAAAACTTTCATTTTCCCATTTAGCCTCTTCATCTTCTATCTTCTTTATATTCATTTGTCATTTATTCCTTTCAATCAACATTCTATCTATTTATATGCAAAAATCTCTTTATTTTACTTATAATTCGTTTTACTATCGATTCCTTATACTCAATAATAGAAAATTCGTTATTTGGATTACTTAATTCAACTTCTTTATTTTTTATTCTAAATACATTATCTGGATTATACTTTTCTCTTAATTTTTGTTGATGTTTTATTTCATTGTCAGAATATATTTTTCTTAATCTTCTTTTTTCTTCCTCATCTTCACACCAGTATTGTAAATTAAGCATAGCAATTAAAGCCAAAGTTTCTTCTTTTAAATTCTGTTCTTTAATTGGTATATTAGGATTTATTGTTTTTGTATAAGTGTTATCTTTTTCTTTTTTAAAATATTCTCTTAATTTTTTGGGTACTTTATTTCTATTGTATTCATCTAATAATTCTATGAAATTGTCTATTTCTGTATATGCTTGTCTTGTGTTTACTGATAACATAATAATCCTCTCTTTTCATTATTTATCTATTTTAATTTTTATTTTTAGTATTCTTTTTAAAGATTGAATTAATTTTTTTGGATATTTTTCCAAGTTCAATAGATTTTTCATACTCATTTTTGTTTCTTAAATCTATAATCTTATTATTTTTTATTTTCTTCATCGATCTTCTCCTGTAATAATATTTTCTTTTATTAATTCAGATTGTTTTTCTAAAATATCTTGTCTATTATCAATAGATTGTTTGTTAATAATAGTCCTGTCTATGTTAGGAAGATGAAATGACTTTTTACTTCCTAGTTCTTTTATTCTTATCTTTTCTCTAAAAGAGTCCATATTTTTTTCAGGTGCATATTCCAAAATACTCCCCATACCATATCTACTAGCATAATGCTCAACCTTTTTTACGAATTTCAAAAACTCATCCTCTTTTAGTTTTGCTGACATATCAGCTATTTTGGCTTTTTCAGCTTCCCTAACTTTTTTTGTATCTACTACTACAATTGGAATTTCAAATTCACTTGCAATCTTCTTGGTTTTTTTCCATAAAGAGTCATCTTCCATTCCATTCATGTCTGCATCACCTTGACTTTTTATATATACTACATAATCTGGCTGTAATTTTGTCATTTGCCCTTGCTTATCAACTCCTAAAGTATTTATTACCACTTCATTATATTCATTGTCAGTATTCATTTCTAAATCAGAAGGTATCATATAAGAAGAGTGTTGAAACTCCATAAAAATCTTATCTGCAGTAAATGGCGTATGTGCATCACCTGGAAACATTCCATCAAAAGAATAATCTTTAACCCCTTGTCCAAAACCAAGTATAACATCATTATCATTCTTTCGCTTTAAAATATTTTCATCTGTCATATATAAACAACAAGTATAATATCTTAAATTCTTTCTACCCTGTACATCTTTAGTCATACTATTCCAAATTTGTTGTGAATTTTCTTTAAACTTCTCCTCATCAATTCCTATTCTTTTTACAAACATTGAAAAATCAGTATTAGCATCAAATATTTCGATATTTTTTCCATTAAAAGTAGTAGTTCCTATAAAATTTGTTTCTTTAGGCATGTATAAGCTTGTTTTATAATCTTGTTCGTACATCTCTTTAGTTTGCTCAATCAAATATGTACTTGATGATAAATCAGTTTCTACCAATACATCTAATTCACTAACTTGTTTTAAAATATTAATATCATTACATTCTAAAATATTTCTTATAGCTTTAATTTGTTCTACTATACTTGCTTGACACTCATCACTAATAGATACATTATCTATATCTGCTGAAAATTTCTCTACTATATCATCTGCTACATCCAAATCCATGTTATAATATTTTTCCAATAATGCTAACTTTACTCTATTCAGTTCTGTTAATTGCTTAAATATCCCTAAATATTTGTCAATCGGTTTTGTCAACTCTTCATCATCCAGGCTAGGATTAGTTAATATAGTATCACATACTACCTCTTTAATTTCTTCAAAGTATTCCAATTCTTTTTTACTAGTAATATTAAAACCATTTTCCGAATCTTGCGAAAGTAAAAATGTCAATTTTTCAATTATATAAGCTATATTCATAATCATTAAGGCCTAATATTTGGGTTTGAAATTCTGGTCTTTCAGCAATTATTTGCATTTTATAGTTTGGTATATTTTGATATTTTTCTTCAAGTAATTTCCCGTTTAGTGTCTCCAAAACCTCAGCATCTTTAGCATATAATTGACTAAGTTTTAATAATCTTCCACTAAATCTATCTTGATTGTTGAAAAATTCCTTTATTTCTTCTTCACTAAAAAAATTATCAAAAAAATCTTTTAAATTTTCTGGTGCAATCTGTTCAAAAACAACTTGCAATGTTTCTGGATCAGTTTTAAAAACACTAATACATTCTTCATTTTCCATTAGAATCCTAACAATAGCCTCTTCGTCAACACCTTTTTGAGATAACATATTAATATAATTTTGCAAAAAAACTTTATTTTTTGCCAACTCTGGACTTAATAATGCATAGCAAGAACTATTAAATGGTGTATTATCTTCCATTAACTCTCTATAATAATTTTCTGCAAGTGTGCCATTCTGCTTTAAGTAATCTCTCGAAATAGATTTTACTCTATAATTTTTTTCAATAGCTAAGCATAATAATTGCTTTTTAAAATCAACATCTAATAATAAACTTTCATCTAGATATTCTAATATACTTGATAACCTCCCTTGACAATCCGTCTCTCTATCTCTAAATAAATCATACTTTGATGGATTTCCTTTTTGCATTTCAATATATTGTAATATTGCTGCTTTAGCTTCTGGACCAAATAATATTGTCGGACTAATTCCTGGGGAAATTGCATATCCATTCTTAAATGCCGTATTGATAATTCCAGTTTCTGGAATTGAATCTTGTGACAACTCTTCTAATAATATGTCATCTGGTACTTTATTTAAATAAGCACAATTCTTTTTAACTGTTTTTAGAATTAAATCTTTATTTCGTTTTAAAAATTCAGGTGAATCTTTCATTAAAACATAATCTTTATTTGTTTTTGATTTTATAAGTTCAACTACATTATTTACTATTCTTCTTATTCCTTTTCTATTTTTCTTTACTCTAACCAAAGATTGCTCTTTTGTCATAATTTTCCTCCTATGAATTTTACTAATTTTATTATATAATACCATTAACGAAAAAAATTTTCAAGCCAACCAGATTTAAAATACATTAACCAAATTAAATGCATATTTACGTTGGATATGTTCAAGCACAAACTTTCCAACATCAAGTTCTGTTGCTGCTGAAGAGTAATCTTCTGTTTCGATATAAGTTTTTGCAGATACAATTGCTGTATCTATTTTCTCAAGTTCATCATGTTCTATATAATAAGCTAGTTTATTATGTCTTCCTTTCCAACTTTCTTCTAAACTTGCTATTTGTTTTGTAATTTGTTCTTTATCTTCTTTTAAAATTTGTTCTTTTAAGTCTGAAAATATCTTTGTTATCTCTAATGTTGTTTTATTAGTATAGTCTTGTGTAAACATATCTAATGAAAAAATAACTACAACTATTATTATACATATTACAGATTCTTTAAACATTTTTTTCACCATCCTTTTCTAATGGTTGGCAAAAAAATTGATTGTCCCCATCGATTGTGACTATTAATGCTTGTTCCGGTCTAATTCCAAATTTTTCTGTTTGTTTTTGTAACCATACATAGTTTTTTCCTAGCTTTTCCAAATTTTTATACATTACCTTACCATCAACAACTAAATCATATGGTATTCCTTCATATTTTGGTTCTATATTAAAATCCTCTGGTGTTGTTGCTCTTTTATTAGGTTTAGGTATCACTGTTACTTGTCCACTTGTCTCTAAAACAGCATATTCAACATCTCCTATATTAAATATATTATTGGTTCTAAGCCTTTCTTCAAGCTCATTTATTGTAAATCTTTCTTTTTTTAAAACTTTTTCATCAACCTTTCCCCTGAAAATCAATATTGCCGGTTTTCCACATATAATCTCTCTTGCTTTTGTGCTTTTTAAATTTAGCATTGATATAGTAAGGTGCATTACTAATAATCCTAATATAGGGATTATTCCATTTGATATTGGTACTCCTGTTTCAGTCATTGGTAAAGTTGCCAAATCAGCAATCATTATTGAAATTGCTAATTCAAATGGTTGCATTTGACCTATTTCACGCTTTCCCATTAATCTCATCACTACTAATACAAGTATGTATAAAACAATTGCTCTAAAAAATGTTATTAGCATATTATTGCCTCCAAAATCAAAATTTTATTATTATTTTTCACATTTTTTAGCCATTTATACGATTTTTGTATAATTATTTTTTTCTTGTAAATACTATTGATATAACCTTGAAAAAATTAAATTATAAAAAAATAAATAAGGAGGTTTTTGATATGTCAAATTCTCAAAGCAATAGTACTACAGGTACTTCTACAGTTTGGCAAATTGTTGGTAGATTAATCACAGCTGCTATAGTTCTTGCTATTACTGCATTTTTCACTCCTAATTTTACTATAAGTAATATTTGGGCATTGGCACTTGCAGCAGTTGTTTTAACAATAATGGATTATTTAATAATCAAATTTACAGGTCTACATGCAAGTCCTTTTGGAAAAGGATTTGTCGGTTTTGCTTTAGCTGCTATTATTTTATATTTTACACAGTATTTTGTAGTTGGCTATTCAATTTCTTGGATGGCTGCTATAATTGGTGCTTTAATTTATGGAGTTGTAGATTATTTTATACCTGGAAATCAACAAATGTAAAATGTCCAGTAATATTATTTACTGGACATTTTATTCAACATTATTAAATTTAAACAGTTATTTTTTTATTATTATTTCGTTTTTGTTCTTGTATATACTGTTTTCTGGTACAACTCCTCTTACTGATGATAGTGGATATATATTTGTATTTTTTCCTATAACACTTCCTGGATTCAAAACACTTCCACAACCAACTTCTACACAGTCTCCTATCATTGCCCCAAACTTTTTCAATCCTGTTTTGATTTTTTCTTCTTTATCTTTTACTATAACCAATTTCTTATCTGACTTTACATTAGAAGTTATTGAACCAGCTCCCATATGAGCTTTATATCCTAATATAGAATCACCTACATAATTATAATGTGGCACTTGTACATTATTAAATAATATAACATTTTTTAATTCTGTTGAGTTTCCTACAACCGCATTCTTTCCCACAATAGCATTACCTCTAATAAAGGCACAATGTCTAACTTCTGCATTTTCGCCAATTATTACAGGTCCTTTTATATATGCAGATGGATATACATTAGCAGATTTTGCAATCCATATATTTTCTCCCTTTAATTCATAAATTTCGTGGTCTAATTTAGGTCCTATCTCTAATATAAATTTACTTATTTCAGGTAAAGCTTCCCATGGGTATTCAAATTTTGCTAGTAACTCTTTTGCTATTGTCTCATCTAAATTATATAAGTTTTTTATTTTACATTTTTCCATTTTTAATCTCATTCCTTTCTTAATGTATAAACCAGGTTGAAAAATAATTACAATTTTGTAACAACTTGCTTTGCATAAAATTTTTCATATAATTCTTTTGCAGTTCTTGGACTATCTACTCCCTCTTTGTTTTTTACAGGAGCAAAATCATACTCACGTTTTCCACGAAGAATAGCAATATCATCAAAAAACTCAAATGCATCAAATATAAATGACTCAAATTTATATGAATTTGGTTCTGTTGGTATTACTTCTTTTCCATTTTCATCTATGTATGAATTTTTCTTGTGTGCACAGTGATACATTAAAATTTCATTACTGATTTTTTCTACTGCATTAATTGTGTATAAATTACACATTATATGTGATTCACCATATTTTAGTTCTCCATCATCATCAACTTCTTCTGCCATTTTTTCTGGTAACTCTGTATATTCTATTACTTTTGGATGTCCATTCATTTTGCAAAATACCCCAACTCTTTCATGTGGATTTGCTTTTACTACTGATTTTGAGGCAATTTGAACATTTTTATCTATGGCCATTCCTAGTAAAGTTACATCAACCATTTTTAATAATGCATTATCTACACTACCTATAAATATCCACTTTACTCCTCTTTCTTTCATATTAGCTAAACATCCACTTGCACGTAAAGATGAATAAGTTCCACCATTTCCATCTGATGCTTCTTTTATTTTAAAATCTTTTCCAATAAGTAATTTTCCTTCTTCGTCAACTAATGGCAATTCACTTTGTGTAAAAATAGTAACATAATTTTTGTCATATCCAAAGTAATTGTGTTTTTCTAGAAAATCTATTGTTTGTTGATTGTTTTCCTTACTCGTCATTATGTACCAAGGAATTGTTACTCCATATTTTTGATTTGCTTCTTTTAAATTTTCTGTTAAAATTTCAAATAAATATTTTCCTTTTCCATATACATTTAATTTGAATGTTCCTTTTGGTCCAGGATGGCCTAATCTTGTTCCTTGGCCACCTGCCATTGTAACAACTGCATATTCGCCATTTCTTACTGCTTTTTCTCCAAGCTCATCAAATTTATTTCTTTGTTCTTCTTTAAGTTTGGCTTTGTCTAAATATTTTAATGGTTCTATTTTACTTTCTTTAAATTCTATTGTTTTTTTAGTATTATTATATAATTCCATTATTTGATGAAAATCAATTGTAGCTATTTGTTTTATTAATTCATCTTGTTGCTCTTTATTCAACTTTTCTAGTAATCTTATTATATGATCTTGCTTATACTCTTTTAAAATGTTTACAGTATCTTGTAATTTATCCATTCTGACTCCGTCCTTTCCTGCTTTATTATTGCTAATAAAACAGATTTTGTATATTATATGTATTTCAACAGCCCAATTCTATCATATAAAAGTTTTTTTATCAAGTTTTTTTAATATGTCTGTCATATTATTATGACTAGTTCCATATATATTAATAAAAGTTTGTCTATCAAGGAGGTATTATAGATGGAAAATATAGGCTTATATCAAGATATAGCCAAACGAACTGATGGTGATATTTATATTGGAGTTGTTGGACCTGTAAGAACAGGCAAATCTACTTTTATCAAGAAATTTATGGATTTACTTGTTATTCCTAATATAGATAATGAGTATAAAAAAGAAAGAGCAAAAGATGAATTGCCACAAAGTGCAGGCGGTCGTACAATTATGACTACTGAGCCAAAGTTCGTTCCTAATGAGGCTGTTGAAATTACAATAGATAAAAATTTAAAATTAAAAACTCGTTTAGTTGATTGTGTTGGGTATTTGGTGGATAATGCAATTGGGTATTTAGAAGATGATATGCCAAGAATGGTAAAAACACCATGGTCTGACGAAGAAATTCCTTTTGAAACTGCTGCCGAAATTGGTACAAAAAAAGTTATCGAAGAACACTCTACTATTGGAATTTTAATAACTACTGATGGTAGTGTTACAGATATTCCACGTGATGATTATGTAAAAGCTGAAGAACGTGTAGTTAGTGAACTTCGCGCAATTAATAAGCCTTTTATCATTTTGTTAAATTGTGCTAATCCATCTTCTCCTGAAGCAAGAGAATTAGCTGTACAATTGTCTGATAAATATAATACTAAAGTTATGCCTATTAACTGCGAAGATTTAACTGCTGATGACATAAATTCAATGTTTGCTAGTTTGCTTTATGAATTCCCTGTTGATGAAATTAAAATTCGTTTTCCTAAATGGATTGATAGCTTAGATTTTGCTCATCCATTGAAAAGTAAGTTGTTTGAACAATTACAGAATGCATTTGAAAATGTCTCTGCACTAAAAGATGTTTCAAATTGTGTCTCTCAAATCGAAAGTACTGATATTATTGCAAAAACTTCTGTTGAAAACATTATGCTTGGTACTGGTAAAGTTTGTATTTCAATTCAATTAAAAGATGAGCTATTTTATAATGTTCTTTCTGAAATGACAGGTATGGAAATCACAAATGAAGGTGAATTGTTCTCAATTATGAGTGATTTAGCATGCACCAAAAAGAAATATGATAAAATTGCTTATGCTTTAGAAGAAGTTAAAACTAAAGGATATGGAATCGTTACACCTTCTATTGATGAATTAGTTCTTGAAGAGCCTGAAATGGTTAAACAAGGTTCTCGCTTTGGTGTCAAACTTCGCGCCAAAGCCCCATCAATTCATATGATTCGTGCAACAATTGAAACAGAGGTTTCTCCTATCGTTGGCTCTGAAAAACAATCAGAAGAATTGGTCAATTATCTTCTTTCTGGGTTTGAAAATGACCCTACAAGTATTTGGAGCTCAAATATCTTTGGTAAGAGCCTCAATGAGCTGGTTAATGAGGGCTTACAAACTAAACTTGCTAAAATGCCAGAAGAAGCTCAAATGAAACTTCAAGAGACTTTGGAACGCATTGTTAATGAAGGCTCTGGTGGATTGATTTGTATTATATTATAAGACTTTGAAAAAACTCTCACAAATGAGTGAGAGTTTTTTTACTAAGTTATTCTGCTGTTTTTTGAATCTTTATGCCGCCAACTGGCATGGAAATTACTTCTCCACATTTCATGCGGCAACGTATGATTCTGTCTTTTTCAAATCTTGTTTCTACAAAGAAAATTTCTTCTGTGTCCTTCCCTTTGATGTATTTCATTATCTTTGTTTTCCATGATTTGAGTTTCTTTAACATTCTTCTGTCCTTTCTTTTTGCGATTTTTTCTTAGTTACATTGTTGTTATTTGGACAAATGAGCCCTAATAACCGGAGTTCCTCCTTTCAACTTATTCATTAAGCATTTGCTTAACTATTCTTATTATACCACATACTTTATCTTTTTTCCAATATATTGTGTAGAAATTCTATTCTCAGGGTTAGAATCGCAACTATATAAAACTATTAAAAATATCCATTCCAGTGGTTTCATCAAAATATATGTAATATCCGCTTCCCAAGCAGTTTTTATACATTTTGCTAAAGGAAAACCATATTTATCATAAATATATCTAACAAAATGATGAAATCTTGGTGTCTTTTCTTGAATTAAATCTTCAAAAGCATTAGCAACACACAATTGTCTATTTACAATTATCTTTTGTCCCCTTCTAATTCCAACTCTTGTTGGCTTTACTATTTCTTTATGTCCACTTACTGCTACTGTGCACAAATAATGTGCGTCATATTCAACAGATGGTGGAGAAACTTTTTGAGACAAATTCCAATCACTAGTTTCTAAGAACGCTCTTATTGCCTCATCTGGTCTTTGTCCAAATAATACTAGTATACATATTAATATTGCTGTTAGTGGAACCGTTAAAACTACTGCTAATATTGGCCAATTATCTGTGTTATATATTATTTGACTACATTTATTCAAAAACTTATTGTCAAATTCTTTTGCTTTCAGGTTCTTTTCTTTATATCTTTTTATAACTTCAATTATCGCTCTTATACTGCACAAAATATAATTTATTGGAAATAATGCTAAATATGGTATTCCGTAAAATAGATATCTAGGGAATAATTCAGTATTAGTAATTTGAATTATAAAAATTATCATATAAATCGAGCATACTATTATTCCTGATATCGAACACACAATAATAAGTGGTGGTAAGTTTAATTTTCTTTTTCTTATTAAAAAGTATGATACAAATCCAAATATAAAAATAGCGATTACTGTTGGCATACTCCAAGAAGCTATTGGTGCATGTTTATCAACCTCAAATCCTCCAAGCCTTAGTGCTTCTGTATAATCTTTAAAGTCTGATACTAAATATAAAACTCCTGAAAGTCCAATTCCAAGTACAAAAGTTAATATGTCTATCATATTTTCTTTTATTTTCTTCTTTTTAAATAAATTTATAATATTGGCTAATGTTAACACTAGCGGAGCTACAAAAACTCCCAAACCTATGCCTATATATAATAAATTAATCATATTTAATCTCCTTCTTTGTTGTAATAAATACAACCATCATTCACTACCTTACTATAAATGAGACAATTTACAAAATATTTATTGCTTTTTGCACCTAATTCATACTTAATACTACCTATATTTGCCTCTACATTTTTTATCTCATATTTTGATATTGTAATTATCACATTTTCATTATAATTATCATTAATCTCTGGAATATCTTCATTAAAGCTTAGTTCTTGCAAAATAGATTTATATTCTGTACTATTATAATTTACAGTTTTTTTGTATATACCCTCTTCTTGTTTCCAAAAGCCGGCATCAGTTGGAACTTTTGAAACTTGTTTTTTTGATGTATAACTTTTGGCTTTTTCAAATTCATAAGCCTTAATATCTTCTGTATAAAATTGTATTTTTTTCTCTAATTCACTATTCTCATTTCCTAATATGAAAATATAATTTTTTTCTTCTTTTGATGGATTTCTAACAATATAAGTACATTCTAAAAAGCTGATATTTTCTTTTTCTAGTTCTGAATTTTCTTCTGTATAATCAGCTAATTGATTGTATAATAATGTATATACTTCTGCAAAATATTTGTCTTCTGAATTCATTACTTTATATTGGTTATACCTATTTTTATATATAATTCTGCTTGGTAAAGGAATTTCAGATGCCTTCTGTTTTTGTGAATTTTCTTCATTTACTATTTTCTTTTCTATATTAAATATTTCGTATATTCCAAATCCTATAATTATTAGCAATACAAGGCTTATAAGCATTTTAAAATTTCTTTTTAACATTTTTTATCTTGTTCCTTTCTTAAATCTGGTTGGAAAAGAATTAACTTTGTGTAAGACTATTTTGATTTATAATCTAAAATATCTCCTGGCTTACATTCTAATACTTCGCATATTTTTTCTAATGTTGAAAATCTTATTGCTTTAGCTTTATTTGTTTTTAAAATTGATAAATTAGCAGGTGTTATTCCAACTTTTTCGGCAAGTTCTCCTGATGATATTTTCCTTTTTGCCATTATTACATCTAAATTAACAATTATCATTTTTCTACATCCTTTCATATTGTCAAATCGTTTTCTGACTTATATTCTGTTGCTTGTCTAAATAATTCTGCAAGTATATATAATGCAATTGCAACTCCTAAAAATAGTATTGTCATAAATACTAATATGCAATTGATTTTGATATCACTGTTGTTTGATGCAAATTTGTAAATTGTCTCTATAAGAAATAGGCCTGTCATAATCCCAGCTGCTATGCTTGCTATATTCATTCTTTCTACTGTACCGTTACAAAATGGCTTTTCAATTTTTAATGAATCAAATAACTCAATAAATTGCTTTACTATTACTAACATTGTTATTCCATTTAAATATAACATTATTTCAAATATTGATATGCTCTTTAATATTATTGGCAGTATTATTAAAAATGCTATTCCTCCCCAAAAACATATTTGAAGTATTATTTTTATTATATTTCCTAATCCGTTTTTACCTACTATTTTCATTTTGTTTTGCTTCCTTTCTTTCATGTGAGATTTTTTCTATTAAAATTATTATTAGATATCCAACCACGTAGCATAATATGTCTTTTATGTCAAATGATGAACCTAACAACGTTTTTGCAATCTTATTGTCTCCAAATAATATTTGAGCATAATTAAAATATTGTAATATTTCTACTATTACTGCCAATATTAAGACATATAGTGAGAGCAATTTTATTTTGTCTAGAAATATGCTTTTGGCAAATGTATATAAACATATTACTACTAGTACATCTCCTATATATGGTCTTATTATCTTGTCATGTACGTATTTGGCTATTATTACTTCTAATATAAATGTTATTACAAATATGGTTATATATTTTATTCTTTCTTTTTTCATACCAACTCTTCTTTCTGGCATTAATATATCATTATCGTTTTTGTTTGTCAATATTTTTTTATTGTTTTTCGATATTTCATTGTTTTAAAAAAAGAACAAAATAGAACCGGTCCTAAATGTTCCTTTTTCTAATTACTATATGAATCAAACATCGAAATACAAGGATATTCATCATTTAAAGTATTAGCATCTAATCTGATATATAACATCAACCATTTTGAATTTTCAATTGTTTCTGCATTATAAGTATCTTGTCCATGAAAATTCAAATTATATTTTGTATTATTATTTACCTTAAGAGTCACCTCAAATTTATGTTCCTCATCATTTATCTCAGGATAATTTTCAGCTTTTATAACATCTGAAATCGCAAAAGTTACTAATGCTTCATTATTTCCTAATTGTTTTACATCTTTTATTTCGTCAACGCTCGTTCTTAATACATCAACATCATCTGTTAAAGCTAAACTTTTTAAAAGCTCCCTTTTTAGAGCTTCTCCGGTTATATTTTCATAAATATAACAAGTTCTATCATAACTTGTATTTATATAATAACCTTCTTTTAAATCACTAAATTTGCATTGTTCGCTAGTTCTTCCATTAATATACTTGATTTGCTCTTTATTTTCTAATATGTATAAATTATTCTCTTTATCTATAAATGTAATTTTATTATCTTTAATCTTTCTTATTATTCCACACTTATATATACTGCTATCATTTGATATAACTCGACTAGTTATATCTTCACCTCTTGTACTTTCACTAACATTATTTGTTGTTTCTTCTCCCATCTTACTTTTCAACTCTTCGTCTTCATCTATAAAGAACCACGAGAAAAACCAAATCCAGAAAATTATCACTATTGAAAATATTGCTATTCCTATATTTCTTACAATTTTATTTTTTATATTTATTCCTATTGCTAAAAATATTGTGCCTATTATGCATAGTGCAAATGTGGTATTTATTAAAAACATATGCTCATCCTTTCTAATCTGCAAATGAAGTAGGGTTCATATATTTAAATCCTGAAAGTATTTGACTAGCTGGAACAAATTCTTCTTTTGATATTTTTTCCCTTAACTTATTAATAGTATATTTATGTTCTCTCTCTGTCAAATAATCAATCAGTCTGTATAACCTTGTTCCATTTGAAAATCTTAAAAATATATCTCTATTAAAATCTGTATCATATATGTAATCTTTATTATTGGTATAATCGTCATAATCAAATATTATAAAATTTTCATTTGAATTTGATATATCTTCTATTAAATATGGTGTAAATGACCAATTATTAGGATCTTGATTAAATGAATAATACATCCTATCTAAAGCGACTTTTAGTATATGTTCATATTCTTTATTACTTTTATCAAATATATAAAATTCATTTGTTGTTCCTTGTTTTTTTATAATTATTCGGTCTGGTTTTTCTTTATAAACTGCACTCTTGAACTCCATATATTCTTCTCCGTAATTTTTTTCATCATCTTCTACTGCTTTTTTCTTTTTGAAATAATTTTTATTTAAAGCATAATATATCCCACATATTACAATTACTATAATCATTATAATAGTTATTATTTTTACTATTTTTTTCATACATTCACTCCCTTTTTACTTTGTTCTAACATTTAAAAAACTACTTTCCAGACTTCTATAATTAGGAACCGCCACACACATTGCAGGATATTTAAACTCTTCTGTTACATCTAACCACCCACCAGTTCTAACATTTAAATATGACTTTCCATCTTCCTCTTCAATTCCATCAACTAAGATTGTATTATCTGTATTTGTTCTGACAATTATTATAGCATAGATATATTCAAATTCATACCACTTAATTTGTGGTGCATTATAATTATTTATCATTTTCAAATAGTCACTATAATTTGTAATTGCTATACTATAAAATCCATTTCCAAGGTCATTCCATTTTGAAAAATCTATCTCTGGAGTATTTTTGGCTATTGCAAAATTTCTTTCATCATAATCTTGCCAATCAACTTGTGCTAGTCTCAAATTTGAATTTGGATTATTCTGTTGTTTTTTCTCATTTTCTCTGTATTCTTTAGTTTTATATGAATATGTAAAGAAATTACCATAAGTATTTGGAATAAGCTTTAATTCATCACTCATATCTTTTTCAGTATCTCTCAAATTTCTTACTGCATAAATATTATCTCTTTCTAATTCTCTAGAAATTTTATATGATATACATGTTTGATTTTCGTCATACTCTACTCCATCAGGATAATGAATAAGGCTTATATATAAATTGTTATTATCTGTTTCTAGCTTGTCTACTGTTAAACCTACCATACTTGTATTTTCAATTGCAGTTATAACCATAAAATTATCTTTAAAATCAGATTCGGTCATATCAATAATATCTTTCCACATTGCTTTTTCTTTTTCATATTCATTGTATGTATTTATTTTTTTATAATATATTTTGTCCATATATGTCATATCTTGTGTAAAGTCATAATCATCATAGTCACTATCACTTGTCGATTTGAATGATGGTTTAAATGTTCTAAATTCGTATTTAGGTGTTTCATCTTTTTGAATTGTCTCATCTTTCGTTTTTGTAGAATTATATTGATTGCTTTGTGTAAAAAATAATAATATTCCTAAAACTATTACAATTAATGATATTACACATATTAAAATTTTGTTTTTACTAAATTTATCTGATAATTTTACCATTTTTATTCTTCTCTCCATATTTTTGTTATCATCTGTAACACACAATAATTTTGCTGTATATGGCTCTTCTTGAAATATCTGTAAAGAATTTATTAATGTCATTCCATATTCTTTTTTCTCGTTTTTTTGTAATTTTTCTAATACCATTTCATCTGTTGCAAGTTCTATATCTTGTCTTATCTTTTTGAAAAATATCCACACAAATGGGTTGAACCAATGTATTACTGTTATAATAAGTAACACATAATTAAATAATGAGTCTTTTCTTTTATAGTGTGACAATTCATGCATTATGATATATTTTTTTGTTTTTTCATCTTGGTCTAAAAATTCTTGAGTTATAAGAATTTTGGGTTTAAATACTCCAATTATTGATGGTGTTTTTTTGAACTCTTGTAACATGATTTCTACATTGTTTTTTATATGTAGTTTTGCTTTACATTCTTCTAGCAAATTTTTTAGGTTTTTATCTATATATTTTTTTCCTTTTATATTCTTTTTTATATTTCGTTCTCCAAATATTATAAATACTAAGTTAATTAAAATTCCAGCAATCCACAAAAGTGGTAATATTAAATTTACACATATATTTTTATTTTCTTCTTGTTTTTTATCCTCTGTATTGTTCTGTATAATCGAATCAGTATTGTTTTCTGCCTTTTTTACTGTTATTTCTTCATCATTGGTTGTTTGATTATAACTCGAAATATTTTGAATTGGTTCTGCTAATCCGGATATGCTTATTATTTCTGTATTTTTATACTTATATGGAATTGTAAATTTAATTGGAACTACAAGTTCAACCATAAGTAATATCCAAATAATACATTTCCATTTTGGAGATATTTTTTTATCTAATATCTTTCGCACTAACAATATGAATGCACCAACAAATATCCCAATTATACTCATATATAATATTTTGTAAAATATTATATTTATATAGTTTAAAACAAAATTAATCATACATTTTCCCCTTTCAATTACTCCTCATCTTGTTCTAATATATCTATTAGTTTTTGTAATTCGTTTTTTGTTACTTTTTTGTTTTCTACAAAATTTAATAATAATTTTTCAGTATTTCCATTAAAAAATTTATTTAAAAAGCTATTGCTTTCTTTGGCTATAAACTTTTTCTCATTTATTTTTGGAATATATTCAACTTCTTTATTATTTACTTTTTGCGATTCTATTGCTCCCTTTTGTATTAACCTATGTATTAGTGTTTTTATTGTATTTTTGTTTCTTTCCTCATTTTTGCTTTTTTTACTCAATTCTTCCATTATTGTTGTTAAATTGCCTCTTTTATTTTTCCACAATACTTGCATTATTTCTAACTCAGCTTCTGTTATTTCATATTGTTCGTTCATGATATTCCCTCCTAAATATTCTCTAATCTTATCGAAATAAGGTTACATCTGTAATCTTATTATTAGTTTATACATATAATCTAATTTTGTCAATACTTCTTGCACAGATTATTCCGCTTTTTTTTCGTGCATTGCACATCTGAGATCGCTTTTTTTTCGTGCACAAAATGCTGTAACAAATGTTGAAAATTGTCATATTATATAGTAGTACTGGAGGTGCTAATTTATGGAACCACAAGTTGAAATATATTGTAAAAAAGAAACTAAAAAGAAAGACTGCTCATGTTTATGGCTAATATTTGCAGTAGTAGTATTTGCTTTAACATTCTTTATTGGTGCTCTTGTTGCAGCTCTTACTGACTTTGTTGCTATATTAGGCGTCGGTGCTGTCATATCATTAATAATCACTTTAGGGATTTTAGCTGTAATTTCATTAATAGCTTTAATATGCTGCAAAAAAAGCGATAAAAAGAAAAAATGTTGTTGTTGCTAACTTTATAGTTTTTATAAAATATTAAAATAACAATCTCTCTGCTTCGGCTGAGGGATTTTATATTTCATGAATTGCACAGAAAAAAAGCGATCTCACGTGTGCAATGCACGAAAAAAAAGCGATCTCAGATGTGCACTTGTAAATTTTCACAAAGTATAGTATAATAGCATAAATACTTTATAAAGGAAGAGTTACAATGAAAATTTTAAGTATAGATACTGCCAGTAATTTATGTACTGTTGCAATTTTAGAAGATAAAAGTTGTATAAAAGAAATAATAGTAAATGATGCAAGAAATCATTCTGAAAAAATAATGCCTGTTATCGAACAAACTTTGCAAGAAGCTGGTCTTACTTTGCATGATATCGATTTAATTGTTTGTGATAAAGGACCCGGTTCTTTTACTGGAATTCGTATTGGAGTTGGTACGGTTCTTGCATTTCAAGATTCATTAAATATTCCATGTATTGGTATAAGTGCATTAGAATCTCTTGCTTACAATGTTAATCAAGATGGATTTATTTGTTCTTTAATAGATGCAAAAAATGGTAATGTTTATTATGGATTGTTTGAACATAAAGAAAACCAAATCTTTCAAGTAGGAGCACTTGATTTTAAAAACATTAGTGATGCTATTTCAACATTAAGCTCTCAAATATATGCAAATACTCCTATTTATTTTGTCGGGGACGGTGCAATTCTTAATAAAGATTTAATTGAATCTGATATTCATAATTGCATATTCACAGACAAAAACAATTTGAATAGCTATTCACTTGGAATTGCAGGATATATTTCTTATATAAGTGGTCAAAAACCTTCTGTTATGCCTTTATATCTTAGAAAATCTCAAGCTGAAAGAGCTCTTGAAGAAAAGAAAAAAAAGGAGTGATGCATAATGGAAATTACTGAAATGACTTTAAAAGATTTGGAAGGTATGAAAGATACCTTATATTCTGATTTTGATAATTTTTGGAGTTATAATGTTTTAAAGCAAGAACTTGAGAATCCTAACACAACATATATTATAGCCAAAGAAGCAAATCAAGTTGTTGGCTTTGCAGGGATTTCTGTTTGCCTTGATGAAGCAACTCTTAACAACATTGTAGTAAAAAAGTCTTGTCGTGGTCGAGGTATTGGTGGAGAATTGCTTGAGTCTTTAATTGATATATGCTCCGAACTTAACTTAAAAACTTTTACATTAGAAGTTAATACAAAAAATGAACCAGCAATCCATTTGTATGAAAAATTTGGTTTTAAAAATTTAGGAATTAGAAAAAAATATTACAATAATACTCAAGATGCTTATATCATGACTAAATATGATAATTGAGTAGAGAATAATTCTTAATGAATTTTTCTTCTCTCTCCTTTAAAAACAGCTTTTCTTTAACTTTTGAAAAGCTGTCTTATTTTATACAAATTTTTCTATTTTTACTATAACTCTTCCACTTTTAGTTTGTCCAACTAATTCTTTAATGTAAAATCTGCCTTTTCCACGAATTGTAACCATATCTCCTGTTTTTATCTGTTTTGTTTTCTTAGTTTCACATTGAAAATTCACAAATACTCTTTCCATATTTATGATATCTAATGCTTTATTTCTTGAACATCTCGCAAGTTCTGATATAACATTATCCAGCCTTAACGATGAAACAATTATCTCTCTTTCTTCTCTTCTAACTTCTACTGTTCTTAAATTATCAATTTTCTCAATTGTTATTTTAGATTTAGAAAATCTAGTAAGTCCACTTAAATTTTCTAGTAAAAATTTTGAAATATCTTTTTCTACAATTATATCTGCTCCATCATTATCTACAATTATATCACCTACTTTTTCTCTTTTTACTCCAAGTTTTATAACTGCTCCAAGATAATCTCTGTGTGCATATTTTCCTTTCAATTCGTCTGGCAGCTGTATTCTTACAATTTTAACAATACTTACTAAATTCTTTTCTACAACTGTAGAATTAAATTTTTCAGGATAAATAACAAACAATTTTCTTTCTGATTGTTCATATCCACCATAACTTATATAATTTTCTATTTTCAATTTATCAATATAGTTTTGCACTAATTCAATTTGAGCTAAATCTAAAAAATTTGTATATTCAATTTTGTTTTTATTTTCACACATCTCAATTTTATCTGATACTTGTGCTAGTAAAATTTTATCATCTTTTTCTTTCATATATTCTCTATCCTATCAATAATAACATACATAGTGTTCCAAGTGGCACTGTAATATTGTCTGTTCCTTTGGCTGAAATAGCTTCAATTGCAGTGATTACAAATCCCATCAAAACTGACACTAATGGCCAATGTGGTGTTGCCCAAAATTCACCTGTGTGCCAAAAGGATAAATATCCACCGATTAAAATTGTTGATATTGTAAACATTGTAACAGACCCTGCTACTGATTTTTTAGTATCACTTAGTTTATATTTTTTACTTTTAATCATTCTTCCCAATAGTCCAGCTAATCCATCACCATATGCCATAATCAAATTTGGAATCAATCCTAATGATGGCACTTCATATATTCCAAATGAAACTATTACTAATATAAAGAGTGAAATTGCATAATATACTGTTCCCAACCCATCTTGTTTTTCTCTTTCCATTACTTTTATTATATCTTTTTTATATGATAAGTAATTTATTATTACAAATGTTGCTGGTACAAATGCTGCAAACCATACATTTGTAAAGTAGTACATTGCTATAAACCACCAATTTCCTAACATAATATGTATGAATTTTCTACTTGATTCTTTTCCATTCTTTTCAAATGCCTTTGCACCTATTATTACTAATGCTATATATAAATATGATACTAAAATCCCCATGCAATTTTTCAATTTTTATCGCCCTTTCTTTTGCACATTTTATTCCGCTTTTTTTTCGTGCAATTTTGCACACCTGAGATCGCTTTTTTTCCGTGCAATTTTGCACACTTACTTCCCATTTATTTTACTATATGTTTCATAAAAAAGCAAGAAAAATATAACTATACATATTTTTATGCATAATTATATTTTTCGCATTTTCTATTAAAAACTATCTTTTGTCTGAATCAAGAAATATGCACTTTCACATATATTCAAGATTTCAACAATTAGCATCATAATTCCAATAAATCTTGTTAATGTTACAATTGCTTCAAACGGATTTGCAATTATCAGAATTCCTAATGAGCACATTAAAATTGAGGATACTACTAATAATCCCCATTTTTCAGCTATTGTCGATTTTAAATTTATAGCTAATTGGAATTTCATAATACTTTTTATAAATATCCAAGTTCCAATCATTATTGGAAGCATAGATATGAAAAGTGGTTGATTTAATAATATTATAAGTCCTAATATTACCAATAGAATTCCAATGATTAATTCACTACTAAATGCTCTTATTTGTTGTTCTTCCATTATGTATGCTACTACATTTATAATTCCATCTACTATAAATACTACTGCAAATAATATTACTGCTGTTGATAATGCTATACCTGGTTTTGCTATTAAAAATATTGCAACTAACAACAATAATATTGATATTATTATTGATTCTTTTTCATATTTTTTTAAAAATTCTAAAATCATTTATTTCATCTCCTTTCTCTTTTGTTATATATATTCCAAAAGCATGACTTAGTTATTACGACTTCGTCATGCTTTTGATTTTCACTTAAAGTATGTTTCTTCCCCCATAGGACTTTATCTCTACACAATTTCTGATCAAGATTGGTGCAATTCGTTCAGTATCTGAATAGTATGCCATTTTTTCTTTTATTTCAACTGTATATCCGTTTTGTAGAAAAAAACTGCATCTCATCTTCGCATTTTCAAGAATCGAGATTTCAACTTTTCCATCATCAATATCCATGCATTGAATTGAAATTGTTTCATCTGGTCTTACAATCGTGACTTCAAGCCGCTTCGCTCTTTTTATTATTAAAAAATACTTTGTACTATTTTTTAAGTAAAAAAAGAATGGGTAATACTCCTTGCGATTCTGCATGTGAATCCTCCTTAAGCAATTTATTTTTATAAGTTACAAACTCATTATAGCTCTTACCATCTGTTTTGTCAATTTTATTCCATGTAATTTTTTAGTTCTATTAAGGCTTTTGCTGCTACAACATAATCTTTTAAGAAATTTAACAGATATTTTGAGACTTTTGAAGCTGGTCTATCTAAATACAAATCTTTTGCTATACATATTCCTAATCCTTTATCAAATAAAGTATTTAATTTTTTACCTATTTGTATTAAATTTGAGGTTTTTATTTTTTGATATTGTTTTTCTGCATCTTGATGTCTTTCTTGTAATTCTGCTATAAATTCTTCAAATATATATTCTCTATATTTATACATTTTGTACATTTGAGCAGCATATTCTAGTCCATAAATTGTTTGTAAATTAAATATTTCAAGCATCTTTGCAAATTCTTCTGGTTTAAAATAATAAATATGTCCCTGTAATTTATTAAAGCTTCTCATTGTATCTAAATAACCCATTTTTATATTATTTATTATTCTCTCATGGTTAAAATCAAATGTTCCGCCCAAATCATCTGAAGATGAAATCACTTTTATGTATACATCTTTATTTATTGTTTTTTTGCTGAATCCTACTCCTGCAATATCTGCAATTATGATATTTTTATATCCTTTTTCTATCAACATATTTGATGGTATATTATCATATAATCCGCCATCAAAGTACTCTTCTCCATTTATTATCTGTGGCTTGAAAATAGGAAAACATGAACTTGCAAGTAAATAATTTTCCATTTGTTCTCTCGGAATGTCATTTTTGAACACTTGCAAAGGTTCCTTATTTTTAACCGAATATGTTACCAATCCAAAATCAATTGGTGAATTATATAGTTTGTCCATATCAACATATTTTTTTATCATTTCTCTAAGTGGTGTATTGTCAATTCCTTTTTGTTTTGTGTAATCTGCTGCAAGATTAAATATATTAGATAAATCAAATATGTTTTTATTAGCATCAATTCCGTTTACATTCATTATATTATCTATTTTTATATTTTCATACATTTTTTCTGTTGCCATAAAGTCATCTTGTAAAAACAACGCTCCATTTAATGCCCCAATTGAAGCTCCTACTACCGCTGTTATATTTATGTTCATCTCTTTTAAAGCTTTCCATATTCCAACTTCATATGCTCCTTTAGTTCCTCCTCCTGCTAGAACTAGTCCATATTCTTTTTCTTCCATATAATTGCCTCCTTTTCATTTTATAGTCACATTATATATCTATATATTAATTTTTTCAAGATTTATTTCATAAGCTACCTTTTGCTTGTTATAGATATCAGAAATATCATAAAACAAATAAGAAAAATTGAAAATTTTTCTTTGATTTGCTCTCGCCCGATTTAAGTTTTCGACTAAAAGGAGAAAATCTCAAGTTGCTAACAATTGTAGCTTTTTATATAATAGGAAAGTATCACTTTTCTATTATATAAAAAACAAGGCATAGTGTGATTTGCCTCACATTAAGCCTTGTTCTTTATTATTTCACATACTCATTTAATGGTTTTACTTTAAATGTTAATTCTCCAAACTCGCATGTTGGAACATATCCTGGTTTAGAATTTATAACATCTGGAATTCTGTTTACTATAGAAGCACAAGTTAGCTCCACTGTTGCTGGCTTTGCTACAACTATTGTTGTATCTGGCTCTCCATATACAGTCCATTCATTTTTATCAAATTCATCTGGTGCATATACTTTTCCTATGCATTCACTTTCTATTATAATTCCTTCTTCTGTTTCTGTTGTAACAACAGCACTCATTCCTGTTGCATCTCCTGCTTTTACTGTCATCCCTAATGTTGAGGAATATAAATCTTCTTTATATGTTTGTGGCACACATTTTTGTCTTTGTGATTTTACTGTTAAGCCTAATTTTTCACAAAGCCATCCATTTACATTCCACATATATGATGGTAAATACTCTCCACTTTCTATTATTTTTTGTCTTTCTTCATCACTTATTTTATCAACTGATGCTACTTCTTTATCAAATGCTTCTAATGTAAGTCCTGCTCCATGTGCCTTAGCAAGTGCTATTCCATATTCTTCTACATTATAGCTTGAACTTCCTTTTATTTTTGTTATCTTTTGTGTTGAACCTGCTATTGATGAAATTAATTGTCCCCAATATATGTCTTGGTATCCACTTCCTGTAATTGTACAATTATTTTTCTTTGCCAATTCATCTATTTTTTTAGTTAATATTGGATTTGAATTTTCTGGATAGAATGCTTCTTCACATGTTGTGATTGCATTTATTCCTAATTCAGCACATAACATTAATGGATTTTCTAAGTCTTTTATTAAACTCATTGTTGTTACTATTGCTATATCTGGTTTTACTTTTTGTAACATTTCTCTTGCATTTTCTGCATTTGTTACTGTTACACCTTTATTTTCTGTTCCTAATATTTCCCCTATATCTTTTCCTATTACATTTGGATTTACGTCAATAGCTCCTACTATTTCTGCTCCTTTTTCATACACATATCTCATTGTATATAAACTCATTTTGCCTACTCCATATTGAACTACTTTAATTTTTCTTTCCATTGAAAGACCTCCATTTCTGCCAATTCTGGCTTGCAAAATTTTACTTTAAATTACATTTTATGCAATTTATCGATAGACACATTTTATCAATATTGTTTCCATTTTTCAATATTTTATTTAAATATTACAAAAAAAGCTGAGGCAGAAAACTTTTAAATTTTTTCGTTCCAACCATTGGCATAAAGTACTTTTTATGAGTATTATTTTCTTTTTTTCCTTTTATATTCTGTTACTATAAAAAGAAGAATACCAAATATTACACAGTTAGCAATAACTCGGCTTTTCCATAATTCTATTTTCAATATAACTCCAGCTATAAATATTAGTACTACTCCTACAATAAGCATGATTCCAATTTATACCCAAAAGAAGCTGAATCACTATGACTCAGCTTCTTTCTATAAATATTGGAAATCTTACTACATTCCCATTTCGCGGGCCTGCATTTCTGAATATTTAGGATGCACACCCATTTCAGTTCCAAACTGGAATCCCTCTTTTCGTGCTTCTTTCGAATTTACTGGCACACAATCCCTGATGTTCCATTCCTCAGGAATTATTGACACATATCCCTGTTCTTGAAGTTCAGCTTCATCTGGACAATCGTTGTTGTATAAAACCAATTTTCCTTTCTCAAGAGCCATAACTGCTTTTACAATTCTTGTTTGCAGAGTTTTAATGTTTAATACCATCTGTCCCTCTTCAAAATAAGGAAAGACTCTGATTTCAACATTTTCATGTACACTTGAGGTTACAAGGTCAATCCGCAAATACTGAATAGTTGTTGCTAATGTCTCCTCATTATCACAGATAGTTTTGAATATGGGACTTCTGTTTTGAACCGTGAGTACACAACATATTTCATGTGTATACCTCCTTTTATATAATTTTTTATAAAATCCATTTTTATTATATCACATTATGTTACTTTAATCAAGTTATTAGTGTAAACCTTTGTATTAATTCTTGTTTAATTATTTTCAATTTTAACACCATCCTTTCGCTTGGATGATTTTAATATTGTTTTTAGGCAACAAAAAAATCAACCAGATTATATTTTCTGATTGATTTTTGTATCAATTCTGTTCTATTAGTTCGAACAGATACGTCATTGGTGCGGATGAAGGGACTTGAACCCCCACGTCGTTGACACTGGTTCCTAAGACCAGCGCGTCTGCCAGTTCCGCCACATCCGCATATCTAACTGACAATAATTATAATACCATATTTATAATTGAATGTCAATAATTTTCAAAAATAAAATCTACTTTTTTATAAGTTCCGATTATTTGCTTTATTTTTTATCATATGATATAATATTTATGTAACCAAATATTTGTCAATGTATGAAAGGAGTTTACATATGTCACTGACAAAAGAAGAAAAACTGTTAGGAGATCTTTTTAGAGATGCTATCTACACAGCAACAACTACATCTGAGTTTTTGGAACTATTTAGTCTAAAGATTTTGGAGAATTTTGACTCTGATGATTTCCTTATCTTACAGCTTGGTTCTCAGTTATATGAATCAGCTCAAATTCGGAAAACTGATGAACTTTATATGGATATGCAAACAAAAATCACTACAGAATGTTATAATTTGATATCCAGAAAGTATCCTGAAATTAGTTTCTATTCTTCACAACGCTTTAAAAGTGCTATTAGCGAAATATATAAACGTTGTGAGAGAATCTTTGATGAAGGACGTTCTCCTGAAATCAGAGATTTGCTAGCTTCTAAGATAGTTCTTTTAGAACCAGAAACTCAAGAAACATTGGGATATGAATATAAAATTGTTTCAGAAACAATGAAGCACTTTTCATATCTCAATACTAGAAAGGAATTTCCAATTGCTGTCAACCTAGCTGGTCCAGATAAATTGGTAACCAAAAGTGATTTTTCTCAGGAAGAACATCCAAACATTTTGCTCCCTGATAAAAAAACTATTATTCCAGGTCTATCAATTTTGGGCAAAGATTATATATCACAGCCTAAAACTCATGGTTATCAGGCTTTCCACAGTTCATATGAACTTATCTATAAACCTGATACCCTTCGAAAGATATTTTCGGAAATCCAGATAACAACAATTGCACAGGCAAACTATGAACCTGCGAATCATGACAAATACAAACAACATCGAAACGATCGTTGGAATGCAGTATTTGCTTTTGATAAATCCAAAGTTCACATCAAATACTATTATCCTGATTATGATCAGGATGAATCTGGATTGGTGGAGCCTATGTTTGTTATCAAAAAAGTAAAGAAATCTTAAAAAAGCATTGACAAAACCACCTGAGTCATTTCTCAGGTGGTTTTATTTTTATATTATTTTACTTACAGCAAGTCCATCTCCAACTTCTAATATTTCAGTTTCAATATTAGGATTTTCTGTAACCTCTTTTATATATTCACGCAAATTTCTAACAGCTGTACGTTGTTTATGTTTGTTATAATCACTCATAACATATCCTTTATACAATATGTTATCAGCAAGTATTACTCCTGTTGTTTTTATCATTCTTAATGCTTCTTTTAAGAAAAATGGATATTTTCCTTTTGCAGCATCTATAAATACAACATCATATTTTTCATTTAAAGTTGGTAATATTTCTACTGCATCTCCTTCATATATGTTTATTTTATCTTCTACACCAACATTTTTTATATTAACTTTTGCTTCTGCAATTCTTTCCTCATCTCTTTCAATTGTGTCTATTTTTCCATCTCCTTGTAAATATTCAGAAAAACACATTGCAGAATATCCAACTGCTGTCCCGATTTCCAAAATTCTTTTAGGTTGTACTTCTTTTAAAATTCTATCCACTACTTCTAATGTATCATCCATAATTATTGGAATATGCTCTTCTAATGCTTTTTGTTTTATTTTTTCTAATTCTTCTTTATTCATTTTATATTTCATTCCTTCCCGCAAAGCATAATTTTTGGACTTCTTACTATTAAAATTAATGCCAGTACCTATGTTTAATAATGTACTGGCATATTATTAATTATGCTTTGTTAGCATTTCTTGCTGCTCTTTCTCTTTCTTTGTTATCTAGTATTTTCTTTCTTAATCTAATTGATTTTGGTGTAACTTCAACAAGTTCATCATCTTGAATGAATTCAATAGCTTTTTCAAGTGACATTTGGATTGGTGGTACTAATCTTAAAGCATCATCAGAACCAGAAGCTCTTGTATTTGTTAAATGTTTTTCTTTACATACATTTATAGCTAAGTCTTCACTTCTTGAATTTAATCCTACTATCATTCCCTCATATACGTCAACACCAGGTCCAATGAATAATTCACCTTTGTCTTGAGCATTATATAAACCATATGTTATTGATGTTCCATTTTCAAATGCAACAATTGTTCCTCTAACACGTGCAACAACTTCTCCTTTAAATGGTTCATATGAATCAAATATGCTGTTCATAATTCCTTCTCCCTTTGTATCTGTAAGGAATTCTGTTCTATATCCTATTAAGCCTCTTGCTGGAATCTTGAATTCTATTTTTGTATGTCCAACTTCTGCTGGTTCCATATTAACCATTTCAGCTTTTCTTCTACCTAATTTTTCAATTACTGTTCCTACTGAATCATCTGGAATATTTACAACTAGTCTTTCAATTGGTTCACATTTTACACCATCGATTTCTTTTATAATTACTTTTGGTCTTGATACTAATAGTTCATATCCTTCTCTTCTCATCGTTTCAATTAATACTGATAAATGTAGTTCTCCTCTTCCTGATACTACAAATGAATCAGGTGATGCTGTTTCTTCGACTCTTAAACTTACATTTCTGTCTAATTCTTTGAATAGTCTATCTCTTAAATGTCTTGATGTAATAAATTGACCTTCTCTACCTGCGAATGGTCCGTTGTTTACACTAAATGTCATAGATACTGTTGGTTCATCAATATCAACAAATGGTATTTTTTCTGGATTATTGAAATCACAGATTGTATCACCTATGTGAATATTTGGAATACCAGAAACTTCTATAATATCTCCTGCTGATACTTCATCCACTTCAACTTTCTTTAATCCCATATGTGTATAAACTTTTGCTATTCTTCCTTGTGATATTTTATCATCTTTTTCGCATATGCTTACAGGCATACCAACTTTTATTGTTCCTCTTTCTAGTCTTCCTACAGCAATTCTTCCTACATAATCATCATAGTCTATATTAGAAACTAACATTTGAGCTGGTCCTTCTTCATCACAGTCAGGTGCTTTTATTGTATTTATTATTGTTTCAAATAAACATGTTAAATCTCCATCTTGGTCTTCCAAATTTAATTTAGCAGTACCATTTTTAGCTGATGCATATACTACTGGAAAATCTAGTTGATCATCATTTGCATCTAGTTCTATAAATAGTTCCATCACTTGATCTAATACTTTTTGTGGTTCTGCTCCTGGTCTATCAATTTTATTTATTACTACAATTGGTTGTAAATTCATTGCTAATGATTTTTTTAATACTTCTCTTGTTTGAGGCATTGCTCCTTCAAATGCATCAACTAACAAAAGTACTCCATCAACTGTTTTTAATACTCTTTCTACTTCTCCACCAAAATCAGCATGTCCGGGTGTATCAACTATATTGATTTTTACTCCATTGAACATTACTGCTGTATTTTTAGCAAGTATTGTTATTCCTCTTTCTTTTTCTTGATCATTAGAGTCCATTACTCTTTCTGCTACTTGTTCATTTTCTCTAAATACATGGCTCTGTCTTAATAAGGCATCTACTAATGTTGTTTTTCCATGGTCTACGTGTGCAATTATTGCAATGTTTCTTATTTTTTGATTATTCATTTTCTTTTTCTCTCCCTTTTTTACTTTGCTAATTCTATTATTTTTTTCATTATTTCTTCTGTAATTTCGTCTAATTCATCTTTACTTCTATTACTGAAATCCATTGGTTCTCCATATCTTATTGTCATTTTATCAAAAGCTTTTTCTCCACCAGTTATTCCTACTGGAATAACTCTAGCTCCTGTTTTTACCGCAAAAAATGCTGCTCCGTCTTTTGATTTTTCTCCTTTTTCTACTCCATTTCTGGTACCTTCTGGAAATAGTGCTATGCTTTCGCCATTTTTTAATGCTTTAAGTGTTGTTTTTAATGCTGATATATCTTTTGAATCTCTTTTAACATATATTCCATCAAATACAACACCTAAGAATGCAAAAAATGGATTTTTACGTAGTTCTTCTTTTGCTAAAAATCTTACATGCCTTTTAGCTGTAACTACCATTAATGGTGGGTCATTATATGTTCTATGATTTCCACAATAAATTAATGGCTCTTTTTTGTCCTTTGGAATATTTTCAGTCCCCATAACTTTTACTCTATGAAATACTATAAAGTATAAACGTAAGGCTCCTCTTACTATTGCTCTTATTATTTGTTTAAATATCATCTTTTGCTACCTCTTTCTTATCAATTTTAGTCACTACCTGGAACATATATATTTTTAGCAACCACATCTAAAGATATTACATTCATTGCTGTTAAATTTTCTATTTCTCTTCTTGCTTTTTCTTTAAATTCTTTTAATGTTTCTTGGATATTGCATCCATACATTACTACTACTTCCATATAAATACTAGTTCCTATTTCAGAACTTGATACTCTTGTTCTTACTACTTTATATATTTCTGGCATTTTTGTAGCAAGAAATTCAATTATTTGTCTAAATACAGTATCTGAAATCGTAAAATTTCCTAAATAACTAAATGTTGGCCTCATTATTGTTTTTTCTGATATATATGGTTTTTGTCCTATTCCTTTAGATTTAAAAATTTGTAGTGGGTCTAGCAAATATCCTGAAAAATCTTTTTTTAATTCAAAAGTAGGCACAGGTATTACATGTTTTCCTTCTGTAACTCGTATATGTCTTGCTGTTTGCATTTCTTCTTCTGTTGCTACTTGGTTTATGTATGTTGTATCAGATACTTCTGGCAACCCTAAATTTGCTGCTATTTTTTGTACCATTCCATCAGATGTACCCAATATCAAAATTTTTGCTGGTTTATATTTTTTTATAGCTTTCTCTATTGGCTTTTTTTCTGCATCTGCATAAAATAGTGCATGTTTTACTGTTTCGATTTTAGTAGGCGCTTTTTTTGCAGATTCTCCAGCAATTATTTCATTGTCTTTTATTAATAATCCATCATCTATTATAAAATGTATTCCTTTTTCACTTGCAACCATTTGAGCTCTATAACTTTTTCCTGTTCCTGATGGCCCGACAAATGCATAAACTTTTACTTTTTCAAATGACATATTTTACTCCTTTTCATACTCAAATTGCTTTAATTTAGTTCACTCCGTACTGAGTTAAAGGCACGACTCATCGTGCCTCTTATTTATTAATCTAGATTTTTTCTGGAATTTCCTCCACTTCAGCAATTTTTATATTTCTAACATGTTCTATCTTTTCCCATGTTGTTTCTCTCTTGAATAAACATTTTATATTTATTATAACCCAAGTTCCCATAAATAATGGATAATATAATAATCCTTTTAACATTGGTTTTATTGGTTTTCTATCTAATGTCATTGCAAGGATTGCAGTTCCTATTGGTAAGAATAGTGTTGGTACTAAATATCTTAAGATATTTAATACAAATTCTATATTTGTCATTGACTGTGCAGCATACATTGCACAATTAATTCCAAAAACTAACATTGTTATTATTAACATTGGTGTTGTTCCAACAATATATAAAAATCCATCAAATGTTACTAAAGACTTTTTCTCTTTTACACTATTAAATAATTCACCTGTATATCTTTTCATACATTGCATATGTCCAACTGTCCATCTGCTTCTTTGTGACCAAGATTGTTTAAATGATGTTGGTTGTTCATCATAAACTATTGCATCTGTTGCCCATCCTAATTTTTTTCCCTGAATTATTCTTTTTAATGAAAACTCAATGTCTTCTGTTAATGTTTCTGTCTGCCATCCATTTGGCTTTACAACATCAAATCTTACCATAAATCCTGTTCCATTTAATAATGTTGATAAACCTACATTGTATCTTGCTAAATGATATAGTCTATGCATTGTCCAGTAGAATAATGCATATCCTGCTGTTATCCAGTTGTCTGTTGGATTTTTAATATCTCTATATCCTTGAACAACATCTTCTCCTTGACATAATTTTTTATTCATATTTACTATAAAGTCTTTATCTACTATATTGTCTGCATCAAATACAAAGAATGCATCATAATCCGCATTTTCTTCTATCTTTTGTTTTAAGAACCATTGTAGTGCATATCCTTTTGTTTTGTGAGCTGGATCAAATCTTTCAAATACTATTGCTCCTGCTTTTCTTGCTACTTCTGCTGTGTTGTCAGTACAGTTATCTGCAATTACATATATATCATATAAATTTTTATCATATGTTTGATTTTTTAAGCTCTCTATTAAATTGGATACTACCATTTCTTCATTGTGTGCTGGTACTATTGCCATAAATTTATGATTCTTATTTGTTAAATATGGTTTATCTTTTAACTTTATTAATGAACACAAACTTATTACTGTTTGATAACACCAATATGCTGTTAAAACATAAACTAAAACTTGCTTTAGTATATACAAATACTCCATTTTTTACCTCTCTCTTTTCTTTTAAAATTATCTCCTGTTAGTTTATATATATAATATATTATTTTTTTGCTTTTTATATTATACTATTTTTTGCTTATATTTGCAATAATTTTGGTAAAATTTTCTCAAATTTGTTACAAAGTTAATTTTTTTATTATTTTTTCAAGAGCCATATAAATATAAGTTTTGAATGAAATGGCGAATGTGCATAGAGAAATTTTAGAAATTCTATGCAATTTTATGGTAAGAGTTCACGATAGTGGAAAGGACCCATAAAATAAAATAAATTAGAATTTCTTAAATTTCGTAATAAGCCGAGACATGTAATGAAAAACTTATATTTATATGGCTCTTGAAATTAATCTCTAACAATTCATTAACTTGTAACAAAATTCTGTTGAAAAATTTTAAATAATATCTCTTTTATTAAAACTATCATACATTGTTACTAGCATAAGTACTGTGCAAACTGCTAATACTGTAAGAGCAAATGATAAGCTAGTAGTTATTTGTGTATCAAATCCCATTGATAACATACTTGTAAAATTAGGGAATACTTTTTCTGCAATATTCAAGTTATTAAATGGAATTAGTTTTACCCAATCCTTTTTAATGTATGAATCTATTATAACCATTACAATACTGTTTCCCATATATGTTGCAAGACTCAAACCTATTGAGAGTGATGTATTTCTTGTTATTGTTGAAAACATTAAAGCTAATATGGCAAATATTATTACCGGTATTAATTTCACAAAATAGTATTCTATCGTGAATAATGTATTTCCAATTTTTTGAACATTTCCCTCTTTCAAAAATAAATATTCATATCCTGATGTATCAAAAAATGCATTTGCTAGTATTATACTTAATATTGACATTATTAATGTTATTATTATTAAATAAAATAACAATGATAAAATCTTTGCAGTAAGTATTTTCCATCTTTTATTTGGCGTTAATGCCCAGAACTTTATTGTTCCTGTTGAAACTTCTGTTGAAATTGTTCCACCCGCTATTATAATTGCAAATATTGCAGTTAATGTCATAACAAAACTTGGTGCGATTGACTCAAATAGTTTTCTATAATTTGTATCAGTCGAATACCCTTCATCATCTAAAATATTGTTTTCTAATTTATACATGTTAATCTTTATATCATCTTCATATTTTCTTTTTTCTTCTGCTGTTAGTACTTTATTATTTTGATAGTTTATTCCTGTTCTTATACTTCTCTTTTCATTTGTTATTTTTCCAAGTATATATGATTTTGCACTTATTGATTCACTATCTGTATTTTCATTTCCTATCTGATATTTTTCACGCAAATCTAATATAGAAATATTATCATCATATTCAGCTTGTGAAATTTCTTTATTTGTTAATTTCTTTTTGGCTTGTTCTTTTTCATGATTAATATAGCCTTTAAAATCATCATTTATCACTAGTTTTAGCAAATCTTCATCTATTTCTAAACTCATATTTCCTAAAACGGTATTTTTCCAGTTTGTTGAATATGAATTTATATTTTTTTGTATTCTTATTTCATCAATTATTATTTCATTTTCTATTTGCTTTTTTTCAAATTCTGATAAACTACTGTTATTTAGTTGTTCTTTATATGATTTTATTTCTGCTTCTACATCTTCTTTCCAATTTTCTTTATAATATACAGTTTGCCCATTATTTTTAGTATCCAAGTTCTGTGTTATTTTTGCCATTCCTAGTGCTGCTATTAGTGCTAAAAATATAAGAAATATAGCTAATTTGGTAGAAAATTTTTTCCATGTTTTTATGTTTTCATCTATAAATAATTTAAATATTTTCATATTACTTTACTCCCCTTTCTGTTGCATCAAAGAATATGTCTTCCAATGTGTGTTCTTTTGGTATAACTAACTGTATTTCAGTATCTGCGATTGCCAATTTTTTTATCACCTCTGGCAATTTTTCGGTTCGTACTGTAATATTAATTTTATTGTTTTCTATTTTAACATCTAAATTGAATTCTTCTTTTAATATTTTTACCGCTTTTTCTATGTTTCTTACTTTTATCTCAACGACCTCTTCTTTTTCTTCATTCGTATCTGAAATTTTTTCAACTTTAACTATTTTTCCATTATCTAGCACTGCAACTCTATCACACATTAATTGCATTTCTGACAATATATGTGATGATACAAACACGGCCACTCCCTCTTTATGTGATATTTCTTTTAATATATCTCTTAATTTTTTAATTCCTGCTGGATCTAGACCATTTGTAGGTTCATCTAGTATTAATACTTTCGGTTTATGTAATAAAGTTAATGCCAAACCTAATCTTTGTTTCATACCTAAAGAATATTTGCCAACTTTATCTTTTTCTCTTCCTTTTAGTTCCACTAATTCTAAAACTTCTTTAATTCTTTTTTCATCTATATTTCTAATTCTAGCATGTAATCTTAAATTGTCTATTCCTGACATATATTTATATAAATCCGGATTCTCTACTATTGCACCTATACATTCCATTGCTTTTTCAAATTGTTTTTTAGTATCATATCCATTTACTTTGATTTCTCCAGAATCACTATTTATAAGTCTTAAAATCATTTTAATTGTTGTTGTTTTCCCTGAACCATTCGGTCCTAAAAAGCCATATATTTCGCCTTCTTCTACTTCTAAATTAAGATTATCTATAATTTTTCTTTTTCCAAATGATTTACTAACATTCTTTAATTCCAACACTTTTTTTCCCATACTATCTCAACTCCATACTATCTTCATAATATCTAGTAGTATCATCAAATTGTAAGTTTGCATATACTACCTTCCATTTTCCGTTTTCTTTTTTCAATATTATCTGGTCTTTACTTGCTTCAAATGAACTATTTTCATTGTGTTCTTCCATTCCATCTGTAGCTTTAATTGTTCTTTCAACTTGGTCTTTCAAGTTGACTGTTACTTGATTTCCTTCAAATTCATAACTACTTATTTTTTGAATTTTCCTTGATAATTTTGTTCTTACTTCTAATTCATTATAACCATTTCTTAAATTTTCCTCCAGAATTTGTGATTGTATGTTAATTGATTCAGTATTAGTAATCATTATTTTCTCTAATTCTGCTCTCATCTCTCCAACATATTTTTTTACTCTTTCTTCTGGCATTTCTTTCTGAATAATCTGCATATCTTCTGGTAATACGGAGTATTTGTCTGTTAATTTAATAAATTCTTCACATGTTGCTTTTATGTCAGTTTTTTCTGCCTCTCTTTGCTTTTCTAAGTTATTAAAATATAGTACTAATGCAATTAATACTATTATTGTCAATATTAATCCCTTATTAATTTTTCTTAAAATTTTCATTTTTCCCCCTTTTGCACATTTGAGATCGCTTTTTTTCCGTGCAAATTGCACCGATTATTCCGCTTTTTTTATGTGCAGTTTTTTATATTTAATATTTCTTCATCTTTTTTTAGATTCGGTCCTAAAAATTCATAACAATTTTTATTTACATTCATTGCTGCTAATCCAATTTCTTTATCTTCTCTTAATCTATTACTTGCATATTTTATTATAATTGGTTTATTTGTTACTGCCTCTTTCACTGCTTCTTTATCATCTCTCATATCTGGTGCCGCAAAATATAGTATTTGACCAGATATTTTTAAGCCTGCCATCAATAATTCTTTATCTTCTAATAGATTTTCTTGCACATAGCAATATGTCCATCCAACTTTGCTTACAGAGTCATATACCACTTCTCTATCGCCTTTTAATCTATCACTTGCAAATTCTAGGGCTTCTGGATTATTGTGTACTGCTTCTAACACAACTTCTTTGTTATCTCTTAATTCATCACTTGCAAATTCTAGTAATGCCCCTTCTTTTTTTACATTTTCTAGTACATATTCTTTATTGTTTGAGTTTTGTTTCATTTTTGTTACTTCTATTCTTTCTGGCATTTCTTCACCCCTTCCTTTTTGATTTTCTAATTATTTTTTCCTATGTCAATATACAATTTAAGACCATACTTTTCCGTATGGTCTAATTATATCATTATAGTTTTATTTTTACTATATATTTTTTATTAATTGTTTCTTAAAGTTTGCTTAAACTTTTTAAAAATTTATTTATAGAGTAGGATATCTTTCATAAAAGTAAAGGCGAAAAACAAAAATAGTTTTCGCCTTTACTTTTAGCATTCTTATAAAATTTCATCATCATCTTCTTCTGAAAAAGCTCCTAACTTATCCAAAACATTCATCCGTGTTATAAAATCAAACAAGGATTGAATATCAATCATCACTTTTTTGTGATTTATTAAGTACTTAGTCAAAGGTTCAGCCTTTTCCACATACGGAGTATTGAAAGTCCGCGACCGAAAGCCATATTCAGATTGGTTCTCCATTTCTAGTTTTTTACCAGAAAACAGTTCGTAATAATCTCCAGCCTCACATTTTGCTAAAAAGTACATAGTAACACACATAGGTCCGGCACCACTTTCATCGTTATGATTCGAAATAATCATTGATGCCACAACATAGATATCAGACACTTTTACATTTTTCTCAATAGTCCCTTTCCGTTTTCTTCTAAAAAATGCCATTTTTCTTTCCTCCTTACAATTGTTTTACGAGAATCATCCAACTATTGTTCGCACAATTACGAATATATTTAATATACTACCACATTTTTATATAAAAATCAATATTAATTTACACTGCGAAATTAATTCCTCTTGCAACAATATCTTTCATATTTTCAATTAAGTCATCAATTTCTTTTGGTGTAACAATCATGTTATAATCACCCACATTAAGAGCTTCTTTAACTTCTTCATACTTATCATTTTGCTGAAGCTTATTAAGATATTCATTAGATTCAGCCTTTTCTTGAAGTCTATCAATAAAGATGTCTATTCCATCAGAAACAAGAGTCGCTAGTTCAACAACTGTAGGAATTCCAAGTGCTATTACAGGTATACCTAATGTCGTTTGACTTATCTCTTGCCTGGTGTTTCCAACACCAGCTCCTGGTACTATTCCTGTATCAGAAATCTGTATTGTACTACTTATTCTATCTATACTTCTAGAAGCTAATGCATCAATTACAATTAATAGTTTTGGATGAATGTTGTCTACAATTCCTTTTAAAATTTCTACTGTCTCAATTCCTGTTGTTCCTAGAACTCCTGGTGATATTGCACTAACTGGTCTTGTTCCTTCATCTACATATTGTGGTAAATATTTAATTATATGTCTTGTAACATCAATCTCATTTATTACTTTAGGTCCTAAAGCATCAGGAGTTACATAGATATTTCCTAATCCTACTACTAAAATATCTCCCTGTTTGTCTGTATGAATGTTTATTATTTTTTTTAATTCTTTGGTTACCACTTCTGATGCTTTTTGTATGTCTTCATCTTCTGCTAGTTTCAATTTTTTCACATCAATCGTTACATAATTTCCGACTGGCTTCCCTATCGCTTTTTCTCCATTTTTGTTTAAAATTTCTACCCTAGTCACTTTCAGTTTTTCATTTATTTCTTCTTCTGTGCTTTTAATTCCATCAATCTGTTTCAAATTATTTACTTTTTGATATATATCTCTTCTTTCTAGCGCCAAATCCGTTCTAAAATTATACATAAAAAACCTCCTCTTAAAAGTACTATTAGTATTTCTAAGTTTGAGGTTCTTATTCATGTTATTTTTTTATGTCAATTTTTATATGAACGTCTCTAAGTTGATCTTTATTTACATTTCCTGGTGCTCCCATCATCAAATCTTCTGCTTTACTATTTAGTGGAAATGCTATAACTTCTTTTATGCTATATGAATCTGTTAAAAGCATCAACATTCTGTCTACACCTGGTGCAATTCCTGCATGTGGTGGTGCTCCAAATTGAAATGCTGTATATAAAGCTCCGAATTTTGTTTTTACTTCTTCCTCTGTATATCCTGCCATTTCAAACGCTTTTAGCATGATATTAATATCATGATTTCTTACAGCTCCTGATGATAACTCTATTCCATTACATACTAAATCATATTGATATGCTAAAATATCTAATGGTTCTTGATTTTCTAATGCTTCTAATCCACCTTGAGGCATTGAAAATGGATTGTGACTAAATTGAATTTTATCATGTTCATCAATTTCGAACATAGGAAAATCTACTATCCAACAAAATTCAAACTTATTGTTATCAATTAAGTTTAGTCTTTTACCAAGTTCAGTCCTTATTTGTCCTGCCAGTTCAGTTGCTCTTTTTTCATTATCTGCTATAAAGAAAATTGTATCATTTTTTTGCAAATCTGCAATTTCTAATAGTTTTTTCTTTAATTCTTCTGGAATGAATTTGTCTATCGGACCTTTAAATGTCATATCTTCTTGAACTTCTAAATATCCAAGTCCACCCATTCCAATTGACATTGCATAATTAAGCATTTTTTCATGAAATCCTTTTGACATATGTCCATTTACTTTTATTGCTCTTACTGTTCTATTTATAAATGGCTTAAATGTACATTTATTAAAAAATTCTGATAAGTCTATTATAAATAATGGATTTCTTAAATCTGGTTTATCTGAGCCATATTTTACCATTGCTTTTTTGTAAGTAATCCTTTTAAATGGTGCTTCTGAAATTTGTTTATCGGAGAATTTTTTAAATGTGTTATATATTACTGGCTCAACTACTTGGAATACATCTTCTTGAGTAGCAAAACTCATTTCCATATCTAATTGATAGAATTCTCCTGGTGCTCTATCTGCTCTTGCGTCTTCATCTCTAAAGCATGGTGCTATTTGAAAATATTTATCTATTCCTGATACCATAAGTAATTGTTTGAATTGTTGTGGTGCTTGTGGTAGTGCATAGAATTTCCCTGGATGTAAACGGCTTGGTACTAAATAGTCCCTTGCTCCTTCTGGTGATGAACTTGTCAAAATTGGAGTTTGCACTTCCAAGAAACCTTGTTCTATCATTTGAGTTCTTAAAAATTGTATAACACTTGCTCTTAATTTTAAGTTATTTTTTAATCTTTCACTTCTCAAATCTAAAAATCTATATTGAAGTCTTAAATCTTCACGTACTTCTTGATTTTCATTTACTTCAAAAGGTAGATTTTTTGTTCTTTTCCCTAGTACTTTTATTTCTTCTATACGAATTTCTACAAGTCCTGTTTTAATTTTTGTATTTATAGTTTCTTCATCACGTTTACGTACTGTACCATAAACAGTAACAGTTGATTCTATTGGAATATGTGATGCAAAATCTACATCTTCTGTTTTTCCAGAAGTAACTACCTGTGTTATTCCATACATATCTCTAATATCTAAAAATACTAGCCCTCCAAAGTCTCTTATTGTTTCTACCCATCCTGCGATTCTTACTTTTTTTCCTACATCTTCTAAACTTATTTCATTACAATTATGTGTCCTATACTCGTTCATGCTATCTCTTTCCTTTCAAAAATTTACGTTGTTTGCATCGCCTGTTTAGTTTTCTTTTTCATAGTTATCTATCAGAAACTAATCAAATTCAAAAATTCGCCCCTGCATTAATAATTTATTACTAATGCAGGGACGAATCATATCCGCGGTGCCACCCAGCTTGAAAATTAAATTTTCCACTTTATTAATATTGCTCCAATGTGTTTCACTTTATTAGGTTGTCCGTAAAGGGCTTACAGCCTCTGACCCTTTTTCTCTTTTCGTTACTTCTAATAGCTTTGCATTGTACTAACGCAATTCGTTTTTATTTATTATACGCTTTATTTTACACACTATTCTTTTTGTTGTCAAGTTTTTTTAAAAAATTCCTGTAATTTTTCTATTCTCATCAATATCTATTGACTCTGCCGCAGGGATTTTAGGTAATCCTGGCATCGTCATTATTTTTCCTGCTAGTACTACAATAAAGCCAGCTCCTGCTTTTAATTCTACATCTCTTACATTGATTTCAAAAGGCTCATCACACTCTAAATTTTTAGCATCATCTGATAATGAATATTGTGTTTTGGCTATACATATAGGAAGATTTCCATAACCCATTTCTTCTATTTTTTCTATTTTCTTTGTTACATCTTCTGGATAAATTACCCCTTTGGCTCCATATATTCTCATTGCTACATTATTTATTTTTTCCACGATTGTTTCTTTCAAACTATACATGTATTCAAATTCTGTTTCTTTTTCTGCTACTTCTATAATCTTATTAGAGATATCAATTGCTCCTTCTCCTCCTTTAGCCCAGCTTTCGACTACGCTTGACATTATTTTTCTTTTCTCTAGCTCGTTCTGTACAAACTCTATCTCTTTTTCGGAATCTGTATTATATTTATTTATTGCAACAATAACATTTAAGCCAAATTTTCCTCTTAAATTATCAATATGTCTATATAGATTATTCATTCCATTTTCTAAAGCAGACATATTTTCTTCTAAGATACTTTCTTTTGAGGCTCCACCATGATATTTTAAAGCTTTAATTGTAGCCACACAAACAACTACATCTGGTTTGATATTTGCTTTTCTACATTTAATATCTAGAAACTTTTCTGCACCTAAGTCGGCTCCAAATCCTGCTTCTGTAATCGTATAATTAGCAAGTTTCATTGCAGTTTTAGTTGCAATTATTGAATTACATCCATGTGCTATATTTGCAAATGGACCTCCATGTATAATAGCAGGTGTATGTTCTAAAGTTTGTACTAGATTAGGCTTTATTGCATCTTTTAATAAGACTGCCATTGCACCTTCTGCTTTTAAGTCTTTTGCAAAAATAGGCTCATCTTTTTTGTTGTAACCTATTATAATATTTCCTAATCTTACTTTTAAATCTTCTATATCATTTGCTAAGCATAAAATCGCCATCACTTCTGAAGCAACAGTTATATCAAAAGCATCTTCTCTAGGTATAATATTTTTTTCTCCTGATAATCCTGTATTTACTCTTCTTAATTGTCTATCATTTAGGTCTAAACACCTTTTCCATACTACTTTTTCAATTCCTAATTGATTTCCATAATAGATATGATTATCTATCATTGCTGATAACAAATTATTAGCAGCTGTTATTGCATGAATATCCCCTGTAAAATGTAAGTTTATATCTTCCATAGGTACAACTTGGGCATGTCCTCCTCCTGTTGCTCCTCCTTTTATTCCAAATACAGGCCCTAATGATGGTTCTCTTAATGCTAATATTGATTTTTTTCCTATTTTTCTTAATCCATCAGCTATTGCTATTGATATTGTTGTTTTTCCTTCGCCTAAAGGTGTAGGGCTCATAGCTGTAACTAAGATCAATTTACCATTTTCTTTGTCTTTTAGCTTTTCATATAATTTATCAGAAATCTTGGCTTTATATTTTCCATAAACTTCTATTTCATCTTCTGGTACATCTATTTCTTTTGCAATTTCTGTTATATTCTTTAGTTCTGTATTTTCAGCAATTTCAATATCTGTCATTTTAACCTCATTCCTTCCTTAAAATACAACTAACCAAGTATTCCAACTATAATTCCAATTGCAGCTCCAACTATAACTTGCAATGGTGTATGTCCTAATACTTCTACAAGCCTTTCTTGGACTTCAACTCCTGTAAGTCCTGGTGTTTCTATGATTTTATTTAATAAATGTGCTTGCTTCCCGGCAGCTCTTCTTACTCCTGCTGCATCATACATTACTACCATTGCAAAAATCGTTGCCATTGCAAACATAATGCTGTCAACACCTTCACTTTTTCCTATTAATGTAGCTAAACATGTCACAACTGCTGAATGTGAACTTGGCATTCCTCCTGCTCCTATTATTCTTTTAAAGTTAAATTTTTTAGTTGTTACTAAATCATATATTACTTTAAATGTTTGTATACAAAACCATACTAAAAATGGTAAATATAAATATTTATTTGTGATTGCTTTTTGTAAGTTATTCATTGCTTTTCCCCTTTTTTATTCTGTTTCAAATTTTTCTTCTTTTAATTCTCCATCTTCTTCTAAAAGAATTGTAATTTTCTTCTCTGCGTCTTCTAATATATTGTTACATTGTTTTGCAATTTTCATTCCTTCTTCAAATTTTTTCACAGACTCGTCTAAATTCAAATTTCCATTTTCTAATTCTGTAACAATTGTTTCTAATTTTTTCATTGATTCTTCAAAGTTTTCTTTTGCCATTTTTAACCATTCTCCTTATCTTAATATTCACTTATTGTCCAATTTTCAGTATCAACTTCATACCATTGAATAACAGTAGCATCCTTTTTAACTGCTACATAATATTTATTATTTTTCTTTTCCTCAATACTAAATGATGCTGAATCATCATCGCCCCATTCTTTTTTGGCTAAAGCAATGGATTTTGCATCTTTATCTTCTTTTTGTTCTTCACTTTCTTTGCTTTCTTCTACTTGAGTTTCTTTTTCTTCCTCTCCAACATAGTCATCTTTTTTAGGTTCTTCTGTAATTTCGGTAGTTGTCTCCTCTTTTGGCTCAGTATTTGCTACTTCGTTTTGTTTTACTGTTGGAGCCTTCATTGCTTCAACTACTTTTTTATTTTCTTTTATTCCTTCTTCATACACAGTTGAGCCAACCAATGCAGCTAATCCTAATAATGCTAAAATAATTATAATCGTTAACATTGTTTGTTGTTTTTTCATTACTTCTTCCTTTCTGCACATTTTAATGCACATTTTAAAACGCAAATAATCGGTGCAACTGGCAAATCAATTAGCAAATTATCGCATCTTTTTCGCCATCTGAAAATTTTAGTTTTACTTTATCATCTTTTTCTAGTTCTTTTGCACTTTTTACAATTTTGTTGTCTTTCTCTGTTAAAGAATATCCTCTTGTTAATGTTTTTAATGGACTTAGCGTGTCCAATTTGCTCACTAACTTAATATATGATGATTGACTATCTTTATGTATTATTTTCATTTTATTTTCTAATCTTTGTATATATGAATCTACTGTAACATCCATATCTCTAATTCTTCTTAATGGGTCTGTAAAGACCCTAGACTTCATGCATTTTTCATATCTTAGTCTCATTAGCTCATTTTTCTTTTTTAGTGCTAATCTATATCTATTTTGATAATTGTTAATTTTTTGTTTTAACTCATACACATCTGGTACTGCTAATTCGGCTGCTGCTGATGGTGTTGGTGCTCTTAAATCCGCAACAAAATCTGCAATTGTAAAATCTGTTTCATGACCTACTGCTGAAATTATTGGAAGTTCTGAATCATATATTGCTCTTGCAACTATTTCTTCATTAAATGGCCATAGGTCTTCCAGTGAACCTCCACCTCTACCTATTATAAGCACATCTGCAAGTTTTTTTTCATTCATTACTTTGATTTTTTCTGCAATTTTTTCTGCTGCACCAGGACCTTGTACAGGTACTGGTAATAATCGTATATATACATTTGGATTTCTTCTTGTTGATACATTTATTATATCTCTTATTACTGCTCCTGTTTGTGATGTTAATACTCCTACTACTTTAGGATACAATGGAATTGGCTTTTTATGCGATTCATCAAAAAGTCCTTCTGCTTCTAATTTGGCTTTTAACTGTTCAAATTGCTCGTGTAAATCTCCCATTCCATCTTCCATCATGCTTTTTACATATATTTGATATACTCCATCTCGTTCAAATACTGACACAGAGCCAAAAACCATTACCTTCATTCCATCTTTTGGTTTAAAAGCTAGCCTTTCAGCATAACTTTTAAACATTATACATTTTATCAACGAGTTTTCGTCTTTTAATGTGAAATATAGATGTCCTGTGTAATGGTTCTTAAAATTGGAGATTTCTCCTTTTACTAATATTGCTCCTAAATTCTCATCTTCATCAAATCTGTCTTTTAGATATTTATTTAATTGTGTTACTGTTACTGCATTATATTTCATTAGTATTTCTCTCCCCAAAAATTATTGATTTTCTAATTCTTTTACTACACTAGCTAAAATTCCGTTTATGAAATTTTTAGATGTTTCTTCTCCATATTTTTTTGCTAATTCTAAACTTTCATTTATTGCTACTTTATATGGAATATTTTTATATTTTATTTCATATATAGCAAGTTTTAATAAACTTAAATCTATTTTTGATATTCTGTCGATTTTCCAATCAGCCTTTAGATTTTTTTCTATTAGCCCTTGTATTTCTACAATATTTTTGTTTATTCCTAAAATTGCATCTTTTATATATTCTTTTGCATCATTTTCTTCGATTTCATTACATTGAATATATAGTTCTACTTGTTCTTCTAAATCATCTACTTTTTGAATTTCTAAACTATATATTAATCTAAATGTTAGTTCTCTAATTGCTGATCTCTTCATTATTTCCAGCTTATGCTAATCCAATTATTAGCATATCCTCCTCTCATTATAATCTGTCTATAAATTGTTTTAATTTATCTTTTACTTCATCTTTGTTTTTTTGAACATAGTTTCCAACAAGTGCACCTAATATTATAAGTACTATTGCTATAATAAGCTCATATAATCTTGTACATAATATTAAGATTGCAATTATCACTCCAATTATTGCTCCTAAATATTTAGATAAAAATTCTTTAAAACCTTCCATTTTTCTCTCATCCTATTCTTTACTTTTTTTGCCATCTTGTAAACTTGTTACTTTAACATTTACTTCTTCAACCTCTAAATCTGATATCTTTTTTACTTCTTCTTTTATTTTTTTCTGTAAACTACTTGCTAATTCTTTTATTATGACATTTTCTCCAACTACTAAAAATAGTGTTATTCTTAATTGATTTTCACTGTTTACATCTATCTTTGTATTGCATTGTTTTACTTTATCAAAACTAGCAACCGCATTTTTTACCATATTATCAATTGATTCTTTGGATATCATTAATTGACCATTTTCATTTTTTAGTAATATTCCTTGTGTTTCTTTTACTCTTTCTTTTGATTTTTCATCAAAGAACATGCATTTTATTGATAACAATATAAATACTATACTTACTCCTAAAGTTATTTTTGATGATAAATCTCCTGTTACTAACGCTTTTAACATTTCCATAACTACATCAAAATTAATCCAGTTAAATATTAATAAACTTAGTATCACTGATATTAATAATATTATAAATGAATATACTATTAATGCAAATCTTTCTAAAAATTTCATATCAATTCTTCCTCTCTTGTTATATTTAATTATTCACCTTTTTGTTCTTCACTTTCTTCATTGTTGTTTTCTTCTTTTTCTGTTCTAACCCCTTGAACATGTACATTTACTTCTGATACTTTCAAACCTGTCATATTTTCTACTGATTTTTTTACTCTGTTTTGTATTTCAAATGCAACATCTGGAATTCTTGAACCATATTCAACAATTATGTTCACATCTATTTTTACTTCTTTTTCTCCTGCATCAACTTTTATTCCTTTTGATAAGTTTTTCTTTCCACTTAATACTTCTGAAATTCCTCCGGCAAATCCTCCTGACATACTTGCTACACCAGGTACTTCTGATACAGCTACACCTGCTATTACTGCAACTACATCATTTGATATTTTTATTCCATCATTTGTTCCTTCTGTATTTTCTTCAATCTCTACTATTTCGTCTTTCTTTTCTTCTTGATTTTCTCCCATAAAAATCACTTTCCTTTCAACAAAATTTAATCATTTTAAGTATATCAATTTTTTGTTTTTTTTACAACTGTTTTCACAAAGAATTTACTTAATATCAAATTTTATTTCTAAAAAGAATTTTGATAAATCATTAAATTTAACTGTTGTTTTTTCTCCTGTTTTTGTACTTTCTATTTCAAATTCATCTTCTTTTGATTTATCTCCTAATACAATCATATATGGTGTTCCTAGTATTTTTACATCCTTTATTTTTGCTCCTATAGAAATATTATCTCTGTCATCTATTATCACATTATAAGCTGTAAAAAATATTTTTTGTTCTATTGCTTCTGCTAATTTTACTTTTTCTTCATCTCCTGGCTTTACAACTATTTGTAACATGTATGGAGAAATTCTCTCTGGAAGAACAAATCCACATGGCTTACCTGATTTATCATTCACAACACATTTTTCATATAAAGCAGCTAATGTTCTACTAACTCCAATTCCATAGCATCCCATGTAATATAACTCTTCTTTGCCTTCTTGGCTTATGTATTTTCCATTCATCATTTCTGAATATCTCGTTCCTAATTGGAAAATGTGGCCTAATTCCATTGTTTTTATTTCTTTAAAGTTTGAAATATCTTCAATTCCATATTCTGCTTTCAAATATTCTTTATAATCTTCTCTTTCAAGAATTTCTGTGTTTAGCCCTACTCCTGTTTCTTCATTGTATAATATTCTATCTTCTCCTTGTTCTGATATCATCATAAATTCTTCTGATTTTTTACCACCCATTGATCCATTATCTGCAACTATTGGTATTACATCTAAACCGATTTTTTCAAATATTTCTAAGAATGCATTTCTTACATTTTCATAAGATTTTTCCATTCCTTCTACATTAGTATCAAAACTATATGCATCTAACATTGGAAAAGTTTTTCCTCTTAAAAGATATCCTCTTGTTCTTATTTCATTTCTGAACTTTTCACCGATTTGATAAAATGTTACAGGTAAAGTTTTATAAGATTTTAGTTTTTCTCTTGCGAATTCTAACATTGCTTCTTCTCCTGTTGGTGCTAAGCAAAATGTTCCTTTGTTTGATTCTGTAATTAACATTGTTCCATCTTGCACATAATGATCATATCTTCCTGAATTTTTCCATATTGTATCTGGTTGTAGTGTTGGTAATAACACTTCTATACATCCATGTGCATTTAATGTATCCACTATTATTGATTCTATTTTTCTTCTTAGTAATAATGGAATTGTATTATATCCAAATAATCCAGCTCCATATTGTACTAATTGTCCTGTTTGTAATAATATACTTTGTCCAGGATACATCTCATCTATATTATTTAATTTGGTTGTTCCCATTCCTGTTAATGATAATTTCATTTTCTATTCCTCCAATATTTAATTTTTTATTCTTTATTTTCCGCTTCTTCACTCGGCATTGGAGCCTCCGCTTCAATTAACTCTTCTATTACAATTTGTCTGTTTGAATCTAGTTTGTATTTTGGAAGTTCTGGTAAATTAGATAAATTTTCATATCCAAACAATTTTAAGAATTCTGGTGTTGTTTTATATGTTGTTGGTTTTCCAGGTAGATCTGCTTTGCCTGCATCTTCTATCAATCCATAGTCTAATAATTTATAAATTGTACCATCACTATTTACACCTCTTATAGCTTCTATTTCAGCTCTTGTTGCCCTTTGATTATATGCAATTATTGCAAGAGTTTCTAATGCTGCTGTTGATAAATTAGGTTTTGCTCTTTTATCTAAAATAGGATATATGTATTCATAATATTCCTTTTTACTACATAGTTGATATCCATCTTCTATTTTAATTATTTCGATTCCTCTATTTGCAAAATCTTTTTGCATATTTTTTACTAATTCTTCTACTTGTTTTTTGTCAATTTCTAGAGCTAATACTAGTTCTTCTTGTGTAACTACTCTTCCAGCTGAAAATAGTATTGCTTCTATTATTTCTTTTTGTTTCTGGATTTCCATATTTCACCTACTATTTCTCTAATTTCAATGCTTATATTCTCTCATGTTTTCCACATTATGTCAAGATAAAATTTCATTTTGCACATAACATTCATTTCAAATAAATTCTTCCCATACCAAATTTGCCAAGTTGATTCCTTTTGAAGTAAGTCTAATCGTATTTGAATCTACTGTAATAAGTTTTTCATCAGATAATCTTTTCAATTCATTTCTAAACAAATAAATTGGGTTCTTTACAAATTTTGATTTAAAATCATTAATCTTTACGCCTTCTATCTTGCGTAGTCCTAATAGCATATATTCTTTTTCCATATCAAACTCTTTTTGAATCTCGTGAATAATCCTATTTTTTTCAAGCTTATCACTTTCAATATTTTTTATGTATTCTTCTATATTTTCTGTATTAGAATATCGTGTTATATCACGATATGAATGTGCTGCAACTCCAAACCCAAAATACTGTTTTTGTTTCCAGCAATTCATATTATGCCTTGATTCAAACCCCTTTTTAGAAAAATTTGATATTTCGTAATGCACATAACCATTTAGTTCTAATGTGTTTTTTACATACCAATACATATTTCTTTCTGTTTCATCACTTGGAAGTTTTAGCTTCCCACTTTGAATTTTATTTGCAATAGGTGTTCCTTCTTCCACAATAAGTGAATATACAGATATATGTTCTGGATGTAGTTTTATTATTTGATCTAAACTATCTTTTAAATCTTTTATTCTTTGATTGGGCAACCCTAGCATCAAATCAACATTTATATTTCTAAATCCTACATCTCTTGCTGCTTCATATGTTTCTAAAAATTGTTCATAATTATGTATTCTTCCTATATCTTTTAAGATTTTATCCTGTGTTACTTGTAACCCTATACTTAATCTATTTATTCCACATTCCTTGTAATCTTCTAACTTTTCTTTTGTAACTGTTCCCGGGTTAACTTCTATTGTTATCTCTGTATTTTTAGTTATATTTTTCTTTTTAATTTCTTGTAAAATTTGCTTTATATATTTACTATCAATATATGATGGTGTTCCTCCTCCTATATAAATTGTAGTAATCCATGGTTTTATATTTTGAGACTTTATTTCTTTTATAAGTGCCTTTATATACTTTTCTATCAAATCATCTTTATTACAATATGAAATAAAATCACAATAATCACATTTATGCTTGCAAAATGGAATATGTACATATACTCCTACTTCATTATTGTTCATTGGCAATCTCCATTATCTTTTTTAATCTATAATTAACTCCTGATTTTCCCACAGGGTCCTTAAGCATTTTCCCTAATTCTACTAAACTAGCATTTGGATTCTTTAGCCTTAATTCTGCAATTTCTTTTAATGGCTCATCCATTTTATCAAATATTTTATTTTCTTTCAATTTTTTTATTGCCTCAATTTGCTCTATTGAAGCATTTATTGTTTTGTTCAAATTTGCAGTTTCACAATTTACTATTCTATTTATTTTATTGTTCATTTCCCTTTGAACTCTTATTTCTTCAAACTTTAATACTGCTTTATTGGCTCCAAGTAGTGCTAAAAATTTTGAAATTTCTTCTCCATCTTTTATATAAATCGAATATTGATTGTTTTTTTTAATAATATTGCTTTTAATATTATATTTGATTAAATCATCTTTTATTTTTCCTGCTTCTTTTTTATCTCTAATTCCTATTTCTAAATGATATTTTTTCTCTGGATTATTTATTGAGCCAGAGCCTAAATATGTGCCTCTTATTATCCATTTTATTTGTTCTAAATTTAGTTCTTCTGTTTTATCGATTTCTTTTAAATACTTTTCGTCTACTGTTATTACAAATAAATTTCCTTGCATTAAAATATTATAATCATTTATTCCGATATTACTTAGAAGTCTTGAAAGTCTGTTAATATTGTATTCGTTTTCTGTACTAAATTTTATTTTATTTTTCTCATGTGTAATATTACTACTTGTTAAATATCCAATTAATTCATATTTAACAGCTTCTTTATTTGCTAAGTTCTCTATTTTACTTATTTCTTCTTTTAATTCTGACGAAAATGACATAAGTTCACCTCTCTTTAATTAACTTTAGATATTATTATTCTATCATTTCCATATAAATCTTTTTTACTATATATATCATTATATCTTTTGGTATCTTTTATAATTTCTGTAACATCTTCTTTTTGGTCATAACCTATTTCAAAACATAAATAGCTTCCGAATTTTAAATAATCTATTGCTTGACTTGAAATTTTTCTATAAAAATCCAAGCCATCATATCCACCGTCTAATGCTATTATAGGTTCATTTTTTACTTCTTCACTTAATAATTTTATATCTTCCTTTTTTATATATGGTGGATTTGATACAATTATATCAAATTTAACTTTCCCTATATTGCTAAATAGATTTGATTTTACAAATTTAACATTAGTATCTAATCTATTAGCATTCTTCTTTGCAACTTCTAGTGCTTTTTCGCTTATATCTATTGCATATACTTCTGCTGTTGGTATATTTTTGGCCATAGATATTGCAATTGCTCCACTTCCTGTGCATAAATCCAAAATTCGTGGTTTTTCTATTTTTTTTGCTATCTTTATTACCTCTTCTACCAATATCTCTGTATCTGGACGTGGTATTAATACATTTTCATTTACAAAAAAGTCCATTTTCATAAATTCTTGTGTATGTGTTATATGTTGTAATGGTACTCCATTTGTTAGCTTTTCTATATTAACAAAATACTCCCATTGTTCTTTTTTATCTATTTCTTTATTATCATAAACTATTAAATATTGTCTTGGCTTTTTTAATATATATTGTAGCAATAACCTAGCTTTTAGCTTAGGAGTTTCTATATTGTTGTTTTTTAATATTATCATTCCTTTTGTTAATGCTTCTCTTATTGTCATATTAACACCACCTTTCCTATTAAATATATAACATTAGTCACTTTTTTTCAATACCAAAATACTAAAAAAGAACAACTATATTAGCTGCTCTTTTAATTTTCTTCTTTTTATTTCTGTTGCTGATGGCGGTAATAATGGGCTATAATCTTCACCATCAAATACATCTACCTCTACAGTTCTTGTAAGTAAATCTGTATAAGTATATGATGCTGTTCTATCATTTTCTTCATATTTTACTACAAATAGATTAGAATATGCTTTTTCTATCGTACCTTCTTTGGCAAATTCCTTGCTTCTTCCTAGTGAACCTTTTACTATTATTTTTTTGCCAATTTTGTCATTAATGTCTGATTTTAAAGTTGAAATATCATTTCTACAAATCATTAAATCACCTACTTTGCTCATGATGTTACAAATATAACATTTGTAGGCAATTTTGTCAAAGTAAATATTTTATTGTCGACTTGATGTATTCTGCTTGTTTCAAGGCATTCATTCATTTTGTTCTCTTTTATTACATTTATGTTACATTTTTGTTACAAAATTATTACATTTCGCTTTCCTATTGCTCCGAAGCCATTTACCCCCTTTTTTCCATCTCTTAACTCATCTACAAAATCATCTATTGTTACATATCTATTTTTATCAGTAATTGCTACATTTTTTGCTACTATTAATGGATCTAAAAAGTCTATCAATATTCGTGCTGGTGATGACGCAAAATTTGCTCCTGCATCCATTATTGCTTCGAAATAACTTTGGCATGCTCCTGCAAATATCACTAAATTGTCTCCATGTTTTTCATCATATTTTCTTGCCTTTTTTACTGTTTGGATAAAATGCTTTGAGTTTCTGTAGTTATATATATCTCTATATCTTGTTCCATTTTTTATCATTCCGGTCATGGCCAGTTATTACTAAAATATCTGGATTATATATCATTAATAATTTGTTTATTACTAGAGATTGTTTGTATTCCGGAACATTTCTTACTACTGCATTTAATCCCATTTTTCTATAATACATTTTTGATTTTTCGCTATATTTTCTATCACCATCCAAATGTAATATTCTGCCTGTATGAATAATTTCTTTTCTTCTATTATCTTTTGATTTCTTTTCTTTTTCTATCATAGTTAATATTCTTTGTTCTAATTCTTTTTCTCTTTTTATTTGTTCTTCTCTACTGACTATTTGAAGGTCGGTTAAAGGTGCATCTGCCTCAATCCTAACATCAATCCCCTTTAGTAGAGCTATTCTTGTCTCATTTTTCATTATTCTTACAACACTAAAAATTATGTCATTTCCATACGAATTTCTACTAACTATATCGCCTTTTTTTATTTCATGCATATTATCACCTCTTTGCATTCAAATTAGGCTATTATATTTTATTCAATTCGACTTTTTTTGACACAATTTTCCTTAGTACACCCAAGAGACTGTTAATTACCGATAGTACCTTTGGTTACAATATTACATGGTTGTATATACTCAATATTTTTCAAAAAATTTTTTTCTTTACTAATACTCCTTTCCGTGATATAATATCCTTAGAAATTTTAAGCAAGGAGGCTCATTATGGAAAAATCTATTGCAGACTTAGCTGAAAATAAAGTATTGATTTTATACTTATTAAATAAACTTCCAGATGGAATTAAAAGTGACAACTTATACAAAATAGTGTCATCTGCTAATAATATCAACTATTTTTATTTTCAAGAATTATTAACTGACTTAATAGATACAAATTTAGTTGGTTCTTTTACAAAAGAAGATGATACATTTATTAAAATCACATCAGATGGTCAAAACTCATTATCACTTACAAAATCATTATTACCTGGCATATTAAAGCTAAAAGCTGATAATATCTTCAAAACTGAAGTTTCTAATATCGCAGAAGAATCTTCTATTGTAACTGAATACATACCAAAAGACGAAAATAATTACACAGTAAAATGTAAAGTAATTGAAAAAAATGAAACCATATTTGAAATTTCAACTTTTGCTGGTTCAAGAGAAAGAGCAAAGCAAATCTCTGACGGCTGGAAAAATAATGCAAATACAATTTATCCAAAAATAATAGATTTACTTTTAAATGGTGAAAATAATGAAAAAGAATGATATAACAAATTTTATAAAAATACTAAAAGAAGCTTATCCAGATGCAACTTGCAGTTTAGACTTTGAAACACCATTTCAGATTGTTGTAGCCGTCATGTTATCAGCACAATGTACTGATGAAAGAGTTAACAAAACAACACCTGAATTATTTAAAAGGTGTCCGACAATAAAAAATTTTGCAGATATTGATATCAAAGAACTTGAAGAAGTTATACATCCATGTGGTTTTTATAGAAATAAAGCAAAAAACATAAAATTATGTGCAAAACAAGTGCTGGAAAAATTTAATGGTGAAGTTCCAAAAACAATGGATGAACTTTTAACTTTAGCTGGTGTTGGCAGAAAAAGTGCTAATGTAATTTTATTAGAAGCTTTTGGGATTGCGAATGGAATTGCAGTAGATACTCATGTAAAAAGAGTTTCTAATAGAATTGGTCTTTCACATGAAAAAGGCCCAGAAAAAATCGAGCAAGATTTATTAAAAATATTTCCAAAAGATTCTTTAAAAGACATTAATCATCTTTTTATATGGCATGGCAGAAAAACTTGCGATTCACGTAAGCCATTATGTGAAAACTGTAGTGTTAAAAACTTTTGTGAATATTATAAAAAAAATTGTACATAATATTTATTAAGAGGTGATATCTTTGACTAATATCAATTGTTCTTTAAATTGTATTTATCAAATTGATGGAAAATGTTCTTATGATATTATTTCTTTTTCAAATTTATGTACAAATTCTGAATGTGCATATTATCAAAATAAAGGGACCAATTAATTTATTCTATGGTTCCTTTATTTTATATTATAGGAAAATTCTTCGAATTTCCTATAATATAAAAATAACAATGCACAGAAATTTGCAAAGCAAATTTCGCGCTCGAACAAAGACGCGGACTTTAAAATGTTCTAATAGGTGTCAATGTTATTAGTATCCGCTTTTGTTCTCTATATTCTTCAAATACTTTTGAAAGATATTTCATACTATTTATACATTGTTCAAGTGTATTTCCTGTTGACCCAACTTCAATTATGCAAGCTGCTTTTCCTAAATTTTGATTATATCTAGAATTTCTTACAATCATTGTTTTAAATAATCCTGGATACATCTCATTTGCTTTTGCTTGAAATTCAATTGCAAATTTCAAGTTAGAACCCCAATTAGGATGATATAATCCACCACCATTTGTTCCTATAACAAACATTAACTGTGCTGCTACATCATCTCCAATTTTTACACTTGGGTCATAATTGCTTTTACTTCCAATTGCATCTCTATGTAAGTCTATTATTATATCTGTTGGATTTGACTGCAATATTCCTTCAACTGTTTTCTTTGACCTTGTATATGAGCCTGTATATGCCGGATAATCATGATAAGTTTTATCATGTACCACACTAAATCCATACCCTATTAAATAATTAGCCAATTCATCTCCAACTCTTGCAACTGAATAATTCAGGTCTGTCGTCCTATAATTACCTGTTTGCTCATAATTGTATTGTTCTGTTGGTGTATAACTCTCACATGTATGCGTATGGAAAATTATAATATTATTTTTATTTATGTTAAGTTCCGTATTTAATATTGAATCATTTATTTCAAATTCTGTTTCGTTTTTTATTTTTACTCCATTGCATTCAACATTATGACTTTCATTTATAGGGTTTTGTGTTACAATCTCTGTTGCAAGCTTTGTTGCTACTTGTTGCGTTTCTTGTGCTAGTTGATTGTCTTCTTTTGACTCACTATTAGATTCTTCATGATTTTCTTCCTCTTCTACTGTTTGTTTAGTCTCTTCTTGCTTTTCTATATTTTCTAATTTTGACAACTCTATATTTAATATTCTATCTGAAAAAGAAATCTCTTCTTCTCCATCTTCTTTTATAACATTTTCTGCTCGATTATTTGTTGTCGCAATTGCCGGTATTTCACTATTTAAGCATTTCACTAATTGCTCTGATAAATCTATTTGTAAAATTTGATTTGTACTAAATTTTTTTATCATTTTAGTCGCAACAAATAAAATCACTATAATACTTATAAATATCGCTATCTGAAATATTGATTTTTTTATATTTATTATTGTAACATTAAACATATTTTTCTCCTTGTCCCAATACTCCTATATATAATATATGTTTATTGTTTCAATAATAGAACAATTTTATAATAATCTTGGTTTTAATTCTAAATAGATTGGCTTTTCTTCCCTTATCATCGTGCTTTTTCCATGACCTGGATATACTATTGTTTCATCTGGTAAAATCATTAATTTTTTAGTTATTGATTTTATTACTGCTTCAAAGTCACCTGTTGGTACATCAGTTCTTCCCCATGTGCCTCTAAATAATGTATCTCCTGAAAGCAATAATTTTTCTTGCTCACAATAAAGGCAAGAACCGCCAGATGTGTGTCCTGGCGTATGGATTACCTTGAATTCTAATTCTCCTAAATGTAATAAATCTTCATCATCCACTCTTGCATCAACTTCTATTGTTAAGCCTTTATTTCCTATATATGTGGTTAAATTTATATTTGAATCTCGTAAGTTTTCTGCTGCTGCCCTTTGTGCAACAATTGTTCCACCATATCTTTCTTTAAGTTCTTTCACTCCGCCTATATGGTCACCATGACAATGTGTTAAATATATATATTTCAATTTTGCTTGCAATATATCAAGCATTTCTATTATTTTGTCCACATCTCCTGCTGGGTCTATTACCATTGTTTCTTTTGATTTTTCATCTTGAACAATGTAACAATTTGTTGCATCTCCTATCCAAGTTTCAATCTTTAGTACTTTTAATATCATTTTATTCTTGTATGATATATTTAATAACTTAAATAGACCATACACTCCTTTCTTCATTT
>ERZ827488.271-NODE-271-length-82731-cov-11.713218_pt1 | contig 82731 bp, 89 predicted proteins | sample MGYA00519771_ERZ827488 | MGnify/ENA primary metagenome ERZ827488 (study PRJEB31778, sample SAMEA3449323) | human gut metagenome | biome: human gut; feature: human-associated habitat; material: faeces | place: United Kingdom | collected 2010/2012 ... | reverse complement strand
AAAAGTTCTTTTCGTCATGCCTAAATTTAATCCAATATTCACATTTTCAAAGATCTATTTAAAACTAACTAAAAAATCTAGTTATTTTTGTATTTTCAAACTTTTTCATAAAAAATACTTGAATTTTATATAGTTAGCTTTCATTAAACAGTAGAGATAACTTCCAAATTTCTGCTCCATATTGTTTCGTTTTACATACTGACTTGATTCAATTACCGTCTTTTTAGATATAAGCTTATTCATAAACAGAAATAGGAAGAATGACGTTTTTTCTAACTGACTCAAAGGTCTAAAAAGAGCTACGTCATTTCTTCTCTAAGACTTTGTTCTCATTACATGCCTGCAAAAAGAAAAAGCCAGGAATATTATATCCTGACTTGAATACCATGAATAACTAAACAAACAGTTGATTCTCTTTCAATAGAAATGATTCTTGATCTGTTCATCTACATTATACAATTCTATATTAACCAGAATACTTTTCTTCCTGGTTTCATAATACGAAAAGACTTCGACAAAAAACGTTTCTCAGATCCACTTAGTTCCAATTGAAAACGTACTGTATACATATCGAAATCTCCTCATATTTTGCGATGTATTCTACATATATATTATAACATGGTCCACGTATAGAAACTGTTGAAAAACTGTTACATACGTCATTCATCTCATGACTAAAGTCACGAGCGTTCTGACTTCAACAGTAAAATTCTCTTTTTTTATTTGAGTTGCCCTATTTATCGTGTCGTTTCTATGTTAAAATATAGTATAGTCTTTAAAAGGAGAACTTATATTATGGCAGGAATTTTTGGGAAATTATTTTCAGAAGAACAACGTGAATTATCTGCATTAGAAAAGATTGCAGATCAAGTATTAAAATATGAACCAGAAATGCAGGCATTATCAGATGATGAGTTGCGTGCAAAAACGGATGAATATAGAAAAAGAATTGCGGATGGAGAAACGGTAGATGATCTTCTTCCTGAAGCGTTCGCAACAGCTAGAGAAGCTGCTTATCGTGTAATCAACGAAAAACCTTATAAAGTTCAGATTATGGGTTCGATTGCGATGCACAAAGGTGATATCTCAGAAATGAAGACTGGTGAAGGTAAAACTTTAACAGCTACAATGTGTGTATATTTGAATGCACTTGCAGGTCAAGGTGTTCATGTAATCACAGTCAATGAATATTTGGCTGGTCGTGATGCTGCCTGGATGGGCGAAATTTATCGTTTCTTAGGTTTAACTGTTGGTGTAAATACACGTGATTTAAAACCAAGAGAAAAACGTGATGCGTACGCATGTGATATTACATATACAACAAACTCAGAACTTGGATTTGATTACTTGCGTGACAACATGGTTACAGAAGTTGAAGACCGTGTAATGCGTGGACTTCACATGGCTGTAATCGATGAAGTTGACTCTGTATTAATTGATGAGAGTCGTACACCATTGATTATTTCAGGTGGTAAAAAACAAACCGCCAACTTATACATTCAGTCGGATCGTTTTGTGAAGACTTTAATAGCTCCAGAATATGAAACAGATAAGTTTACTCATGAAAAAACTTTGATTTCTGGAGATTATGATATTGATGAAAAGACACGTCAGATCATGTTGAGTGAAGATGGTGTTCATAAGGCAGAAAAATTCTTTAAGATCAAAAACCTTTACGATATTGAACACACTCAACTTGTTCACCACATTAACCAGGCTTTAAAGGCAAACTACATCATGATGCGTGAAGTTGAATATGTAGTTAGTGATGAAAAAGAAATTGTTATCGTTGATCAATTTACAGGTCGTATGATGCCAGGACGTGCATATTCAGATGGTTTACACCAAGCTATTGAAGCTAAAGAAGGGGTTCCAATCAAAGAAGAAACCTCGACTTTGGCGACAATTACATATCAGAACTTCTTCCGTCTATATGAAAAATTGGCTGGTATGACGGGTACCGCAAAAACTGAAGAAGAAGAATTCTTATCAACTTACAATATGAAAGTTGTTGTTATTCCTACAAACCGTCCAGTAGCTCGTAAGGATCTTCCTGATGAAATCTATGCACATAAAAAAGATAAATATGCTGCATTGGTACGTGAAGTAAAACGTTTGTATGAAACAGGACAACCAGTTCTAGTTGGTACGATTGCGGTAGAAACAAGTGAGGTTATTTCACAATTATTAAATAAGGAACACATTCCTCATGAAGTATTAAATGCGAAAAACCATGCTCGTGAAGCAGAAATCATTGCAAAGGCGGGTCGTCCAAAATCAGTTACAATTGCGACAAACATGGCTGGTCGTGGTACCGACATTAAATTAACAGAAGAATCACGTAAATTAGGTGGTTTAGCTGTATTGGGTAGTGAAAGACATGAATCTCGTCGTATTGATAACCAGTTACGTGGACGTTCTGGTCGTCAAGGAGATCCTGGATTCTCACGTTTCTATGTATCTTTAGAAGATTCATTGATGGTTCGTTTTGGTGGCGACAAGCTACAAAAGCTATTTGAAAAAATGGGTGACGAACAAATTGAATCAAAGGCAGTTACAAAATCAATCACAATGGCTCAAAAACGTGTTGAAGGATATAACTTCGATATGCGTAAACAATTGTTAGATTATGATGATGTATTACGTCGTCAACGTGAAATTATTTATGCACAGCGCAATCGTATTTTAGAAGCAGATGAAGTGCATGATATGGTTCGTGTTGTATTTGAAAAAACAATTGAACAAACTTTACAAGCTAATTTATCGGATCAAAAGAAACAAACAATCGATGTTGCTGGTGTTGTTAAATCCATTGAAATGATGGGTATGGCTGAAGATAAGGCGATTCGTGCAAATGAACTTGAAGGAAAGTCTTATGATGAAGTTAAAGAATATTGTGTAAATAAGATTTGGAATGAATATGAAGCTGAAATCAAAGATGTTAAGCGTCAATTCTTGCCTTTTGAAAAGACAGTTGTGTTACGTAATATTGACCGTAACTGGATCAACCATATTGATATGATGGATAAATTGCGTAGTGGTATCTATTTGCGTTCTTATGCACAAAATAACCCTCTACAACAATATGTACAAGAAGGATTCGATATGTTTGAAGAAATGAATCAAAGAATTGATCGTGAAATCACATTCTTCTTATTAAAGGTTCGTATTCGTAAGGAGCATGCAGCTTAATGGAACTATATGAATTGAAACAAGGAGTGAGTACTCACCTAGAGAAATTACATTCTTTAGGTGAGTCACTTTGACTTATCTAGTAAAAATAAACAGATTGAAGAATATGATAAACAAACTTTAGAACCAGATTTCTGGCAAGATCAAAAAAAAGCTCAACAAGTGATTCGTGCAAAAAACGCATTAAAAGATATTGTGGATCGTTATGAAGAATTAGATTTACAATTGACTTCACTAAATGATACGGCTGATGAATTAAAGTCTGAATTTGATGAAGAATTGATGATGATTGCCGAAGAAGAATATGCGGATATGGATAAGAAATTCGAGAATTTTGAAATCCAAGTCTTATTAAGTCATGAATATGATCAAAACAATGCCATTTTAGAAATTCACCCTGGAGCTGGTGGAACCGAGTCTTGTGACTGGGCAAGCATGTTGTATCGTATGTATACAAGATATGCTGAAAAACATGGCTTTAAAGTAACTGTTCTAGATTATTTACCAGGGGATGAAGCTGGTATTAAAAGTGTAACTTTCCTTGTCGAAGGAGATAAGGCTTATGGCTATCTGAAATCAGAAAAGGGAGTACATCGTTTAGTTCGTATTTCGCCATTTGATTCAGGAGCTAGAAGACATACTTCATTTGCAAGTTTAGATGTTATGCCTCAATTCAATGATGAAATTGAAATTGACATCAAGCCAGAAGACTTAATTGTTGAAACAAAACGAGCTTCAGGTGCTGGAGGACAGCATATCAATAAAACAGATAGCGCGGTTCGTATGGTGCATAAGCCAACGGGTATTGTGGCTACATGTCAAAATGGACGTAGTCAGCATGAAAATAGAGAAGAATGTTTGCGTGTCTTAAAATCTCGTTTATATCAATTAGAAATTGAAGAACAAGAAAAGAAGATTGCTCAAATTAAAGGTGTACAATCCGCTAATGAATGGGGCAGCCAAATTCGAAGCTATGTCATGCATCCATATAGCTTAGTTAAAGATGTTCGTACAGGATATGAAACAAGTCAAGTTCAATCTGTATTAGATGGAGATCTTGATGAATTCATCTTTGCGTATTTAAAATCACAGATTCAATAAAATCCAATCGAAAGGTTGGATTTTTTCTATATCCCTCATAAAAGTGTAATTATTTTAAATTATTCACTTATAAAAGTGTAAAATACTCTTATCAAGAGGTTTAGAATATGAATGTATATTATCATTTACCGGGCCTATTTGAATTCTATGAATTCTATAAAAAGTTTTTGCCCCTGTTTAAAAATAAAACAGAATACTTTTATGACTGGTGTAAGATTGGCTCTGTCTATGGCTCGCCATCTGATTGTATATGGTCTGGTGGACGCATCAGTTATGCAGATTGTGATCCAAAAAAAGTATTTGCTTTGATGAAAGAATATAATATATCTTCACGTCTTACATTTAGTAATTCTTTGATTGAAGAAAAACATTTATCCGATATAAAATGCAATGAATTATGTCGATTGTTGAGTTTAGATACAAATAATGGGATTATTATTCATTCAGATTTATTGATGAAATATCTGAAATCTAAATATCCGAATCTATATTTTGTATCTTCAACCACAAAAGTATTAACGGATTTTAATGATTTTGAAAAGGAAGTAGAAAATCCAGACTTTACGTATGTAGTCCCTGATTTTCGATTGAATAAACAATTAGAAAAGTTGAATTCACTATCTGAATCATATAAACCAAAGGTAGAATTTCTGTGTAACGAATGTTGCTGGTATGGATGTAAAGATCGTAAGGAATGTTATAAATCGGTTTCTAGACAAAATCTAGGCATTGATTGTATGGATCATGTATGTAAGGCCCCTTTTTCTAAGGAAGGGTATCGCTTTTCTAGAGTGATGGAAAATCCTGCATTTATTAGTTTAGAGGATATTTTAAATATCTATGTCCCTATGGGCTATTCAAATTTTAAAATCGAAGGAAGAGATTTAGGAAGTGCCCTATTATTAGAATTTATTCTTTACTATATGGTAAAACCACAATACCAAATTCATGTTCGTGAAGCAATGTATCTAGATGCAATGCTAGACTTATTTTAGGAGAAAATGATGATTGAAAAAAGACACACAGTACGGAAATATTTAGATAAACCATTAGATGTTGATTTAATAAGTTTATTAAATGCACGTATTGAACAAAACAATGAATTGTATGATTTGACATTGAAACTCGTGATGAACAACTCAGATGGTATTTCTAGTTTGGCTAAAATTATGTCGAATAATACAGTACAAAATTATATCATTCTTGCAGGCAAAGAATGTTCAAGTTTAGATGAAAAGATAGGCTATTGTGGTGCTGACTTAATTTTGTATGCCCAAAGCCTTGGGCTAAATACATGGTGGTGCGGAGGCATGTTTAATGGTAAGAATGCTCTTAAACATTTAGATGATAAAGATGTTAGAGTCAATGGTGTCATTGCGATTGGATATGGAAAAACACAGGGGGTACCGCACAAATCAAAGACAGCTGATCAAATTAGCCATTACCAAGGAGTAGTTCCAGATTGGTTTAATGCGGGTATCAAAGCTTTATTATTAGCACCAAGTGCTTTAAATAGACAACCATATATAGTGAGTGGTGTGGGTAATAAAGTGAGCTTTAAAGTAAAAAGTGGAACTTTGTCACAAGTCGATTTGGGGATAGGAAAATATTTCTTTGAGCTTGGTGCGGGAAAAGAAAATTTTGAATGGAGTTCATATGATACGAATTGAAGATGAAATCTTTTAAAAAAAGAAATTTGATTTTGAAAAATTGAAAGAATTTGGGTTTTGTTTTGAGAATAACACATATATTTATTCAGAAGATTTTATGGATGGAGATTTTAAAGCTGTCATTGAAATATCGGATGTTTTAAAAGGTAAAGTCATTGATAATTTCAGTAATGAAGAATATATGCCACTACGCATAGAATCCTTTGATGGGGATTTTGTTTGTAGAGTTCGTGGTGCTTATAAGGACATATTAAAAAGAATTGCGGATATATGTTGTACAGACGTATTCTTTGCGGATAATCAAGCGAATCGCATTACGAATCGGATTTTTCAAACTTATGGAGTAAAACCAGATTTTCCATGGAAGGATGACAATGGTGTTTTTCGTCATTTAGACAATAATAAGTGGTTTTCCCTTATTATGTATGTGAAGTGGGACGCTCTTTTAAAAGATGGAAATACCCGTATGGTAAACATTATGAATCTAAAAAGCGAAGAACACTATGATATTGATGGAATTTATCCGGCTTATCACATGAATCACAAGAGTTGGATATCTTTGGCTTTAGATGATACATTATCTGATTCATTAATTATGGAATTGGTTTCAAAAAGTTACAATTTAACAAGAAAGAAAAGGCGCAAATAATGCGTCTTTGATACTTTTTAGCCAATTGGCTGATGATAAAACTTGCCATAAAAATGATTCGTCTTATATGAGTTAATGATGACATTTGGCGCTACATTTAATACACAATCAATCACATCAGCTTCTTCATAGCTCGAAATGACTGTTTTACAAATATAGAATTTCTTATTACTGTAAGCTCCATACGCATCAATAACACTCATACCATGTTTGAAGTTTTCTGTATAAGCCTTTGTGATAATGTCTGGATTTTCGGTTGTGATTTCAACAGTAATCTGGGCATATCTGTGATAGAAACGGGAAATAGTTTGGGTTGAAATAAATTGGAAGATAATTGAATATCCCGCATATACCCATCCAAAGAAAAGACCGAAAATAATTAAAATAATCGTATTAAAAATAAAGACATAATCCCACAAACTTTTATGAATCTTATTAGAAATGTACAGGGCTATAAAGTCTGTACCGCCAGTAGATCCATCTGCCTTTAAAGCAAGTGTAATACCAATTCCATATAAGAATCCACCAAATAATACGTTTAGGACTAGATCATCAAAGAAGGGAGTAAAAGAGAAAATATTTAAAAAGAATGATACAAGTCCAAACTGTAGGCAACTCAAGAATACAAATCGTTTTGAAACAGATTTATAACACATTAATGCTGCCGGAATATTTAACATAAGAATTCCTAATGAAATAGAAAAATGGATGTTAAATAAATTACAGATTTTATGAATTAATATCGCAACTCCGGTAAATCCACTAGACAATAAATTGCACGGATTCATAAAGACTTGAATTACGTATACTTGAATAAAAGCACTTAATATGGTCATGATAACTGAAAGTATTAAGTGTAGGTTTTTATTTTTTGAAAAATGTCGAATTTCTTTTGTCATGCGAATCACCATGGATAATTATATTCGAAAAGATTTTTAATTCTTTGAAGCTTCCTTCCTTGTACTAGGAAATTTCCTAATATTAGGAAAAAATGCATGTTAATAATGAGGTAAAATCATATAAAATATAAATATGGGGGTGTACTAAAAGTGAATAAAAGACAAGAGAAAATTGTTCTATTGTTGAATGATACAAAGGCATGGATGACAGGAAAAGAAATCTCTAAGCTTATGCAAGTATCGGATCGAACAATTCGTAGTGATATCGATGCGATCAACCGCTATTATGAACAGCCAATTATTGAATCCAACTTACGAAGTGGATATCATATTCGAGATGAAATCAATGTTACATTGCCTACAGCACAAAAATTTATAATACCTCAAACACCTCAAGAAAGATGTGTGTATATTATACGTGTGTTATTGTTTGAGAAAAAAGAATTAAACTTGATGGATCTACAAGATCAAGTGTTTATTAGTGGTTATTCAATTGATAATGACATCAAAAGAATTAAGAAAATATTAGAGAATTATAACGATTTAAAATTGATTCGCTCTAAAAATCACATTCATTTAGAGGGTAGCGAAGATGAAATGCGCAAACTCTATAAAGATTTACTTACGGAAGAGACACAAGGAAATTTCTTGAACCTAAATAAGCTTTCAAGTATGTTTAAAGGTTTTGATTTATTAAAAGTCAAAGATATCATGGAAAATATTTTAAAAGAATATAATTATCGCATTCGTGAAATGGCAATTCCTATGTTGATGATACATATTGGTGTGGCGATTGAAAGAATGTTGCACCACAATTACATCAAAACAAGTCGTGGAACAGATCTTGAAAACACAAAAGAATATCAGATTGCCAAAGAATTCTTTAATCGTGTATCTAAAATTGTGCGTATTGATATCAATGAAAACGAAGTTGAATTATTAGCCTTATTATTGATGGGCAAAAATTCAATGAACCTTCAAAATGATTTGGTTTCTGCTTATAGTAAACATGGCTACAATGTGAATGAATTGGTTTCGCAAATTATCGAATCTATTAAATCAGACTATGATATAGACTTTTCAAAAGATGTAGATTTACGTTCTGGTATCGCACTACATTTACAAGGGTTGGTTGAAAGAAAGAATAAAAATATTCATATCGATAATATGTATCTTCAAGAATTGAAGAAAAAGTACCCATTAGTTTTTGAATTGTCTATTCGTGTTGGTGAGATTTTAAATGAAGAATTAGGAATCGATATTTCTGAAAATGAGCTAGGCTTTTTGGCTCTTCATTTAGGTGCTGCCTATGAAAGAACGCATAATCATCAACATTATAAAGCCATTATGATTTATCCTGTGGATCAGGCTTTTGGTGATATTTTACTTAAGAAAGTGGATTTCTTATTTAACGAACGCATGGATGTGATTCAAAGTGTGAGTTATTTTGAAGAAAAGACAATAAAAGAATTAGATCCAGATTTGATTCTAACAACGTCACCACTACAACATAATTTAGATATTCCAACGGTTCAAATTTCTGTGTTTATCACAACAGAAGATGAGAGTCGTATTTTCCAAACGTTAAATGCGTTGGATAAAAAGAGATTTCAAAATGAGTTTAAAGCTCAAATCATTGATTTGATTGAACCTGAAACTTTCCATTTGAATTTAAAAACAGAAACACCAGAAGAAACAATTGAATATATGTGTGACCACTTGAAAAACCTTGGTTACAGTGATGATGCGTTTAAAAAATCAGTTCTTCAAAGGGAAAAAATGGCATCCACAAGTTTTGTGTATTCATTTGCGGTACCACACTCATTGAATGTGGCAAGTTTTCGATCTTCGATTTCTGTTGCATTTTTAGAAAAACCAATCAAATGGGGAGAATTTGAAGTGAAGATGGTTATGTTGCTGGCAATTAATGAAGTATACAAAGATACTTTGGTTATGTTCTTTGATTGGTTAAGCAGTATGATCAATAACGCAAATCATTTTGTAGCTTTATTAGAAAGTCAAAGCTATGAAGAATTTATATCAAAAATAATCGAATAGAAAGGTTGTGCAAATATGGATAAAACACATCGTTATGGAGTAAAACTGAAGAAAAGTTCAGTAAATAGTTTTTATAGAGGCGTTGCCTATCTGATTGATTGGTATGTGGCAACAATGTTTGCCGGAATCCCTATTGTCTTAATTGGAAGCATTGTAAATCATACAACTTCTGTATCGCAAGACTTATCTAAAATTCCGGCCCCATACAATATTTTGGTAGCTTTGTTGGCGATTGTATTCTATTTAGGATATTTTGTGATTCTTGAATTGTATGTATATAAAGGACAAACCTTTGGTAAACGCATTATGAAATTAAAGGTTGTGAAAAACGATGAATCGGATGTAGATTTTAAAACAATTTTAATGCGCGAAGGACTAGGAATCATGATCGTTGAAGGCTATATTGCGAATAGTTCAAGTTATTTGCGTCAATTGATTCAAATCGTTACAGGCATTCCAATTATGGATATGGCGGTATATGTATTTGGAATTATTAGTGCTGTTTCTATTCTAATGGGTATGGCAAGTCCATCAAGAAAAATGATTCATGACCGTATTGCGAATACACATATTATGAGTGTGGCAGGTACGGAAAAGTAATTTCCTAGATGTAGGAAAACATTTAGTGAATTCATTATCAATAGCTGTGATAAAGTAAAGACAGCTAATAAAGGAGAGTGTTTATGGACAAGCTAGAAAAAATTTTAATGCCTATGGCAGATGTTCTAACTAAAAACCGAGTGTTAATCGCAATTCGTGATGGTTTCTTGATTTCTACACCATTATTAATTGTTGGTTCAATCTTCTTGTTGATTGCAAACTTCCCAATTCCAGGATGGGATGCTGCAGTATCATCAGTACTTGGTGCAGGTTGGACAGACTGGTTCAAGGCGGTATCTCGTGCATCATTTAACTGTACAGGTTTATTAACTGCATTAGGTACAGGATATGCGATGGCAAGAGAATTTAAAGCAGACAAAATTCAAGGTGCTGCCGTTGCATTGGTTTCTTATTTTATTTTAATGCCAACAATTCACACAGCTGTTAGAGATTCAGGTGAAGTTGTTAAAGATGCTGTTTTCGCAGGTTTAGATTTTGATTATATCGGACCAAACGGAATCTTTATGGCCTTGATTTGTGCAACTCTTGGAGTATGGTTATTTGCCTTCGCTTATAAAAAGGGATGGACAATTAAAATGCCTAAAGGTGTACCTCCTGCAGTTGCAGATTCATTTGCTGCATTAGTACCAAGTGGTCTAGTTATGGGAGCTGCATTCTTAGTACGTATTGGTTTCTCATTCACAGAATTTGGATACTTCCAAGACTTTGTAGTAGCTATTCTACAAACACCATTGGAAGGTTTAGGAGATACATTAGGAGCTAACGCATTATATTCATTCATGTGTACTTTCTTCTGGTTCTTTGGTATCAATGGACCAGCTGTATGTAACTCAGTATTCTTCATAGGTAACGTATTAACTGCAAAACAATTAATCGCATTCGAAGCTGGTAAAGCATTACCATATATCTTCACAAACCCATTCAGTAACTTCTTCTGTAACTTCGGTGGTGGAGGATCTACTCTATCATTAGTAATCTTGATGGTTACAGTATGTAAGTCTGAACGTATTAAACAATTAGGAAAATTATCTATCGTTCCAGGATTCTTTGGAATCAACGAACCAATTATCTTCGGTTTACCAGTTGTATTAAACCCAGTTATTGCGATTCCATTTATTTTAGTTCCAATGATGAACTTGATCCTATCATATTTCGCAACATTATGGGGTATTATTCCACGAACAACAGGTGTAAACTTACCTTGGACAACTCCAATTGGATTCTCAGGATGGTTGGCTACAGGATCTTGGAGAGCAAGTGTATGGCAAATCTTCTTGTTGGTATTAGGAATGATGATTTATTATCCATTCATTAAAACATTAGATAAAAAATATTTAGCAGAAGAAGCTGCTGCTGCAAATGAGTCAAGCGAAGAAGACGATATCTCATTTGACGATTTAGATTTAGATAATCTATAAGATTAGGAGGATAACACAATGAAAGTTATGATGATTTTTGACCAGACACAAGCTGGTTTAGGAGGAAAAGAAAGTCCTGATTTACCTATGGGCGGAAAAGCAATGGGGATTGGTTCTTGTGAAATGTTTACTCGATTCTTGGATCAACAAGGAGGGAAAGTCATCGCTACTTTATATTGTGGAGACGGTACTTTTTTAGCCGACCCAGAACTTAACGCAAAGAAGTTTGCGGCTATGGCAAAAAAATTTAATCCAGATGTAGTTATCTGTGGACCATGTTTCAATTATGCAAATTATGGTATCATGGCTGCTAAATCAGCTGAGGTGATTTCAGAACTAACAAATATTCCTGCTTTTGCGATCATGTCACAAGAGTGTAAAAAGGCTATCGAAACATACAAAGATAAAGTTACAATTTTAAAAATGCCTAAAAAAGGTGGAATCGGATTGAATGAATCATTAAGCGCTATGTGTGAATACGCTAAAATGTTAGTCGACAAAAAAGATACTGCTGAATTCTTAGAAAAACATGCTTATTAATAATGACCAGCTCGATTGAGCTGGTTTTCTTTATGTTCCTAACAATAGGAAACACATTTGGAATCTAGTGAAACAAAATAGGTCTATACTGCTTTATATAAGGAGGACATAATCATGTCAGAAACATTAAAAATACTTAATACTTTAACACAAACAATTTCAATTTCAGGAGATGAAAAAAATGTTGGCAAATGTATGGCACAATACTTAGAGCCATATTGTGATGAAATTGTATATGATAATTTAGGCTCTGTATTTGGTGTAAAGAAAAGTAAAAAGGAAAACGCAAAACGTGTATTAGTAATTACACACATGGATGAATCAGGATTAATGATCACAAAAATTAATGATAATGGAAGCGCTGAATTTATTGAAATAGGTAAAATCAATAAACAATACTTACCAGGAAGTCGTTTGCGTGTAAAAACAAAAACAGGTGAAGTCAATGCCTTTGTGGTAGGCACAGAAAAAATGGTTATCGATTTTGGAACGTATTCAAAAGAAGAAACATTAGCACTTGGTGTATTTGTAGGAGATAGTGCCGTTGTAGACGGTCCATTTGTCAAAGTACAAAAACAATGTATTTCAAAAGCATTAGAATCAAGAGTTGGATGTTTAATGGCTGTTGAATTATTAAAAGCTGTTAAAGATAAAGAACTTGATTTTGATTTATATGTTGGAGCTTGCGTTATGGAAGAAGTAGGACAGCGAGGCGCTACAACAGCTACAGGACTGGTAAAACCAGATCTAGGTGTTGTACTTGGTTGTAAGAAAGCTAAAACATTAGATGAAAAAGACCAAAGCGTAGGAGAGCTAGGGAAAGGCTTATTAGTATCTTTCTACGATAAAGGAATGATGCCAAACCGTGGTTTATTAGATGCATTAGTACAAATCTGTAAAGAGGAAGATATCGCATATCAGCACTACTATAGTATGGATCTAAATGAAGGTGCATGGGTACACAAATTGTTTGCCGGATGTCCAACACTCAATGTATCGATTGCGATTCAAAATGCATATAGCGCAATTGAAAGTATGGATCTAAATGATTATGACTGTGCAAAAAAAGCTTTGACTGTATTTGTTGAACATTTAAATGAAGAAAAGATTCAAGAATTTAAGGAATCAAATCGATAGGTGATACTATGGAACAAGCAATTGGTGATATTAATTTAGAAATGCTGAAAGAATTAAGTGAGGCTCATGGCATTAGTGGAAACGAAAAAGAAGTGAGTCGCATGATGAAAAAGTGGATGAGTCCCTATGCGGATGAAATCACATATGATAATTTAGGATCCATCATTGGACTTCAAAAAGGAGAAGAAGACCAGCCTACTTTAATGATTTGTGGACACATGGATGAAGTTGGTTTTCTAGTGCGCGAAATTGATGAACAAGGCTACATTCGTATGCTCCCAGTTGGAGGATGGTGGGGACATGTACTACCTAGTCAGACGCTTGTAGTGACAACACATGAAGGGAAAAGATATCAAGGTGTTGTAGGATCAAGTGCGCCTCATGGATTGAGTAAGGAAGTCAAAGAAAAAGTTATTCATCCCTTAGATTTATTTTTAGATTTGGGTGTCGCAAACCGTGCTGAAGTTGAAGAATTAGGAATTCAAATTGGCGATATGATTACGCCAGATACAGAATTTACAGTTATGAACAACCCAAACTATTTAATGGGAAAAGCCTGGGATGATCGTTTATGTGCAGCTATGGTTGTAGATGTAATGCGTCTTTTAAGTCAAGATAAGCATAAATGCAATTTATATGGTGTTGGTACGGTACAAGAAGAAGTTGGTTTACGAGGAGCAAGAACAGCCGCAAATATGTTACATCCAGATGTTGCGATTGCCTTAGACGTAACAACAAGTATGGATACACCAATGGATAAAGGAATCAATGGCTTAGGAAAAGGTGTTGTATTAAGTGTAATGGATGCGGGAATTATCGCAAATAAAAATTTTATCGCAAAGATGGAAGAAATCTGTAAAGATTTAGATTTAGACATCAATTATGACATGATGACATGTGGTGGAACAGATGCCGATAATATTCATAAAGCACATGATGGTGTTGTCACAATGACATTATCTATTCCTACACGTTATATGCATTCTCATCGATTGATCATTCATCGTAAGGATTATTGGCAAACTGTATTATTAATGGCTGAATTTGCTCGTAGATTAGATAATGAATTGTTGCAGATATTGAAAGGATAAAACAATGAAAGTATTAGTTGGAAGATTTAGTTCAGAATCCAATGAACACTCTAGATCTTTAATGAGTCTAGATAAATTTATTTTGAAATATGGAGAAGACTGTATCGACTCTATGTATTGTCGAGATATTTTTGAAAAAAATGGCATTGAATTGATTCCAAGTATTGGTGCGATTGGACATCCCCATGGACCTGTAACTTTACAGGCTTATGAATTTATTGTGGATAAGTTCAAACAAAGTGTGAAAGAACATCTACACGAAATTGATGGAATCTTCTTGTTTCTTCATGGTGCTAGTAAGGTGATTGGTTTACAAGGAGGTTCAGCAGAACATGCGATTCTACGCGAAATTCGTGCTATTGTTGGACCATATATGCCTATTGCCCTAGTTATGGATCCACACGGAAATTTATCGGAAGAATTAGTTTCAAATGTAAATCTATTAAGATGTTATAGACACTCACCACACATTGATACAAAGGAAACGTATCAATTTATGGCTAAAGATTTTATTGATCTATTAAATCATAGAGAAGACATTCATCCAATTTATTATCGTGTTCCCATTATTATTGGTGGAGAAAAAAGTGTATCTTTTGATGAACCTATGGTGTCTATCAACAATATGTTAGAAGAAGCTGAAAAGACAGGTCGCATTCGTTCAGCCTCTTTCCACATTGGTTATTTAAGACATGATGGACCAAACTTAGGATGTTCTGTTGTCGTATGTCCAAAGACAAAAAAAGACACAGAATTTGCGGATATGTGGGCAAGAAAAATTCGTGAATTTGCCTATTCAAAACGTCATGAATTCCACTATCATGGAAATGTAGCTTCTTTAGAAGATGCAATCAAACAAGTTGTTTATCATGATCAAGGAACATGCTTTATTACCGATTCTGGAGATAATGTAGGATCTGGTGCGGATGGCTTTAATAATTATGTTTTAAGACAAATTATGAATTTAGATGATTTTAATCATAAGAAATACTTAATTTCGGGAATCGTTGATTTTAATGCACATGCTTTCTTAATGAACAAAAAAGTTGGCGACAATGTCGAATTTGATTTGGGTATGGACTATGATGAACTATGTCAGAAAATCCATATTAAAGGTAGTGTTGTAGCCAAAGGCTTAGCTGAAGAAATGTATGTTGGTAAAGAAGATATTGGTACAGTAATTACTGTAAAGGTAGAAAACATGCCTGTGTATGTCGTGGTTGAAAATGATGCCATTCAATATTATGAGCCGGCCCAATATGTAACAAGCGGCCTAAATCTAGATGATTATGATGTCGTTGTTGTTAAACAAGGTTATATCTCAGCTGAATTTGATGAATATGCATCGTATTGTGTTATGGCACTAACGGATGGGCCTACAAATCAAGCGAGTGAAAAGCTTGTATTTAGGCAAATTCATAGACCAATGTATCCATATGATGATCGTGAATTAGATGAAATTTAATGAAAAAATAAATCCACCGCTCGGTGGATTTTATCTTTTATAAATAGTTTTGCATAAATGAATATGCATTGTTGAAACAAATCGCATTGATTTCTTCATCTGTGAATTCATTTTCCTTGAGTTTTAGTGCAATATTTTGGATTTCTGTGATGTTCTTCATACCAACCACATTACTATCTTCCATGCCAGGAATATAGTCCATAAAATCAAAACCTAATGCGATATGTTCAATACCAATCTTTTCTTTTAAGTATTCAAGGATTTCAATAAAGTCATCTAGTGTCGCATTTTCTTTCTTGTTCTTCACAAACCAACGAACCGGAATACCTCCAACTAGTCCTTGTTTATTTCTAATAATGTCTAGTTGTAAATCGCTCAAGTTACGGTAATGATTGTATAAAGCCTTCACATTACTGTGAGATGCGATGATGGGCTTTGTACTTGTTTTTGCGATATCATAGAAGTTCCATTCGCAACAATGACTTGTATCAATGGCTATGCCAATATGATTCATAGCTTGAACCGCTTCAATACCTAGATCTGTTAATGGTTTATTATTTGTTCTTGCACCACAAGCTAAGGCATTATCATCGTTCCAGCATAATGAACCAAGACGTACATTATGATTATATAACCATTGAATTTTATTTGTGACATCTTCTTTAATTCCACACATACCTTCAACAGCGATAAAGACTTGAATATCTTTATCGTTGTTAAATGAGAAATGTTTACTTGAATGAATACAATCATTGGCATATACGATACATTCTTGCATATCTTGCCATGATTCAGTGCCGCTAAAGCAGCAGACAATGGCAGAAAATTTCATGTTGCCTTCTTTAAAGCGAGGATAGTGAAATTCATCCAAACGGTTCAACTGTTCTTTATGATCGAATAAATCATTTCCTATATCATCATGTAAATTCGCAAATGAGATCATGCGCTTAACTCCTTTAAGAAGTCTTGAATTTGATCGGCAATCGATTGTAGACTTTCTTGCCAGAACGATTCTTCTTCAATGTTGATATCTGCCATACTTGCGACATTTTCACAAGTATTTGTGGTTGTTGCAGCTAGTAGTTTTTCATATTTAGGAATAAATGATGTCCCTTCCTTTTTGAATTTTGCGTATAAACCACGAGAAAATAAAGCACCAAATGTATATGGGAAGTTATAGTACGCGATATCTGGAATGTAGTAATGTACCTTTGTAATCCAACGATAAGGATGTATCCAGTTCTTGTCTAAACCATCACCGAATGATTTATTTAGGGCTTCCTTCATTAGTTCACATAGTTGTTTGGCATTTAAGAAACCTTCTTCAATATGCTCAAATACAGATTTTTCAAATAAGAAACGCGCATAGATGTCCAATACGTTTTGACATAATGCCGATAATTGTGTATCAATGACTAATAATTTTTCTTTTTTAGGTAAAATGCTTGCCATATAGTTATACATTACATTTTCATTAAATGTACTTGCCGTTTCTGCCAGTGGCATACAATAATCACGGTTTAAAATAGCTTGTTCTTCAATCATTTCTCCATGGAAAGCATGACCTAACTCATGGGCAACTGTAATAATATCACTTAATGTATTGTTGTAGTTTGTGATAATACGACTTTCATGGATCCAACCCAGGTTTTCACAGAATGCGCCAGGTTGTTTACCTTCATAAGTTGGATAATCAATCCAATGTTCATTAAATGCAGTTTTTGTCATTTCATGTAAGTTTTCACCTACTTTTTCAAAAGCATCCAAAATATAGGATTCGCAATCTTCAATAGAGAAATTAAAGTCACATTCTTGTAAAGTGGCATAGATTTCATACCAAGGAAGACCATGATCATAACCTAGCATCTTGGCCTTTGTACGAAGGTATTTTCTAAATACAGGTAAATATTTTTGAATACTACTCATCATCGCATCTAATGTTTTGGATGACATTCTTGATTCAATCAACATTTTTTCTAAAGGATCTTTATAGCCAAGTAAGCGTGCTTCTATAAGTTGTTGTTTCTTAATGGCACTTACCGCAAAGGCAAGTGGTGTTTCAATTGGTTTATAGGCTTCAAGCTCGGCTAGGAAGGCATCTTTACGAACGTTGGAATCATTATCATGACACATATTCTTTACTTGTGTTAAAGGTAAGCTGTTCCCACGATAGTTGGCCTTGGCATTTCCAGTTAGTGCATAGTACATGTCTGAAAAAGCTTTTTTACTTGTTGGATATACTAAGTTTAATATTTCCTGCTGTTCTAAAGGCAATGTGTGTTTAGCATTGTTTAATTTTTCTTCAATGATAAATTTATAGGTTGAATAATAACTTGATTGCTTGATTTCTTTATCTTCTAAGATTTTTGCCCATAATTCATTCATTTGATTTGCGGCTACAGCACAAGCACTTAATACTTTGCTTGACCATAAAATAGCATCTTCATTGTTGGCTTCTACACTTAGTCTTAATGTTACATATAAACGAAGTCGATATTCTAAGTCTTTGATTTCTTCGAGTTGTTTAAAGGAAGTGTTTGTGTTCACGTTTTCTATTTTGTAGTTTACTAACTGGTCATAGTCCTTTAAAAAGATTGGATCATCATAACCAGTATATAATTTAGATAAATCCCATTTATAATTGTTTGTCATTTGTACACCTGTCTTTCTATATTAATTATAGGAAGTATAGGAATGGAATACTCAGAAAGGAATTTCCTAGATGTTAGGAATAATCGAATATTTCCTAATCGCTAGGAAGTTCGATTCATAGAAAAGAAAATTTGTATGATGTACAATACAATCAGAACAAGGAGGGTATCTATGGAAAACTTGGAAATGATAAGCTTTCAAATTATTTCTTGTGTAGGTACTGCAAAATCAAGCTATATTGAAGCAGCACGTAAGGCGCAGGAATACGAATTTGATAAGGCAGAAGAATTAATTAAAGAAGGAGATGCTATTTATATTAAAGGTCATGAAGCACATGCTTCTTTGATTCAACAAGAGGCAAGAGGAGAGTCTGTTGCGGTAAATATGTTGTTGATGCATGCAGAGGATCAATTGATGGCAGCTGAAAATTTTAAGGCTTTTGCCCAACAACAAATCGTGATTTTCAAGAAATTTCAAGATATTGAGAATAGGTAGGAGACGAATATGAAAAGAGTATACTTATTTTGTGATAATGGGATGTCAACAAGTATGATGGCACAACGTATGCAGGACGTGGCTGACAGTCACAACTTGCCAATTGAATGTAAGGCATTTTCATATAAAATCATTCAAGACATCATTGAAAAAAATACTTTAGATTGTATCTTGATTGGTCCACAAACTAAATTCTTATTTGATGAAATCAATAAAAAATACGGTGATAAAACACCAGTTATGGTTATTGATCCAACAGATTATGGTATGATGGATGCAGAAAAAGTATTAAAAAAAGCTATCGTGCAAATGAAAAAATTTAAAAACAAATAAGGTCGCTTTTTTAAAGCGATTTTATTTTTGAATCATATGTAGGAGGAAAATGTATGTACGGAATTATCGCAACATGGAGAATGGCTTTAGAAGGAATTTCAAAAGCAGATTCTATGTTAAAAAATAACGAAAGTGCAGCGGATTCGATTGAAGAAGCAATCAAAGCTGTAGAGGATTTTGAATACTATAAAAGTGTAGGATATGGAGGACTTCCAAATGAAGAAATGGAAGTGGAATTAGATGCTGCTTTTATGGATGGGGATACACTAGAATTTGGATGTGTTGGTGGCGTTAAAGATTTTGCCAACCCTGTTAGTATTGCACGTAGTCTAATGCACTATGATGCCAATAACTTCCTAATTGGTCAAGGTGCTGAAAAATATGCTTCAAGACATGGCTTTGAAAGAAAAACAATGCTTACAGATCGTGCTAAGATTCATTATCACAATCGTACAAAAGAAATCACAAATACGGAATTAAAACCATATTCAGGACATGACACAGTAGGTATGGTTTGTCTAGATACTGCAGGACACATGACTTGTGCTACAAGTACTTCTGGATTGTTCATGAAACATCCAGGACGTCTAGGTGATTCGCCTGTATGTGGTTCTGGATTCTATGTAGATTCTTTTGTCGGAGGAGCGAGTGCTACAGGTTTAGGGGAAGATGTTATGAAGGGCTGTGTTTCTTATGAAATCGTTCGCCTAATGAAAGAAGGCATGCATCCTCAACAAGCGTGTGAAAAGGCTGTACACGATTTTGATTTAGAATTAAAACGAAGAAGAGGGAAAGCTGGAGACATGTCTTTGATTGCGATGAATAATAAGGGTGAATGGGGTTGCGCTACAAATATTGAAGGTTTTAGTTTTGTAGTGGCAACTGAAAAACAAGCCCCAACAGTATATTTAGTAAATCATGATGAGGATGGAAAATGCACATTTGAAGTTGCTAGTAAAGAATGGATGGACAACTATATGGCTACGCGCACAGCTCCATTAGTAAGGAAATAAAATGGAAGAGGCATTATTAAAGAAAATCGATGAAATCAGCGATGAGATGATTTCAGGAATCAAAAGAGTTGTTCAAATCGATAGTGTACAAAGTGAAGCTAAGCCAGGTATGCCTTTTGGAGAAGGCGTAAATAAAGCTTTAGAAGAAGCATTGAAATTAGCTCGTGAATTAGGTTTTGAAACAGAGAACGTCGATCATATGGTGGGTATTGCCAAATATGGTCAAGGAGAAGACTATATTGGCATTATGGGACATTTAGATGTTGTACCTGTAGGAGAAGGATGGAATCATCCTCCGTTCTCAGCTTATGAAGATGAAAATGGCAGAATCTTTGCCCGCGGTATTTTAGATAATAAAGGACCGACTTTATCTTGTTTATACGCATTATATGCCATAAAGGAATTGAAAATTCAGTTAAAGTGTCCTGTTTATATTTTGTTTGGAACGAATGAAGAAACGGGATTTGAAGATTTAACACATTTCCTTAAAGTCAGAAAACCACCTATTATGGGTTGGACACCCGATTGTAAATATCCGGTTGTATATGCGGAAAGAGGAAGAAGTACCTATCGTGTGAGTGCGGCTATTGAAAATAAAACTGTATTTAATCAATTTATTAATGAATATATTTTATCGGATAATGGATTTGGAAATAAATTGGGACTAAATATTGAGGATCCTGAATTTGGTAAAATGCAGATGAGTAATAAAAAGCTGGTGGATTTAGAAGGAAAACTTGGCTTTGACTTCTCTTTTAGCTATCCTGCAAGTATTAGTAATGATACAATAGAGGAGACAATCAAATCTAAATTAAGCAAAGGACTACAAGTAGAATGTATACATAATTATGATCCTGTTTATTTTGATAAAAATGGATTCTTATGTCAAACATTAAAGGCGACTTATGAAAAGGTAACAGGCATGGATGGTACGCCAGTTACAACTACGGGTGGAACTTATGCGAAGATCATGCCAAATATAGTTCCTTTTGGACCTAGTTTTCCTGGACAAAAGGGCATTGGGCACAATCCGAATGAATGGATGGATCGTAGTGATTTGATTTTGAATGCGAAAATATACGCATTAAGTATAGTGAGGTTGGCTAATGGAGAGAATGATTGAAGTATGTGCAGGTAGTTATCAAGATTGTATAGCTGCATATCAGGGTAAGGCAAAAAGGGTTGAATTAAATAGTGCGTTAAGTGTTGGTGGCTTAACGCCAAGTGTCGCAAGTCTAGTTCGTGTAAAAAAAGAAACAGATTTAACTGTAATTTGTATGGTACGTCCACGCGCTGCTGGTTTCTGTTATGAAAAAGAAGATGTAGAAATTATGTTTGAAGACGCCAAGATTCTTTTGGATCATGGTGCTGATGGAATTGCGTTTGGTTTTTTAAATGAGGATGGCACAATTTGTGAAGAGGACACAAAAAGAATGATCGACTTGATTCATTCATACAATAAGGAAGCTGTATTCCACAGAGCTTTTGATGTTACGCCAGATGCATTTGAAGCCATTGAAACATTGATTGATTTAGGGGCGGATCGCGTACTTACAAGTGGACAAAAATCAAAAGCTATGGAAGGTATTGATTTAATTAAAGTATTGAATAATCAATATGGTGATAAGATTCAGATTCTTCCTGGCAGTGGAATGAATGCAGAAAACGCAAAAATGATGATGAATTATACAGGCGTATATCAGGTGCATTCTTCTTGTAAGAATTATAAAGCAGATACAACCACAACAAAAAATGGTGTTTCATATAGTTACTTAGAAAGTCCACATGAAAATGACTATGATGTAGTGGATGTAGAGTTGGTAAAAAAATTAGTTGATAGTATCAAGTAAGACGGGGTTCCCGTCTTTTCTTGTGCAAAGTTGTAAGGGATGATATAATTTACTAAGTTATAACTAAGTAAGTTATAACTTAGTAAATGGAGATCTTATATGTTTGTCGGTAGAGAAAGTGAATTAACAAAATTAGAAAAAATGTACTCAACGAATGAATTTCAGTTTGCGGTAATCTATGGGCGTCGAAGAGTTGGAAAAACAACTTTGATTCGGGAGTTTTTGAAAAATAAAGAGAGCTTATTGTATGTTTCATTGGAAGGGACTCAAAAAGAAAATTTAATTGGATTGTCGAGAGTGATTTCGAAGAATGATTCAATCGTATACGATTCATTTGAAAGCTTATTTAATGCGATTGATAAAATGTTAGAAACAAATCAAAAAATAGTTCTTGCGATTGATGAATATCCGTATTTAGCCGAAAGTTATCCGCCTATTTCTTCTATTATTCAAAAGCATATTGATTTGTGTTGGAAAGATAAAAATATGTTTCTAATTCTGTGTGGTTCTAGTATGAGTTTCATGGAAAATCAAGTATTGGGATATAAAAGCCCATTATATGGACGAAGAAGTGCACAATTTAAAATCACACCTTTCACATATTTAGAAACGCAAAAAATGCTTGTGAATTATGATCAAGAAAGTCAGGCAATCGCATATGGCATAACAGGAGGAATTCCTGAATATCTCTCAAAAATAGATACAAACAAATCTTTGGATGAGAATATATTGGATTTGTTTTTTGATGATAATGGAGCATTATTTGAGGAAGCAACTAATCTTTTAAAACAAGAAATGCGCAATCCCGCAAGCTACAATAGTATACTTGGTGCCATAGCTTCAGGGGCTAGTCGTTTAAATGAAATCGCAAATAAAGTGGGTCTAGATACATCTGCTTGTAGTGGTTTATTGAAGTCTTTGATCGAATTAAACATAGTCGAGAAAATATATCCTGTTACTGAAAAAGAATCAAGTCGAAAAACAATATATGAGATAAAAGACACAATGTTTTTGTTTTGGTACAAATTTGTAAGGCCAAATTATTCAAATATACAAATGGGTTTAGGTCATATTATTTATGATCAATACGTTAAACCAAAAATATCCGATTATATGGGATATGTTTTTGAAAAAATGAGTACTGAATATTTGTATCAGAAACAAGTTTTCCTGACATTACCATTTATTCCGGAAAAGATTGGAACGTGGTGGGGAAATGATCCAACAAGAAAAGAAGAAGCAGAAATCGATATCGTAGCGATAAATTCAGATTCGTGCTTATTGTGTGAATGTAAGTGGAGAAATAAAGAATTAGACAGTCGAGTTTTAACTGTTTTAAATAGTCGAAAAGATATCTTTAAATATAAAAATAAGAGTTTAATGGCATTTTCTAAATCTGGCTTTACAGAAGATGCGATAGAATACGCAAAAAATAATGATATTCGATTAGTTTCGTTTGAAATGATGTAGATGTGCTACAATAGACATATTAATGGAGGTTGTTTATTGTGAAGCGTAATGAACAAAAGGTAGAAAATACTTGGAAAACAGAAGATATATTTAAAGATGAAGCTGCATTTCTAGCTTGCTTAGAAACTTGTAGAGAATTAGGGAATGAGCTTTGTGCATACGATGGAAAATTGGATGATGCATCCAACTTATTATCATTTTTAAAAGGATATGAAAAATTAACATGTCTATTAGATGATTGTTTAGGCTATTCTTCTTTGTTGTCAGATCAAGATACGGCAGATGCCCATCATCAAGAATTAAAAGGAAAAGCCAATGCATTAGCGGTTGAAGTTTTTACTAAGCTATCTTTTAGTGATGTACAAATCATGCAGATTGAAAATTTAGAGTCCTTTTATGCATCTGAACCCATCTTAGAAAGATATCGTGTATATCTAGAAGAAGTATGTCGGTTAAAAGAACACGTATTATCTCAAACAGAAGAAAAATTAATGGCATCCAGTTCATTGATGCAAGACACGCCTTATTCGATTTTTGGAATGTTGAACAATGCGGATTTAAAATTTGAAGATGCGATCGATTCAAAAGGAAATAAGCACACTTTAACTACAGGTACATTTATCCATATGTTAGAGCAGGAAGATGAAGTGTTAAGAGAGAGTGCATATCGTAATTTTTATGCAGGTTATGGTTCTATGATCCATACTTTAGCTGCTTGTTTAAATGGACAGACAAATCAGTTGAAATTTAATAGTACAGCACGTAAATATGCATCGAGTTTAGAATGTGCAGTCGATGCGAATAATGTTTCACCAAGAGTGTATGAACAATTGATTGAAACGGTACACAAAAATATTCATGTTTTACATAAATATATGCGAGTACGTAAAGAAGTTATGAAGAAAGAGAAACTTCATATGTATGATCTATATGTGCCTATGGTCAATGAATGTAATGTTCCTGTATCTTTTGAGCAGGCTAAAGAAGATGTCTTACGTTCCATTCAATTGTATGGAACTGAATATGCCAAGGTGTATGAAAGAGGATTAAATTCGCGTTGGATCGATGTATATGAAAATGAAGGTAAACGCTCAGGCGCCTATTCAAGTGGACAAAGAGTACATCCTTTTGTGTTGATGAACTTTGCGGATTTTTTAGATACAGAATTTACTTTAGCTCATGAAATGGGGCATGCGATGCATTCCTATATGTCTACAAAATATCAGGCTCCATTAGATCGTCACTATAAAATATTTGTGGCCGAAGTTGCCAGTACTTGCAATGAAGCTTTATTGATGGATTATTTGCGCAAACAAAACTCGGATCCTAAATTCCAAGCTTATTTGATTAATCACTTTATGGAACAATTTAGAACCACATTGTTTAGACAGTGTATGTTTGCGGAATTTGAGAAGATTATCAATGAAAAAACCGCAAACAACGAAGTTTTGACAAGTGATACATTGAATCAAATCTATGCGGATTTAAATAAATTCTATTATGGAGAAGATGTGATTGTGGATGATGAAATTAGTATGGAGTGGGCTCGTATTCCACATTTCTATATGAATTTCTATGTATACCAATATGCGACAGGATTTAGTGCAGCTATGGCTCTATCACAAAAATTGCTTCATGGAACACAAGCTGATATTGAAGCATACTTATCTTTCTTAAAGGGAGGATGTACAAAGTCTCCAGTCGAATTATTGCGTATGGCTGGGGTTGATATGGCAAGTCCAAAACCAATTGAAGATGCGATTGAATTGTTTGATTCTTTAATTGATGAATTTGAGAGTATTATGAAGTAGAAAGTCGTTTGACTTTCTATTTTTAGTCATTTTAAAATTAGTAATAGATGAATGACTAAAAAATGATACATTCATTTTCAGAAAATAGATGAAAACTATGGTATGATATTCACGAGGTGAACTAATGAATAAGTTAGAACAAGCACGTACACAAATTGATGCGATCGATCGTGAAATGGCTAAGCTGTATGAAGCACGATTGGATGCTGTTAAGGATGTGATTGCGTATAAAATAGAAAATGATTTACCAATTCTAGATTCAGGTAGAGAGCAGGTTGTAATTGAAAAGAATCTGCAGTTTATTCAGAATCCAGATTATAAAGAATATTATGAGTCTTTTATAAAGTTCATTATGAAAGAATCGAAGGCCTATCAAAGAACGTTGCAGTCGCATGATAAAGTTGGATATTGTGGAGTTGAAGGTGCCTTTGGGCATATGGTGAGCGAGAAGTTGTTTCCTTCCAATCCAAAAGTGGGCGTTTCTAGTTTTGAGGAAGTCTTTCAAATGGTTGTCCATTCAGACGTACAATATGGTGTGATTCCTTTTGAGAATACGAATTCTGGATTGGTTGGAGAAGTCTTAGATTTATTAATGGAATATCCAGTGTATATTCAGTCAATTTATGATCAAAAGATTGAACAATGTTTACTTGGAATTCCGGGCAGTACATTAAAAGATGTGGAGTGGGTCTATTCAAAGGATCAAGCACTTTCACAGTCTAAAGAATTTTTAAAGGAATTAAATGTACAAACGGTGGCCTATCCAAATACGGCGATGGCAGCCCAATATATTTCAGCACAACAGGATGTGCATAAAGCAGCTATTGGTGCTAAGGAAAATGCAGAGTTGTATGGCTTAAAGGTGTTGGCTACAAACATTCAAGAAAATGCGACTAACACAACGCGATTCTTAGTAATTGGATTAAAGCCACAAATGCAGGGCAATCGCTTTAGTATGGTTCTATCGGTTAAACATGAGAGTGGCGCTTTGGCAAAGATCATTGATTGTATTGCCAAGAATGGATTGAATATGGAAAGTATTCAGTCTAGACCGATGAAAAATAAACCTTTTGAGTATTTCTTCTTTGTCGAAATTGAAGGGGATATGTCAAAGGCAAATGATTGTATTCGAGAGGTACAGTCTGTGTGTGAAAGTGTAAAAGTATTGGGAGCATATACTTTAAAGGAGGAAAAATAAGTATGAATTTTGTGAAGGAAAGTGTCAATCAAACACCAATCGTAGATACTGTATTCTCAATTGTTGCCAAGGCAAAAGAGGCTAAGGCTAAGGTGGGAAGTGAAAATGTTGTAGACGCGACAATTGGTTCTTTATATGATGAAGAGGGAACTTTGGTTGCCTTAGACAGTGTATTTAGTTCATTAAAAAACTTGGATAATAAAGTATTGGCAGCCTATGCAGCTAGTTTTACAGGAAATCCAGACTTTAGACAAAAAGTATATGACTGGGTATTGAATGGAAATTCACACTTAGAACATGAAGTTATCGCAACACCTGGAGGAACCGGTGCCGTTGGTATGACTTTACAAGAGTGTCTAGATGAGGGACAAACAGTTGTCTTGCCAGAAATCGCATGGGGTTCTTATGCACTAATGGCGCAGATGCACAATTTGAATGTGGAAAAGTATAGTTTATTTGAAGAAGATCACTTTAATTTAAACTCTTTTAAATCGGCATGTAAAAATGTGATGGAAAAACAAAATCGTTTAGTCATTGTGATCAATGATCCTTGTCACAATCCTACAGGGTATTCTTTGAGTAAAGACGAATGGAAAGAAGTCATTTCTTTCTTGAATGAATGTTCAAAAACACATGCCGTAGTATTGTTGAATGATATTGCGTATATTGATTTTTCTTCTAGACAAGAAAAGGCGAAAGAATATTTTGCACAGTTTGATCAAATTGAGAAAAATTTTGTCGTAATTGTCGCATTTAGTTTATCAAAATCAATGACAAGTTATGGCCTTCGTTGTGGAGCCGCCATTGTGTTAGGACAAGAAAAAGAAGCAGTTCGACAAGTAAAAATTGTGTTTGAAAAGGATGCGCGTGCGACTTGGTCAAATATCAACAATGGAGCTATGGCTACATTTGTAGATGTATTAGACAATCATAAAGATGCATATGATAAAGAAAGATTGCACTATGTAAATTTATTAAAAGAACGTGGAGATATCTTTGTCAAAGAAGCGAAGGAAGTGGGATTAAAACATTATCCTTACAAAGAAGGATTCTTCGTAACTTTATCTATGGATAATGAAACACGTGACAAATTCCATGAGGCATTAATGGAAAACAACATTTTTACCGTCAAAGTAAATTTGGGTATTCGTGTTGCGATTTGTTCTTTATCGGTTGAAAAGACAAAGGGACTCGCAAAAAAGATGAAGGATATTTTGGATACAGTAGCTTAATACTGTATCTTTTTTTTCATCCACATATGTGGGACTCCTTCATCATCGTCAATTTGACCAAACTGAATATAGCCTTGTTTTTCATAGAATGGGCAGATACGAACTTGTGCGTGTACCACAATTAAGTCTCCATTTAATTTTTTGATTTCTTTTTCAGCTGTTCTAATTAATAGGTTACCTATATGTTGATTTCGATATTTCTTTAATACGGCTACCCTTCCAATAGTGTAATGATTGTTTTCTTTGAAGAATCGGCATGTTCCGATGGGTTTTCCTTCATCAAAGACAACGATATGATGACTAATAGTGTCGATTTCATCAAATTCGTTTTCAAAGCCTTGTTCGTTCATGAATACTTCAATACGAATGTCTTTGGCATCTTGTGGTAAGGATGTAAAAATTTTTGTGTTCATATTATTCCTCTTTCTTTCTGATACATTAACAACTCAAAAATAGAAAGTCAAATTATGATATAATAAGGAGTAAGTTAGGTGGGAAGAAGTATGCGTATTTATGAAGAATCTTTAAATCGTTTTATTAAAAATTCATGGATATATTATGAGGCAAATGATCCTTATTATGCAGGTAAGATTGAGCGTATCTCAATTGAAAGAGTGCATGATCGGATTTTATATTATGAAGTAAAGGCTATTATTCAAACGCGTTGGAATGAGGAAATTATTAACTTTAGAGTGAATGAATATGGTACGATATTAACTACAAATTGTACTTGTACACAAGAGACACATAAAGGGTGTGTGCATTTAGTAAGTGTAGTGCGTGCCATTAATGCGATTAATCCCCAGACTTTTCCGTTTTGTGTGGAGTATCAACAATATATTGAAGAAAAAAATCGTCAGGAAGAATTGGAAAGAAAGCGTCGTAGAATTCATAGTTTGAATCAGGCGGCATTTGATTTTCTAAAAGAAAAACAAGAAGATAAAGTTAACAATTTCTTTAAGGAAAACGAGAATCGAATTCGTTTGACGTTGCATCCTACAAATTCGTATTATTATGATCAGGCAGCATTTAAATTAAAGATTCAAGTGAATCGTGCATATACAGTAAAGAATATTCAAGCTTTAATGCGAGGCTTTTTTGAAAAGAAATTGGAATCTTTTGGAAAAAACACACAGATTTATTTAAATCCAGAAGATTTGGATGAGCCAAGTCAAAAGATTTATTCATTTTTGATGAAATATACTTTTTCAAAAGATTGGCAAAAAGACGGGGAAATCTATTCGGAATGTCTGGATGATTTCTTTGATTTAAATGTATCTTTGCCTAATGACTATACCGAATTTAAAACGGATGAAAAAGATATAAAATTAGTTATAAAATTGGTTGAATATGATGATTGTTTCGAATTCAATGTAGATTTGGATGATAATTTTCTAATTGGTAATAAACATTTGTATGTAGTGGATTATAAAAATATTACGCGATATACATTGGATGCGGATGGCTTTTTAGCTTCACTTGCGTATAATATTTCGCAAGAAGATGGTTGGTTGATTAAAAAAAGTGATTTTAGAGCTTTTTACTTACAATGCTTGCAGCCATATATGGATTATATTCAATTAGAAACGAATGTAGATGTAGAAAAATATGCGACTGTAATTGAGAATATTCGTGTGTATTCAGATCTTGAAAATGCGAATATGATTGTATGGGGAAACTATCTAGAAAATAATCAAAAAAAGAGTTTCTTCACAAATACAGATTCCAACCAAATTGCCAGTATAGAAGCAATTATTTCGCATTATGCGGTAAAGATTGAAGATAATAAGGCTGTATTTAAAGGTCGAAGCGATGCGTTATATAATTTTTTGGATCATGGAATTCCTTTGATTCAAAAACAAGCGGATGTGTATGTGTCTGAGGAATTGAAACGTTTAAAGAATCGTCGCAGTATGAATTTAAGTGTAAAGGTCTATGTTCAAAATGATTTATTGAAGATGGAACTAGATAGTGATGTGAACGCAGATGAATTGTCGCATATTTTAAATGCGTATCGAAAGAAGAAAAAGTTTTATCAGTTAAAGAATGGTGAAATGATTGATTTGGAAGATACAGGTTTAGAACAGTTGAATGAATTGGCTTCTACAATGAATTTAACGACTAAGGATTTCAAGAAAGAAACAATTGAAAAACCAGCATATCAGGCTTTCCATTTAATAGATGTGGATTCAGAATTGGATGTTCGTAATGATGATTCAGTTACAGAATATACAGATCGATTAATGAAAGTGAAAGAACAAACGATTCAATTGAAGGATGAATATAAATCTTTATTGCGCACGTATCAGCAGCAGGGCATTCAATGGTTGTATGATTTGAAAAACATGAATTTAAATGGAATTCTTGCCGATGATATGGGGCTTGGAAAAACTATTCAGGTATTGGTGTTTTATGAACAGTTTGTTTCAAAGGATAAACCGAGTTTGATTGTATGTCCAAGTAGTCTAATGTATAACTGGATGTCAGAAATTGAAAAGTTTAAGATTGGTGTGGACGCTGTTTGTGTTACGGGAACGCAAGAAGTGCGTAAAGAGATTATTCAGGAAAATCACGAACTCTATATTACGACATATGATTATTTGCGTAGGGACGTTGAATTGTATATGCCTATGGAATTTGAATATATTGTTCTAGATGAGGCACAGTTTATTAAGAATCCTAAGACAAAGAATGCGCAAAGTGTAAAGGCTTTAAAAAGTAAACATCGTTTGGCATTAACAGGAACGCCAATTGAGAATAGTTTAAGTGAATTGTGGAGTATCTTTGATTTCTTGTTGCCAGGCTATCTATATAGTTTGAATTATTTCACAAAGAATTTTGAGAAACCCATTCAGATGGGGGATGATGACAGGCAGTCCAAACTTCAAAAGTTGGTGTCGCCATTTATTTTGCGTAGAACGAAAAAACAAGTGTTGAAGGATTTACCGGATAAGGTTGAGAAAGATATATGGTTAAACTTTAGTCCGGAGGAGAAGCAATTGTATCTTGCAAATCTTGCTCAAGTCAATGAGCAGCTTCAGCAACAATTAGAATTGGAACAAGTGGATTCGATTTTGATCATCGCGATGATGACGCGTCTTCGTCAGATTTGTTGCGAACCAAGAATGTTATATGAAAACTATAAGGGTGAGAGTACAAAGTTTACAATGTGTCTTGAATTGATTGAGACATTAAAAGAGAATGGTAAGAAAGTCTTGTTGTTTTCAAGTTTCACAAGTATTTTTGATTCCTTTATCGAAGAGTTTAATCAGCGAGGCATCAAATACCATATGATTACGGGTGCAGTTGATAAGAAGAAGCGTAAAGAAGAAGTAGATGCTTTTCAGAGTGATGATTCGGATGTATTCTTAATTTCATTAAAGGCTGGTGGAACTGGGCTAAATCTGACTAAGGCACAAGCTGTGATTCATTATGATCCTTGGTGGAATGTGAGTGCGCAAAATCAAGCAACAGATCGTGCGTATCGTATTGGTCAGACAAAGAATGTGTTAGTGTATCAGTTGTTGATGAAGAACACAATAGAAGCGAAAATCTATGAGATGCAGAAGCGCAAAAAAGAGATGAGTGATATATTTGTCGAAAATTCAAATGGTGGCATTTCGACTTTATCCAAGGAAGAATTGAGGGATTTATTCTCTATGGAATAGGAACTATATAATTTTTTGAAATATATAGTTCTTTTTTATAAAAGTGTGTTAAAATAGAAGTAATGAAAGGGATTACAAAGCGGTGATAAAATGAATAGAAGTGCAGGAATCTTATGTCCTGTTTTCTCTATCCCTGCAAATCAAGGGATTGGTGATTTAGGGCAAAAAACAATTCGAATGATAGATATTATTGCGGATGCAGGGTATACCATATGGCAAATCTTACCTTTGCAGATGACAGGCCCCACCCATTCTCCATATCAGACATATTCTAGTTTTGCGGGGGATCCTATCTATATTAACTTGGATCGTTTGTGTGAAATGGGGTTGTTGACGCAAAGCTCAATTGTGAATTGTAATAAGTTTAAAGACTTTGTTGAATATGACAAGATTCGTGAATTCAAGGAATCTTATTTTCAAAAGGCCTTTAAAGTTTTTAAAAAGGAATTTGATTCATTTAAAGAAGATTTTGAAGCATTTAAGCGTGATGCATTTTGGCTAGAGGATTGGTCTGCCTACTCTTTATTTAAGAGTTTTTATAATGGGGCTCCATGGTTTGAGTGGGAAGATGAATATAAGAATTGGCCAGAAAATCGTGATATTGATTTGGATGATTATAAAGATGAGATTTTTTATATTGAATTTTTACAGTTTGTTTTTTATAAACAATTGGATGAAATTCAAATGTATGCGCACGCAAGAAATCTTAAAATCATGGGAGATATGCCATTCTATGTAGATTTAGATAGTGCGGATGTATGGTGCAACCGTAAAGCTTTCTTATTGGATGAAGAAGGAAAACCAGAATATATTGCGGGTTGTCCACCAGATTATTTTAGTGAAACTGGACAACGTTGGGGAATGCCAATTTATGATTTTGATGCGCAGGAAAAAAATGGATATCTTTTCTGGTGTAATCGTATGAGTTGGATGAATCGTTGTTACGACATGGTGAGAATCGATCATTTCAGAGCGTTTGATACATATTGGAAGATTCCAGAATCTTGTCCTACTGCCATTGAGGGAAAATGGATTTTGGGTCCGGCTCATAAATTGATGGATGCGATTTTAAAGGCATGCCCAGATATTGTCTTAGTGGCAGAAGATTTAGGTTTGATTCGTCCTGAGGTTATTGAACTTGAGGAAGATTATGGAATTCCAGGAATGGATGTTTTATTGTTTAGAATGGAAGCTAAACAATTAAAGAAAAAGGCAAAGAAAAACTCTGTATTATATACAGGAACACATGATAATGCGACATGCAATGAGGATTATCATACGTATGATTCAAATAAGCGTATTAGTTTGCGTCGTTTCTTTAAAAACCAAGGCTATTCAAGCCGTGCCTTTAATGAAATGTTGTGTCAGTTTGCGTTAGATAGTAATGCAGATACAGTAATTCTTCCTATTTGGGATATTTGTGGATATAAAGAAGAGGCTAGAATCAATACACCAGGAACAGTATCAAACAAAAATTGGACTTGGAAGTTAAAAGATTTTAAGACATTTCCAGATAAGGTAATGAAGACAAAAGAATGGATTGAAAAATCGAATCGCTAAGGGGCATGTACTTGCTCCTTTTCTTGTGTATTGTTAAAATAAGATGGAGGTGGAAACAATGAAAAAGTTAATAACGATTTTATGTTCGTTTGTTCTATGTATATCTTTGTTTGGGTGTCAGAAAGAGACAAAGGATTATATCGCAAAGATTGAAGTGAAGGATTATGGAACAATTACGGTTAAGCTAGATGGAAAAACAGCGCCTATTACAGTGCAAAACTTTGTAGATCTTGCCAAATCCGGCTTTTATGATGGATTGACATTCCATCGAATTATTGAAGGATTCATGATTCAGGGTGGTGATCCAAACGGAAATGGTACGGGAGGATCCGACAAAACAATCAAGGGGGAATTCAAAGAGAATGGTGTAAAGAACAATATTAAACACAAGCGTGGTGTTATTTCTATGGCAAGAAGCTCAGATTATGATTCGGCGAGTTCACAATTCTTTATTATGCAAGAAGACAATGATTCATTAGATGGGCAATATGCTGCCTTTGGACATGTCACAAAGGGAATGAAGGTTGTGGACAAGATTTGTGAAGATGCAGATCCAATGGATGATAATGGAACAATTGCACAAAGTAAGCAGCCTGTCATCAAAACAATTACAGTATCAGAAATTAACGACTAGAGTAATCTAGTTGTTTTTTTGTTTGACATCTTAAGTTAGTTAATGTAAACTCGATTTGTTTCAACTAACTGAGGTGGATTATGATTAATAAAAAATTATTATTTTCAGTGAAGGAAAGTATTCCTTATATTAAAAAAAATGTATTGTATCAATGGATTGGATTAATTTGTAACGCATGTTCTACGGCTTGTTTATGTTTGATTGTCACAAAAAATAGAAGTTTATCATTCATTGGAATCATTCTTGTATGTTTAATGATTCGGTATGTCGTGAATCAAAAAGCCATTGAAATGTCGTATCAATCAAGTCACATTGTAAAGGAAACACTTCGTTCTCGTTTATATAAGAAGCTATCTAAAATTGGAATTGGGTATACAAATAAGTGGAGTACGGCTGAAATTGTACAATTATCCAGTGAGGGTATCGAACAATTAGAAACGTATTTTGCGAGCTATATTCCGCAATTCTTTTATTCTTTAATTGCGCCATTCACATTATTTATTATTATTTCGTTTATGGACATAAAGGCTGCTTTTGTCTTACTGATTTGTGTGCCTTTGATTCCAATGTCGATTGTGTTTGTACAAAAGTTTGCGAAAAGACTATTGAATCGTTATTGGGGACAATACACAAAATTAGGGGATAATTTTCTAGAAAATCTTCAGGGGTTAACGACGTTAAAAATATATGAGGCAGATGGCCATTATCATGAGAAGATGAATGTAGAAAGTGAAAACTTTCGTAAGATCACAATGCGTGTATTAACGATGCAGTTAAATTCCATTACAGTTATGGATTTGGTTGCCTATGGAGGAAGCGCATTGGGAATTGTATTTGCGTTAAATGGATATCATAGTGGTGCAATAACTATGTTTCAGACTTTATTTATCATTTTGATTTCAGCTGAATTCTTTATTCCCATGCGACAATTAGGATCCTATTTTCATATTGCGATGAATGGTATGGCGGCAAGTGATAAGTTGTTTGCGATATTAGAAAAGGAAATAGAGGAGAAACAAAATGTAGAGATAGAGAATTGTTTTATTTCTGCATCGAATCTTCATTTTGGCTATACGGATCAGGAAGTTTTACATGGAATAAATTTTAAAGCTCATAATGGAATGATTGGTTTTGTAGGTGAGAGTGGTAGTGGTAAGAGTACAATTGCCTCTTTATTGATGGGACAGTATTCGAATTATAGGGGTGAACTAAAGCTATCAAATTATGAGATCAAGGATATTAATATCTATCCATATATGACTTTGGTTTCTTTAGAGAGCTATTTGTTTAGTGGAACGCTTAAAGACAATTTGTCGGTGGCTAAAGATGCTTCTGAAAAAGAAATGAATAGCGTATTAGAAAAGGTGGGTATTCTTGATTTTGTGCATGAACAAGGTGGACTTAATATGCACATTTTAGAGGGTGGTAAAAACTTATCTGGAGGACAAAAACAGCGTTTGGTTTTGGCCAGAGCTTTACTGAAGGACTCATCCATCTATATTATGGATGAGGCAACAAGTAATATTGATGTAGAGAGCGAAAATAAAATCATGGAAGTATTATATGAGTTGTCAAAAGAAAAGCTTGTGCTTTGTATTTCGCATCGTTTGGCAAATCTAATTCATGCAGATGTGATTTATTGTTTGAAAGATGGAGATATTGTAGAGAGTGGAACACATGAAGAGTTGCTTCAACAGAATGGTGTGTATCGTGACTTATTTAATACGCAAAAAGAATTAGAAAGATATGGTGGCTAATATGAGTACAATTCAAATATTTTCACGTTTAATAAAACTTGTATTTCCATTAACTGGATTTATGATTTGTGCCATCCTGATGGGAGTAGCTGGATTTTTATGTGCCATCTTTATTCCTGTTCTTTCAAGTATGGCCCTAGTAAATGATCCACTATTTAGTTTTCATACGATTGTGATTTTATTATTTGTGTGTGCACTTTTAAGAGGAATCTTGCGCTATGCAGAGCAAGCATGTAATCACTATATTGCCTTTAAATTGTTAGCTCGTATTCGTGATCAGGTGTTTGGGGCATTAAGAAAATTGTGTCCTGCAAAACTAGAAGTGAAAGATAAGGGTAGCTTAATTTCTTTAATTACTTCGGATATTGAATTGTTGGAAGTGTTCTATGCACATACGATTTCTCCAATTTGTATTGCGTTTGTCACAAGTCTAATATGTGTGGGTATTCAAGTGCAGTTTGGATGGATTTATGGACTTTATTCACTATTTGCTTATGTTGTGGTGGGTGTGGTTTTACCTGTCTTTATTTCTAAACAATCAAGACAGATTGGTGTAGAGTATCGTAAAGAAGCTGCTAATCTAAATAGTTATGTATTAGAGAGTATGCGTGGCTTAAAGGAAAGTATGCAGTATATGGATACAGATCGTCGCTTATCAGGTTTGAATAAACAGACTTCTTCCCTGGCAAATTGTGAGAAGGAATTGAAGTATTTTCAAGCTAAGACGATTTCTTTGACAAACTTTTGCGTTGTTTTATTATCTTTAGGTTTATGTTTGATTCATATATATATGAATAGTTCGATTGATTCAATGATTGTATCGGGTGTTCTTCAAATATCTTCTTTTGGACCTGTTATCGCATTGGCAAATTTAGGTTCAACTTTATCACAGACAATTGGAGCTGGACAAAGAGTCATATCACTTTTGGATGAGTCACCTATGGTTGAAGAAGTAGAGAATAAAGAAGAGACAGACTTTAAAATGGTAGATGTATCTTCTGTAGATTTTGCGTATGAAGAGGAACAAATCTTAAAGGATATGAATTTAAATATCCGTGAAAATGAAGTGATTGGTATTCAAGGTAAGAGTGGCAGTGGAAAGAGTACGTTGTTGAAATTGTTGATGCGCTTCTGGAATGTGTCAAAGGGAAGCATCTTAGTGGATGGGTTAAATATTCGCTCTTTAAACACTTCCAATTTAAGAAAGAATGAAGGGTATGTAACGCAGGAAACGATTCTTTTCCATGATACAATTGAAAACAATTTAAGAGTGGCTAAACAAAATGCGACTATGGAAGAAATTGAAGTGGCTTGTAAGAAGGCAAATATTCATGAGTACATCCAGTCGTTGCCAAATGGCTATAAAACGATGGTGGAAGAACTGGGTAGTTCGTTATCCGGTGGAGAAAGACAAAGAATTGGTCTTGCGCGTATGTTTTTGCATGATGCGAAACTTGTTTTATTGGATGAGCCAACGAGTAATTTGGATAGCTTAAATGAGGGGGCTATCTTAAAATCAATTTATGAAGAAAGAAAAGATAAGACCATTGTTTTTGTTTCACATCGAGAATCAACTTTATCACATTGTGATCGTGTGATTCATATGGAATCTGAAAGGGTCAGCTAATGGATAAGCGTGAAAAAGAAATGCATACAGTGTATGAGATGATACATTTGTATTGCAGAAAGAATCATAAAGATAAAGAGTTGTGTTCAGAGTGTTTGGCTTTGTATGAATATGCAAAGATGCGCATTGAAAAGTGTCCTTTTATGGAAACAAAGACATTTTGTTCGCAATGTAAGGTACATTGTTACAAGTTGGATAAAAGAGAAAAGATACGTAAGGTGATGCGTTTTTCTGGACCAAGAATGTTGTTTTATCATCCTATCATGGCGATTCGTCATTTGTACTACCAAATTACAGATAAATAGAAAAAATATGCATGTTGATCGAAAATATCTTCGAAAAATATGCATTTTTGTTTAAAATAACCTCGAAAAATATGCATAAAAGTAAAAAATATCCTCGAAAAATATGCAAAAATGAGATAATTAGATAAGAAGGCATCTATGTTAAGAATAAAGTTTTATGATAATTTATAAGATGTATCTAACAGATTTAGGCTTGCTAGTCGCAATGTATGGTTTTGAAATGAAACAGGCTATATTAGATGATACTTTAACAGGGCCAGTAAAGGGTGGTATATACGAAAATCTAATAGCGGATATTTTAATGAAAAGTCGTCATTCGCTTCATTATTACCAAAATAAGAATTTAGAAATAGAATTCTTGATTGAACAAAACACAAAAGTAATTCCAGTCGATGTAAAGGCAGAAAATAATCGTTCACAATCAATGGATCAATTGTTGAAAAATGAAAATATTCCTTATGGATATAAATTCGTGAATGGAAATTGTGGAATTAATGGTAAAAAAATAACTCTTCCATTATACTTAGCTATGTATGTAGATTAGGTTGGGGTAAAAAATGAGAGAAAATGTTGAAAAGTATATTGAGTTAATTATAGGAAGTATTTTACTTTCGTTAGGAATTTATTTATTTGTGACACCGAATGGAATCAACTTTGGTGGTGCCATTGGGATTGCACAGATTATTGAGTATTTTATTTTGAAGATGATTCCAAGTCTTGGACATATGAACTTGGTGGGAATCATTAACTTTATGATCAATATTCCTTTGTTCATCATGGGATTTAAAATCATGAACAAAGAGTTTTGTATTAAGACTGTCATTAGTTTAGTGGTGCAAACCATTACTCTATCTATTTTGCCAAAACAATCTTTTGTGATTATGCCAGACATGCTTTCAAATTGTATCTTTGGAGCCTTAATGTGTGGTATTGGAGTAGGACTTGCCTTACAGAGCAGTGGATGTTGCGGTGGTATGGATATTGCCGGTGTATGTTTGTCGAAGACAAAACCAGGCTTTTCAGTTGGTAAGCTTTCGATTATTATCAACTCCATCTTATTTACAATTTGTGCCTTTATTTTTGATTTGCAGACATCACTATATTCCATTATCTTTGTGGCCATTCTTTACTTTATTAGTGATCGTATCCACTATCAGAATATCAATATGACTGTATTGATTTTTACAAAGAAAGAAAATATGAAGAATGTAATTATGGAAAGAACAGGTCGCGGTGTAACGTACTGGATGGGTAAGGGTGCTTATACAGATACAGAACAGTATATTTTATTTTGTGCTGTCAATAAGTATGAGATTCGTAACTTCAAAAAAATAGTCAATGAAATTGATCCAAAGGCTTTTGTGACAATTAGCGAGGATCAAGAAATTGATGGTGGATTTGAAAAGCGTTTGTGATATAATAGACATGCAAAAAGGAACATACAAATATGTTTCTGGGAATAGTTGTAGTAAAAACTACCTACAAACTTTGCTAGAGTTGGCGTAGGTAGTTTTTATTTTGTTTATTCATTTCTGTTTGATTAATTCAACCAAAAGCTGAATCACAAAGCCAATTAGTGTTGTGTAAATGCCTAATGCAGATACAATTAGGACTAACAATTCGTAATTGTTCATGACTACCACCTCCTAATGATACCAGAGGTTCTTATACGCACTCTGGGATTGTCATTAAAATGCAATGATAAATCCATTCCCAGAAGTATACATATGCTTGCTGCTTGTATGTTCCAATTACTATTTTAAGTGGTCAATGTGAAAAAAACATTAAAACACAAAAAAAGGAACGATTTTTATTATTTCGTTCCTTCGTTGTATTTTGCCTCGATTTCTTTGGCAATCTTTTTACCTTCCATTACAGCACTACCAATTGTTTTTGGCCCAGTAAAGGCATCTCCAATAATGTATACATTCTTTAATGTAGAGGCGTGTGTATCCGTTGTTTTTAAATCGTCATTTAATGGAGTGAAGTCTACTTTTTGACCAATAGCCATCGCAACTAAATCACATTCCATTGTGAATAATGAATCTTTTACTTCGTGGCAGCTTGCTCTTCCAGATTCATCCATTTCTCCAAGTTCCATTTTCGCAACTTGAACACCACAAACATTTCCGTTTTCATCCTTTAAAATGTCTTTGATGTTGTTTAAGAAGGCAATCTTAACACCTTCTTTTTCACAGGCTTTGATTTCTGCAGGACTTGCAGGCATTTCCTGTAAAGATCTACGATATACGATTGTGACATCATCAATGATACGAACTAATGATCTTGCACAATCCATCGCAACATTTCCACCACCCCAAACAATGGCCTTTTTATATTTTTTGAAGTCTTCTTGTTTGTGATTGATATTTAAATCGTAAAGTAATGTTAAGCCGGCAACAACGCCATTACCTGTTTCAAAACCAAAAGTATTTTCAATTTGGGCACCAATCGCTACAACTACATAATCATAGTTTGCTTGTAATTCCTTAAACATAGTTTGATCCACAAAAGTATTAAAATGAAATTTAACACCGGCTTCAATCAATCCGTTATAGGCTTTTTCTAAGAATGTTTTGGGCATACGATATTCAGGAATACCTGTGTAAATGGCTCCACCAATTTCAGCTTCCTTATCAAAAATATCAATCTGGTATTCATTTTCTGTTTTAACTAATTCTTGAGCTAATGTATAGCCAGCAGGACCGGCTCCAATAATGGCAATCTTTCTTGTCATAAATCAAATTCCTCCATCTTTTTCGCTATTATATCATAAACTATTTCTTTAGGTACGAAAGAGCTCGTTTGTTTACGTTTTTTACGGCAATCTCAAGTTCACGAGCTGAAATTCTTTTTGCGCCATTGGCTAAAATCGCATTTTGAATCAAGCCATCACTTGTCGCAACTGATAATTCATATTTCTTTTTTAAGTCGTGTACAGCCTTTTCAATATAGCTGTCTGCTGTTTGATTGTATCTAGTATAAATAATGTCTAGATTTCCTTGATTAAAATGTGAACCTGTATTGGTTTTAACGCGATATCCATCAAATACTAAGATGACTTTGATCTGCTTATATCCTTGATAATTCGAGATTCGATTGATCAATTCATCACGAGCAGATTCAATGTTTACTTTGGCAATATCTTTTAAATCTTGCCAGTCATAAATCATATTGTAGCCGTCAATCATTAAACATTCTGGCTTTTTATCTTCGACATGAATCTGATTTAAATTCATATCAACCTTCGCTTTTTTCTTGATTGGCTTTTCAGCTTTCTTGTTGTTTCCACCAAGTGAATTAAATACTTTCTTTAATTCTTCTTCACGAACAGTATGTTTTACATAAGAAGTATAGGAAGTTGAGTTGGCTTCTTTAATTTGGATGTGCATATGCTCCTTGACTTCATCCCAAGGCACAAAATAACCTGCTCCATGTTCGCAGAATACAGATCCGGTTGGATTGTTTAAATCGGCTTCACTATCATAATTTGTTTCTTCAATGATCTTTTCTTGATCAAAACACGCATGATAGTCTTCTAATTCACAAATAAATTGGCCTTTTCCTTTTGTGTATGCGATGACATCTTTTTGATAGTCCATCAACTCACGAACGGGTCCTGTTCCTTTTATGTGAACAAGATTGTTCATGTCTTCTTCAATTTTAAATGAGCAATGCTTGTTTTCTAAATCAAACAAGGCTTTTGAAACATATTGATTTTCAACGACTAATTCAAAACTATAATAAGGTTCTAATAATACAGATTCTGCTTCTTTTAGGCCTTGTCTTATAGCACGATAGGTTGCTTGTCGAAAATCTCCACCTTCTGTATGTTTTAAATGGGCTTTACCGGCCACTAAAGTGATTTTTATATCGGTAATTGGCGATCCAGTTAATACGCCTTTGTGTTGTTTCTCTTTTAAATGCGTTAAAATCAGATTTTGCCAGTTTAAAGCTAAATCGTCATTGGAACAGTTTGATTCAAACACAAGTCCTTTACCTCTAGGTAATGGTTCAAGTTTTAAGTGTACTTCGGCATAGTGCCTTAAAGGTTCAAAGTGACCGACTCCAATGACTGTATTTTGAATGGTTTCTTTAAACAAGACTTTACCCGTTGTAAAACCAACTTTAACTTTAGATCTTTTCTCAATTTCTTTTTGAAGAATTTCCATTTGAATTGATCCCATCAGTCTTAAGAAAATTTGTTTCGTCTGCTCATCATATTCAATTTGTAGCTGCGGATCTTCTTGAGCAAGTACACTGCAGTAGCGCATCATAGTAAGTGCATCTACACCTTCGGGAAGTAGGAGTTGGTAATTCATATAGGCATTTAAGAGTGGTTTTGTCGTGTCAGATTCAAAGCCTAGCCCTTGACCTACTTCATACTTGTTCAATCCTTTTAGTGCACAAATCATTCCTGGATAAGCGGTTTGTACCATTTCAAATTGTTTTCCGTTATACAAACGAATTTGATCTACCTTTTCATCTGTACCAACTTTATCTTTGGCATTTAAAACACCACCCGTAATCTTTACGTGGGTTAAACGATTGCCTTGGTCATCACTAGAAATTTTGTATACACGAGCCCCAAAATCTTCAGGGTAATCTTGGATAAAAGATAAATCGATGATCGCATCCATTAAATCTTCGATGCCTTGGATTTTTAAGGCAGAACCAAAGAATACAGGGAAGCATTCTCTTTTAAAAATGGCTTGTTGAAGAAGTGATGAATCGATTTCTTCGGTTTCTAGATAGTGATTCATGATATCTTCATTCAACATGGACAGTTCATCTTCAGCATCTTCTGATTTAAAATTGATACAGTTGGATGAGAAATGCACTTTAAGATCATTCATAAGCTCTTCTTGTGTCTTATAGCTGATATCCATTTTATTAATAAAGATCAACGTAGGAATCTTATAGTGTTTTAAGCATTTCCAAATGGTAGAAGTGTGAGATTGAATACCGTCTTGTCCATTGATTAAAAGAATGGCTAAATCTAATACTTGAAGACTTCTTTCCATTTCGCTTGAAAAATCGACATGGCCTGGTGTGTCAATCAAATAGATTTCACTATCTTTCCAATGAAAGTGAGCTTCTTTTGAATAAATGGTAATGCCTCTTTCTCTTTCTTGATTATCATAATCCAAATAGGCATCTTGATGGTCGACACGTCCTAATTTTCGGATTGTTTTTGATGTATAAAGCATACTTTCGATACAAGTAGTTTTACCTGCATCGACATGTGCTAATATTCCAGTTACTATTCGTTTCATAGATATCATTTTATCATGTTGACGCAAATGATAAAATAGAGATAGGTTTTTTCGGAGGAAAAATATGAAAGTCTTAATGTTGAATGGTAGTCCACATGCGAGTGGAGTGAATGATTTGGCTTTGCGTGAAATGGAAGCTGTATTTAAAGAAAATGGGGTTGAAACCGAAATTATACAAGTTGGAAACTTAGCTGTTCGTGGTTGCTCAGCTTGTGGTGCTTGTACGAAACTTGGCAAGTGTGTATATGATGATATTGTCAATGAATTGTTACCCAAATTTGAAGAAGCGGATGGATTGGTCGTTTCAAGTCCTGTATATTATGCCAGCGCGAATGCGACATTGATTGCAGTATTGGATCGTTTGTTCTATATTTCTCGTTTTGATAAGACAATGAAGGTGGGGGCTAGTGTTGTTTCTTGTCGTCGTGGCGGAGCGAGTGCTACTTTTGATGAATTAAATAAGTATTTTACAATCAGTGGTATGCCTGTTGTATCGAGTCAATATTGGAATTCAATTCATGGAAATAATGCACAAGAAGCCAATCAGGATGAAGAGGGTAAACAAACAATGCGCGTTTTAGCTCGTAATATGACGTTCTTGATGAAAAGTATTGCCTTAGGTAAAGAGGCGTATGGTTTGCCGGAAAAAGAAATTAGAAAGGGTACGAATTTTATTCGTTAAAAGGTAATTGCATGGTGAATTTAAGACATCCAGATAATATATTTTATGATCGCGAAGGTGATTTATTCATAATCACAACGGATTTAGATGGTCGTCAGGAAGTGGTTTGTAAGACCAATCTTGAATGTGTGAGTGATGTTTTGGCAAGATTACTAGATATCAATTTTAAAAAGGTTTGTGACAGTGATGATCGTTTACGTATGTTAGGTGATTTAGAACAATTTGCGTGTGTATATGCACTGAAACTAATGACATATAAGACGGTAAAGGGACTTTATTTAGAGTTTCCTACTTTAGCCAAGTATCAAGGTACAGCTCTAATTAGTCCACACACAGTTATTGATAATCGTAATGATGGTTATAACAATAAGTATCACTTAATGTTGGTGAATGTTATCTATACATCTATGATTCATGCGACTGTTAAGTATGCAGGTTCAAGTCAGGAGGCTGCACACATGAAAGAAGTGTTTGAAACGGTTTTACCAGATGATAAGGGTCTGATTGAAACGTTGAATGATTTCTATGATGGTGCTATCAATGAAGTGGATTTAACGGATATTATTAAGAATATTCAAAACGAAAATACGACAAAAGCTTAAAAAATCGTTTTCATCGACCGATTTTCAATTTTCGGTCGAGTACAAACGCAAAAAACATCTCTATGTTTAACATTGAGAAAAAGTAGCTAAAACGCCTATATATAAAGCACCTAGCTACTTCGTGATGTATTTTTGATGTATTTTTTATAAAATTTTGTTCAGTTTATCCAGCATTTCACGCCTAGATTCGGAATATATGTGGGCGTAAGTTTTTCTTAATTCGCTAACAGAATGGCCCAGCCTTTCTGCAATCAGCTGATCATCTACACCAGCACGAATCAACAGAGTCGCATGGGAGTGCCTAAAGCCGTGAGGAGAAATAGGTGGAACACCAGCAACCTGGATATATCTCTTCAAAGCAACAGCCAGTCTGGGCGCCAGAAGTGGCTTTATATGGCCAAACACAAACCATGAGGACGAGAACCCGTCCTTCTTTTGTTGCTCGCTATAGCGACGCCTTAGGCAATCTAGAAGGGTATCCTGTAGATCAATATATCTGTTTGAGTTTTTAGATTTAGGTGGAGTAATCTCCCACGGAGCCGATTCTGTTTTTATAGTTAATGTTTTTGAAATATGCACCCGGCCTCTGCCTAGATCAACATCCGACCATTGGAGGGCAAACATTTCAGATTTACGGACACCAGTGCCATACATAAACATAAAGACATCACGCCAGTACGGGTCGTCTACGCATGATATAAAATAAGTAAAGGTTTCCTGCTCCCAGAACAACAGACTCTGATCTTTCAGGTTCCGTTTATCTTTCACGATAGGCAAAGATCTGCACGGGTTGACTTCAAGATATCCAAGTCTAACGGAATAGGAAAGAATAACGGATAGAGTATCTAAGATGCCGTTTAAAGTGGGGGCAGCATAAAGCTGACCGTTTGGTTTTTTCTTTTGAAGCAGACGGTTTCTCCACTGATCCAGAACGGGAGTCGTAAGCGCCGTAAGCTTCAAGCTTCCTAAATCATCCTGGATGTGATTTCTATAAGTATGTTCGTGCGTATAGAGAGTGGATCCTTTTACGGACATATTCTCTGCGTTTTTGCAGTATAACTGAAACATTTCATTCAAAGTGATAGAAGGCCGAGAGGTAGTCATTTCCAGACGGAAGGCAAACTCGGCTTCTTTTGCTTCCTTTTTTGTTTTGAAACCTCGACGACAATATCGCTGAGTCTTTCCGGTAATATCTTTACAGGAACCATAGAACATCCAGGTCCCCCTTTTTGTGTCCTTTTGCTGAGCCATAAGAGATTATCTCCTTTTATAATTTCTACGAAAAGCGACTAAAACACCCAACACTTGAACCTGATCATGAAAGTCGGCCGTCGAGAAGAGAGTCCCAATCGCATACGGACTGGCAGTACGTAAAGCAATCTGATTCGTTTCGTTATGCGTAATAATAAAGCGCAGCATAGCTTTACCTTGATATTTTACTAGCATAGGCACACCAGCACGAATAGCACCTGTGGCGCGGATCAGGCAGACGTCGCCCTTGATAATATCCGCCTTATACATAGTTTCATCAGGCATAACATAAATATAATCCGCCGTAATATCTGTAGCCGTAGAAGTGAAGACTGACGAGCTATTCGACCTAGATACAGACCCGTCCTCGTCGACCAGGGACAGAAAACGGACGGGCTTTACTGCAGAATCCTCAAAAGCCGCGCTCATCAGATCAAAAGGTTTCAGGTTGAAGCGCTCTGCAATTTTCACAACCATATCGGGCCTTGGCGCTTTAGTGCCAACCTCCCAACACCGTACTGTGTTATAAGAAACACCACAATACTCGGCCAAATCTCTACGACTGACACCAGACTCTTTCATCAGCTCAGGGAGCTTGGAAGATAAAACTTCATTCAATTTACTCATAATTACACCTCCTAGGTTTATATTAATCTTTTAGGTTCAAAAAGTAAATAATAAAAAATACAAAATAATAACCGTAAAAGTTTGACAAAATGCGTTCATAGCTGTAAACTGTAGGCAATTAGGAAAAGAGCTTTTAAGAAAGAAGGGAAAGCAGATGGGATAGAGGAACTCAAAAAGAAAATCGAATTCATGCTCCAGACTATGGACCAGGAGGGCCTTGAACAGGCCTATAAAATCCTACAAAGAATCTGGATCAGACACGGAACACAGCAATAGAACACACACGGAAGAGCGCAGGACTTGGAAACAGGTTCTGCGTTTTTCTTTTTATAAAAGACGAGTAACCAATCTAAACAGGATTACTCGTCTTTCATATTTTTAATCATTCCTAGAACAATATTAAATTGATCTTCAGGAAGAGAAAAAAGCTTTTTCAACATATCAGTTTCTTCAGGCGTGCAATTTTTTTCGGCAGCCAGAGCTTCAATCAAGGCCTCTGTATCATCTATAAACATTTCACCCTTTCCTTCAGTTAACCAAGAATAGTCTACGCAATATTCTGAACATATCAGTCTAATAGTACGATCGGACGCACCGTTCACATTTCTTTCAATATTACTAAGCGCACCCTTAGACAGTCCCAGTTTTTCACCGAAGGCTGAACCAGAAAGACCTAAAGTTTTTCTTACTTCCTTGATTCGTTCACCTATAGTGCTCATATTTACCTCCTTTTTTTACACCTAAAGATTAACACTATCATTCTAAAAAGTAAAGATACAAAACTATTTTATAAAAAATCATTGACAAAAGTTTTTAGGCAGAACTATAATAGCAGCGTAAGGTTTTGAAACGAAACCAAGAAAGGAGAAAAAGTTTTGAAACAATTTCAATATAAGGAGACTGAAAAAAACTTTAACGAAGTTTTAGAGGCTACGAGAAGTCTTAACGAAAAGCAGAAATCATTTATCCAAGGCTACATTGCCGGAGCTAAAGACGCTCAGCCAGCACCAGCAGCCAAGGAACCAGAAAAACAGGAGGTGAAGTAGATGGATGGACTAACGATATTCGGGATCGTCATTATAACGGTAGCCGTAATGGTAGGAATCCCGACAATGAAAAAATTAGAACCGGAAAACACCTGGTACAGAGTGTATGCGATTCTAATCTGGTTTATAGCGGTATCTAGTCTAGTTCTTCGAGCTCTTTCTTAATAGCGGGAGTTAATTCTTCTAGTAATCTTCCAGCAGTATGTCGATCATTTGTCATCAGCTTATTGAATTCAATTAGCTTATTGCGAAGATCAGGAGAAACCAGAGGAAGAATTCTAAAGAAGTACTCGCCATATTCCTTCATATATTCGGGGTGGTTAAAGTATAAATATTTACCAGCGTATTGAAGGAAACCCATATAAATGTCTTTCTTAGCTTGATTATTACTTTTCTTATTATCAGCTTTAATCTCAAGATCACGAAGCTTCAAATGATAAATGTTATTTATAATCGCTGTAATACTTGGAGAAATAATCGCAGCTAAAGCAAGAGCTACAGTCAAGATATTAGCTAACTTATCAGTCATAAAAAAAACCTCCTTTCATAGGAGATTGTATCACGAAAGGGAGAAAGAGAAATGGAACACAAAGCAACAGGCGCAGAGCTTCCAGACTTTGCGGAGGGTATCAACCTTCACGGAGAAAGACTAAGACTGGAAGCCTTCTATGCAGAACAAAAAAGAATCAGAAAACAGAAATTCAGATCTGGACTGGCAACAGCCCTAAACATGGCGCTCATAATCCTAATCATTACGCTAAGCGTAGCGATTTGGATCATGATCTATCAAATGCTTTATTAAAGGAGGTGGTGAGCTTTGCAAGTAGAAAACCTAGCAGCCTACAGATACGAGATGATGGAAAAAGGATACATGAACAAATCCGAGCTATCAAAGTTTCTAGGTTGCGGAAGGAAAAAGGGAAGCAAGATCTTCCAGAAGATCATGGAAGACATAAAAAAAGAAGGTCTAGAAAATATCGACAGCAACATTATTCTAACCAAGCGTGCTGTTCAGTATCTAGGCCTTACACAAAAGAATATCGTAGAATCCTACGAGCGTTCTATAAAAAAAGGCTAGAAGACCTCGTTCGAAAACGAATAAGGCTCTAGCAATAGAACACGCTTATATTATACAGCACGTGTTCAAAAATACAAGGAGGAAAAAGAAAGATGGATGAAAAATCAGCCAGCTATCAAAAGCAGGAAACTAATCTAGATCATTACAAACAGGAAGTTCTAGAAAATTGCATGTGGAATTTAGCGATAGTCAAAGGAAAACCTAAACGATGTAATCAAACTAGATGCAGTGACTGCGAATTTGATAAAGAACATCCAAGAAAATGTCATAAGAGGACAGTGGAGTGGCTAAAGCAGCCGTATATAGAACCGACTTACAAACTAACTAAATTTGAAAATGATTTATTACAAAGCTGTTCACAAGGCTATTCACCCAAATATCAGTTCAAAAATATAAATTCTTTAACCGAGATGAGAGAAAAAGGGTATTTCAAAGGCATTGATAGGGATGCAACGATTGAAGATATTCTAGCAAATAGCGAAATAACAGAGGAGGACTAAACATGATCACTATTGAAAAAGAAAAACCAGCAAAAAGAGAATTAAAGCTTTTTTCTGTAGAAGTTGCACTAACGCCAGACGTTGAAGACAACATGCACTTAGAGACACTTATCAAAGGACACAGAGCCGAGATGATGGCCTTTCATGAAGCAATGGACGTCAATCCAAAGGAATGCGAATCAATTTTAAAACATGCTGCTAAGGCTATGCTTAGAGATTTTGTACAGCAGGTTGTGAATCTAAGCGAAAGCCTAGAAGGCGCAGAAATAGAAGAAACGGAAGACTAGCAATGACATTCGAGGAATTCCAGGAAATAAACAAGAAATACGGAACCTCAAGAATGTGGACAGACGGCCTGGAGGACATCAGGAAAGAAGAGTACGAAGAACATACAAGGCGCTTAGTTGAAGTGTTCGAGGACCTCTTCAACGATGACTCGGACGAAGAAGAGGAGGATTTTTAATAAATATTATGCTCATATACAAACTAGACATATCAGTGGAGGAATTAAATCCAGGTGGATACGGGATTCGTATCGGAGGCGGAAAGAACACACAAAATGAAAAAGCATTATTTGATGCCTGCCACATTCCAGAAGAAGAAAGAGAGGAAATTCTAGACGCAGCTCAAGAAGCATTCCGAAATACTTTCATAGAAGAACTGGCCAAAAGATCAACAGCAAACAACGTAGAAATTCATGACATTCAAAAAAAGGAGGAAAAATAGATGTATTACCAATTAACATTGCAATTCGCAGCAAGCGAAATCGACGACGCTAAAAAAGTGTTGGAGCTAGCCAAGGAGCTAGACCTAAAGCGCGCAGGACTAGAGGAGAAACTGCCTGAGCCTGAAACATTCCCATGGGAAGAAAACGCACCAACAAAGGAAGTACCAACTCATAAAGAAAAAGAAAATGAGACTAAGATTCCAATGGCCAAAGATTGGACGACTCAAGACGAGCCTATTCATGAGACTGTAAAGCCTACACCGGAACCGGTAAAGCCAACGCCTAAACCTGATCCGACTGCAGAACCAATTACATTGGAAGATTTACAGAAAGCCGGCGTTGCATTTGCCAAAGAAAAAGGCGTAGCCGTACTAAAAGTGTTCCTAACTCAGATGGGTGCAAGCAAGATCTGCGACATTCCTAAAGATAAATATCAGGAAGCTTGGGAGGCACTACATGCCTAGTCAACACGCGATTTTATCAGCCAGTGGGTCCAACAAATGGATTCACTGCCACCCTTCCGCAAGACTGGAGGAACTATTCGAAGAAAAGCCAAGTGCTTACGCAGCAGAGGGAACAGAGGCCCACAGCGTAGCAGAACAGAAACTTCGTAACTGGATCGAAGGACATCCAAGACGAAAAGTAAAGGCAGCTAACGGAGAAATGGACGAGGCTACAAACGTTTATAAAGACTACGTTCTAGAGGTATACAACAAAGAGAAAAAGAAAAGCGATATCGCGGATCTTTTTATCGAGGTACAAGTTGATTTGACTCCATGGATTCCGGAAGGGTTCGGAACAAGTGACGCTGTAATCGTAAGCAATCACACGCTCCATGTTATCGATTTAAAATACGGAAAAGGCGTCAAAGTAGATGCTCCACACAATCCGCAGCTTACCATTTATGCCGCAGGAGTTATGGCACTTTACGATTGCTTATATGATTTTGAAAAAGTTAAGCTTCATATCGTACAGCCTAGACGCGATCACATCAGCACCTGGGAACTTACTACCGAAGAACTGGCAGACTGGATGGAGAATGTAGTTAAACCAGCTGCAAAAGAGGCCTGGAACGGAGACGGAGAACAGCAAGCGGGAGAGTGGTGCAAGTTCTGCAAGGCTAAAGCGCAATGCGCAGCACACGTCGCCAAAATGAAGGCAATCAACGAAAGATATCAGCGCATGTGCGGGATGATTTTAACAGATCAGCAAATTGCGGAGCTTTTGCCAGAACTGCCTGGACTTATCGACTGGGCCAAAGAGGTACAAGAGTTCGCACTGGATCAGGCGCTAAAAGGAACACACTACGAAGGATATAAAGTGGTGGAAGGAATCAGCAGCAGAAAGATTACAAATGAATCGAAAGCCTCAAAAGCTCTACAAGATGCGGGCTTTGAATACGATCAGATTATGACAAAGCCAAAACCAAAGCTTCAGACTATCACGGCTCTAGAAAAGTTAGTCGGAAAGAATGAGCTTGTAGAAATCATAGGCGAATATATCGAGAAGCCACAAGGAAAACCAGCACTAGTGCCAGTAAGCGACAAACGCCCAGAATTTGGAAGCGTAGCAAATGATTTCAAGGACGGAATCGATTAAAGACTTGGATGAAAAGATGGTCCGCATCCGAGCCGAGATTCGAAACAGTAAACCAGGACCACACAGAAACGATTTAAAGCGACAGCTTAAAAACGTAATGCGACAAAGAATACAACTAGGAGGAACAGAAAGATGTCACAAGTAAAAACAAAATTAATAAGATTCGTATACTGCCACTTGGCAGAACCTCACGCCTTTGCAGAGGGCCAGGACGCCAAATATAGCGTGAACGTGTTAATCGACAAGGACGACAAAGAAACACTTAACCGAATCCTTAAGGGATACCAGGAAGCCGTTCAAGACGGAGTAGAAGACTACGGCGCTTCTTTCAAAGCAAAAGCTACACCGCTAAAAAGAGAGCCTGGAAGCACACGCGGTTTATTGGTTGACTGCGACGCGGATGAAAGATACAGTGCGCCAGAGTTCAAGAACAAATACATGCTAGCGGTAAAGAGTAACAATCCTGTATCAGTTGGATACCGCAAGAACGGAGTAACATACGCATACAGCGACAAGAACGCAATTCTGGAAGATGTATATAGTGGATGCTATGGTGCTGTAAGCTTTAACTTCTATCCATTCAACAAAGTCGGTACAGGAATCGCTGCAGGACTTAACAGCGTTTTAAAAGTAAAAGACGGAGAACCATTAGGAGGACACTCAAGTGTAACCGCAGACTTCGGCGACGCTTCTGAGTTTGATGAGGAAACCGGAAGCGACGACCTAAGTGCCTTATTGTAAAAAGCCCATACTGCATATCGACCTGGAGACCTACTCCAGCGTCGACCTTGCAGCCTGCGGGGTTTATAAATACGCAGAAAGTTTAGATTTCAAAATACTTCTATTCGGATACGCCTGGGGCAATGATCCAGTAGAAGTTTTAAATTTAATGGAAGAAGATCTGCCTTTTTCTTTAGTATCAGCACTAGCGGATGAAAGCATAACGAAGGTGGCACACAACGCAAACTTCGAACGAGTATGTCTAACCAGATACGTCAAGGAGTACGCAAAGCGAAATACTCTAGGAGAAGCAGTAAAAAAGAAACTAACAGAGGATGGCTTTTTACCACCAGAACAATGGCAAGATACCATGATCATGGCTGCAGAGAACGGATACCCTTCAAGCTTAGGACAACTAGGACCAGCACTCGGGATTGAAGAGGACAAGGTGAAACTGGCTACCGGTAAAAGACTGATCCAGTATTTCTGCAAGCCTTGCAAACCAACAAAAGCCAACGGCGGAAGATGGAAGAACCTACCTGAGCACGACCCGGAGAAATGGAACCTTTTTATAGAATACAACCGAAGAGACGTGGAATCCGAACAAGCCATTTATACAAAGCTAAATAATCTGATACCTGTATCCGATCAGGAATGGGAAAACTGGCACAGAGACCAGAGGATAAACGACAGAGGAATACACGTAGATACGCAGATCATAAAAAACGTTCAGTCCTACAGTCTAGAACACGGAATGGAACTGATGGAGGAAGCAAGATACATCACAGGCCTAGAAAATCCGCAAAGCGTAGCACAGCTAAAGAAGTGGATTCTTGACCAGGAAGGACACGGCATTGAAAGTTTAAACAAGGAAGCCGTGAAAGACCTTCTAAAAGGTACACTAAGGCCCGAAACAAGAAGAGCCCTAGAGATACGCCAGGAGCTCGGAAAAACAAGCGTCAAGAAATACGATGCCTTCCAGAGAGCGTGCGGAGAAGGTGACCGCATCAGGGGAACCTTCCAATTCTTCGGAGGCAGAACCGGAAGATGGGCCGGACGCTTGATCCAACCGCAGAACTTCCCAAGGCCAAGCTTTGACGAGGTAGACGAACCAAGAACACTCGTGAAGGAAGGAAACTTCGAACTCTTAGAACTCATCTATCCAAGCATGAATGATGTATTTGCTACGATTCTAAGAACCGTGATCACACCACCCGAAGGCAGTAGCTTTATAGTAGCCGACTACTCAGCCATAGAGGCTCGCGTGATTGCCTGGCTAACTAGGACGACTTGGCGCCAGGAAGTATTCAAGAATGGCGGAGACATCTACTGTGCATCAGCCAGTCAGATGTTCGGAGTGCCCGTAGAAAAGCACGGAATCAATGGACATCTAAGACAAAAGGGAAAGATTGCCGAACTTGCCCTCGGATACGGAGGTGGAACGGCAGCACTGGAAGCCTTCGGAGCTAGCAAGATGGGCTTAAGCCCAGAACAGCAGCAAGAGATTGTGACGAAATGGAGACAAGCCTCGCCACGTATCAAGGACTTCTGGTACTTACTAGGCAGAGCCTTCGAGGATGCAATCACAGATGGCAAAGTCACGACCCTAGACCGAAATATGAAGGTTTTCAAGGGCGGCAGTAACGTCTATATATCTTTACCCAACGGGCGCATTTTAGGTTACGTTACACCACGAATCAAGGATGGCCAGGTATCTTTTTTAGGATTGAACCAGACAACTCGAAAGTGGGAGTGGACAAACACCTGGGGCGGAAAGCTTACGGAGAACGTGGTTCAGGCTATCGCTCGAGACTGCCTATGCGAAACAATAAAAGGCTGCGACGAGATCGAAGCTAAAACAATCATGCACGTTCATGATGAAGTGATCTGCGAAGTACCGACGGAAGAAAAAGAAACAAAGTTCAAACAACTGCTAGACGTAATGGCTAAGCCGATTAGCTGGGCGCCAGACTTGGTTCTAGTAGGAGATGGATTTATATCCGATTATTACAAGAAGGACTAAAAATGAAAATAGATAAGCAAGATTTAATTATAGCCTTGATCTATATCACCGCAGCACTGATCATTCTAAGCATTTTGAAGGAAGTGTTCGGCTTAGATATAGCACAAGCACCAAGGCTAGGAGGATAGAACATGAGTATGAAATGGACACAACAGGAGGACAACCTTCTAAAGCAGCTAGACGCCCTGGGCTATAGCAGCTCAAAGATTTATAAAGAATACGGCTCTATACTAAAGAACCGAAGTCAAAACGCTATAGCTCTTCGTCTAAGCTATCTACACAAACCACCCGAAGAAAGACGGAAGGAAGACATGGCCAGCTTCGACAATGCAGACATGCTAGAAAAAGCAATCAACCAGGCCGCAGACCGCATCTGCAACCGCCTAGACAATATCGCAAACGCTCTAGCCGTAGTCTGCAGATATATGGAAAGCGATACAGAGGACGCCAGCAAGCGCGCTGAACGCACTACAAAGCTTCTAGAAGAGATCAAGGCCAATGGGACACTCCAGCAAGGAACACAGCAAAGTATCAAACACGAGCTTCAGAAAGTGGCCTATCGGGGAAATAAGAAATGGAATATGAAATGAAAAGAAAGCAGAGAATCTTTTATATTCTAAGTCTGGATTACCAGAAAACGCTAAAAGTTCTAACGGCTAGTGAATTAGCAAAGCTTCTAGGAATCAAGAGAGAACATCTTGATATTTATCTGGTAACGAATCCCACTTTTAGAGGCTATCCTATAGCGGAAGAATAGACAGGAGGCTGAAGGATGTGCAAATAGCAACCTGCAAAAACAGAAAACAAAAGCAATATTTCAACCAGGAAATGTCCTGGGAGGAATTCACAAAAAAACTAAAAGAAACGACCCGAACAAAAGAGACGGTGGAAGAGTACAAGAACATGACGAAGGACCAGCAGTCCAATATCAAGGACGTCGGTGGGTTCGTAGCCGGAGAACTAAAAGACGGCAGACGAAACAATCAAAGCGTTCTATCACGTAGCATGATCACATTGGATGCTGACTTCGCAGACAAAGACTTTTTAGACTTGATCCGAATAACGTGCGACTTTTGCAGCGTGATCTACTCAACGCATAAGCACACACCGGAAAAGCCAAAATACAGATGGATCCTGCCCCTACAAAGAGGAGTATCACCGGAAGAGTACGAAGCAATCGCTCGAAGGATTGCAAGTACTATCGGAATGGAATACTTCGACGACACAACCTACCAGCCAGCACGAATGATGTTCTGGCCGAGTACAAGTAAGGACGGAGAATACATCTGTGAGGAACTAGGAGATAGAAATGCGGACCTGAACCCGGATGACATCCTGGCGCAGTACAGAGACTGGCATGACATCAGCTACTGGCCTCGCTCTAACAGAGAGACAGAACTGCACCACAGCGACATAAGACACCAAGAGGACCCATTAACTAAGTCCGGATGGATTGGCGCCTTCTGCAGGGCCTACACGATTCAAGAAGCGATTGAGAAGTTCATACCAGAGGAATACACGCCGACAGAGGACCCGAATCGGTGGACTTATACGAACGGATCAACAGCCGGAGGCTTAGTCGTCTATGACGACAAGTATGCCTACAGCAACCACAACACAGACCCAACAGGGCAGCAGCTATGTAACGCCTATGACCTTGTAAGGATACACAAGTGGCCAGACGATCCAGCAAGCACAGAACGCATGCTTGAACTAATGGAACACGACGAGGGCACCCGGAAGCAGCTTATAGATGACAAGAAAGAACAGATTCACGAGGACTGGGACGACTTCAAGGACGACACCGCGAGGGGTTCGCAAGGAGTAGAAGACAGTAAAGAAGAAGTAAACGAGGACTGGCTGGATGCTATGGACATGGACAAGAAGGGAAACTTCAAGCCCACTACAGACAACATAGTCCGCATACTTTTAAATGATCCAAAGCTTAAAAACGGAGTCGGAGGCAATGACCTGTTCGCACAGAAACCTGTCAAAAAAGGAAACCTGCCATGGTGGACCTACAACCCAAGCGACCCGACCTGGACGGATACGGACGACGCAAGCTTCCGATATTATTTGGAAAAGAAATACAACATTGTAGCCAAAGGAAAAGTGGATGACGCCATAGCCTATGTTCAGGAGAGAAACAGCTTTCACCCAGTACGAGATTACCTGGACAAGTTAGAGTGGGACGGCATACCAAGACTAGACACGCTATTTATAGACTATCTAGGAAGCGAGGATTCGGAGTACAGCAGAGCGGTCGCAAGGAAAGCTTTTACCGCAGCCGTGGCCAGAATCTACACACCAGGATGCAAAATGGATTATATGCCTGTGCTTGTAGGACACCAAGGAATCGGAAAGAGCCACATGCTAAGCATCATGGGCGGAGATTGGTTCTCAGATTCAATCACAACAATTTCAGGGAAAGAAGGATACGAAGCCCTGCACGGATCATGGGTTATTGAATGGTCCGAATTATCTGCAGCCAGAAAAGCTGATATCGAATCCATGAAGCAGTTTATAAGCAAGAGGGACGACCGATACCGAAAAGCATATGCAAGACGAGTTACGGACAACCCGCGACAGTGCGTGTTTTTCGGAACCACAAATGATGATGAATTCCTAAGAGACTATACAGGAAACCGAAGATTCTGGCCGATAAATACGGATATATCGAAAGCGAAGAAAGTCGTGTTTGATGATCTGCCAAAAGAACGGGACCAGATCTGGGCTGAAGCTAAGCAGAGATTCAAGGACAGAGAAAAGCTATTCCTTCAGGGCGAAGCTTTGACCGGAGCCGAACAGATGCAAAAAGAGCACACGTTTACCAGTGTCCGAGAGGACATGGTCCGGGATTATCTAGACAGAAAGTTACCGCAAGATTGGTATGACATGGATTTATACGCCAGAACTCAATGGCTAGAGGACCCAAGAAACGAAGGCACGGAAGAACGTACAAGGGTATGCCTGCTAGAGGTGTGGTGCGAAGTTTTGAATGGGTCAAAGAATAAATTTACACCGGCGGACCAAAGAGAACTCAAGGCAATCATGGAAAGTTTAGGGTGGGTTCGTACTAAAAATCCGTTAAGATTTGGAGGAATTTATGGGCGCCAGAAAGCCTATGTTCCGCCGCAGGATGCTTACGCGTATAGCAGAAAAGCCTGACAACGGCTGACAACGCACTCAAAAAAATCGAGTGGCAACGCGGCAACGGACTGGCAACGGTTAAAATGATAGAGCGTTGCCGGGCTAAAACCGCATAAAATAAGGGCCTGGGATACTTCTGACAACGAGACAACTATAAATTATCTAACTTAATGAATATATATAATATATAGCGTAATACAGTACAAGCGCGTGTATATGCGCGCGAGAAAATATAGTATATATATAAAGTTTTAGAAGCGTTGCCAGACGTTGCCCGTTGCCAGGGCCAAAAATCAACAAGAAAAGGAGACACAGAAATGGAAAGAAATCACATCAGAACATATCGAGGTTTTATGGTGGAAATAGACGCAAGAGTCAACGACGAAACAATGGACCGATACGGAATCGAAAGGCAGAGCCTGGTCGCTATGGAAGAACTATCAGAACTGCAAAAGGCAATTTCTAAACTGGTACGCAATTCGGAAGAAAAAACAAAACCGTTAGAGTTCAAAGGACTAAGAAATAACCTGATCGAAGAAATGGCGGATGTATTGGTTTGTATGGATCAGCTTATCGAGTATTATCAAATCGAAAGACATGAGATTCAAGAACTTATTCAAGCAAAACAGGAAAGACAAGCTAAAAGGCTAGAGGAGGAATAAAACATGAAAGAAAATAGAATGTATATCAAGTGCGACCGATGCGGAAAAGAAACATCAGTCGGAATCGAAAAGAGCAAGATCGAGAACGGAAAAACAATCGAAACCTGGAAAGGACTTCCAGAGGGCTGGATCACAACAATTGACAACAAAGATTTGTGTCCAGAATGCGCCGAGCGGTACCGCGAACTTCAAAAGAAGTTTTTCCAGAAATGATAGAAAATCAAGTAGAAAATTACCTGATCAAAAAGGTATCAGCATTAGGCGGTAAAGCCTGGAAGTTTGTAAGCCCAGGAAACGCAGGCGTGCCGGATAGATTGATCACATATAATTCAAAGGCTTTCTTTGTAGAAGTAAAAAGGCCAGGCGGTAAGCCTAGAGCCCTACAAAAAGCCACAGTAGCCCAAATACGGGCAACAGGTATGAAAGTATACTGCATCAGCACAAAAGCCCAGGTGGACGAACTAACAAGCTTGATGCGGTCTGGAATCATACCGGAGGAGCGACACTTTGACGGAATTTAAACCCCATGACTATCAAAAGAAGGCTATCAACTTCGGACTGGATCATAAGAAGTGTGGCCTTCTTCTCCCTATGGGAGCCGGAAAGACTGTAACCACGCTAACGATCATCAGCCTTCTAAAACTAATCGACATAGAAAAAGTTCTGATCATAGGCCCTGTGCGCGTAATAAAAAGCACGTGGCCCGAAGAAATAGAAAAGTGGAGTCACACTAAAGACTTGAGCTATTCAATCATAGTGGGCACTCCAAAACGGCGTGAGAAAGCATTGCAACAAAAGGCAGACATCTATCTCATAGGCAAAGAGAACGTTACCTGGCTAGTAGAAAACAAATACTTTGACTTCGACATGGTAGTGATTGATGAATTATCAACTTTCAAGAATCCAAGAAGCCAGAGGTTCAGAGCACTAAGAAAAGTTATGCCGCTAGCTGACAGATTTATAGGGCTAACCGGAACGCCAGCCCCGAAAGGAATCCCGGACCTTTGGAGCCAGATATACTTGATTGACCAGGGAGAAAGATTAGGCCGAACACTAACTCAGTTTCGAGAAAGATATCTAATTCCAGGAAGAAGAAACGGGATGATCGTATACGATTGGAAGCCAAGACCAGACGCAGAGGAAAAAATATACAAGAAAATAGGTGACGTATGCATGAGTCTGGATCAGGCAGACTGCGCCAAACTTCCACCGGTTCAGTACTTAAAAAAATCAATCGAACTACCTCAAAAAGCGATGATAGAATACCACGCTTTCAAACGTGAGAAGGTTCTGGAACTAGATAACAACGAATCACTGCTAGCAGCCAACGCTGGAGTGCTATGCGGTCAGCTGCTACAGATGACATCAGGAGAAATCTATAAACGCGATCAGTTAGGAAATAAGCTCGAAGAAGTAGCAACCCTTCACGCAGCTAAACTTGAGGCACTAGACGACTTGATCGAATCAGCAAACCAGAACCCTGTGATGGTGTTTTACTACTTCAAGCATGAACTAAAACGCATCACAGAACATCTGAAAAAGCAAAAGATCGAAGTAAGAAGTCTAAACAGTGAAAAAGATGTCAAGGACTGGAACGACGGAAAGATAGACGTGCTGCTTTTGCATCCAGCAAGCGCAGGACACGGACTTAACCTTCAACGTGGTGGACATATCGCAATCTGGTACACACTTCCAAACTGGAACCTTGAACTGTATCAGCAGGCAAATGCCAGAATCTACAGACAAGGGCAGAAACAAAACGTGACAATTTATCAGATCGTAGCTAGAGGCACAGTAGACGAGGACATGCTGGATGCACTAGAACACAAGAACATAACACAAAAAGCCTTAATCGAAGCTTTAAGGAGGTAAAACATGACTTACGACGAATTAATTCCAGAACTAAAAACGGTGCGCTACTGCTGCCACCGTTTGATTGAACTGAATCAAGAATTGGAAGTACTAAACCACCAGACAACAGGCCTTGCGAAATCCGGCGGAATCGAACTGACCGCAGAACAGAAAAGAAGCAAGTGGCCTATGCCAACATATCAGCATCAGTACCACAGCCCGCTCGGTTTATTTGAAGAGATATCAGCCAAAGAACAAGAACTGCATCACTTCCAGAAAAGACTGACGGACCTAAGATGGACAGAACTTCTAGACTTGCAAGACCAGAATATCTTATGGGATCTGTACATTCATAGAATCAAGGCTGAAGAAGTTGCTGAGAAATACGGATACACAAGACGGGGACTATATAAGCATCTGATGGCGGAAGTAAAAAAGCTCACAAAAAGCTAAAGAGTTCCCACTGTGTACCACTTTAAAGTGGTATATTAGTACTTGTAAAAGAGGACCGATAGAAAAGGGCCCTCTTTTCTTTTACCCGGAGCGTCCTCCTTTATAAAAAACGAGTGCTTTCCAGACAACGTCAAACGTCAGCTACGACAAATCATGGACATTAATTTTATTTTCTTTTCAGCGCTCCGGGTAATCATAGACAACAAAGAAGCCTTAGAAGCTAAACAGGATAGACCTCTCATTGGAGAGAACCCTGAGCTGCTAACGCTTCTTTTTTAATACAACAGAGGTGAACACACATGAATATTACAGACATAAGAACATGCGACCTGAAGCCTTACGAGAACAACCCACGACTCAACGAAAATGCCGTCGATTTAGTCGCAGCATCTATAGACGAGTTCGGATTCAAGCAACCAATTGTGGTGGATAAAGACCTGATCATCATTGCAGGACACACGAGATGGAAGGCAGCACAAAAGCTAGGCCTTGAGACAGTGCCGTGCATCCAGGCGGATGACTTAACGCCAGCACAGGTGAAAGCCTACCGATTGGCAGACAACAAAGTCGCGGAAGCAGCACAATGGGACCTTGACGCTTTACAGTTTGAACTGGAAGAGCTAGACAACATGGACTTCGATATGGAGCCTTTCGGATTTGAAACGGAAACATTCGACGAACAAATCGCGGAGGACGACAACTTCGAACCAGAGATTCCGGAAGAACCTACAACCAAAAGAGGACAATGCTGGATGCTAGGAAGGCACAGATTGATGATCGGAGACAGCACCAAACGCCAGGATGTAGAAAAGCTTTGCAGCGACGCTACTATGGATATGGTCGTAACTGATCCACCGTATAACGTAGCCTTAGGGCAACACATGAGACCAAGCGAAGCGAAACAGCTGCACCGAAGAACAGACGGACTGGTTATTGATAACGACTCATGGGAAGACGACGAGGGCTTTATCGAGTTTTTAAAAGTAGCCTTCGAGAACATGACAGAACAGCTCAAGGCCGGAGGTGCCTTTTACATTTGGTACGCATCCACACAGAGCAAGAACTTTCTGGAAGCAGCAGAACGCGCAGGCCTAAACATCCGACAAACCTTGATCTGGAATAAGAACACATTCGCACTGGGTCGCCAGGACTACCAGTGGAAACACGAGCCATGCCTTTACGGATGGAAAGATGGCGCAGCCCATTACTTCGTCAACACTAGAAACCTTGTAACCGTACTCGAAGACACAGAGAACCTGGACATTGACAGCATGAAGAAGGACGAGCTTAAAGACCTTCTAAAATCAATCCTGGGGGGGTGCAAGGACACAACGATTCTGGACGAGAAGAAGCCCACGAAATCCGATCTGCATCCAACCATGAAACCAATTCCACTGATTGCAAGGCAGATCAAGAACAGCAGCCGAACTGGAGAAAACGTGCTGGACCTATTCGGAGGTTCAGGCTCCACGCTTATGGCTTGCGAACAGCTAGGACGGAGGTGCTTCATGATGGAGTATGATCCACACTATGCCGATGTAATTATCAAGCGCTGGGAAGATTACACCGGAGAACAGGCGGAGCTGATATCAGATGCCTGCTAAGGGGTTAGCTGGACGCACGAAAAGCGAAGCGGCAAGACAGCGCAAAGACCCTATGCAAAACCTGAAGCCCTTCACAAAAGAGAATGCTGCAGAGATGGGACGCAAGGGCGGAGCCGCAAGCCAGAAAGTCCAGAAAAAGAAAAAGAAGCTAAAACAGTGCCTGGCTGCAATTCTAGAGTTGGAGCCAAGCGAAAGAAACAAGGAGAAGCTGATTGATATGGGATTAGAAGATGATGAGCTCAGCAATCAAATGCTTTTAGCCGCAACCATGTTCAACAAAGCCACACGTGGAGACGTAAGGGCTGCAGAATTCATTCGAGACCTTACAGGACAGCAACCTGTCACAAGCCTAGACAGAGCCAGAACGAAGCTGATGAACGCACAAGCGGAACAGATCAAGAGACAAGGCGACCCTTCTAAAGAGATTACGAAACTGGATCTTTTATTGAAAGCTATGGACACTGTAGCCGGAGACGATAGTGGAACTAACTGAGAAACAGAAAGAGTTCTGGAATCATAAACCAAGCCGCTGGAACATAAAAGAAGGGGCTACACGTAGCGGAAAGACGTGGCTGGACTATTACATCATCCCGAAACGGATTCGAGCTATAGAAGGCCTTCCAGGCCACGTGTTCCTCATAGGAAACACAAAGTCGACACTTGAAAGAAACGTTCTAGAACCCATGCGAGAATTGTATGGCCCAGAACTAGTTGGAAGAGTAAGACCAGACAACACGGTGCGACTATTCGGCCGTAACTGCTACGCAATAGGGGCAGACAAAGAAAGCCAGGTTACAAAGATACAAGGGGCCTCAGTAGCGTACTGCTACGGGGATGAAGTCGTAACCTGGAATAAGAAAGTATTTAACATGCTAAAGTCCCGTCTAGATAAACCATATAGCTGCTTTGACGGAACATGCAACCCGGACAACAAGAACCATTGGTTTTTAAAGTTTCTAGAATCAGGAGCCGACATCTTCCGCCAGAAATATACGATTGAAGATAACCCGTTTCTGCCGCAGGAATTCGTGGAGAACCTGAAACTCGAATATCGAGGGACAGTCCTATACAACAGATACATACTAGGAGAATGGTGCAACGCGGAAGGGTTACTCTTTCCACAGTTTGCAGACAATCCAGACGAGTGGGAAGTCAAAGGCGAACTTCCACTTTTTAACATGATCAACATGGGCCTGGACATAGGTGGAACGCGTTCACACAGTAGCCTGATCGTAACAGGAATCACAGCAGACCTTTCTGAGATTGTAACCTTTGCAGAACGAAAGATCATTCACTCAAAAGGAACGATAGATGCAGAAAGGCTATGTGTAGAAACAGTAGACATGCTACGCAGCCTATGGCAGCAAGGATACGTGGTGTCCACAATTTTTGTCGACAACGCCGAACAGGTAATTCTGAACAGTATACGAGTAGCCGTACAAAGGGCAGGCTTCCCAACCAATGTGGTGGATTGCCGCAAGATAGATGGAAAGACAAGGATTCTGACCTACAATATGCTGCTAAACCGACACAAGATGAAGTTCCAGGCAGTACCTATGGTGGTCGAAAGTTTGAGCACAGCCCTATACGATACGAAATCAAAAGAAGACAAGATTCTGGATGATTTCACAACCGACGTCGATACATTCGACGCCCATTTCTACAGTTGGTCAACATTTATGGACCTGATCACAGGAAGGAGTACTTAAATGAAAGTTTTATTCACGATACTAAAGGACTTAGGATATCCTGTGAGCCAGGAAGTCCAAGATTACTACAATAAAATTCAATTCTGGAACGATTGGTGGAAAGGCTACGTTCAAGATTTTCATAAATACGAGATCAAGAACGAAAACGGAAACAGTCGCCAAGTAAAACGCAAACAGATGAGAATGGCTAAGAAAATCTGCGAGGACTGGGCCGATTTACTTTTGAATGATAAAACCAGAATCCTGGTGGAGTGCAACGAACATGGAACTGATGCCACACAAGAATTCTTGACCGGAGACAAAGAGGACCAGAACGGCGGAGTTCTAGGAAACAGCAAGTTCTGGAAGCTAGGAAACAAAGCGGTCGAGAGAGAATTCGCACAAGGTACCGTGTGTTTCTATCTGCAGCTTGTAAATCCAACAGTAAACAAAGGGCAGCTAAGTGCCCAGAGCGTACAAATCAAAGCTATCAAGGACGCGCAGAAAATCGTGCCATTGACCTATGACGAGGAAGATATTTCAGAAATCGCATTAGCTAGCGAGTATACACAAAACGGGGAGCGTTTCATGTACATCCAGGTCTTCAAGCAAGAGCAAGAAGGCTACCAAATCTACAACCATTACTTCAAAATCAACAACGTGGCAGGAGACGCTGTAGGCTATGAAAGAGTATCAGCACCAAATGGCGAAGCAATCAGTTACAAGCTACCTTGTAAGCCTTTTGTGATTCTAAAGCCCAATATTGAAAACAACATTGCAGACGTACCACTGGGGATGTCAATCTACGCAAACGCAATCGACATGCTGGAAAGCTGCGACTTGGCGTACGACAATCTATTCATGGATACCTTGCTAGGAAAGAAAAAGGTTTTCATGGATCAGGCGTTATTCAGCATGCAGCCAACAGCCTACGCGCTAAACGATAAAGGCGAGCGAGTACCGGTAAGGCAAGAACCAGATGTCGGTGCAACTTTGGAGAAATCTCTATACGTAAGTACAGGAACACAAGTAAGTCCTGATAAGCCTCGACTTTTTGAGGAATACAATCCGAGCCTTCGAGTTGACGAGAACAAAGAAAACGTTCAATTCAATCTAAATCTTTTATCAAGTAAATGCGGGCTTGGGCAAAACCGATACCAGTTCAGTATCCAGAACATGACCACAGCAACGCAGGTTCGTGCAAGCAATAAAGAGCTAACAGAAAGCGTCTGGAAGCAAAGAATTGCAATCCAGGACGCCCTTACAGAGCTAACGAGATCGATTATCATCCTAGGCAAAGAGAAGTGCCATATATCCGGGCTTGATCCAGACGTTCGCATCACAATTCAATTTGACGACACTATGTTTTCAGATGAGGAAGCGGAGCGCCTAAGAATGCTTCAGGAAATCTCGGCCGGCATCCTACAGAAATGGGAATATCGCGTCCGATACTACGGAGAAGACGAAGAAACAGCCAGAGAGATGACCGGAGAAACAGAAAACCCGGCGGACAGAATTCAAAGTATGTTCTTCCAGCAAGAGGGAACACAAATCGAAGAGGAGCCAGAGGGTGAAGCCTAATGCTAGAACCGAACTATCTGCAGAACGTAGGTGACGACCTAGAAAAGCTGTATCAGGAATTGGCCACAGAAATACTGGTGGACATAGCAGAGCGGATCAAGATGAACCAGGACGCTATGACAAGCACCACGGAGTATTTAAACAACAAACTAAAGCAGCTAGGACTTCAGCAAGACTGGATTAACAAAAGACTAGCTGAAATACTTCACACTTCCGAAGAAGAAGTCGACAGGATCATGCAACAGAGTGCTTATAAAAGTATCCGCGACACATTCGACAGACTAGAGGCTGGGGGATACGACACAAGTGGCTTAGAATTTTCGGATCAGATCAAAAAAGGAACATCAGCACTGTGGGGAGATATCCAGAACCTTACAAGGACAACAGCTCAACTGGCTAGCGACACTTTTATGAGATACTACGACATGGCTTATCTTCAGGTATCAAGCGGAGCTTACTCACTAGATCAAGCAACCGCAAACACAATAGATAAGCTATGCAGAGAAGGCCTAACAAAGGTATCCTACCCAAGCGGTGCTCAACGATCAATCGAGGCGGCCGTTCGATTGGCAGTACGAACCGCAGTAAACCAGAACGCCCTGGCTTGCGAGAAATCGGTCATTGATGAGCTAGATATAAACCTAGTACAGACAAGTGCCCACATGGGAGCCAGACCAAGCCACGCAGCCTGGCAAGGAAAAGTGTTCTGGGTAAACTATCCGGAAGGAAATTACGAGAACTTTTATGAGGCCACAGGATACGGAACAGGCGCAGGACTTGGCGGATGGAACTGTAGGCATTCATTTACTGCATACTTTCCAGGAATAAGTGAGGATTACAACAAGCCTGTAAATCCTAAAGAAAATGACAGAATATACCAGATGGAGCAAAAGCAAAGGTCCTACGAAAGAAACATAAGAAAGTGGGACAGAGAGCGTCGTGTGAAAGCCGCAGCAGGGCTAGACACGACGAAAGAAGATTACTGGTATAAATACAACAAGATGAGACTGAAAGAGCTTGTGGACGCTTCTAACGGGTATTTGAAACGAGATTACTCAGCCGAGAAGATAGGCGGAACAAAAGGCAGACCTTACAAGCCCGTGAGAATACCTAAAAAGCGCATCACGACTAAGGTTAACACGCAGATTAAAAAGGACAGTGGAACTCCGAAAACTAAAGTGATAAAGCTAAGCAAAAAAGAAGACTTGACAGGATACAAGATGGACTTTGCACCAAAACAGGATAAACATTATCCAGGTACAAAGCTATACAACGATGCAATAAAGGAAGGGACATATCCGTCATACTTTACAGTCCCACAGAACGAATTGAAAGAACTCATTCTAAAATATGCTCAAACGGGTATCAATCAGTACACAACATCTCAAGAGTGGCAGAGTCGAGAGATAATACTGGACTGTGACAAGGTGATAGGCTATGCTGTAAATAGAAAAACAGGAGCTAAAGTAGAAACGAAGTACTTTAAGATTCATTATTCGAAAAAGAAAGGGTTTCATGCAGTACCTGAATTTCCTTCGAAAGGGGCCTTGAAAGAATGAAAAAATTAACAAAAGACGAATTTATGGTGGCCTGGAGTTTAGATAGGGCTAAAATAGCATTTAAAGATGGAAGTACATATATAGGTTGCGCTACATATATATCAGACGCCGACAGTCCTGACGACGTAGATGAAATTGAGATATTTGTCGAGGGCGGCGGACTAATAGGCGCGCCATTATCAGAAGTAAAGGAAATAATCGAATTAGATTAGGAGGCAGAACATGTCGGAAGACTTCAGAACGATATACAAAATTTTATCAATCCTGCAAAAATCAATGGACTATGAAGTTCTAGACGTCCGAAGACTTTCAGCGGACAACCTAGGCATCACAGAACCAAAGAGAAAAGCACTTCTAGGCATGCTACTGAAAAATGGATACGTTGAGGGGTTCCAGGTGATCCAATACATAGGAGACCCAACACCAATCATTGAAGGGCTAGAAGGTATCCGAATAACCCTGAAGGGACTAGAATACCTAGAAGAAAACAGCTTGATGCAGAAAGCCGCAAGACTTGCAAAAGGAATTGCGGAAGTACTATAGAACACAACTAAATAAGGACAAGAACCGTGCTAGGAATGGCGCGGTTTTTATTATGCCCTGAGCACGGCATATAAAAGGCTTGAATACCCCTCGGCACGGGATATAAAAGGCCGGACTCGATACTGGAGTGAACCAGATATAAAAAACGCAGGAGGACAAAATGGAGTTTTTAAAAGAAATCTTAGGGGAAGAATTGTATGCACAGGTTGCAGCTAAGCTAGAAGGAAATAAAGACGTAAAACTAGCAAATCTAGCCTCAGGAGAATACGTCTCGAAAGCAAAATACGAGAGCGACATGCAAGCCAAAGAAACGCGCATTCAAGAGCTAACACAAAGCGTCAAGAATTTTGACGGAGTAGACGTAAAACAACTACAGAAAGACGTCAACGACTGGAAAACAAAGTACGATCATGACTTGGAAGAAACAAAACGTGACAGCGCAATTCGTTTAGCTATCGCGAAATCTGGAACCTTATCCGAAAAGGCCTTGATGGGGTTACTAGATAAAGACAAGATCAAGTTTGATAAGGATGGGAAATTAACAGGACTTGACGAACAAATCGAAGCTATCAAGAAAGAGGACAGCTTCTTATTTAAGGCAGCAGAGTCAAACGAGCCAAAACCAGGAAACGACGTCGTGCTTGATGGAAATCACGAAGGAAGTCCAAAACCAGAGGCACCAACAACTCTAGCTGCAGCTATTTCAGAACATTACAAAAAATAGGAGGAACTAAAAGATGCCAATTACATTAGCAGATTCTAAAGTCGGTTTAGCCGATCATGTAGACCAGAAGGTCATTGATGAGTTCCGCAGGGACTCTTTTATTTTGGATCGTTTAACTTTCGATAACGCAGTATCACCAGGAACAGGTGGCTCGACATTAACTTACGGCTATTTACAATTAAAAACACCTTCAGTGGCTGAAGGTCGTAAATTGAATAGCGAATATCAAGCTGGAGAAGCAATTAAGACGCAAAAAGCCGTTAACTTGAAAATCTTCGGTGGTGCGTTTGAAGTGGATCGTGTTTTAGAAGGAACAGCCGCAAGCTCAGAAATCTCATTCCAATTAGCCGAAAAAATCAAAGCAGTTAAAAACAAATTCCACTATGATTTTATTAATGGAAAATCGACAGCGAAGGGTAACGCAGGAACAGATGCTACGCCGTTTGACGGTTTAGATGCTTTAGTCACAGGAACTAATACAGAAGAGAAGAATGCTGCAAAAGTATTCGATATGTCATCAGCTGAAAAAATCAAAACTAATGCAGATGAGTTCATGTACGCTTTAGACACTTGGTTATCAAAGTTATCTGAAAAGCCAGACGCTTTATTAGTAAATAGCAAAACAGCTACAATGCTAAAAACTGTAGCTAAAATGCAAGGTTACTATGATCGTTCAAAGAACGACTTCGGACAAAAAGTCGAAACCTACGACGAAATCGCTATTGTTGACATGGGATCATACTTTGACGGAACAAACACAAAGATGTGCGTGCCTATTGACGCGAAAACAGGAACAACAAGCATCTATGCTGTAAAATTTGGATTAAACGCCGTTCACGCAGTAAGTCCAAAAGGAGACAAGATCATCGCAACATATTTACCTGACTTAAGTGTTCCAGGAGCTGTTAAATTAGGTGAAGTTGAAATGGTTGCAGCAATCGTTTCAAAAGATACAACAAAAGCCGGTGTATTCCGTAACGTTCAGGTCACAGCAGTAGCCGGATAAAAAGGAGATAAAGCATGATCCTAAGCTTTGAGGAATACACAGCCTTAGGTGGAACGCTACTAGATGAAGTGGAGTACTCACAAATAGAACCAAGAACCGAAAGTCTTCTAGAAGCATACATTCGAGAGAAGATTCCATACTGGAAAGTTCAGGCTTTGGAAGACTACGACATGGACCTAAAAAAAGTAGTTCTATACCAGATTGACTTCATAGAAGCACATGGTGGCATGGATTGCTTCGTAGGTTCTAGTGATATGAACTTCACAGGCGCAACCACTAGCGGCTTCTCGTATTCCGTAGATAATGCGAAAACGATAAGGTTCCATGACATACCCTTATCAAGCCTAGCAGTATCAGAGCTTGACTACCAATTACTCAAAGCAGGACTAGCCTGCCAGGCGGTATGGTAAAAAGCCCGAGATGGCTTAGGCCGCATACAATAAAAGTCATGAACATTCTAGGCGAAGAAAACCTGGAAGAAATTACGTCAACAGTAACGGTCCAACACGTAAAGGTTTCCAAAACAAAAGCCCGGACTTATGGACAGACGGGCGCCAGTAATTCCGATACGATCCTCATAACGATAGACGTGAACGATTATAAGGCGGACAAAATTCTAGTTCCCCCTTCAGAATTTAAGACGCCAGACAAGCAGTTCACAATTAGAACCGGGGACCGTATCGAAGTACACGGCGACATTTACGAGATCACAAATGTGAATATTCTAAATCCCTTGAGAAATACGCCGGAATTCATAGAGGTAACATGTGAGTGAGTATCATCTAAAAGTTATAGTCGATATCCCGGTGGCCGAGCTACAGGCCAGAGGAACGAAAGCGCTCCGACGGTCTAGATTGAAGTTGAAGCAGCTTATCGTTCAAGACACGAACAAAAACGTGCCTATCGGAAAAGGAACACTGAGAACTTCAGCTTTAAGATGGGCGGCACAGGATAACGATTGGATCATATGGGACACACCATACGCACACTTCCAACATACAGGAAGAGTTATGATCGGAACCCATAGCCACAGTCCATGGGCTAAACACGGAGAAACAAAAGTCTATACAACTCGAAATTTGAGCTATAGACAAGGAGGTTCGGAGTGGTGGCCTAAAACTTTGAAAGCAAGAAAGAATGCCTGGATGGAAGGCGCTAAAAAGTTTTTTAAGGAGGAATTCAGATGAGTGAAAAGAAGATCATAAAGCTGGAAGACGTAAAACAGATTGAGGATGGATTGTACAATTTCTTTTCTTCAATCAATATCAACAATATACCGTGGTGCCTGGAGTACTTTAACGACTCCAAGCACACCGCCTTACTTTTCAAAAGTAGCGGATATACGGAAGAAATAGAACACTATCTGGGCGGTGGCTATAGAGCTACTTACCCATTTGAAATTTATATTCAAGCAAGCAGAAAGGACACGAAAGCACGCCTGGACTTGTCCAGAATCCTGTATGCACTAGTACAGGCACTCGCGGAAGAAGAGGCGCAAGGTTTCCCAAATCTCGTGCTAGACGAAGCAATACCGCAAGAGGTCGCACTCACAACGCTACCTTCAGACTACACGGGAGAAGAGGCCGCGCTTTCAACTTTCTACTGCTCTATGACATTAACCTACGAAAAGAAGGGAAGGTTTGAATGATGACAACAGAACTGCCTAATAGAGAACTAAAGGTCGAAGACAACCTACATTACGTCAAATTCACAGGCTCGGAAAGCTACGTTCTAGCCAACAAGGGATTGACAAACTGGGAGCAAGCATTGAACGCTACAACAGATGATGGAGTGCAATATATCGGAGAAGCCGGAAGCCAAAGCCAGGTTACGGGTTACGCGCCTACAGTATCTTACGAGGGCCGAGCGTATCCAGGGGACGCATTTAACTACTGGGTATACTTGCAAGGTAAAGAACAGAGAGTCGGTTCTACTTTTGAAGAGATCGAAGTGGAAACATGGAACGAGAAAACAGCCAAATCTGGGGACTTTGTAGCTTATCAAAGAACCTACGAGGTGCAACCAGATAACCCAGGAAGCGGAGAGGCCGGAGGCAAACTAATGTGCTCTGGAACATTCGCACAACAAGGCGATCAGGTAAAGGGAACGTTTAACATTAAGACGAAAACATTTACCGCAGACAGCGCCACAGAGTAAAGCACTTAACTGTATAAGGAGGACATCATGGAACTAAAGTTACAAAAGCAATTATTTAAAGATATCGAAATCGACGGACACAGATTCAGAGTCGATGTAAAGGACACTTCTAAGATCGAGGCCCTAGAAAATTGGGAAACAGAACAGAATTCTATTAGTAAATTTGGAAAAGAATCCTTAAAAGGCTGTCCGGCTTTGATTGACAAAATTCTAGGAGATGGAGCCTTTGAGACCTTATTCAAAGGATACGAAGAAAGCACAGCACAGCTTGAACTTTGCTTCACATTGTACAGCATCTTTCTGGATGAACTTTTAAAGGATCAGCAGGCAAAAGCTGCAGAAGAAGAAAAGAAGAATCTGGATAAAATCGACAAGTTTTGCGAGTCTATGGACAAATTTAACAGGACTATAGAATACGCGAACAAACGATATGGAGGAAGAAATGCTGTGGCTGGAGAGAGAAGACCTTCCGGAAAGCATAGACGCTAACGGAACGATTCTCCCTATCTATGCAGACTTTAGAACCTGGGTCCGAGTTGACAGCGTTATACAAGATAACGCAATACCAGAGGAACTGAAGCTGCCCGTTATTTGTGATCTAATAGGAATCAACCCGTTCGCTTTTAAAGGCGATCAGAAAGACCTATGGAATGCAATAATGGGCTTTTATTTTTGCGACAAAGAGCCTAAGGAATCTTATGCCAAGACAAACGGACGACAAGGCTATCGGTTCGAATACGATATGGACCTTATATATGCAGCGTTTAGGCAGCAATACAATATAAACCTTTTAGACGCCAAACTTCATTGGTTTGAATTTAAGGCGCTTTTTAATGCCCTAAGCGACGATACTATGATCATACGAGTTATTGGTTACAGAACCAGAGATACTTCAAATCTTAAAGGGGAAGAAAAGAGTCGCGCGCAGCGTCTAGAAAAGTATTACCGCCTGCCTGAGGACAAAGGACCTGAAAAGGAAAGAACACCGCAAGAAATAGAAGCAGAACTTCTGGCCAGATTAGAAACCTAGGAGGTTGAAAAATGGCATCAGGAGCTGATGGAACAATTAAAGTCAAACTAGGACTTGACGACAGCGAATACAAAAGCGGTCTTAGCGGAGCGCATAAAAGTGCGGAAAGCTTCGCAGACAAAGTGAAGTCAACCTTCGTAGGCGCAACGGTATTCAAAGCCGCCAGCAAAGGTTGGGACTTAATATCTGGATCAATCGGAAAAGCAACCGCCCGATTAGATGCCATGCAAAAAGCTAAACAAGTTATAGGAGTTTTAGCAGGAAGCAGCAAAAAAGCTGCGAAGGTTGTAAACGAACTGAGTGACGCGGTATCCGATACGGCATACGGATTAGACACCGCCTCGAGTTCAACCCAAAAGCTGGCCACATCAGGGCTAGGCTTAGACAAATCTACTCGAATGGTAAAGGACATGATGGATGCCGTTTCTTTTTATGGAGACGGAACCAATGAAACCCTGGCCAATACAGTAGATGCAATCGCAAAGATGAATGCCAGTGGAAAAATATCTGCAGATCAATGGCAACGTTTAACAGACGCAGGAATTCCCGTTTTAAAGATTTTCGCAGAGAAGACGGGAAAGAGTATGGGAGAAGTTTCGGATGCTTTTTCTAAAGGCGAAATCAGTGCGCAAGAATTTAATGACACTTTAATGGATGCCCTAGAAAACGGAACGGAATCCTTTCCAGCCGTAGCCGGAAAAGCTAAGGAAATGGCCGGAAGTTTTGCAACTAGCTTTTCAAATATGTCAGCACGTATCGCAATCGGTATAGCTAACATTATCGAGGCTTTAAACAACTTTTTAACAGATAGTGGTTTACCAAATATTCAAGGGATGATTGCTGGCTTTGGATCAGTAATCAGAAACGTCCTGAATTGGATTGCCGCAGAACTACCGAAAGCACTGAATGCAGTTAAGGATTTCTTCGCGCCAACAGCGGAAGCAATCAAAGCTGCAGCTGAAAAGATTCAAGAAGCCTGGAACAAAGTAAAAGACACAGTCAAAGAAAAAATAGACCCAGGAGACTCACTGAACTTTATCAAAGATGCACTAGACAGAATCAAAGAAATTCTACCTCAGATCGTAGAGAAAGTCGGAGAGTTTGTCGCAGCGTTTATTGAGAAGCTTCCAGACATTATAGACAAAGTACAAACTGTAGCAGATAAGATTCAGAAACTAATGCCTTTAATTGCAGCTGTAGCCGGAGCCTTTGCCACATGGAAGGGAATCAAAGCTGTTAGCGATATAGCTAAAACAGTCGGTGATGCAGGAAAGAAGATCAAGACATTCGGACATTTAGTATCACAAGGTTCTGGATTGATTGATGGCCTAGCCTACGCCGCATCATCAGGAACGGGCGTGATTGCTAGTATGGCCGAAGCCTTTACACTAGCCGGCGGAGGACTAGAAGGACTAAGCGCAGCACTTGCTGTGATTGGTGGACCTATCACATTGGTGATTGTAGCTATCGGAGCACTAGTAGCAGCGTTCGTATATCTTTGGAATACAAGCGACAGCTTCAGAGAATTCTGGATCAATCTATGGGATGGCATAAAAGAAACTACAGGCCAAGTTATAGATGGAATCGTAAACTTCTTCACAGTAACAATACCGCAGGCATGCCAAAGTTTCGTGGACGCAGCACAGAACCTGGCTACACAAGTAGTTCAATTCTTTACGGTTACCATTCCAAACGGCGTACAAACGCTTGTGACGAACATTCAAACGTTTTTCGGTACAACGATACCTTACTGGATCGGATACGCCGTAGGATACATTCTAGGAAAGTTCGTAGAGTGGGGTCTAAGACTTGTACAATTCGCGACGCAAGACATTCCGCAGTTTATATCGAAAGTAGTGGATTGGTTTAAACAACTACCAGACAAGATCTGGACATGGCTACTAAACACGATCAACAAAACAGCCGAATGGGTAAGTCAGATGATCCAGAAAGCGATTCAGGCAGGGCGTGACTTTGTATCAAACGCAATCAACTTTATTTCACAATTACCTGGTAAAGTATGGGGCTGGCTATCAAATACAATCAGCAATGCCGCAAGTTTTGCAAGTCAGTTTGTACAGCAAGCAATTCAAGCAGGACAGAATTTCTTTAATGGAATTGTAAACAAGGTAAGAGGAATACCTGGACAAATGATTTCAATTGGATCTGATATCGTAGGCGGAATTAGACGAGGTATAAGCGGAGCCTGGGGATCTTTGACCGGGTGGCTAAGCAACATGGCTAAGGGCTTAATTGACGGCGTAAAGTCAGCGCTAGGAATCGGCTCGCCTTCAAGACTATTTGCAGATCGTATTGGTAAATGGATTCCGGCCGGAATCACTCTAGGTGTAGAAAGAGCTATGCCAAAGGCTAAGGCCTTTATGGGACGCATGTCTAGCGATTTACTAGAAGCGGCTAACATGGACAGCTTAACTTCAAGATTGGCCCTAGAAGGCAATCCTGGAGGCCTAGGAAGTGGCTTAGGCAATACAGTCGTCTATCAAGTAGATCAGACTATAAATTCAGCGAAGGAGCTAAGACCTAGCGAAATCGCGCAAGAAACAGAAAGAATGGTTAGGAGGTTAGCATGGGCGTAACAGTAATATACACAAACAGCCTGGGGAAATCCGTTGAGTTTTCCGAGGCCTCAGGCATCCGACTAACAACACTAGACGGAATCTCTAAAAACGAGATCACTTTATCAGAATCAAGCGTTTCAAATCAAATAGGGACAACGGTGTCCGGAGCTTCTATTGAGCCCAAGGACATCACCCTAGAGGGACGCTTTAAATACAACGCAGACACAAGAAAAAAGCTTCTAGCTGTAATCCTTCCTGGAGTATCAGCAACACTGCGTTATATCAACACAAGAGCCGGAGTTGACGTATACTGGAAGGTTGAACCTAAAACGACGCCAATCATCACACTCAATGAAACCTGGCAAAAATTCCAGATTGTATTGAGGGCTCCATTCCCATACGCAAGACGTGCAAAGGAAACAAAGGTGACCTTCCAGAGATTGAGGTCGCTTTTTAAATTTCCTCGCTCTTTTTCAAATACAGAGCCCTGGAAAATATCAGAAAAAATTCTAAGTCCACTGGTAACAGTCGACTATAAGGGGAGTATAAATACCGGTTTTCTTTTGACAATGAAAGCAGAGGCAAGAGTGAAAAATCCGAAATTTCTAAACGTGTTCACTCAGGAACACATATCCTTCGGACAAGTAGCAGACCTAGAAATGAATGTGGGGGACGTGCTAGAAATAAGTACTTTTGCAAACGAGCAATACTGCCACTTGATACGAAACGGAGAAATAGAAAACATTTTCTGGATGACAGACTACGATTCCGAGTTTTTCCAGATTCAACCCGGAGAAAATGTACTGAAATATACAGCAGAGGAAAACTCCGGAAGCTTGGATGCGCTTCTACGGTTTGAAGAAGTACTGGCGGGGGTATAGATATGCACTATTATGTTTACGACAGAGAAGGAAAACGACAAGGACCGCTCCAGAACATAACCAGCGTGCAATGGAACCCAAAATACTACGAAACAGGAAAAGCCGAGATTCATGTGGAATACACGGACTTTAATACAAAGTATCTACAGAAATGGAACCGAATCGTTTGCAAGGAAAGAAACGAGATTCTCTTTATAGAATCAGTAGAAAGACTCGCAAAAGAAATTGTAGTACTCGGACACATGGACAATTTGGAGGACCGTATAAACCTCTATACTTTGACCGTTCGAAATATAGAACAATCGCTGCTCGGTAACTTTGAAAAGAACAAGCGCGGATTGGATATAGTAATCGGAGAGAATACAGGCCTTCCCGGAAAACTTGAGAACGCGTCCGACACAACATACGACACGCTCAGGACTATGGCTCAAAAATACTGCCAGCTAGTAGGCTACGGATACAGAGAAGTTCTAAAAGGGACTACACTGAATTACTTCGAAATCTACACGGGATCAACAAAGAACAAGCTAAGGTTTTCAGACAGACTTGGAAATCTAATCTCGCAAACTTTTATCGAGGATATATCAGGATATAAAAACTACGCTTACGTGTATGGCGAAGAATCTGGATCAGGACGAAAAAGTGTGATCGTAGATCTTCGAACAAAAGAAGAGCCAAGGATGGAGCTATACGTGGATGCCAGAGATTTACAGTCTACATATAAGGATGCCTCAGGCAACGAGCAAACCTATACGGAAGAAGAATATAACAACATGCTAAAAGAGAGGGGCCTCAATAAGTTAGCAGAGGCTAGAAAAGGTTCTTCTAAATTTGAATTTGAAATTGATGCGGACGACAAGAAGGCCGTCCTTCAAAAGGACTTTGACCTAGGAGACGTGATACCGTGTCTAAGCTTTAAATTCAATTTATTTACGTTTGCAAGAATATCAGGCCTTAAGTTTGTAGAAGAAAGCAATTTACAGACGCAGGTCACTCTTGAACTAGAGCTTGTAGAGGTTCAAGAAAGCGCAACAAAAATGAAAGGAGGGGGCTCATGACAGCATACCCTTTAGACAATACGGAATATCTGGCGGAAGATCTGCGGATGTTCCATGCCGGGAGAACACCTGGCCTTTTTAATATCACCGGTGAAGACTTCAAAGTAAAAATTGCCGGCGGTATGAATATATCAGTCAGTAACGGGCTCGCCTTTTTAAAGACATCCAGCGACGGAATAGGCGGCATCGTTTACTCGCCTAAAGACGAAACTACCCTGACAGCTACCGTCGCTACAAACTACACTAGATACGACTACGTGGCCATTCGATATGATAAGATCAGCAATTCATGCGGTCTTGTATATCAGGAAGGAACGCAGTCAATGCCTACGCCTATTCGAAATCTAGAACAATACGAGCTGATCATTGCGATTGTAGTTTTAAAGGCATCAGCTGGAGAAATCACGCCAGAAATGATTCAAGACGTAAGACTTGACGAAAACTACTGCGGACTAACTGTTGATACTTTAACGCGAGTACCGACACAAGAACTATATGATCAATTCCAAAGTTTCTATGAAAGAATCCAGAAAGAAAATGAGGACACTCAGTACGCCAACAGCGAGAAATTCAGAAAATGGTTCGAGTCTTTAGAAGAAACGCTTCAGGGTGAAGTCGCAACGGCACTAGCTGGCCGCATTCTAAACCTTGAAAATATGCTTCTGGACAATCACATTTATACAGAGCTTCAAGTTGACGTGGACAACACTCTAACCGACGAAGAGGGCACAAATATATTTGCGGACTGGAAGTATCAAGTTCAGTAGGTAAGATCATGAGACAAGGGACAACACCAACTCTGGTCATTCACACATCAGGACTCGAGCTAGAGAAACTAACAAGTCTATATTTAACGATTGAACAGAACGGGACTATTCTAACAAAAAGAATGGAAGACCTAGTGATTGAGGAAAATACCGTGGCCGTAACGCTAACCCAGGAAGAGACACTTCAATTTATACCTGGACGATATCAGGTACAAATTCGAGCTATCACCGAAGAAGGAACGGTCATAGCTTCCCCAATTCTAACCCGTCCTGTTTTTCCGGTTTTATATAAGGAAATCATAGAATGATGAAAGATGAAAGATGAATTTAATATCAATCTAGCCGAGGAAAACGAAAGCCTGGGGTTTGATTTAAAAGAGCAATACGTCGCAGGAACAAGCGACTACAACAAACTGAAAAACAAGCCAACTCTAAACGGTAACGAAATCATAGGAGCTATGGAAGAAGAGGACCCGACAGTTTCTGGATGGGCTAAAGAACCAACAAAGCCGAGCTACACGGCGGAAGAAGTAGGCGCAATAAAAAATGACGAGATCAAGGCAATCTCACTAGACGAGCTTAACAGCTTGTGGGAAGGAGTATAGACATGGCTACAGAATATCTGGACAAGGCAGGGGCGACCCTACTGGTCCAAAAGACAAAAGCAGAATTAGCAAAGAAAGTTGATGCCGTAGACGGGAAAGTACTTTCAACAAATGATTACACTACAGCAGAGAAAAACAAATTAGCTGGCATTGCATCAGGAGCTCAGGTTAACACAATCACAACGGTGAAGGTTAACGGAACAGCACTAGCACCCGACGCCAGCAAAGCTGTAAACGTAACAACGCCAACCAAAACCTCGCAGCTTACAAACGACAGCGGATATCAGACAGCGTCACAAGTAAGTTCTGCAATCAGTACTGCGGTTGGAAAAATCACACAAATTTCATATAGCAAGGTAAGTTCTTTACCTGCTACAGGAGCAACCGGTGTTATTTATTTAGTAGCACATAAACACGGCACGCAGGACATCTATGATGAGTATATCTGGATGGCAGAATCAAGAACGTTCGAGAAAATCGGAAATACAGACATTGATCTTAGTGGATATGTAAAGACAACCGATTTAACAGCAATCACGACAGACGAGCTGAACGCAATGTGGTCCGCAGCATAGGAGGTGAATGCCTATGCTCGGTTTTAAAGATAAGGCAGCTATTAACTGGATCGTAACCAAGATAAAGGCGGTTACTACATCACATAACGCATTGAATCAAATGATTATGAATAACCACTTTACCACAAATCTAAACGCAACAAGCGCTCAAGATTTAGTGGATGAAAAAGGAAATACAATCCTAGCCGATTGGTCTTATGAAGTAGCAAGTGGAGAAGTCGGCACGGATTGGAAATATAAAATCAAGGAGGAATAATATGCCAGGAAAACAAGTAACAGAATTAGAAACATTGCCTAGTTTCACGGATACCAGCTTATTACCTGTGCACAATGGCGCAGGATTAAAAAAAGGTTTATTATCAAAACTTGTAGAGTATCTAGGAACTAAATTTAGTAATCCGAATTTGTTGATTAATCCGGATTTTAAAGTAAATCAACGTGGGCTTACAACGTACAACGAATCAGATTATTCATTTGATAGATGGAAAATTTATAATACAACAGTAAAGCAATTAGATAATGGGATAAGCTATAAAGGTGGAAGCGCAACAACTAACTCTCTAGGAAATTTAGAGAATTATATAAGCCAAATCTTGGAGACTGAATTAAATGAGGAATTTACAATTTCGATAAAGGTATCTTCTATTGTAGGTTCGTTTAGACTTGAAGCTATGAAAGAAGGAGGAGACAGTCTTCATGGTAAAGACGCTCTCATTGGAAAAAAAGAAATCACAACAAATGGAATCCACACGTTAACGCTTGATGGTTCAAATGCACCATTAAGTATCATCAGATTCGGTACTACATCACAGAATGGAGCTTGCACAATTGAATGGGTTAAATTGGAAAAAGGTAAACACACTACTGCTTTTATCCATCCAATTTATAGTGAAGAATATCAAAAATGTATGTGGTATTTTCAACCAATTACCGGAGCTAGAAGTGGCTTTTTTTCAGACAGTAAAATTTACCTTAATATTCCGGAGGCTAATTCAATGAGAATTGCCAAGCCATCCGTAGATTCAAGTAATATAACTTTAGAAGGATGGATTTATACAGGAGCAAGCACAGACGCTATCAGTTTAGAACGTCCAGATATTACTAATGCAAGCGTAGACAGTTACAAAGAGTTAGTATTAACACCTTCAAGCGCATTGCTAAGTAAATTAAATCAACGTGGAGGGTCGACTATTAGTTATGTAATTAAAGTAGGCGGTGGAATTAATCTAGACGCAGAAATTTATGATGATGAATAGGAGTAATAAACATGGTAAGAGTATATATTAATAAAGATTCAGAAAATAACATTACATCTATCAATTCAGAAATCTTCTTATCAGAAGAAGAAATGTCAACTATGACAGAGATTGACAAAGGACAAGGTGATAAATACGCTCATGCTCAAGGTCTATATCTAGAAAACGGATTAGTTGATAAATACGGAAGATATAACTACAAATATGTAGAAGGTAAAGTGATTGAGGTTGCAGAAGGAGACAAACCTAAAGTTGTTGATCCAGAACAACAAGCAACGGCGCAGGATAAAATTGAAGCACAAGTCATGTACACGGCCATGATGACAGATACACTTCTAGAAGAAAGCGAGGCTTAGTCTATGTTTGAAAAAATTAAAAGATTTTATGATTTAAAGCTATATACAGACAAGCAGGTAAGAAAGTTCTGTGAAAAAGGATTCATCACAGCTGATCAGTATAAAGAAATCACCGGAGAAACATACTAACACTGGAAACAAGGAGAAGCAAAAAAGCTTCTTCTTTTTCATAAATAGAAGGAGGTCCAGAATATGAGAAAAGGACAAAAACTTACAAAAGGCGGATATCAGCTTTTAGGATTTCCAATGGAGTACATGAATGTAACCCAAGGAAATAACGTAGGAACACACCTAGGAACGAACGCCTTAGACAACGCGGGAAAGGATACTGGAATCGATGAGACAATCGCACCATGTGACTGTCACCTAGTAGCCTACGATTCGGCAAGAAACGGAAATGCAGTTTTCTTAGAATCAGACAAGAAAGTTCTATTCAGAGACGGAACGATCGAATTTGCCACATTTATGTTTATTCACGATAACTATATCGAGGATATCAAGAAAGTAAAATACTTCAAGCAAGGCGACACATTTGGAGACGAAGGGACAACTGGTTACGCTACAGGAAACCACAGTCATATGGAAGTCGCAAAAGGAAAATTTACACATTGCTATGACCGCAACGCGCAAGGCACTTATCACCTTCCAAACAACGTGTCCGCAGACCTTGCATTCGTAACAGACGGAACCGTGATCTTAAATAAAGGATCATTCGTAAACTGGACAGATTCAAGCCACGTGCCATTCAATCAAGGAGGCCAGACTTCTACGGGATCAGCATCCGTGCTAAATAGTATTCCTTCTGACTTTGTATACGAAAAAGCTACATTCTATCCAGCTTGTACAATCAAGATCAGACGCGCGCCAAGCCTAAAGGGACAAGATACAGGCCTAACATATATCAAAGGGCAGCACGTAAACTATGACGGCTATGCTCGTCGAGAAGGCTACGTGTGGATCAGCTGGATTGGTGGCGACGGAACACGACGCTGGATGGCCGCCGGAGAATTAAATTCAGCAGGAGTAAACGTAAAGCCATACGGAACATTTAAATAGAAAGGATCAGCAATAGAACACAATGAATCGAAGAATAAATAGAAGATACCAGACACCTCTACGCCCAGACTTTGCACATTTTCTAATCGAGGAACAAGGACTGAGCGACAGACAGAAAAAAGTTGTATACCAGCTAAGAAGCAAAACGCAAGACTCGCAATGGCACTACCAGGACGCAGGCATGTCAAAAGACGAATTCGAAGAAACCGTCAAAGATTTAAATGACTACTACTGGGCCCTTTTAGTTGATATGGCTTTCGGGTTTTACAAGCTAAAGAAGGACAAAAGAGGGACGGTTCCAGACATGAAAATATAAGAGAATATAGGTGAAAAGAGGTAGAACACAATGAACACACCATACTTCAATAATTTCATGCCGCAGCCTGGGCAGTTTGGAATGCCGCAGATGCAGGCACCAACCCAACAAATGAACCAGATTCAATTTGTAAACGGAATCGAAAGTGCTAAAGCTTTCACTCTAGGACCGAACCAGTCCGTGATTTTAATGGATAGTAACAAGCCCGTTTTTTATCAGAAACAAGCAGACGCAAGTGGCTTCTGTACGATCAAGGCTTATAGCTTCCAGGAAGTGAAAGAAGATCAACCGGAAGACAAGTACCTCACGAAGGCAGAATTCAAGGAATGGCTTTCAAAGGTAGAACAGAATGCGAGAGGAGGCAACCGTCATGAATCCACTACTTCAAAATAGACCTGGAGGAAACGGAAACATGCTGCAACAATTTCAGCAATTTAAAAAGATGCTAGGGACACAAGACCCGCAGCAACTTCTAAACGAGCTGATGGCCTCCGGAAAATTTACGCAGGCTCAACTGGATCAAGCCAAACAAATGGCGGAACAGTTCAAGGGCTTTCTAAAATAGGATTTTGCAAAATCAAGATAGATAAGAAAGGAGAACACACATGGACAACTTATCATTATCTGATATCGCTTCTGTAACTGGAAACAAAGATGGCTTTCTAGAAGGAAACGGGATTATCATTCTAATTTTATTCTTTTTGATTTTTGGATTTGGTGGTGGCGGAGCCTGGGGAAACAACCAGCAAGGCACACAGGCAGAGGTTCAGCGCGGATTTGATACACAAGCTATTATTAGCAAGCTAGACGGAATCACAAACGGAATCTGCTCAAACGCATACGAAAACGCGCAGCTAATCAACCAGATGAACGTGAACCAAATGCAAAACGCAAGCACAACGCAGATGGCCATGATGAATGGCTTCAACGGTGTAAATAGTTCTTTATGCCAAGGTTTCGGAGGAGTACAGGAAAGCATTAACAACCTATCTCATCAGATGGAACAATGCTGCTGCAACTTAAAGACTCAAATGATGCAAGACAAATATGATGCCTTGAAAACTCAATATGATCAAAGCTTGCAGGCAATTTCAAACAGCGTACAAACTCATAATATCTTGAGCCAATTAGGACGATATTACACAAATCCGCCTTACTACCCACAATACGGAACTTACTACCCTACAGGCGCTACAGTAGCCTAGAGGTATAAAGATGATCCAAGTCGTCAACACGACAAGCGCAGCACTAGCAGCAGGCGCAACGATCCCACCTGGAACAGTTCAGGCTCGGACAAACAACAGAGTCAATCTAAATGGAAACGCTCTGGAGATCGTAAAACCTGGAACATATAAAGTGGTTGGAAACTTCGTGATTTCAGCAACTGCAGCAGGAACAAATCAAGTGCAACTTTACGCCAACGGGACAGCAGTCCCGGGAGCCGTAGCACAAGTAACAACAACCGCAGCAGACAACGTGATCACTCTTCCAGTATCCGCTGTCATTCAGGCAGCACCAGCTGCACCAGGAAACAAGGTCGCTCTAACGTGGGTTACATCAGCAGCCGGAACTCTGATCAACGCATCAGAAACGGTTTCTAGAATAGTATAGGTGATTGAAGGCATGCCAGACGGCGTGCCCTTTTTAGGTATGCCGGGCATGGCATATATCTAGACAGTGAAAGTCTGTTGTGGGGG
>ERZ827488.257-NODE-257-length-85450-cov-39.813397_pt1 | contig 85450 bp, 74 predicted proteins | sample MGYA00519771_ERZ827488 | MGnify/ENA primary metagenome ERZ827488 (study PRJEB31778, sample SAMEA3449323) | human gut metagenome | biome: human gut; feature: human-associated habitat; material: faeces | place: United Kingdom | collected 2010/2012 ... | reverse complement strand
AGCGTTGTGCTCGGTGTCAATGTAAGATTTGCATCATCTGCGCCGTCGCCGTTGCTGTCATACTGGAAGAGGTAAACATTACCGTCCGGAGTGTAGCAAAGGCCGGGGTCTTTTTGACCTGCGGCGTAGCGTGACTGAGAGCTTGTGCCGTCTGCATAAGTTACATTTACATTGATCTTGCGAAGAAGTTCATTCTGCAAAGATCTGAAAAGCATGGTGTCAAGATCGTAGCCGCTTTCATTGTTATACATTTTAGTAGCTTCGTCGCTTGTGTACCAAGTGGTGTTTTCGGTGAGAAGCTTAACAATAATGTTATAAACAAGGTTCTTTTCATAGCCGTCTTTCATACCAAGTTTTGCAGCATTGTTAAGAATGCTGTAAAGGTTAAGGTTGAGAGGCAGGCTTAAAGAGCCTCTGAGAAGCTGGTTAACGATTGCATGGCCGCCGTCCCAGTTTGACACATTGTTATAAACAACATTCAAAAGGGCTTTGACAATGCTTTTCGCGGAATTGTTGGCTCTGTAATCTTTACCGCATGCCGGCCAGTTGCCGTCAACCTTCGTGTAAGACATACCTGCGAGCGGGCTGAGGGTAATGTTTTTAAGATCTTTACCCAAGCTGTTTGCCTGATCAACAGTGGGTTTAAGCTGATCAACTATATCAAGAAGACCGCTGACACTGTCGAGCGTGCCGTTTAAATTAACGGAAACTACAACATAGTTTCCGCTGAGTGAAACGGGCATTTTAAGATCGTAAAGAATGTCGTCCACATAATCAAGAAGAGCCGCGCAGGTTTGCTCGTCCGTGAGCTCAACCCAAGCCAAGGCATTTGCCTTAAGTGCATCGTCATGATAAGAAGGGTCGGCGGAGGCCGCATAGGCTGAGAAGGCGCCTGTGAAAGCAGTGAGCGCCATCAGAACTGCAAGAAACAAAGCAAGCAATTTCTTGCCAAATTTTGTTTTCACAATTTTTACCTCCGTGAAAATTTTAAACACAATGAAGTTTTATTCATAGAATGTTCACACACCGACTCTCTGACCTACGGGCAATCCGAACAGAGCGGAAGCGTGCGTTGCGGCGCACCGAATGTGAACAGGTGTTTACAAAAACGAATATTACTCCATTCATTAAATATTAAAACACAAGGCAATAAAAAAGTCAACACGAACAAAGTCGAAACGAACTTTTCAGCAGTTTTTACGAAATTACAAGTGCGATTTTGTGCAAATTAAACACTGAAAAATTTACAATTTGTTCATAGATTTCTTACAAAAAATTTACTATGTAACAATTTCGTAACCCATTACAGAGGGTAGTTTTCGTAAATGCAAAACCCTTTACACAACAACATCTTGTATATTTTTCAACAATATTTTTCAAAAATCAACAATTTCGGCAGGGCGTTTTACTTGCCCGAAAATATCTTGTTTTGAACGCCGTTTTTATGCAGGCATAACGAAAGACAGGTCAAAAAATGGCCCATTTTAGGAAATGATTTACATATAATCGCCGCTGTTTGTTCACAGTTTGTTAAAAAATTCAAAAAAAGTGTTGACTTCCGCTTTTATATTTGGTATAAATATAGTGTATTGTTCGTGCGTGTGGGCATTTTGCGCCCTGCAAGGCGATTTGTTAACACTTCGTTCACAAACTGCTTTGCCAAGCAAATACCCGTGCGCTTACTGAGGGCATGTTTATGTTCCCAAATCATAAAAAAGGAGAGATGATTATGAAAACGAGCAAACGATTACTCAGCCTGTTTTTGGCTGTGGTAATGGTGGTAACAACCTGCTCCGTCGGCATGAGTGCATTTGCCGCCGACAAGAGCGACGATGTTTTCACCTATGTTACCGACGAGGGTAAAGCGGTAGATATCACATATGAATCGCTTAACAACCTTGTCAACACCTACGCTCCCGAAATCATTAAGCTTATCAACAAAGATGGCAAGCTCACCGATCTCGGCGTTGACGTAGATGCGGTTTGCGCTTCCGAAAAGCCTATTTATGAGCTTTTGGCGCAGCTTTCACCAACGCTTATCCAGCTTATGAGCGGCAGCAACGGCGATTCCGACGAGGTTATCAAAGCCGTTCTTTTGGATGCCGGCGCAATTCGCTCGGATTTGGCAGACCAAGATAAGGAAAGAGCAATGCGCCTTGTTTATGCGCAATATACTTATCTTGCCGACGATGACGCTGCAATGAGCATTTGGAGCCTTTATAAATTCTGCATGGATAATGCAAATGCGAATAATAAAGACTTAAAGAAATATTGCAACGACACTAAAGACGTTCTTAAGCCGCTTATTTTGGCATTCAGCAAGGCTTACGATGCTGCAAAAACTTCCGTAAATTCCGATTTTGCAGCGGCAGAGGAATATGTAAGAACGAATATTATCGGCAGCAATGCTTTCCAGGAAAACAGCTTTGCAAGCCAGGTTTCCGTTTCGTTCTATGCACCCTATATTTTGAACGCACCTTCATTCGGCAGATCAGAGCTCAGCCAAGCAAGCGATGTTTTAAACGCATGCGGCGCACAGCTTACCGCTATTCCGGCTTCTTTAACAGAGGCAAAGAAAATAGTTGCAAACGGCGACTCCTTCAAGGGCACAAAGCTTACAGACATCAATGCTTCGAGCGACAGCAATGTTGCGGCATTTATCAATAAGGTTGTTGAGCTTTGCAAAGCGGTAAACGCTCCCATCAGCGCAAATCCGTCTCTTGCCGAAGCTGCTTATTGGTATTACAACCAACCGATCAGAAGTGCAAACGCAATTCTTTCAAAGGTTCTCACCGATATCAGCGGCGAGGCAATCACCGTTTCCGATAACGGCAATGCAGATGTCACCATCGCACCCGGCGAATACTTCATTGACGCATGTAAGAGAGACGACTTACCGTACAGTGTTTTTGCAGAGATAACCGGCGCTCCCGAAAATGCAAGCGAGGACTCCTTCTGGTATGCTCTTTTTGACACTAACTTTGTATGGTGTGAAAATGTTTCCGCAAATGTTTTCTCGAATGAACCTCAAGGCTCCCAATACACCACTTGGATGTATCAAAAGGGCTTCACGGCAAGCGATTTTGCGGCAATCAAATCAAGAATTGAAAATGTTCTTGCCAATAAGGGCACAACGGATATTACCGCTATCACGGCGGACGAATTTGTTAACGGCGTAGGTTCCGTTCCTGCTGTTAAGGCAGACGACAGCCTTTCAAACTTCGTTAAATTCTATCTTACAAACGAAATATTCTCAAGCATTCCGCTTGCGGCAATCAAAGAGTGGGACGGCACAGAAGAAAATATTACCGATGCAATGAATGTTGCCGGTAATCACGCGCAATATATTTTTGAAAGCTATCTTGAATTCATAACTTCAAAAGAGGTTGTGCCCACAATCACAGAAAGCTATGATTGGAATGCGGTTAAGCCCGATAACGATCTTGCAATCGAAATCGTAAACGCAAACATCAACGGCTATGTTGATTATGTAAGAACCGGTATCCCCGGTGTTTCGCTAAATATCTATGCAATCGCAAAAGACATTATCGCAAACCTTACCGATTCGCTTACACTTGACACATTGCTTGAAAAGGTTACCGACATTTACAAGAAGCTTGCAGATGACCCGGTTAAAACAATATTCGAGCTTCTTCCCGTTATCGTTGTTGTTCTTGACGATGTACTTGTTCCCCTGCTCTTTAACCAAGACGGCGATATGTACTACGGCCAGATCAACGGCATTGTTGCAAACCTGCTTAACGATAAAAAGCTTACTCAGGCAACGGGCAGCCCCACGGGTATCGGCCAAATCGGCTGGAACCTCAATGAAGTGCTTCCCACATTGCTTCACTGGCTCAACGGCGATAACAGCTACACCTATACCTATTATAATGTAGACACAACAAACGAAACAAATTATGTTTACGGCACGCCCACAACAGGCGCAAACGGCACTAAATACGATAATGACGGCAATAAGCTTGATCATGTTCCCGTTATCCTTAACATTTATGCCGTTGATAAGATGCTTGCAGGCGCTTCCGCTTCGGACCTCGGCAGCAGCGATATGGTTTCGGAAATTATTGAAACCCTTATGAATCTGCTTGTTTCCGATGTTGACAGCTATGTTGCAGACCACGGCTCCGATATCGGCAAATACATCACCGTGCAGGACGGCAAAAGAGAAATCGTTTTCCGCGGCGTAAACAACATTCTTGTTGCTCTTCCGAGCATCATCAGCTCCGTGGGCGAAAGCTTCCTTGCAAAATACGATGTTCCCAGCGACTGGACCTTCGGCGAATTTGCCAAGGATTCTGACGGCTGCAAATACAATGTTTCCGCAAAAGAATTTAAAGACCTTTGCAAAAACAACTCCCCCGCAGCGGATGTGCTTGAAACATTCGTTGACATGTTTGTAAACAATTGGTTCAACGCACTCACCGATTTCTTAAACGATGTTGTTTCCACGGATAACACCATCACGCAGAATATTCCGGTTGTTGCTTCCCTGCTTCAGGGCGCAGCCCTCTTTGGCGAAACCAGTATTCTTACCGATGTTCTTAACGGCTTCTTCCTTATGAACAGAGAGCATGCGGACTCCTTCACATTCGAGCCTCGCGAAAACGGCTATGTGGGCATCAGCACACTTTCCGCTTACTTCCTGCTTTGCAATGTTGAGCCGCTTGTAACATTCATTATGAGCGTTGTTAACGCAAATAAGAAAACAACCGGCGAAAATACGGTTTCACTTACATCACTCGGAAACGACTTTGTTGCTCAGGCAGCGGCAAATGAAGTTCTTGATTCGATTGATATCAACAAAATTACAAAAGAATATTCAAACATTGTTTCCGACAGCGAAAATACCAAAGCTGCGAAAGACTTATTAGATGCAGTTGACGAACTTCTTTCAACTCTCCTTTCAAACACATATATTGACGGTTTCACCGTTGACCAGGCAGACGGAATCCTTTCCGGCGCGGTAACATTCCTTGTTAACCACTTCGGCGTTGACACTGCAAACGATATCCTTGATCTTGTTATGCAGTATGTTAAAACAATCAACGCAGAAAATGTTGCAACAGACGACGGTTCGGTTGATACCAAGAAGGTTTACTGCAAAGAAAACCTTTCAAACCTTGTAACTCAAACCTATGTTCTTGTTGAAACGATTATCGACCAAAAGCTCAACATTAAGGGCGATACAAACAAACTCGTAAACAGCGCAATCAAGGGCATCATTTCCCCGAGCGCAATTGCGGTTCGTTCCGATTCAATCAACAAGAAGATTATGAAAGAGCAAACCTGGACAGATCTTTCGGCAACAGGCTATGCAAAAGACCTTGGCTATAAGAATCTTGTTGCAGGCGATAAGAACACCTTCTATAAAGACCTTATTGATTCGCTCGGCGTTATCCCCGCTGTTTTCGGCACACTTCTTTGCTCAACGGGCTACTACAACAATGTATTCAGCCACATTCTTTCCGATGTTTGCGGCAATCTTGATATTTCTTACACCAAGACTCTTCCTGCAAACGCAGACGGCAAGGATGCAACCTTCGCAATTATCGAAGTTGTTTCCAAGCTTATAAACAAAGTTCTTGAAGCTCCCGCTTCATCACTTCTCGGCATAATCAGAGGCCTTGCTATTAACCTTACAGACGATAAATTCGGCGCAACGGTTAAGGCAGCGGTTGCTCCGATTACAAACGAAATCAACGGCGCTGCCAATATTGTTTCCAACCTTTCACCGACGCTCGGCGAAACAGTTTCCGGCTATGCAACACTTGTTAATGATTTTGTTAACACCAACATTCTTAAAGAAGACAATTATTTTGTTAACACAATCAATGCTATTCTTACCGCTGTAGGCAAGGATGCAATTGACCTTGATCTTAACTCATTACTTGCTCTTGTTGGCAACACATCAAATGCTGAGCTTCTGCTTCTTGTTTACACTGTAGGCGTAAGCGTTATCACAAACAGCTCACTTCTCAGCTCCTTGCTCAACGGCAAGTATCCGGGCATTGTTGATATGGTTTCAAAGCTCTCTCCGAGCAAGCTTCTCACAATAATCAGAGAGGTTATCGCATCAACACAAAACCCGAAGGAAATTGCCTGGACCTTCACTAACTATGCTGCTCAGGCAAGCAACACCTTCTCTTATCCCAAGGGAATCACAGCTTCCGACGCAACTAAGGCTGTTTCAAGCCTTGATGATCTTGTTAAGAACATCTTCCCGCTTCTCAAGAGCTTCGGCGTTCTTGACGCAAACGGCCTTAACGACATCATTAACGATAAACTCTTCACAAACGAGCTTATCACAAAGATTGCAACCGGCGTTTACGGCGCAATCGAAAAGAGCGTAAATCTTATCTCACCTGCCGACCTTGCAGCTTATCTTATGGATTCAAGCTATGGCGCAACATATTCATCGGCAGCAAACACACTTAAGGGCTGCGCTAAGTGGAGCGATGTTAAATCGGTTAACTGGGGCTTCACAGACGGCTCTTCCTCCGCTCAACAGGGCTTCATCAATGCACTTGCAGCTCTTTGCAGACCTGTAAACGACATTGTTGCTGCGCTTCTTGCAGGCGGCGATGTGAACATCGGCGAGCTTCTTCAGTTTGTTCTTGACAAGCTTGAAATCAACACAACAACAGTTGCAAACGGTGTTCAGATTACGATTTCTTTGAAGGGCAACATTCTTGTTGTTGAACTTCTCAACACAGCTGCAACAGATGCAGTAAAGAACACAATTAAGGTAGACCTTAACGAAATCATCGCTCAGCTTAAAGAGCTTGGCATTAAGGGCGGCAACGGCTACGAAAGCGCAATCATTCCGCTTCTTGAAGCTCTTATGTGCGATAATGTTAAATCTCCTTCACAGTATCTCAGCGATTACAAGAAAGCTAAGGATAATCTCCTTATCAACATTCTTAATCCGCTCTTCGGCTTTGTAAACAAAGTTGCCGACAAACCGTTTGACACACTCACGGCAGTTCTTCCGAACCTTGCTTACTTTATTGACAACAACGGCATCGGCAAGGTTCTTGACAACCTGCTTTCACCTGTTACAGACATCATTAAGGTGCTTGATAAGAACGGTGTAAGCGTTGACAAGATTATCGAAGCCATCGCAGGCAAATCACTTCCCGATCTTATCGGCGGCCTCATCGGTGCAAACCTCAGCGGCCTTGATTTAAGAATCGGCAACCTTGCAAATTGCAACATTCAGGATTACCTTGCAGACATCATCAATGCCGTTCTTAAGAGCAACAATCTCAACATCAAGATCGGCAAGATTGATTTCGGCTTCCTTGCAAGCCTCGGCGATCTTAACACGGTTTACGGCGCAGCAGGCTCAATCAAGCAGATTACCGCAAACCAAGGCCAGGTACTTGTTACCCTGCTTCGCTACATCGAAAGCGTTCTTATCAACAACGCTTCCTCAATCAATAAGCTTCTCGGCAACATCGATGCTATTAAGAAGAACGCAACAATCAAGGGCATCCTTGACAGCGTATTCGCAAACATCGCAACGGCAAACAAAGATGATATTGTTCTTGCAATATTCTATCTCCTTCTTGCTCAGCCGACAGACACATTCTTTGATTATTCAAACTTCCAACACAAGGATTATTCGTTTGAATATCCTTCAACGGTTGACGTTGATTTCTTAACGGTTATCGGCCCGATGCTTGACGGCCTTGTAGGCGGCCTTGTTCCCGGCGGACTTTCAAGCCTTGTAACTGCCAATGTTTACAAAGACAGCATCATCAGTTCTTTGGCAACAGGCCTTTACGGCGCAGTTGAAAAGGTTAAGGTTGGCAATATGAGCCTTACCGATCTTCTTGCACAAACAGGCATTGATTTCTCAACAGACAATGTTGCTTCACTTCTTACGGATAAGACATACGGCCAAAGCTTTGAAACAGCAGCCAAAACGATTAAGAGCGCAGGCTCTTGGGCAAATGTTAAGGCTGATAAGCTTTCTTGGGGCGTAACAGACAGAGACAGCTTCCTGCATGCTCTTTGCGCAGCACTTCGCCCGATTTACGGCGTGCTTGATGTGCTTCTTAACGACGGCTCACTTGGCCTCTTCAATCTTATCTATCTTCCGGGTTCGGACGGATATACTTCCACAATCGTTCCGATCATGGAGGCATTCGGTCTTTACAATATTAAGACTCAGTATCAGTACAGACAGGATATGAGCAAGGAATACGATGCTATTCTTCTTGACATTCTTAACCCGCTTCTTGACAAGGTTGAGGATATCCTCAATGCTCCTGTTCAAACTCTTATGAGCATGCTTCCGAACCTTTCACTCTTCTTCGCAAATGACGGATTGCTTCAGGTTATCGAAAACCTTACAACTCCGATCAGAGCACTTATTGATGCGCTCAAGCCCATCGCAAATATCAACGATATTCTCGTTGCGGCAGGCCTCAATATTCAGAAGCTTCTTTCCGGCTACGGCCTTGTTGGCAGCAACTATAAGTTCGATATCTACGATCTTACTGCTTCGCTCAAGCCGCTTATCGGCGCCGACAACATCGTTGGCCTTCTCAATAAGGTTCTCGGCATGATCAAGATTTCCGGCACACCGCTCGGCATCGAGCTTATGCCTATCGATTGGTTCCAGCTTGCTTCTCACGGTGAATTGATCACCGACGAAGCTTCTCAGGCTTCCACCACAGGCAAGAGAATTTATGTTAAGGCTGATCCAAGCGAAGTTCTTATTGCATTCCTTCGTTACCTGATTAACACAGTTAACTACAAGGATAACTACAGCACCATCAGCAACCTCATCGGCGGCCTCATCGGCGGCGCAAGCAGCTCCGTATCTCAGGTAATTGATCAGGTTCTCGGAATGCTTTCCGGCGACACGGATAAAGTTATCTCCGATCTTTGCGGACTTCTTCAAACTCTTGCTTAATTCAAATTGAATAAGGCAAAAGCCTAAAAATTAAGAGCACCTCTTCGGAGGTGCTCTTTTTCTTTGCCTGCAATGCTCTTTGCCAAAAGTTATTCTGCATTATTCGGCAATTGCTTCAGGCAATAATCTCAAAGCAAGCAAACATAATATTTTGATTATATACACAATAATCCGCAGCGCCGAAAATATTTCCCGTGCTGCGGATTATTCTTTAACAAACTTTATAATATCGCCGACTTCGCAATCAAGAGCATAGCAAAGCGCATCCAAGGTTTTTGTGCTTATCGCCTCGCCCTTTTTCATCCTGTAAAATGTGTTTGCCGAAAAGCCCTGCTTATATATTAAATAATATTCCGTTATATTCTTTTTAAACAGCGTTTCGTAAAACGGCTCATAACTTATCATATCATCACCGCTGTAATTTTATCATACTCAACAGCTTGACAATACTCAATATATTGAGTATTCCCATTCATATTATTTTTTAAAGAAGGAGAAAATTATGTATTGTAAAAATTGTGGTAAGCCGATGAATGATAATCAGGCAATCTGCTTGAATTGCGGCGTAAATGCCGGGTGCGGCAATAAATTTTGCGCAAACTGCGGAGAGCCGGTGAACGAAAACGCCGCCGTTTGCACGCATTGCGGCGTTGCAATCAAAAAAATCGCGCAGCCCCAAGCCGGCGCGGTTTTGAGCAAAGAAGAGGCATATAAAAAGCTTGCCGAATACGAAAAAACAGCGGCAATCATTTGGTTTGTTATAGCCGCGCTGCAAATTATCGGCGGCATATTTACCTATTACGCCCCTGTGCTTGTGGGTTGCTGGAATATTTACACGGGTGTTCAGCGAATTAAGCACAGCAAAACCCTTGCGGATATGCCCTCAGGAATTTAAGCAGGCGGGAATCGAACGCAATATGGTTTAAAGCAACCGATTTCCGCGTGTTCTGCGTTAAAATACTCGTTAATCCGAAAGGATTAACTGCGTTTTATGCCTTGCCCACACAAAAATCGGTTTGCTTTAAACTGCCGGCACCTAAAACGGTGTCGGCGCGGATGAATTTTTGCTTTTGAGAACGCAGTCGTGCTAACGCACGGCAAGGACGAAAATGCGAAAAGCCGCCGCGCCGCCCCATTTTAGGCATATCGGGTTCGACTCACGCCTGCTTATGCATATTATGAAAAGCAAGGCACGGCGAATATTATTTTCCTTGTGGTTAATATTATTTTGGGCGGGCTTATCGGCGGCATCGCCTCGGGATACGATATTTATATCCGAAGCTTCGTTATGAAAAACAAAGAAATATTTGAGTAAAAGCTTTGGCTGCAATTTTGATTGCAGCCTTTTCTTTTTGCCCCGTGCAGAATGTGCCGCGTGTGTGATAATTCGGGCGCAAAACAAAATTTTGCACAAAGCATATTTTTTCTTTACAATATTGACTGCTCGGGTGTATAATGCTATTGTACGCATAATATTTTCTTTAAATCGATTTGATTCGGCACCGTGAATGCAAAATCAAATCCCGTTCGGAGGTAAAATCTATGAAAAAAGCATTATTGGCAATTCCCGCCGCAATAGGCGCGGGGCTTGCGGCAACGGCGGTTAAAGCCGCAAATTTTAAAGCGGAAAGCAAAGTGCACGCCGAAATGCCGCCCGAAAGCATGAATATCGAAAGAGCCGCCGAGCATCTTTCTCAGGCAATTCAAATCAAAACCGTTTCGAGCGATGACGCCGGCAAGGTGGATTGGAACGAATTTGAAAAATTTCACGCTTTTTTGGCAGAAGCCTTTCCGCTGATAACAAAAACGCTGAGCCGCGAAAATGTGAGCACGGCAAGCCTGCTTTACAAATGGCAGGGCACGGATGAAAGCCTGAAGCCGATTGCGTTTTTATCGCACATGGATGTGGTGCCGATTTCAGAGGGCACCGAGCAGGATTGGGAGTATCCCCCGTTTGAAGGCCACAACGACGGCACTTTCATTTGGGGTCGCGGTGCGCTTGATATGAAAAACCACCTTATCTGCCTGATGGAAAGCGTTGAAACCCTGCTTGAAGAGGGATTCGTGCCTGCGCGCAGCGTTTATCTTTGCTTTGGGCACAATGAAGAGATAGTTGCTTCCTCAAATTCCGGTGCAAACGACATTATGGAAACGCTCAGAGCCCGTGGCGTTGAGTTAGACAGCATTATAGACGAAGGCGGAGCAATGGTGCCCGCAAAGGTAAAAGGCCTTTTAGACGGCAAATTGGCGGGCATAGGCGTTGCCGAAAAAGGATATGCCGATTTTAAGCTTTCCGTTAAGGCAAAAGGCGGCCATTCTTCGCAGCCTCCGAAGCACACGGCAATAGGCGAAATATCAAAAGCCGTTGTTCGCCTTGAAAAAAATCAATTCAAGGGCGAAATTCCCGATTACTTAAATAAAATGTTTATGGAGGTGGGCAGGCACTGCACATATCCCGGCAGATTTGTTATGTGCAACTACAAGGTGCTTGAGCCGCTTGTTAAATTTGCAATGCTGCAAATTCCGCCCGCCGCATCAATGGTGCACACCACAATGGGCGTTACGATGAGCAGCGGCAGCCCTGCCGCAAATGTGCTGCCGCAAAGCGCAAGCGTAACGGTAAACTGCCGCATTATGCCCGGCGAAAGCATTGCCTCCACTAAAGAGCACATCAGAAAAGCCATAAAAAACGACAATATCGAGATAGAGCTTTTAAAAGGCAAAGAGCCGTCGCTCATCTCCCCCACAGACACAAAAGCGTTTAAAACAATTAAAGAGATAACCGAAGCCGCAAACCCGACGGCAATAGTAACCCCGTTCCTTGTTATGGGCGGAACGGACGCTTATCATTACGAGCCGATTTGCGAAAACATTTATCGCTTTGCGCCGTTTACGGTTTCAGCCGAGCTTTTACTCACCACTCATTCAACAAACGAAAGATGCCCGATAGAGCAGCTCGGCGCAGGCATTTCTTTCTTTAAGCGCTACATACGGGCGATGACCGCAGAGGAAAAATAACGCAAAAATCGCACGATTAAATTATATATCCCGGTTGCGGAAAATTTGTTGCCGTGCATAATGCGCGCCTTAATTTTGACCGCAGCCCGAAAGGCTATGGTGATTAAATGGATTTTAAAGAAAGCACCTTTATGTATATCCTCGCCGGTGCCGTGGTTGCCTTCGTTTTGGCGCAATCGATATTTTTCCTTGTGCGCGCCTACAAACAGGGCAAAAAAATCGGCATTTCCGAAAAAACAATGAAAAACACAATCGTTTCAAGCTCGCTTTTTTCAATTGCGCCGTCTATTTCGATTTTGGCAACGATTATAACGCTCTCGGGCGCGCTCGGTCTTGTGTTGCCCTGGATAAGGCTCACCGTTATAGGCGCAATAACCTATGAAGTGCCTGCCGCGGAAAGCGCGCTTAACGCACTTGGCCAAATCGGCGGCCTTTCGCAGGAGGTTACGGACCCGATGCAGTTTTCAACCATTGCATGGGTTATGACTCTCGGCTCCGTTATGCCGCTGGTGTTAATTCCGTTTATGCTTAAATTCATTCAAAAAAAGGTTGGCGGAGTTGCAAGCAAAAACGCCGCATGGGCAAACACAATGAGCGCCGCTGCATTTATCGGTTTGATCAGCGCATTCATCGGCAGAGCCGTGTTCGGCAGCGGCGAGCCGGATCAGCTCGGAGACGGTGCAGGAGTTATGAGCATCACGGCGCTTGCCGTTTCCATGCTGTGCATGCTGGGCTTTATGAAACTGCAAAAGAAGAAAAGCATAACTTGGCTTGAGCCGCTGGCAATGCCCCTGAGCATGTTTATTGCACTGGCGGTTGTTACGGTTTTAAGCCTTGTTTTACCGGGCAACATTGCATTGCTTGAATGGAGGGGCTGATATGAACAGTTATAATGAACGCACCCACATAATCGGCCGCTTTTGGATAATAACGGCGCTGTTTGCATTTTTAATGATTCCCGTGGCAATTTCATTAAAGCTTAACGCATTTCCGCAAGCATCCGTTGTGCTTAAAGGCCTTGCGCCGATTGCCATGCTGTTTTACCCAACGGCGGTTATAGAGGTTTGCACCTATTCTCCCATGCTCGGCTCCGGCGCAACCTACATTGCCTTTGTAACCGGCAACATAAACAATTTAAAGCTGCCCTGCGCCCTTTCTGCAATGGACAGTGCGGGAGTAAGCCCAAACAGCGACGAGGGCGAAATTCTTTCCACAATCGCCGTTGCGGCATCATCAATAGTTACAACGCTTATTATTGCCGTGGGCGTTATTGCATTTGCTCCGTTTTTACCGCGCATAACTGCGCCGGATTCCGTGCTTGCGCCCGCTTTCAGGCAGGTTGTGCCCGCCCTTTTCGGCGCGCTTGGTATGTCCTACATCGCAAAGCACTTTAAAATCAGCATTGTGCCGATTGCCGTTATATGCCTTATGCTGCTCTTTAAGGGCGATTTGGCTGTTGGGGTGCTTATTCCCGTGGGCGTTATCGTTTCTCTGCTTGCGGCACATATTATGTTTAAAAAAGGCTGGGTTAAATAATTTCGCCTGCAGGCACACAGCCTGCCAAGCGGCAGACTGCACAAAGCAGCAAAATAATATTATGCCTTATCGGAATGCACCGCCCTGCGGCACATTCCGATTTGCGTGCAAAACAAAAGCGGCACAGAAAGGATTTTTCCATTCTGTGCCGCTTTAAGCTTGAAAACATTAAATTGAATTACCAACCGAGGCGCAAAATTGTGATTGTGCACCTGCCCGTGCCGGCGCTGAGTGCAGCCGAATGGCCGCCCGGGGTAAAGATATCTATTCTGCCTGCTTTTGAAAGGCCGCTGCCGCCTCTGTCAACAACGGTGTAGGTTTGGCCGTCCACATCAATAACGGAACCGAGCGGAAGCCAGTTGCAAGCCACATAATAAGGCTCGGGCATGCCCACATAAACCTTTTTGCCGGATGCGGTGTTGCCGGTGTTTTTGCCGCAGCACTTTGCACAGGGGCAATAATGGGTGTATTTACCGCTAACCGTTTGACCCACGGAATATCCGTTTTTGGACTGCACGCCGTTTGGCTCAAAGCCTGCCGCCGCAGTGCCCACATATTTAACCTCTGTTACAGGCTCCTTAACCGTTACGGAAGTAAGCTCAAGCCTGGAGGTTTCTTCGCCGTTTACATAGGTTACCTGATAGGTTACCTTCTTTTCGCCGTTTTGACCGGCGGTTTCAACCTTTGCTTCGCCGACGGTCATACTGTCGTCGTTTTTGGTTTCGGTTGAATATTTAATCGTTTCACTGACTGTTTCGGTTTTAACCACCGTTCTGCAAACAGTGATTTCCATTCCGCTCTCAACAGCCGTGTCAACAGACGGTTCGCAATAATCGGCATCGCCGAGTGTGATGCCTGCAAGAGAAATTACATCCGCAACCGTTCCGCCTGCCGTGTTTAATTCATAAGTGTTGCCGTCTGCAAGCACTGTAACCGTAAGCGGCGCTTCAACCGTGATTACCATGCCGTTTTCAACAGCGTCATTAACATCATAATTAAGTTTGCAGCCCGAAACATTCATTTTCAGCTCTGCAAAAGCCTCGCCCACCGTGTCGGCATAAACATCATATGCCTTGATGGCGCCGGAATATTGAATATTTACCGTATTTAATCTGTCTATAACGATAGTGCCGCCGTTGCCTGCCGTGAAGCCTGCAATATCAAGCCTATCATTAGAACCAAGAGCTATATTTGCCTCATTAAGGATTTCGGTTGGTTCCGTTTCGTTTGTTGTAACCGTGTATTGCCTGCCGTTATCATCGATAACAACATTATATTCGGTTGCCATGCCTGCGAACGCGCTTGTGGCAAACACACAAATGATGAGCAAAAACGCGATTACCGCTGCCGCCATAATTCTTGAAATATGCTTTACGGAGGCTGCCTGTGATTCGTTAATCATCTTAATCTCCTTTATTTATGCACTTGAGCCATAATATTGGCTGTGCCGAAATTCAGCGGGCCCGCACAATTTGAAAGCGCCTTGCAAGCCTGCCGGCAGAAGCATTTATTCTGCCTTCAGAGCCGATTGAAGCACAAGCTTTCGTGCGGCTCTGCCTTTAGTATTTCTCAAGCAATTGGCATTATAGTTATTTTCGCACAAGGTGTCAAGGCGAAAAAAATAAGATTTTTGTGCATATTGCACAAGGAAACAAAAAAGTTACAATTTGTAACTGCTTTGTAAAACAATATATTGTGTAGTTTTCATTTCACGATTTAATGCGTGAAAGCGTTTTTTTGTTTATTTTTTCAGAAATACGCCACAACATTTTCATAAATTTGTAACTTTTTCATTTTTCAAATATATATTTAACAATATATTGTGTATTATTTTATAAATTTGAATTTGAGCCACTATATATAGACCTTCGGTTTGTAACCTTAAAAGCCTGTCCTTTTGGAAATCAGCTCTAATATAATAGATATATTATAATTATTATATATAAATATATAGTACATTATATTAGCATAAAACGACGGTTGATAAGAAGCTGCGTTATTTCGGCTTTGCCAAGGTGAGGCCGAATTGACCGCAACAGAGTTAACAAACACACTCGTTTTACCCTTTAACAAGGTAAGCTCAATTTTGCGCAAAAGCATCGATTGGGATTCGGCATCGGAAGCGAACGGTGCTTTTAGATTTATATTGACAAGAATATTTCTTTGGGATATAATATGACGGAAACAGGAACCCGTCTCAGTAGCTCAGTTGGATAGAGCGACCGCCTCCTAAGCGGTAGGTCGGAGGTTCGACTCCTCTCTGGGACGCCATTCGGCCGCACTGCAAATTCGGTGCGGCTTTTATTAACGCTTTTGCCGCAGAATAAAGCGGGCGGCATTGAGCAAATTATAAAAGGCAGGAGGGAGCACGATGCTGGAGCTTAAAAATATTTGCTTTTCCGTAAGCGATGAGGCGCAGGGCGGCACAAAGGAAATATTAAACAACATCAATTTAAATGTTGACAAAAACAGCTTCGTTGTTATAACCGGGCCTAACGGCGGCGGCAAATCCACTTTGGCAAAGATTATTATGGGGATTGAGCACCCGACGGCAGGCAGTATTCTATACAACGGGCAGGATATAACAGACCTTGATATTAACGAAAGAGCAAAACTGGGAATCGGCTTTGCATTTCAGCAGCCGGTGCGCTTTAAGGGCTTAACCGTGCGCGATTTATTGCAAATTGCGGTGAATAAAAGCGTTAACAAGGCCGAATTATGCGGTTATCTTTCGCAGGTGGGGCTGTGCGCGGCTGATTATATAAACCGCGAAATAAACGCAAGCCTTTCCGGCGGCGAGCTTAAAAGAATAGAGATTGCCATGCTTATGGCAAGAGGTGCGGATTTATCCGTGTTTGACGAGCCCGAAGCGGGCATAGACCTTTGGAGCTTTAACAACCTTATCTCCGTTTTTGAAAAAATCAGAGATTCAAAGCACGGCGCGGTTATGATAATTTCGCACCAGGAGCGCATTCTTGAAATTGCGGATAAAATCGTGGTGGTTTCCGGCGGCGAAATCACGGCAGAGGGCGGCAAGGATGAAATTTTACCCGAGCTGCTTTCCGATTCAAACGCATGCAAATTCTACAAGGCAAGGAGGCAGAGCAATGAGTGAGCTTAGCACAAACCCTGCCCTTAAAAGCATTTTAAAAACGATTGCGGACATTTCCGAAACGCCGAAGGGCGCATTTAACATAAGATTAAACGGCGCGGGAATTGAGCGCCACAGCACGGAAAACATTGAAATAGTGCCCAAGCCGAACGGCACGGGAATTGAAATTTATGTTAAGCCCGGCACAAAAGGCGAGGATGTGCATATTCCCGTGATTGTGAGCAAAACGGATTTTGCCGATTTGGTTTACAACGATTTTTACATCGGCGATAACTGCGATGTTAATATAGTTGCGGGCTGCGGCATCCACAACGACGGCGAACACCTTTCGCAGCACGACGGTATCCACACATTCCATGTGGGTAAAAACGCCAGGGTGCGCTATGTTGAAAAGCATTACGGCGAGGGCAACGGCACGGGGCAAAGAGTGCTTAACCCCGTTACGGTGGTGCACCTTGAAAAAGGCAGCTATCTTGAAATGGAAACAGTGCAAATTGAGGGCGTTGATTCCACAAAAAGAGTTACAAAAGCGGATTTAAAGGACGACGCACGCCTTGTTATTAAAGAAAAGATTATGACAAGCGGCTCACAATATGCCGAAACCGAATTTACGGTTGATATGAACGGCAAGGGCTGCAGCGCCGACATAAGCAGCCGCTCCGTGGCAAAGGGCGATTCAAAGCAGAAATTCATTTCCGTTATAAACGGCAACAATGAATGCGCCGGCCATTCCGAGTGCGACGCCATTATTATGGAAAACGCCTGTGTTAAGGCCGTGCCGGAAATCACGGCAAACGATGTGAATGCTTCGCTTATTCACGAGGCGGCAATAGGCAAAATCGCCGGCGAGCAAATCACAAAGCTTATGACGCTTGGCCTTTCTCAAAAAGAGGCGGAAGAGCAAATCGTTAAAGGCTTCCTTAAATAAAGGCATTAAAAAGCGCAATATCGGCGCAAAAGCAAGCAAAATGCGCAAAAAAACACCGATTCTCAAAAGGAACAATCCTTAAAGAATCGGTGTTTTATTTTATTGCTTTTAAAATTTATTCGGAATAATTATTCCTCTCCGCCCTCAAGCTTTGCTTTGCGAGCCGCCTCCTGCTCTGCAAGGCGATCGGCGCGGATATCCGCAAGCTCTGCAATCATTTGATTGCGAAGATTGCCGTGAATCGGATAAAGGAAGAACGAAAGGCCGTAAAGCCCTCTTGCAAGTGCGGGCAGAATGCAGAAAACAGCCCAAATGCCGTTAAGCACCGTGGGATCCGTTTGCGGCAAGGCGTTGCCGAGCGAGTCCGTGAGGGGCACATAATTTATCCAAGTGAGCACCATGCCTGAAAGCCAGCCCGTAATTGAAGTGGAAAGCTTTGTGAAATAGCCCTGAACGGTGGTTACAAGAGCTTCGTTTCTGAGGCCGTGCTTCCATTCCATATAATCAAAGGTTTCGGCGCAAAGAATCGGGCCCACAACCTGAATAATCTTATTCGGCAGGCCGCAAATCGTGAGACCGAAAATAACCCAAATAAGATTGAGCACATAATGATCGCTGAAGGTTTGGCCGAAGGGATGATAGCCGATTATAAACAAAAGCGTGTAGGCCACGCCGCCGAACACACCTGCGATAATAGCGGTTGTGCGTGCGCCGAACTTTTTAACCATTTTTGCGGCAAGCGGCACCATTAAATAGTTTGGAATTCCGGTGAAAAGGCCGCAAACGGTTGCGTTTGCAAGGGAGCCCGTATTATTGAGCCAAAAATATTGTTCCGATGATCCGCCGACTGCCTTAAAGTTGTTGAAGAAATCGGCGAAAATTATTGCAAAAAGCGGTCTGTTTGTGAAAATTTGCTTAATTGATTCCAAAACGGAGGTTTCGTTCATTTCCTCTCTGGACTGAAGCGGAACACGCTCACGCATATTGAAAAAGCCCCAAATTGAAAAGAAAGAAGCGAAAATAAGCATGAAATATGCAAATCCCGTGTAAACGCTGCGCATATTGATTGCCGGATTCAGTTTAGGCAAAAACTGCACAAGCACGGGCACGAGCGACGGCAGCCATGTGCCGAAAAGCTCAAAGAATTTACTTGTGGTGATAAGGTTATTACGCTCATTCGTGTTTGGAGTGATGTTATAAATCATAAGATTCCATGCGCCGAAATAACTCATTCCGAGGCCGTAAACAAGCGTTGCAATCATTGACCAAGCGAATTTGCCGCCGGTGGAAAGATCGGGCGCGGTAAACATCATTGCGCCGCCTATAAACCAAAGCGGAAGCGGCAAAATGAAGAACGGGCGAATTCTGCCCCAGCGGGTTCGTGTGCGGTCTATAATAAGACCGGAAATAGTATCGTCTGCCGCGTCATAAATAGAGGCAACAAGATTTATGTAAGCATAAGCGGTTGTGTTCAGCTTTAAAAACTGAATCATAAAGAATTCTTTATATGCACTTACAAACTGACTAAGATTTTTCTGCCCGAAGTTTACAAGCACATATGCCGCGATTTCCCTTGGGGAAAGATAGCGTTTTTTAGTGTAGGCAAGCTTATCGAGCTCGGCTTCCTCCTGAGCAAGAAGATCCTGATTTTCCAAAAACAACACCGCTTTCTGAACTAAAGCGGGAAGATTAAAACCCGCTTTAAATTAAAATTTAACATTCAAAAGAAAATATAGCATTTTTATATTAACAAAAAATAAGAAAATAATCAATATTTATTTATACATATTTCCAATAATTCATAAATGCATTCATAAATATGATTAAGAGGGCTTAATATCCGAGTTCTTCGCCCACTATGATAACGTTAATTCTGTTTTTATGCCTTTGCCGAGCCGAAACAACATAGTTGCAGCAAATGCGCTGCGGGCTTTGGCAGCCCGTGCAAATCTCTGCACCCTCTTTTGCAAGGCTGAGGCATTCGCCCGTTGACTCGCATGGAGTTTTGCAGTGAAGCCTTTTTGTGTTAAGCGGAGCCGAAATTTTCTTAACCCTTTTAACCGCCGCTTCGATATCGGGCACGATTTTGTTTTTGCCCACAACCATAATCACTTTTTCGGGTCCGTAAACAATGCAGGCAACGCGGTTTGAATTGCCGTCCACATTATAAAGCTCGCCGTTTTCGGTTACGGCATTTGAGGAGCAGAAAAACGCATCGCACCCAAAAGCCTTTATGTAGCACTCGCGAACGGTTTCGGCGTCATATTTGCGGCGGTCGATAAAATCATAATATCCGCTTTCGAGCAAATCGAAAACGCCGCATTCGACAAGGCTTTCGCTGCCGCCGTTTGAAACGCTGCTGCCCTGCGGCACGATTTCCTTAATAAGCGGCACAACCTGCTCTTTCTTTTCAACATAATATGCCGCCATATTGTTTTTTCTTAAATTTTTCATTGTTTTTTCAATAATATCATTCATCAAAAGCACTCTCCCTGAAAATTAACAAAATAAGCATTGCAAATATTATGTTTAACGCACGCCGTTAAAGCTGCCAATATTTTCTGTCTAAGCTGCGATACTGAACAGCCTGCGCCACATGGGCAAATTCAATGCTTTCGCTGCCCTCAAGATCGGCAATCGTGCGTGAGATACGCAGCAGCTTATCATAGGCTCTTGCCGAAAGCCCAAGCTTTTCAAAGCTCATTTTCAGCAGCTCCGAAGCTTCCTTTGTGAGCACGCAAAATTTGCGGGTCATGGCAGGGGTCATCTGCGCATTGCAGCTTATTCCCGTGCCCTCAAATCGGCGGCGCTGAATTTCACGCGCCGCATTAACACGCTTTCTGATTTCTGCCGAGCTTTCGCTTTTTTCCGCCGATGAAAGCTTTTCGTAATCCACGGGCGAAACCTCGATATGGATATCTATTCTGTCCAAAATCGGGCCGCTGATTTTATCGCGATACCGCTTTTTCGCCGCGGGCGTGCAGGTGCATTCCCGCGTGGGATGGCCGAAATAACCGCAGGGGCAGGGATTCATTGCCGCCACCACGGTTATGGCCGAGGGATAGGAAACCGTGCCCGCGCTGCGAACTATTGTAACCTTACCGTCCTCAAGCGGCTGACGAAGCGCCTCCTTTGCGCGGCGGTCAAATTCGGGAAATTCATCCATAAACAGCACGCCGTTGTGGGCAAGGCTGATTTCACCCGGGCGAGGCGTTTGCCCGCCGCCCGTCAGCCCCTGCGCCGAAACCGTGTGGTGAGGGCTGCGAAACGGCCGCCTTGTTATAAGCTGCACTCCTGCCGGCAGCTCACCGGCTATGGAATAAATTTTCGTTGTTTCAAGCTCCTCTTCAAAGCTCATTTGCGGCAAAATTGAAGGAAGCCTTTTTGCAAGCATTGATTTTCCCGTGCCGGGAGGACCCACCATTATGCAGTTGTGCCCGCCTGCCGCCGCTATTTCAAGCGCTCTTTTAGCGTCCTCCTGCCCTTTAACATCCGCAAAATCAAGAAATTCGGAATCCGTTTCCAAATTTTGAATCGGCGTAAAGCACGGCTCAATCGGAGCCTCGCCGCTTAAATGGCGAATAACATCAAACACCGTTTTGGCGGGGAAAACATCAATTCCGTCCACCACGCCGGCTTCCGTTTTATTGGCATAGGGAATAAAAACGGAGCCTATTTTTTCCTCGCGCGCTTTAAGCAGCATGGGCAAAACGCCGGTGCAGGGGCGGATTTCACCATCCAGCGAAAGCTCGCCGATAAAGGCGCAATCGTTTATTTTCCCCATAATTTGCCCCGTTGCCATAAGCAGAGCGATAAACACGGGCAAATCATAAAGCGGGCCTTCTTTTTTAATATCAGCCGGCGCGATATTAACCGTTATTCGTGAAACGGGGAACTGAAAATTGCAATTTTTTATTGCCGCGCGCACCCTTTCGCGGCTTTCTTTAACAGCCGTGTCCGGCAGGCCGACTATATCAAAGCGCGGCACGCCGCGGCTTATATCCGCCTCCACAACAACGGAAAACGCATCCATTCCGAAAATTCCGAGGCTTTTAACCTTTGCAAACATAAAATTCACCGGCTTTTCATAAAAATCCCGCAGCGTCTAAATTCAAATCAAGAGAATTTCAAGCATTGATTCGGCACAAAAATCCGATATGCCGCAATGCAAAAAAAGCCGCCGCCTTGATTTTATTATACTAAATCGCCGCGGCGTTGGCAACAGTTTAAATTTAATGCCGAAATATATTGTAATGATTATATTGACAACGGATTTTAATAAGTTTAAAATGAAAATGGATATAATTAAGCAAAATTATATATTTATAATCAGAAACGGGAAGGTGTTTTTATGGATATAAAAAAAGAATATGAAAGCTGGCTGAAAAACGCAACGGCAGACCCCGATTTGGAGGCGGAGCTTAAATCCGTTTCCGGCAACGACGCCGAAATATCGGACAGATTTTATAAAGACCTTGAATTCGGCACCGCCGGCTTAAGAGGAGTTATCGGCGCGGGCACAAACAGAATGAATGTTTACACCGTTTGCCGCGCAACCCAAGGGCTTGCCGATTTCTTAAACAGGCATTTTGAAAGCCCAAGCTGCGCAATCGGATATGATTCAAGAATCAAGAGCGATTATTTTTCAATTGAGGCGGCAAAAACTTTGGCTGCAAACGGTGTTAAGGTTTACATTTACAAAGAGCTTGAGCCGACGCCGTGCCTTTCATATGCAATCAGAAAATTTCACACCTCCGGCGGCATAATCCTTACCGCTTCACACAATCCGGCAAAATACAACGGCTACAAATGCTATGATTACAACGGCTATCAGATGACGGATGAAGAAGCCGCCGAAACATATGAATACATTCAAAAGGTGGATTACTTTACCGGCATTAAATCCATGGATTTTGACGAAGCCGTTTCAAAGGGCCTGATTGAATATATGGATCAAGATGTTGTGGAGGATTTTCTTGACGAGGTTCAAAAGCAATGCGTTTATCCGCAAATTTGCAAAAAGGCGGATTTAAGCGTTATTTACACTCCGCTTAACGGCACGGGCAACAAGCCTGTTAGGCAAATTTTAAAGCGCATCGGCGTTGAAAACATCTATATCGTGCCCGAGCAGGAAATGCCGAACGGCAACTTCCCCACCTGCCCTTATCCCAACCCGGAAATCAGGCAGGCATTTGAGCTTGCGCTTAAAGCCGCAAACGAAATCAAGCCGGACATTCTTTTGGCAACAGACCCGGATTGCGACAGAGTCGGCATTGCAGTGCCGAACAAAAACGGCGACTACACATTGATGAGCGGCAACGAGGTTGGCGCAATGCTGCTTAACTACCTGCTTTCTCAGCGCAAGGCAAACGGCACACTGCCGCAAAACGCAGTTGCGGTTAAATCTTTTGTTTCCACCGATTTGGCAGAGGAAATCGCAAAAAAATACAATTGCACCTTTAAAAATCTGCTCACCGGCTTTAAATATATCGGCGAACTTATCACTAAGCTTGAAGCAGATGGCAGAGCCTCCGATTTCATTATGGGCTTTGAAGAATCATACGGCTATCTTGCCGGCACTCATGCAAGAGACAAGGATGCCGTTGTCGGCTCAATGCTCATTTGCGAAATGGCTGCCTATTATAAACTGCAGGGCAAATCTTTACTTGATGTGATGGAGGATATATACAAAGAATTCGGATTTTACAGCAATGTTGTTAAAAGCTATGAATTCGACGGCGAAGCCGGCATGAAGAAAATGGCTTCCATTATGGATAATTTGCGCCAAAACCCGCCTGCCGAATTTGCCGGATCGCCCGTTGTTTACATCGGCGATTACAAAACGAGCATTGCAAAAAATCTTGAAAGCGGCACTGAAAGCAAGATAGATTTGCCGAAATCAAATGTGCTGGCTTATAAAACCGCAGCGGGCAACGGCGTTATAGTTCGCCCCAGCGGCACAGAGCCGAAAATCAAGGCATACATCACCGCAATTGCAGACAGCGAGAAAGCCGCCAAGGCTCTTGCAGACGAGCTGATTGCTGACGCAGATAAATTTATGGCATAAAGCATTCTCGATTTTGCCTATAAAAAGAACAGGACAGTATATAATTATGAATAACAGAAAATGGGTTAAAATCACAGCGATAATACTTGCCGTGCTTATGGCGGGCAGCGGACTTTCCGCAGGTATTTTTGCACTTTTTGCTCACTGAAAGCCGAATCGGCAAAGCCGCACGGGCTTATCTCATAAAGCCGAATTCAGGCGCGGCGCACTTTGCGGCAAACCGGCACATTTGCCGTTTGCTTCTGCAAAAGGAAACCGTCCTTCGCCGATCGGCAGCAACAAAAAGGATATATAAATCATGAAAAAGAAAACCAAAATCATAATCGGCTGCGCCGTGCTTGCGCTGGTTATAATCGCTGCTGCAATTACAGGAATAAAAATAACGGATTTGCAAAGGCAAAACACCTTTGTGGACCAAGTAAACAAGCTTTCACAAATTGTGGACGCGGAATATATTTCCGATATCGACCGCGACGAATTTAACACCTTTATAGACAGCCGCGTTTGCAAGGGCAAATATGCCAAGCTTGAAAACGCCGTTAAAAGCTACTATAAGGATCTTTACGAAATTCAGTTCAAATCCGAGGACGCAATCACAAATTCGGCATACGATAAAATGCTGCTTTCCGATAATTTGATTTCGGACGGACCCGATTTTGAAAATTCATGCGCCGAGCTTGCAACGCTGCTTCAAACGCTGCAAGACTGCTCTGTGCAATACAGCGAGCTTATCACGGCGGAAAAGGCAAAATCATATTTTGACGAAACCAAGCTTTCCGCAAAATACGAAACGCTTTTTAACGATTCCGTTTCCGTTGCCTCAAGCGAAACCGAAAATATTTATCTGACATCGCTTGAAAATTCCGAAAAATCCGTTTCGGCCGTTTCCGGCGTTATCGATTATTTGGCACAAACCAAAAACGAATGGAGCGTTGAGGGCGACAAGCTGGTTTTCAACACTAAAGACGCCGCGGAAAAATACAACGAGGCCGTTTCGGCGCTCGGCGATGCGCAAAGCAACAAATAAAGCACAAAATCACAAACGCACATTGCAAATTTTGCAGTGTGCGTTTTTTTGCCGGCAGATTCCGAAAATAAAATTTCAAAAAAGGTATTGACTTAAAGCTAACTTTAACTTGTATCATACATACAGAATAAAATTTACGGAGGCAAAGCAAATGAAAGCTTTAATAATTTATTATTCCTTCGGCGGCAACACCGAAAGAATCGCAAAAATGATTGAAAAAGAAACGGGCGCCGATATGCTTGAAATCAACACCGCCAAGCCCTACACGGGCAGCTACAACGAAATTGTTGACCAAGGCCACCGCGAAATAAACAGCAATTTCCTGCCCGAATTAAAGCCCTTTGAGGCGAATTTTGATAAGTACGACACAATTATAATCGGCTCGCCCGTGTGGTGGTACACCTATGCGCCGGCAATGCGCAGCTTTTTAAACAAGGTGAAGTTGAGCGGTAAAACGGTTTATCCCTTTGCCACAAACGGCGGTTGGATAGGGCACACCTTTGAGGATTTCGCCGCCGCGCTGCCCGATTGCACAGTTGAAAAAGGGCTTAATGTTCACTTCGACGAATCAACCCTGCGCACATCGCAAGCCGCAATCACCGCATGGGCAAAGCAAATCTGCGAATAAATCGAGTAATTAACAGAGCCTCCCTTTACGGGAGGCTTAATTTTTATAGTAGCGTTTCCTCGGCTTCCGTTGTTCGGGTGGGGTCCACGAAATGCTTTAGCATTTTGGGGAAAAGGAGAAACAATCGCAGTGCTTTTTGTGATTTGCAAAGCAAATTACATCGGCACGGAGTTTGTTTCGACGCGGGGAAAGCTGTTAACGGAGCTGACTGATGAGGGGCTAATTCACTATCTTCTGTTAAGATACTTACGCATATCAACGGCACAGGCCGCCAAGATAATTGCGCCCTTAATAACATAAAGCATATTTGCAGAAACGGAAAGAAAATTCAGCCCCACAAAAATCAGCTGCAGCAACAGCACGCCGATGACAATGCCGCCGATATTGCCCGTGCCGCCCACAAACGACACACCGCCGATCACACATGCCGCAATGGCATCGCTTTCATAAGTCAGCCCCGTGTTTGCCGAGCAGGAGGCGATGCGAGCGCCCTCGATAAAGCCCGTTACGCCATACATTGCACCGGCAAGCACAAAAACGCCCACCACCGTGGCAAACACATTTATGCCCGAAATTCTTGCAGCTTCCTCGTTTGAGCCGACGGCAAACATACGCTTGCCGAACTTTGTTTTATTCCACACCACCCACATAAGCACGGTGAGCACTGCCGAATAAAGCACATATTTTGGCACGGCAACACCGCCGACGCTGAAAAGCGAGCCGCGGATAAATTCCGTGTACGACGAATCAAGCCCCGAAAGCGTTTGCCCGTTGTTATTGCCGACCATTAAAAACATAAGCACCGCGCCGAACGCGATAAGCTGAGTTGAAAGGGTAACGATAAACGGATGCAGCTTGAATTTTGCAACGAAAAAGCCGTTTACAAAGCCGACCGCCGCACCCACTGCGATTGCCGCCAAAAACGCCGCCCACACGGGCACGGTTTCGAGATTTGGAAAAAGCTTATTAACATAATCCGTTGCCTGCAAAAGCGCCGCGGCTATGCACGCCGTAAGCCCCACAACCCTGCCCGCCGAAATATCCGTGCCGGAAAGCACTATGCACCCGCCCACGCCGAGCGCGATAGGCAGCTTTGCCGCAGTGAGCGAAACCACATTTATTATTGAAGAAAGCGAAAGAAACGCGGGCACGCGCACCGCGATAAAAATTACCGCCGCCGCAATTATTATATACATTGCATTGTTTAGCAGGAGTGTGTAAAGCGCGCGCTGCTTATTCTCCCTGCTCATTTGCGCAAATTCGGAAAATTTGCCGCCGAGGCGCTTTGCGCCTGATTTTTTTGCCATATATTAACCACCTTTTACCGCCTTTGCAATTATAAAATATGCTCAAAAATTAAACATCTTTTCGGCATTTCGCTCTCTTAAGCAAGCGAGAGTAAACCGAACAAGTTTTTCGCTTGCTGATTTCTCGCATAGCTTTGTTAAAATACTCGTTAATCCGAAAGGATTAACTGCGTTTTGTGCCTTGCTCTGCAAAAAATCATCTGCGCGAAAAATCCTTGACCTCAAACGGTTGAATTTTCGTGTGGATTTTCATGCGGAGAATGCAGCAAGGCTGGCGCCTTGCAAAGCCGACAAGTGAAAATACACCGAAAAGGCTCTGTTTGAGGCGTGTTCGGATTATTCTCACTTGCTTATGCGCTAAACATATTTTGCCGCCAAGCTCATAATTTGCTCCTGCGTGGCGGTTGCCGCATCTGCCTCGCCCGCAAGCCTGCCGCCGCTCATAACAAGAATTCGATTGCATATTCCCAAAAGCTCCGGCATTTCGGAAGACGCCATAATTATTATTTTTCCGCTTTGTGCAAGGCGTGAAATAATTTTATAGATTTCGTATTTTGCCCCCACATCAATGCCGCGCGTGGGCTCATCAAGCAAAAGCACGGCGGGGTCGTTTAAAAGCCACCTGCCCAAAATCACCTTTTGCTGATTGCCGCCCGAAAGGTGCGAAATCGCAATATTGCGGCTTGCCGCCTTAACATTCAGTTTTTTTATGATTTCATCCGTTTCGCGGCGCGCCCTGCTTTCGCTTACAAACGGCCCTGCACCGAGGCGGTTTAAGCTTGCCGCCGTGGCATTTTCCGTAAGCCCCAAAATGCCGAAAATTCCGTTTGCACGGCGTTCCTCCGTAAGCAGAGCAAAGCCGTTTTTAACCGCAGCGGCGGGATTTTTGTTGCTTGCCCTGCTGCCGCAAAGATATATATCCCCGCTCGAGGCGGATTGTGCGCCGAAAATCGTTTCCAAAAGCTCCGTTCTGCCGGAGCCGTCCAGCCCCGCAACGCCGAGTATTTCGCCCTGCCTTGCATTAAACGAAACATTGCGCAGGCGGCTGTGCTCGCCCGAAAGATTTTGCACGCTGAGCATTTCACAACCCGGCTCGTTAAGCTTGGGCGGATAGCGGTTTGTCAGCTCCCTGCCCACCATAAGCCTGATTATTTCGGAAACGCTCATTTCCTTTGCCTGCCGCGAGGCAACCGTTTTGCCGTCCCTCATTACGGTGATTTCATCGGAAATCCGCAAAATCTCCTCCATTTTGTGCGAGATGTATATTATTCCGCAGCCATGCTTTTTCAGCGAATTTATAATTTCAAAAAGGCGCTCCGCCTCCGGCTCGGTAAGCGAGGAGGTGGGTTCGTCAAACACAATAACACGCGCGCCGAAAGAAACCGCCTTTGCAATTTCAATCATTTGCCGCTTTGAAACGCTCAGGCGGCTCATTTTTTCCTTTGGATTTGCCTCTATGCCGAGGGAATCAAAAATTTCGCGCGTTTTTCTGCGCGCTTCCCCATCGCTCACAAACGGCGAAAACGAAAATTTTGAGGGATATCTGCCCATCCACATATTTTCCGCCACACTGCGATTAAGCGCCTGATTCAGCTCCTGCTGCACCATGGCAACGCCGCTTTCCGCCGCGCGGCGCGGATTTTTAAAATCAACCTCTTCGCCGTTTAAAAAAATACTGCCCGAATCCTTTTCGTAAACTCCCAAAAGGCATTTCATAAGCGTGGATTTACCCGCGCCGTTTTCACCCATAAGGGCATGCACCGTGCCGGCGCGCACGCAAAGCGACGCCGAATCAAGCGCTCGCACGCCGGAAAAGGCTTTCGTTATATTTTTCATTTCAAGAAGCACGCCGCCGTTTTTCACAAGAATTCCCCATTAACGCAAAATTGCCGAAGCTTTTATTTATACTGTTTCCAAAAAGCGGCGGTTAATCAAAAAAATCGCCTATAAAAAACGCATTTCACCCCTTATAAATTGCGCCGCTTAAATACTTTTTCAAAACAATATTTATTTTGCCGATTAAAAAAGAGCGTATTTGAGTTTATAACAATAATTGTGAATTATTTTTTGTTGCTTTTGATTTTTTTGTGAATTTCTATTGCATTTTATGGAAGTTAATGGTAAAATACGATTAACAAATGATAAGGAGATTCACAAAATGAAGCAACAATTCAATGTGCTGATTGGAGAGAACGGAGAATTCGGCAAACAATGCAAGGCAGAGCTTGAGGCCTGCGGCTTTGCCGCCGAGCTGTGTGAAAAGGACGGAGAAAAAATTATGCAGCGATTGCAAAGCAAGGGCTACAATGCCGTGCTGCTGAACCTTTTTATGCCCGGTGCAGACGGCGCAGATGTGCTTGAGGCTTTATCGCAAAGCGAAAAGGAAAAGCCGATTGTGATTATTCTTTCTTCCGCAAACAGCGCCGAGCTGGAGGAGGAAATAATGCAGGCGGGCGCAGATTATTATTTTATTAAGCCCGTTTCCGCCGCCTCCGTTGCAAAGCGAATTAAGCGGCTTTCCGTTTGGAAAAGCGAGCGCATGCCGCACGAGGGCACGGATATTGATGTTGTTATATCGGATATTATGCGCCAAATCGGCGTGCCGGCGCACATTAAGGGCTATCAATACCTGCGCACGGCAATAAAGCTTTGCATAAACGATTCCGAAATGCTCGGCTCGGTTACAAAGCTGCTTTACCCCACCGTGGCAAAAATCTACAGCACCACGGCATCGCGCGTTGAGCGCGCAATCCGCCACGCAATCGAGGTGGCATGGGATCGCGGCGATGTGGATGTGCTTGCCTCCTATTTCGGCTACACAATTAAAGACCAACGCGGCAAGCCCACAAATTCCGAATTTATCGCCATGATTGCGGATAAACTGAAGCTTTCGCTTAAATCGGCATAAATCCAAAAGAAAAAGCCGTTACACAGATACCGAAACAAACGAATGTGTTACTTTCGTTTAATTTGATGTTCTGTGTAACGGCTTTGATGTTTAAAGGCGGGTTTGCATCGGCAGAGATTTCTTTTCCTGTCAATCCGATTTAATTGTATCAAAATCTTTTGATTTTGCATTAACCGGCGCTGCGGCGGATATTGTATTTACGAACCATAGTTTCCATGCCAAATATTATCTACTATATATCCTCCGTCGGTGAAACAGAAGCACTGTTTGAAAAATAATCAAATTTTTTCAAAAAACTATTGGCAAGCAGAATTAAATTGTGTACAATTCAATTGCAATCAATCGCACACGATTTAATTGCACACAATCTTTGCGGGGAATCGGTGTGAAAAATCACACCAATCAAATTGTATTGCCTTCAAAATTTGCCTGCGGCATAATTTTGAAATGGCTGAAATCACCATTTACTCCTGTTCAGGCAACGCAGGAAATAGGGTGGTTTTTTAACAATCGTTTTATTGCCTGAAAGGCTAAAGTTAAAAAGCAAAACGGCAAAAACGCCATACCTTTATATAAACGGCTCACTTCAAGCACTGAATTTCAAGGCTTTAACGGCTCGGCTGAATTTTTTATGACTCCTATTATTAAAAAGATGGATCCCGACTATAAAAGCAACGGCAATATCAAGTGGAATTTTACAAAATTCTTAATTGACAGAGAAGGAAATATTGTTCAGCGTTATGAGCCGACTGCAAAAACAGACGATATTAAGGAAAAAATTAAGGTGATTCTATAATATGTTTCATTATGATTATCTGACAACAAACACCTGCTCAAGTCTTATCAGCCTGGATTTGGACGGAAATGTGGTTCACAACATTAAATTTATCGGCGGCTGCAACGGGAATCTTAAAGCAATTTCTTTGCTTCTTGAAGGCCGAACCGTTGAGGAAATCGAAAGCAAATTAAGCGGTGTTTTATGCGGCAATCGCCCCACCTCCTGCTCGGACCAGCTTGCAAAAGCCGCCCGTGCCGCTTATAATGCATCCTTAGATCCTGATTATAGACCTGATTTTGACGAAGATTAAATGCAACAATTTTTCGGTTTGCCGGATTTTCTTTGCATATTGTGTTATATTTAATTGTGCAAAATTGAAAAGGATCGGAGAATTTTATGGATAATAAATTTGACGCATTGAAGCTTGGCAATCAACTGTGCTTTCCCCTATATGTTTGCTCAAAGGAAATTGTGAAAAGATACAAACCCTTTTTGGATGAAATCGGTTTAACCTATACTCAATATATTACCATGATGGCAGTGCGGGAACACGAGGAGCTATCGGTTAAGGAATTGGGCGAGCTTTTATTCCTTGATTCGGGAACATTAACTCCCGTTTTAAAAACGCTGGAGAAAAAAGGCCTTCTTTCGCGCAAGCGTTCGTCAGAAGATGAAAGAATACTTATAGTAACGCTTACCGAAAGCGGAACAAAGCTTAAAGAGCAAGCAGTTGAGGTGCCTTTTAAAATGCAAGGCTGTATGTTGATAGACGAAAAAGACGCCGCAGAGCTTTGCCGAATACTGCATACCGTAATGGAAAATATTTCGCTTGACAAATAAAATAAAACGAGCTTTAAAAGCAGTGGGTCAAGCGCTTAAATCCGCAGCTTAACATAAAATAAAAAGGCACATCGCAGGATGTGCCTTTTGTTTTGCGAATATGTAATCGGAAAAAAATCAAGCGCCGAAATTGATGTGCAAACTGCTTAATTCTTATTTAATAATTCTGCCGATTGTGTTCGGAGCCATGCCTGCGGCATTTGCCTCATCCGTGTCGATATGCATTGCAAGCGCATATTTTTCGGAAACGCGAACAACAACATCGCCGAAGGTAAGATTTCTGCTGTTTGCCGTGGGAATTTCAACGGAAACGATTTCGCCGTTTTTAAGGCCCATCCTTTCTGCATCCTCCGGAGTTGCGTGAATGTGGCGCATAGCCGCGATAACGCCCTCTTTAACCTCTACCTCGCCGCAGGGGCCGACAAGCTTGCATGCGCCGGAGCCTGCAACATCGCCGCTTTCCCTAACGGGAGCGGTTACGCCGATTGAGCGTGCATCCGTAAGCGAAACCTCAATCTGAGTGGCGGGGCGAACGGGGCCTAAAATAGAAACGGCGGGAAATTCGCCCTTTGTGCCGACAACCTTAACTTTTTCATTTGATGCAAATTGACCCGGCTGTGAGAGCATTTTTTTAACGGTAAGCTCATAGCCCTTGCCGAAAAGCGTTTCAAGGTCCTCTTGAGTAACATGCACATGGCGTGCGGAAATTTCAACTAAAACTTCATCGTTTTTCATTTGATTGCCTCCATAAAATTTTCTTGCCTTTATTCTATACCTCTTTTGTGCGTTTTTCAATAGTAAATTCGGCAAAAAACTTGTTTGGCGCACGGAGCTGTGATATACTAAACAAAATGCGCGCTATGCGCCCGATTATTTTTGAAACACGGTGATTAAATTGACTCTTGACGAGCTTGAACTTCAATGCAAAGGCTGCCGCAAATGCGGCTTGTGCGAGGACAGAACAAATGTGGTTTTCGGCCAAGGCAAAAAGGATGCTGATATTATGCTTATCGGCGAAGGCCCCGGCGAAAACGAGGATTTGCAGGGCAAGCCATTCGTGGGCAGAAGCGGGCAGCTGCTTGATAAATTCCTGGCATCGGTTGACCTTTCGCGCGATAAAAATGTTTACATAGCAAACATGGTTAAATGCCGCCCGCCGAAAAACAGAGACCCGAAGCCCGAGGAACAAACACTTTGCATAGATTGGCTGCGAGCACAATTCAAAATAATCAGGCCGAAAATAATTGTTTGCGTGGGCAGAATATCAGCACAGCGCCTGATTTCACCCGATTTTAAGGTGACGAAACAGCACGGCGAATTTATTGAGAAAAACGGCGTGCTGATGATGGGCACTTATCACCCTGCCGCCATTTTGCGAAACCCAAACAACAAGGAAGCCGCGTTTGGCGATTGGCTTGCCCTGCGCGATAAGATAAATGAAATGGGAATTGAGATTTAAACGGCGAAAAATTTATTTTTCCGTTCGGCAAGCAACGCTTTAACCCGATTATGCCTAAAAACGGGCAGAGCGCAATGCCTCGGTTTCTCAATTTAATATAAAATTTATGTAAAAAGGCGAAGCGGTCCATCGGATTGCTTCGCCTTTTGTTTTATCTTGTTATTTGCAGAATTTGTGGCTGCCTATAATCGTTATTACGGGGCGCGAGTGCATAAATGCATCGCTTGTTTTTGCCGGATTGAAATAATAAATCGCGCCGCCGCTCGGATCCCAGCCGTTTATCGCGTCTATCGCTGCTTTTTTTGAAGATTCCGAAACGGGCTGATACCAATTACTGTCGTTCACGCAGGAAAATGCGCCCGATTGATAAACCACGCCGCTGATACTGTCCGGAAACGAGGGATGCGCCACTCTGTTAAGAATAACGGCGCCTACCGCCACCTGACCCTCATAGCTTTCGCCGCGCGCCTCGGCAGAGATAACCTTGGCAAGCAATTCGATATCCGAGGCGGAATAGCCCGCCGCGCCGCTGCTTTGGCTGCCGCCCAGCCCCAAATAGAGCAGCGTTTTGGAGCCTGCAATGCCGTCTGCCGTTAGCCCCACACTTTTTTGGAATTTTTTAACGGCATTTTGCGTGGCCGCGCCGAAAACTCCGTCCGTTTCGCCGCCATAATAGCCAAGCTCTTTCAGCTTTTTTTGCAATTCCATAACCTCTGTGCCGTTTGAGCCGTATTTTGAAACGGCATAAACGGCATTTTGATGCGCATAGCATATTTTATACGCCGCAAAGCCTCCGAGCAGCCCGCCGAGAAGCACGGCAAACGAAATTAAAAAAATATAAAAATTGCGAAACGCCTTATAAACTGTCATTTTACCGCAGCCTTTCTTTTTCATTATATATTATCAGCCGAATCTGCCGAGCAAATACATTATCGCCACGCCCGCGCCAGTGCACAAAAGCCCCTGACCGATGAAATAGCGGATTTGCCTGCGCGTTTTGCGTGATTTCGGAGGCTTCTTAGCCTTTGCGGCATATAATTGCGCCTCTTTTTTTAATTTTTCCGCATGCCCGTTTTGATATTCGGGCTTAACGAAAAAAATTATTTTTTCAAAATAAGGATTTTCGGTGTTTGTAACCTCAAGCACCTGTTTATTTACGCCCTTTATCATCCGGATTTTCCTTTCGCTTTTTCTATGAACAGTGTTGGCAAAATTACGATTTTTATACAGAATTTTGATAATTGATTTTTGGTAAAAAACGCAATAAAATAATTCTTGACAAGGTTCTTTATAACAACTTGTATATAGTTTTCAACAGCACAAAAATGTTGAAAACTATGTTTAAAATGTTAAAAACCTTGCTAAAAACGCCTTAAAACCGCCGAAAATCGTTGTTGAAAAGTTAAAACGGGGCAGTTTTCAATAAATTACACAGAGTTTTCAACAATTTGTAAAGTTACAAATAGTTACAGTTTTTTTTAGTTATTTTGCTATTTTTTATGTTTTCGCGCGGGGAATTTTGTGCTATAATTTTATCAACAAAACGCGGAGGAAAATATAAAGATGAAGGTTCGTTGCGAAAACGAAAATGTGATTTTAAGCGAGGTTCGCTGCCTGAGCTTGCCGCTTACCCTTGACTGCGGCGAGGCCTTTCGCTGGCAGTGCGAGGAGGACGGCTCTTGGAGCGGCGCGGCATACGGCAAATTTTTGAATATAAAAGAAGAAAACGGCGAATTTGTGCTGAAAAACACTTCGCTTGAGGATTTTGAGTGCGTTTGGCGCAATTATTTTGATTTGGACCGCGATTACGCGGCAATTTGCGACCGCCTGAAAGAGGATTCGCTTTTGAGCGAAACAATAGACGAATATTACGGAATAAGAATTTTAAATCAAGACCCGTGGGAGGCGCTCGTTTCCTTTGTTATCAGCCAGCAAAACAACATTAAGCGAATTAAAGGTATCATTAAGCGCCTTTGCGATACATACGGCACGCCGATTTGCGAGGGCTGGAACGCTTTTCCGAGTGCCGAGGTGCTTGCCGACTGCTCCGAGGCGGATTTTGAAGCTCTTGGGCTGGGCTACCGCGCAAAATATGTTAAGCGCCTTGCCGACGATGTTGCCTGCGGCGCCATCAACCTTGCCGAAATCAAAGCCATGGATTTGGAAAGCGCAAAAAAAGCTCTGCTTTCAATTTACGGCGTGGGCGAAAAGGTGGCAAACTGCGCGCTGCTTTTCGGATTTCAATTTGTGCGCTGCTTTCCGATTGATGTGTGGATGAAGCGCGCTTTGCAATATTACCCGAACGGCCTGCCCGAATGCTTTGCGGGCTGCGAGGGCATCGCACAGCAATATCTTTTTCACTGGGCAAGAAACAATTTAAAATAATCAACATTCGCTATATATAATGTATATAATATATGAGCGCAAACCAATCATTCAAACAAATCGCGCGGGCGGCTTTAAAACGAGCCTGCGGCGAGCGGAGGAACTATGCAAAAGCTTTTTATACCGGAATACGACGGCGGCGAAAAAATTTATCTTAACGAAGAGCAGAGCCGACACCTTGCCAAAAGCCTGCGAATGAAAGCGGGCGACATGATAACCGTTTGCAGCGGCACGGGCGAGGACTACGGCTGCATGATAGACGAAATCGGCAAGGAGGGCGTGGTGCTTTCCGTTTGCTATCGCAAAGCAAGCGAAAGCGAGCCGGATATTAAAGTTTCACTTTACCAGGGCGTGCCTAAGGGCGATAAAATGGAGGATATTATTCAAAAATGTGTGGAGCTCGGCATTCACGACATTACCCCCATGCTCACAAAGCGCAGCGTGAGCCGCCCGCAGGAAAAGCAGGCGGAGAAAAAGAGGATAAGATATTCCAAAATTTCTCTTGAGGCGGCGCAGCAAAGCGGCAGGGGCATTGTGCCGCAAATAAACAAAATGATTTCGCTTAAAGAAGCGGTTGCCGCGTGCGACGCGGATTGCAAAATAGTTTTTTACGAGGGCGGCGGCGAGCCGATTTCAAAAATCATAACGCCCGGCATTAAAAGCGCGGCGATTTTTATAGGCCCCGAGGGCGGCTTTGAGCAGGAGGAGGTTAACCAAATCACCGCTTGCGGCGCAATCTGTGCCACGCTTGGCAAAAGGATTTTGCGCACGCAAACAGCACCCGTTGCCGCACTTTCGGCAATCATGCTTTTAACCGGCAATTTGGAATAGCGCGGCATGTTAAAAGCCTTATATAAAATGCTGAGCGGAAGGCTCGGGGAACACTCCGAACGCCTTTCCGCTTTTTATTTATGCAGGCAAAACAAAGCTGCGGCACCGAAAGCTCTTCACGGCGCGGCGAAAATCAGCGAAAAGCAAGCTTTTTTAACGCAAAATTGCCGCAAAAAAATAAAATCCTTGAAATCCTACTAACTTTATAGTATATTAGGGATAACGATAAAAACACGAAAGGCAGAGCAAAATGAAAATATCAACCAAAGGGCGCTATGCTTTGCGCACAATGATAGATTTGGCAATGAACGACACGGGCGAAAACATTTCCATTAAAGCAATTGCCGCGCGCCAGGGAATCAGCACAAAATATTTGGAGCAAATTATTTCAACGCTTAACAAAGCAGGCTATGTTAAAAGCGAACGCGGCGCAAACGGCGGCTACCGCCTGACCAAAAAGCCCGAGGAATACACGGTGGGCATGATTTTGCGCCTTACCGAGGGCAGCCTTGCAATAACCACCTGCACGCAGGATGAGCAAAATCTGTGCGAAAGATACGGCTGCTGCACCACGGTTAAGGTTTGGGAAAAGATAAACAAGGCCATCAGCGATGTGGTGGATAATATAACCATTGCCGATTTGGCGGCAGACGAGCAAAACAGCACAAATAATTTTGTGATTTGATTAAAAAAAAACACTTGACAAATGCATTTGCGCGTGATATTATTATCTCAAGCTAATTCCCACCATTGCCGTAGGAATAGTAGTAATTACAAGAATCACTGATAAGGAGTGTGATTTATCCCAATGAAAAATGCGGTTAAAACAAAAGAGATAATCTATTCCTCTTACTCACGAATGCCACGATGTTGCAAATAAAAATTAAAGCATCAATCATCAATCAATTCTGTTCTAAATTTTAAGGAGAAACATCATGGCAAATAACAAATATCATTTTGAAACAATTCAGCTTCACGCGGGTCAGGAAAATCCCGATCCCGCAACGGATTCCAGAGCGGTTCCGATTTATCAAACCACATCTTATGTTTTTAAAAATTCGGATCATGCGCAGGCAAGATTCAATTTAACCGATGCCGGCAATATTTACGGCAGACTCACAAATTCAACCCAGGGCGTTTTTGAAGAAAGAATGGCTGCTCTTGAGGGCGGCGTAGGCGCTCTTGCAACGGCTTCCGGCGCAGCTGCTTTGGCATACACCTTCCAGGCACTTGCAAAGGCAGGCGACCACATTGTTGCCGCAGAAACAATTTACGGCGGCACTTATAATTACCTTGAACACACCTTCCCGGAGCACGGTGTTAAAACAACATTCGTTGACCCCGATGATCTTCAAAACTTTGAAGATGCAATTCAGGAAAACACAAAGTTCATCTTTTTTGAAACACTCGGCAATCCCAATTCAAATCTTGTTGATATAGACGCGCTTGCCGCAATCGCACATAAGCACAATATTCCGCTTGTGGCAGACGCAACCTTCACAACTCCCTATCTTCTTCGTGCATTTGACCACGGTGTTGACATAGTTGTTCATTCGGCAACAAAGTTTATAGGAGGACACGGTACTACACTCGGCGGCGTTATTGTGGACAGCGGCAACTTCGATTGGAAGGCAAGCGGCAAATTCCCGCAGTTCACAGAGCCGAACGCAAGCTACCACGGAATAAGCTTTGACGCAGCGGCAGGAAAGGCTGCGTTTGTAACATACATTCGCGCAATCCTGCTTCGCGACACGGGCGCGGCGATTTCCCCGTTCAATGCATTCCTGCTTTTGCAGGGCCTTGAAACACTTTCGCTTCGCGTTGAAAGGCATGTGGAAAACACCAAAAAGGTGCTTGATTACCTTTCCAAGAATCCCCTTGTTAAGAAAATCAATCACCCCTCGCTCGACCCCAAATACAAGGATCTTTACGATAAATACTTCCCGAACGGCGCAGGCTCCATCTTCACCTTTGATATAGACGGCGGCGAGGCCGAGGCAAAGAAATTCATTGACAATCTTGAAATCTTCTCGCTTCTTGCAAATGTGGCGGATGTTAAATCACTTGTTATTCACCCGAAAACCACCACACATTCGCAGCTTTCGGAGGAGGAATTCAAGAAGCAGCACATTAACGATTCCACCATCAGGCTTTCCATCGGCACAGAGCATATTGACGATATTATTGCAGACCTTGAAAACGGCTTCAAGGCCATCAGCAAATAAGCGCGGCTAAATAAGAAAGGAGCAAATAATCATGGCTGTATATAATAATGTAACCGAGCTCATCGGAAAAACACCGATTCTTAAATTAAACAATTTCGCAAAGGCAGAGGGCGTGGACGCAAATATTTTTGCAAAGCTTGAATACTTCAACCCCGCAGGCTCTGTTAAAGACAGAATTGCAAACGCAATGATTTCCGACGCGGAAGCAAAGGGCGAGCTTAAACCCGGCGCAACAATCATTGAGCCCACATCGGGCAACACCGGCATCGGCCTTGCAAGCGTGGGCACCGCAAAGGGTTATAATGTTATCCTTACCATGCCCGAAACGATGAGCGTTGAAAGGCGCAATCTTGTTAAAGCATACGGTGCAGAGGTTGTTCTTACCGAAGGCGCAAAGGGAATGAAAGGCGCAATTGAAAAGGCAAATGAGCTTAAAGATGCCACTCCCGGCGCCGTTATCCTCGGCCAATTCGTTAACCCCGCAAATCCCAAGGCTCACTATGAAACCACAGGCCCCGAAATTTGGGCAGACACCGAGGGCAAGGTTGACGCATTCATTGCAGGCGTAGGCACCGGCGGCACACTTTCCGGAGTAGGCAAATATCTTAAAGAGCAAAACCCGGATGTTAAAATCTTTGCCGTTGAGCCGGAAACCTCTCCCGTTCTCAGCGAGGGCCACGGCGGATCACACAAAATTCAGGGAATCGGTGCAGGCTTTGTGCCGGACACTCTTAACACAAGCGTTTACGACGAGGTTATCCCCGTTCCCAACGAAGCTGCATTTGAAACCGGCAACAAAATAGCAAAAACGGAGGGCATTCTCGTGGGCATTTCAAGCGGCGCTGCGGTTTGGGCTGCAAAGCAGCTTGCCGCAAGAGATGAATTTAAGGGCAAAAACATTGTTGTTCTTCTTCCCGACACCGGCGACAGATACCTTTCAACCGATCTTTTTAAATAATTAAAATTCCCCCATAAAATCACAAAGCGGCGCGGTTGCAAAATCGCGTCGCTTTTGCGGGTTTATGAGCGGCAAAAATTTTTATTGCATTTTCGCCGCATATATTGTAAATTTATATATGATAAAATAATGAAGGAGCGGCAATGCCGCGAAAGAGAGATTTTTATGAATATTCGCGAGCTTCAGGACGAAATTTTAAAAATAAAAAAAGAGAAAGACATTTGCATTTTGGCGCACTCCTACCAAGCGAGGGAAATTTGCGAAATTGCGGATTTCACGGGCGATTCATACGCGCTTTCGGTTAAGGCGCAAAGCGTGCCGCAAAAAACCGTGATTATGTGCGGCGTGCGCTTTATGGCGGAAACGGTTAAAATCCTTTCGCCCGAAAAAAAGGTTATCCTTTCCGACTCACAGGCGGGCTGCCCAATGGCGGAGCAATTCACAAAGGACGCGGTTCTTGAGCTGAAAAAGGAGCACCCCGGCTATGCCGTTGTGGCATATGTTAATACCACCTCAGAGCTTAAAACGGTTTGCGATGTGTGCGTAACATCCTCCTCTGCCGTTAAAATAGTTAAGGCAATGCCCGAAAAGGATATAATTTTTATTCCCGATATCAATTTGGGCAGCTATGTGGCAAAGCAGTGCCCGGATAAAAACTTTGTTTTGCTTCAGGGCGGCTGCCCGAGGCATATGGTGGTTTCCGAGCAGGATGTGCTTGAGGCGAAAGCCGCACACCCGAACGCACTTTTCCTGGTGCACCCCGAATGCCGCGAAGAGGTTACCCGGCATGCCGACTACATCGGCTCCACCAGCGGAATAATGAATTATGCCAAGGAGAGCGACGCAAAGGAATTTATCATCGGCACGGAAAACAGCATAGTGGAGCATTTGCAATATGACTGCCCCGGCAAATCGTTTTACCCCGTTTCAAAGCACCTTGTTTGCATGAACATGAAGCTTACCACCCTGCCGCAGGTTTATAACTGCTGCCTCGGCACCGCGGGCGAGGAGATTGAAATGAGCGAGGATATGCGCCTTGCCGCCAAGAAATGCATTGACAAAATGATTGCATACGGCGGCTGATAAAATTATTGAACGGAATTTATTTTTATGAGAATGAGAAGAAAGAAAAATCTTGAAACGCGGCTTGACGACTGCGCCGAGATTTTGATTGACTGCGAAAATGAGGATTTGAATTTTGAAAACGCCGCTCCGTCGGACGCCGTGCTTGATTTGAAAGCACTTTTCGAAAACGATAATCCGCTTGTGCTTGAAATCGGCTGCGGCAAGGGAGGCTTTGCCTGCGAATTTGCAAAGCGAAACCCGAATGTGAATGTGATAGCCGTTGAAAAGGTGGGCAATGTTATAGTTGCCGCGTGCGAAGCGGCAAAGCAGGCAGGGCTGCAAAATATAAGATTTATGAAATGCAATGCAGAATATTTGCCCTGCTACATTCCCGCAGGCAGCGTAACAACGCTTTATCTTAATTTCAGCTGCCCCTTTCCCAAAAAGAAATATGCAAAGCACCGCTTAACACACCCGAATTTTCTTAAAATTTACAAGCAATTGCTTGCGCCCGGCGCGCCGATTTGCCAAAAGACGGATAATATGCATTTCTTTGAATTTTCGCTTGAAAGCTTTTCGCAATGCGGCTTCAGGCTCTCAAACATAAGCCTTGATTTGCACGCAAGCGATTTTGAGGAAAACATAGTTACGGAATACGAAAAGCGATTTTCCGATATGGGAATGCCGATTTATCGCCTGGAAGCAAGGCTGTAATTAAAGGCACAACATAATTTAATAAAATCCCAAAAGCAAGGGCTTTGATGGGGCACATTTTGCAAAAAAAATTTGGTTTAAGCTTGCTGAGCTTTGCCGTTTGCCTGATTTATTGAGCAATCATTTTTGCAAAGTGCGTTCCTTACAAACGCCTTTGCTTTTTTATTGACAAATTTTAAACTCTGTGATACGTTTATTTTAGGGAAACAGCGCCCTGTTTTTGCAGGCAAGGCACATTTGAAAAGGCAAAGGAGCAGGAAATGGAAAACATTATTGAAATAAAGGGCTTAAATAAAGCTTTCGGCGATATCAAAGCGGTAAACAACCTTTCCTTTTCCGTTCGCAAAGGGCAGCTTTTTGCCTTTTTGGGCGTGAACGGAGCAGGCAAATCCACCACGATTTCAATAATTTCCGGCCAGCTGAAAAAGGACGGCGGCAGCGTTTTGATTTGCGGCAAAGATATTGACTGCGGCATGGGCGAAATTGCGGCACGGCTGGGAGTTGTGTTTCAAAATTCCGTGCTTGACCGCGCTCTTTCCGTGCGCGATAATTTAAAGTGCCGCGCCGCGCTTTACGGCATAAGCGGCAACGAATTTAAAGCAAGGCTTGATGAGCTTTCGCAAATTTTGGATTTTAAGGATTTGCTTTCACGCCCCGTCGGCAAGCTTTCAGGCGGCCAAAGGCGAAGGATAGACATTGCCCGCGCGCTTTTTCACAAACCGCAAATTTTAATTCTGGACGAACCCACCACGGGGCTTGACCCGCAAACGCGCCGCCTTATTTGGCAAACCGTTTCCGAGCTGCAAAAAAGAGAGGAAATGACGGTTTTTTTAACAACGCATTATATGGAGGAGGCGGCAGACGCCGATTATGTGGTTATTCTCGATTCGGGCAAAATTTCTGCAAAGGGAACTCCGCTTGAATTAAAAAATAAATACACGGGCGATTTTATAACGATTTATAACCCGGATACGGAAAAAATCGAAAAGCTCGGCTTAAGGCACGAAGCCGTGCCCGGCGGCGTGCGGCTTTTTGTTAATTCCACGGTGCAGGCAACCGAGCTGATTATAAACAATCCCGAGCTTTTCACCGATTACGAAATCAAAAAAGGCGATATGGACGATGTTTTCCTTAATGTGACGGGCAAAAAATTGACGGGAGGCAGTGAAAATGACGGAGTTTTGTAATTTAACGGCGCGAAACTGCAAGCTCTTTTTTAAAGACAAGGGCGTTTTTTTCACATCGCTGATAACGCCGCTTATTTTACTTGTTCTTTATGCTACATTTTTGGCAAAGGTTTATAAAAACAGCTTTATTGCAGGGATTCCGCAAGGAATTTCGATTTCCGAAAAACTGATAAACGCCGCCGTCGGCGGGCAGCTTGTAAGCTCGCTTTTGGCGGTTAGTTGCGTTACCGTGGCATTTTGCTGCAATATGATTTCCGTGCAGGACAAGGTCAGCGGCGCAAGGCGGGATTTAACCGTTTCCCCTGTTAAAAAATCCACCCTTGCGATAAGCTATTACACGGCAACGCTGATTTCCACACTGATCGTTTGCCTGCTTACAAGCGTGATTTGCCTTATTTATCTCGGCAAAATCGGCTGGTATTTAAATGCAAAGGACATTGCGCTTGCGGCGCTTGATATCGTTTTGCTTGTGCTGTTCGGCACGGCGCTTTCAAGCATTATAAACTGCTTTTTAAAAACACAGGGGCAAATTTCCGCCGTCGGCACAATCGTAAGCTCCGGCTACGGCTTTATCTGCGGCGCATATATGCCGATTTCGCAGTTCGGCAGCGGCCTGCAAAAGGTGCTTTCGTTTTTGCCCGGCACATATGCCACAAGCCTGCTGCGAAACCACGCTCTTGCGGGAGTTTTTCGCGAAATGGAAAGCCTTTCTTTTCCAAAGCAGGCAATAGACGCGATTAAAGACAGCGTTGACTGCAACATTTATTTCTTTGATAAATCCGTGCCGCAGAGCACGATGTATATTTATCTTGCGGCGTGCGTTGCGGCACTTGTTGCAATTTACGCACTGATTTCCGCCAAAAAAAAGGGATAAGCAAAAAGCGGCTCTGCACCCTTTAAGCGGCAGGCGGCTAATTACGAAAACGCCGCTTTTAAAACACAGTATTTTCAATCGGCACGGCCAAAGGCTGTGCCGATTTTTTATGCCGTTTTCGTTTTCAGATGCATTCGGCAAAGAAAGACCCGCTTTTCAGGCGGTGAATTTTGCGCAAAAAAAGCGCTGCGTGCAGATGAGCCGCGCGCAACGCTTTAAAGACTGAAAATTATTTTGTGAAGAAGGTTTTAAATGCCTTAAATGCCATATAAAGATCTATCTTGCTGACAACCTCATACGGAGCGTGCATTGAAAGCACGGGCACGCCGACATCAATTGTGTCCACATCAAGATTTGCGATATACATTGCAACGGTTCCGCCGCCGCCGCCGTCTACCTTGCCAAGCTCGCCGCTTTGCCACAAAACGCCGTTATTTTCAAACAAAGCCTTAACCCAGCTGCAATATTCTGCGGATGCATCGCTTGTTTCGCTCTTGCCTCTTGCGCCGGTAAACTTAGTTACGCAAACGCCGTTGTTTACGAAGCTTGCATTGTTTTTTTCATAAGCAAACGCCCATGTGGGATCAAATGCCGCATTAACATCTGCGGAAAGGCATTTGCTGTGGCGAAGCACATCTCTGCCCTCAAAGCCTTCAAGGCGAGCCAAATCCTCTATGAAATAGGCAAGATAGCCTGATTTAAGGCCCGTGTTGCCTTCGCTGCCGATTTCTTCCTTATCCGTAAGCACGGTTATTGCCGTGTATTCGGGGGCTTCATCCGTTTCGGCAATCGCCTCAAATGCGGGATAAGCGCAAACTCTGTCGTCGTGGCCGTAGCCGCCGATCATACTTCTGTCAAATCCGATATCGTCAACGGTGAATGCAGGCACAAGTTCAAGCTCTGCCGAAAGGAAATCGCGCTCAACAACGCCGTATTTTTCATAAAGCAAATTAAGGATATTAAGCTTGATTCTTTCGCTTTCCTCATCATCCTTAAACGGGCGCGAGCCGATAAGAATATTCATTTCCTCGCCCTTAACAAGCTCATTGGGCTTTCTTGTGTATTGCTCCAACGCAAGATGGGGCAAAATATCCGTGATGCAGAATTTCGGCTCGCCGGGCTCTTCGCCGAGGCGGATATCAACGCAAGTGCCGTCATTCTTGCAAATTCTGCCGTGAAGCGAAAGCGGAATGGCGGTCCACTGATATTTTTTGATACCGCCGTAATAGTGGGTTTTAAAGAAAGCCATGGAGCCGTCCTCATAAACCGGGCACTGCTTTAAATCAACGCGGGGCGAATCAATATGCGCCGCCGCAATGCGCACGCCTTCGTTAATCGGCTTTTTACCCTTAACGCAAAGAATGATTGCCTTTCCTCTGTTTGCAACATAAACCTTTTCGCCTGCGCTGAGCGGCTTGCCGAATTCATCAAACTTTCTGAAGCCCGAAGCCTCTGCCGCCTCTTTTGCCCAAGCCGCAACCTCCCTTTCCGTTTTGCAATTGAAAAGGAAATCCTTGTAGCCCTCCGCAAAGGTGTTGCAAGTTTCAAGCTCTTCATCGCTTAAAAAATCAAATCCGTTTTTCTTGTCGTTAAAAAGAAGCTTTTTCAGCTCTTTAGCGCTTTTTTCACTCATAATGAGCCCTCCTTAAATTTGTTTATTTGAGAATATATATCTCTGCCGTCGTTAATAACGGTAAAATCCGAATTTTCGCGGAAAAATTCCGCGCTGTGCTGCGCCGCCATGCGTGCCCTTGCCTGAGCGGGCGTAATGCCGTCGCGCCGAGAGATACGCTCAAGGCGCAAATCATCCGGCGCACACACGCAAACAACGCGCGTGCAAAGCTCGTTTGCCCCGCTTTCAAAAAGCTGCGGCGCATCGAAAACGCAGGGATATTTTGCCTGCTCGGTGCAAATTTTCAAAATTTCGGGAAACATAATCGAATTAAGCCTTGCCGTGCTTTCTTTATCCTTAAAAGCCCTGTCTGCAAGCAACTGCCTTTGCAGCTCGCCGCCCTTAATTATATCCTGCCCAAAAGCCTCTGCCAGCTTTGGCAAAAGCGGAGAGTTTTTTTCAACAACCTTTTTTGCAGCCGCATCGGCATCCACAACATTGAAGCCCGATTCTTTAAAAGCGGCGGCAACATAGCTTTTGCCTGCGCCCGTTTGCCCCGTAAGGCCGATAAGAAACGGTTTTTCCAAATCAAGCACGCAAAAAGCCGCGGCTCTTATAAGGCGATTGTAAACGGCAAGCCCCACCCCGCTGAGCTTCGGATTGCGTGCATAAACTTTTTTTGCACCAAGCTCGTCGAGCCTGCGAAGCGAATCGAAAAGCGCATGCGACTGGCTTAAATCATCGCCCTCTTTGCCGAAGGTTACCTTTGGCACGGTTATATTGTCGCCCTCAAAGCAAAGGGCAAAAGCGCCGCTTTGCGAATTAACATAGCTTTCGTATTTTTCCTTATCGGCATTAACGATAATTATTTTTGCTTTCGGTGCGTAATGCTTATATTTCATTCCCGGCGAAGCCGCAACCTCACCGTCTTTCATTCCCTCAAGCACGGCGCTTGCGATTTCAACCGGGCCGATAACTTCCTCCATCATTTCTTTTGTTATTGCGCCCGGGCGCAAAATAACGGGATGATCCCCCGCCAGCGTGATAACGGTTGATTCAATACCGAAGCGGCAGCTGCCGCCGTCAATAACGGCATCGATTTTGCCGTTCATATCCTCAAGCACATATTTTGCCTCTGTTGGGCTTGGCAAGCCGCTTGTGTTTGCACTCGGCGCGGCAATCGGAGTGCCCGCCGCCTCAATCAATGCGCGCGCAATCGGATTTTGCGGCATTCTTATGCCGACCGTGCCGAGACCGCCGGAAACCGTTTTTCCGATTTTTTCGCTTTTCGGCATTATAACGGTTATGGGGCCGGGGAAAAACGCATCTATCAGCATTTGTGCCTTTGGCGGAATTTCGCTAACAAGCGGAGCAATATCCTCTTTTTTTGCCACATGCACTATCAGCGGATTATCGCTCGGGCGCCCTTTTGCCTTATAAATATTCGCAACTGCGGCTTCATTCAAAGCATCTGCTCCGAGGCCGTAAACCGTTTCCGTGGGAAAAGCCACAAGCCCGCCGCCTGCTATTATTTTGCCCGCCGAGGCAATATTTTCTTCTGTTGGTTTTAAAAATTTGGTGTTCATTTTCATCATCTTTCAATGAGTGGGCTTAATCTGTTATAACGGCACCGTTAAAGTTCCTCCGCGCCGGCTTTCATTTTTTCTGCCGTGTCTGCGGTTATAAGTGCGTCGATAAGCTCATCCAAATCGCCGTTTAATATTTGCTCCAATTTATAAAGCGTGAGCCCTATTCTGTGGTCTGAAACACGCCCCTGCGGATAATTATAGGTGCGAATTCTTTCGGATCTGTCGCCCGTGCCTACCTGAGCCTTGCGCTCGCCGGCAATTTCGGCATCGTGCTTTGCCTTTTCCGCATCATATAATCTTGAGCGAAGCACCTTAAGCGCTTTTTCCTTGTTTTTATGCTGGCTGCGCTCATCCTGGCATTCAACCACGGTGCCCGTGGGAATATGAGTTATACGAATTGCAGACGAGGTTTTATTTATGTGCTGGCCGCCTGCGCCGCTTGAGCGGAAGGTATCTATCTGCAAATCCTTTTCGTTTAATTCAAAATCAACCTCTTCCGCTTCGGGAAGAACAGCCACGGTGACTGTTGAGGTGTGAATTCTGCCCTGGCTTTCCGTTTCCGGCACACGCTGCACCCTGTGAACGCCGCTTTCAAATTTAAAGCGGCTGTAAGCGCCGTCGCCCTCAACGGAAAAGCTGATTTCCTTATAGCCGCCGAGGCCCGTTTCGTTTGCGCCCATAATTTCCGTTTTAAAGCCCTTTGATTCGGCATACATGGAATACATTCTGAAAAGCACGCCTGCAAAAAGCGCGCTTTCCTCGCCGCCCGCGCCGCCGCGAATTTCAATGATAACATTTTTATCGTCATTCGGGTCTCTCGGAAGCAGCAGCACCTTGAGTTCCTCTGTTATGCGCTCCGTGCTTGCCTTGCTTTGCTCAAACTCCTCTTTCACCATTTCGGCAAAATCCGGGTCTGCCACGCCCTCATCAAGCATTGCGCGGCATTCATCAAATTCTGCCTGAGCCTTTTTATATTCCCTGAATTTTTCCACCACGGGTGTAAGGTGTTTCATCTCTTTCATAAGCTTTGTGTATTGCTCCTGATCGGAAACAACATCCGGCTCACACAAAAGAGCGTTTATTTCTTCAAATCTTTTTTCAACCTCATTAAGTTTATCAAGCATTTAATTCTCTCCGTTTGCCGCCGAATTTGCGGCATTATATTTCTCCGTTTGAATTGCCGAGCAGCTCATAAAATCTTTTTTCCTTTTCTGCTCTTTTTGCGGCAGAGCATGATGAATCTATAAATTCAACATTTCCGTTGCCGCAGCCGAGCATTCCCGCCCTGCTGAGCAGATCATAAAGGCGGCGGCTTACGCCGTCTGCCCCGTCAAAAAATCTGACATCGCCGAGCACCTCTGAAATTTCTTTTTTTATAAGGGGATAATGCGTGCAACCAAGCACAACATTTTGCACCTTGCCCTTATACGGCGCCAAATTTTTGCTTAAATATTCTCTTATTTCTTCGCGGTTTCCGCCCTCTATCAAATCGGCAAGGCCGTTGCAGGAATGAAGATATGTGCAATGATCGTAATAAGAATAATAAAGGCGGCGGAATTTTTCGCTTTTAACCGTGCCCTTTGTTGCCATAATCAGCGTGCCGCCGCCGGGCGCGGAATCATGCACCATTTTATACGCCGGCTCAATCGCCACAATCGGCACCGAGGGAAACTGCGCTCTTAAATATTTTGCCGCCTTGGCGGAAGCCGTGTTGCACGCAAGAACTACCGCCTTGCATTTTCGCTCGTTTACGAAATAATCAACCGTGCGCCTGCAAAGCGATTTTATTTCGGCATCGCTTTTATCGCCGTAAGGATTATTTTGCGAATCGCTGTAAAAAATATAATTTTCGCCCGGCATAAGCTTTAATGCCTTGTTTAAAACCGTTATTCCGCCGATGCCCGAATCAAGAAAGCCGATAGGCTCGCTGTTTTCATTCATTTTCCTTTTCCTTAATCTTTTTTATGCTTTTTTGCGCTTTAATTCTGGGCAGCATAAATTCCCTGCCGCAGCCGAGGCATTTTAATTTGTAATCCACGCCGAGGCGAAGCACCTCAAATTCACACGAACCGCATGGGTGCGGCTTTTTCATAACAACTGTGTCGTGAAGCTGCAATTCCAAAATATCACCCGATTAAAATTACTTATTATTAAACAGTATTTTAGCACATCTTAATTATATTTACAACATAATCGCGCCTGCTTTTGCATAGAATTAACAGAGATAATAAAAAAGTAAAGAGAGTGAAATTTATGAAATTCTATCCCGAGGGGCAAAACGGCGATTTACTGCGCACTTTTGACACCTTAGAGGAAGTTAAAATCGCCATGATGAACGGCAGCGTTATGGAATCCAGAGTTCTTTTGTGCGACAGCGAGCATAATCTTCATGTTGATCTCGGAATTATAAGCGGCGTTATCCCGCGCGAGGAGGGTGCCGTGGGAATAGACGACGGCTCCACGCGCGACATTGCCCTTATTTCAAAGGTGAACAAACCTGTTTGCTTTATCGTGCTCGGCTTTCAGCGCGACGAAACAGGCAATATAACGGCGATTCTTTCCCGCAAGGCGGTGCAGCTTGGCTGCAAAAAAAGCTTTGTTGATAATCTGCGCGAGGGCGATGTTATAAACGCGCGCGTTACCCACCTTGAAAAATTCGGCGCTTTTATAGATATCGGCGCCGGCATAAACGCCCTTATTCCGATCGACATGCTTTCCGTTTCGCGCATAAATCACCCGCGCGAGCGGCTTTATGAGGGCGAAAGCATACGCACCGTGCTCAGAAAAAGAGAGCCTGAAAAGCTGACCTTTTCGCTTAAAGAATTGCTCGGCACTTGGCAGGAAAATGCGGCGAATTTTAACCCGGGAGAAACGGTGACGGGCACCGTGCGCAGCATTGAAACATACGGCGTTTTTGTGGAGCTTGCTCCGAATTTGGCAGGGCTTGCAGAGCCGTGCGATTTTCTTTTTGAGGGGCAGCGTGTGGCGGTTTACATAAAATCCGTGCTGCCGGATAAAATGAAAATCAAGCTTGTGATTGTGGAGGCGTTTGAGGAATCCGAGCCTGCCGGAGAGCTTAAATATTTCTTTACCGGCGAGCATATGGCGCGCTTTGATTATTCGCCCGAAAATTCCGCAAAAATAATTTCCACCGTTTTTGAGGAGTAGGCTTCTTCGGCTCCCGACTGCTAAAACAAACTGATTTTGTTAGTGATGCATTAACAAAAATCTGCCAATACTTGCGTATTGGCAGATTTTTTTAATAGTGCAACGGGCAAAGCTCAGAAAGCTTAAACCGCATTCTTCTTTATGGAGTACGACCCAACCGATTGCTTTTGCATATTTTATCAGATTATGCCGTTCAACATTATATCATATTACATATTACGCTGCTTCGGAAACCGCTTACGGCTGATAAGCGGAATTGAGGGAGCGAATGGTTTTTTGCGTTTCGGAAATCATATTGCGGATATCCGAGCCTTTTGAAGAATCGCCCTGAAGCCAGCGGATTTCAAATTCGGAATCGTCATAATCCGTGTTATTGCCGCAGAAATACGGCACAATGCAGCCGTTTTTCTCAAAATCGCGGCGATAGCTTTTTTCGCCGTTTATCATATAGCTCATATAGCCGTAATCGCTTTCGGCATTTGCCGTGAAAATCGGCTCAAATATGCCGTTTTCGCCCTGCGCGCTTATTCGGCTTGTGCCGCTCCAAACGCGGGAGCTTTTGGCGCTGTAAGAATAGCTGTTGCGGCAGATATATGTTTTTTCATCATCCTTTTGCAGAATATAAAAGCGGGAATCATCGTCCTTTTCCTGCATGGTTGAAACGCCGTCGCTGTCAAATGCACGCACGGCAGTGCTGCCGTTCCACGCATAAACCTCCATGCGGTAATTCGGCTCTTCTTTCAAAACATGCTCGCCGTTTTTATCCTCGGCGGAAACTTTTTTATCATACCTGAAAACGGCCAGGAGCTCATCGGTGCCGTCGTGGTTGAAATCTATCAGGCGCACGGCGCAAAGCCCCGCGCCGTAGCAAATATTGCTGCCCGATTCATAAGAGGCTTTGCCGTATTTCGCGTTTAAATCCTCAACAACGGAATAATAGGCGTCCTTCATCAATTCCGAGTCGCTTTTTTTGCTTTGGCGGCGCACCGCCTCGGAGGTGTCAAACTCGGCAAGGTTTTTTGAAACGCGCTCGGCAAGCGATTCCGCCCTGTTTGCCGAGATATACGAAAACGAAACCGTTTCAAAATTTTCGGTGTTTATTTCGCCTTTTATCGCATAAATATCGTTTGCCGCGTCATATTCGCATTCGCGGCTGCTTTTGAACTTGCCGAAGCTGAGGGTGGAAAGCTGCATGGTTTTGCCGTCTTCCCCGATTTCGCCTATGTAATATTTGCCGCCGTGGCTGTAAATTGTGAGCCTGCATCCGTTCACATTTGCAAAGGTGTTTGCTCGGCCGCCGTAAAGCTTTGAAAAATCGCCGCCGGAGTAGCCCCAAACCTCGATTTTATATTCGCCGCCGTCAAGATAAGCGGCAAGAAGCTCCGATTCGCCGTTTGAATCAAAATCCATTTGGCGCACATACGAAAGCCCCGTGAGCTGATATTGATTTTCCTCTTCAAGCGGCATGGTTTTGCAAACGCCGTAGGCGGAAATCAATTTGGAGCACACCTCGCCGGCATCCTGCCTGAATTTTTGCTGTGCCTTGTTGCTGCCGCGCAAATCGGAATAGAAAAACACGCCCGTAAACACCACAGCTGCCGCAAGCAATATGCCGACCGCAGCGCGAAAGCCGATTAAAAGGCGGGCGTTTTTTATTTGAGGAAGCGAAAAGCTTTTAACTTTAACATTGATTTTGCCCTTTGAAAGCTTTTTAATCGCCGCAACTGCGGAAACGGCGGCATTTTGAAGCGCCGCTTCGGCTTTTTTCTTTGCAAGGAGGCGCGCTTCTTTTTTTGCGCGGCGTTTATCAAGATATTCCGCGTCGTCATCAAAATAATTATATTTCAACAGCGCTCCTCCTTTCGTGTTTTCGGCAATATGCCGATTTTAAAAATATTTCGCCGCTGCAAATGAAGTGCCGACAAAATACAGCTTTGTTCAACTAAAGACCTATCCGATCAAATCGGATTTTTGCCGACGGAATAAAACAAATTTTGCACCAGTGGCAAACGCCGCCGTGATTTGCTTATATATATGCCCCGAAAGCGGGCAACGCAACCGCCGCGGCGAAAAAATAAAAATCAATTTAATTTATTTGATATACCTGATATCGTTTCCCTCCAGCATAAGGGTGGAATAAACGCCGGCAATGCGGCTTGTGATTCTTTGGTTATAATCGCGTTCCAAATCATCATAGCTGAAATTGGTGCTGATGATTGTGGGCTTTTTCTTTAAAATGCGTGTGTTGATAATATTATAAAGGCAGGCAACGGAAAACTGATTTTTAAATTCCGTGCCCAAATCGTCTATTATAAGCAAATCCGCGGCAAGCACATCATGCTCGGTGTAATCAAGGCTTTCATCCCTGCCGAAGCTTTCGTTTTGCAAATCGGAAAGAATGTTTTGCGCCGTGCCGTAAACAACGGAATATCCCCTGTTTATAACCACATTGGCAATGGCGAGGCTGAGGTGGGTTTTGCCCAGCCCCGTGCCGCCCATAAACAAAATGCTGGCGGAATGCGGAATGAAGCCCTGCGCATATCTGCGGCAGGATTCAAGAATTTTTTGCGCCTTTTCGCGCGGCGAAACGCCGTTTTCCATAGCTGCGGCGGGATAATACTCAATGTTGAAATTATCAAAGGTGCAATCATCTATCGGCGCAAATCGGCGCAGATTATCACGCTCGATTTCTTTAAGAAGCTCGCGGTGGCAATTGCACATTCTGTCGTTCACAAAGCCGGAATCGTTGCACGCGGGGCAGGTGTATTTGATTGAGAGCGCATCCTCGCCAAATCCGTTTTCCCTGAGCAGCTTGCGTTTTTCCGCCTGAAGTGCCAACGATTGCTCTTTCAGCCGAGCCACCTTTTCGCGCGGGTTTTCATCACGAAACAGCAGAGTGGAAATATTATAGCCGATTCTTGAAAGCTTCATTTGAATATCGGCAAGCTGAGGAATTTTTTCAATTGCCGCATTGGTGCGCTCCTGCTGCTCCATAAAGGCATTATCGCGCCTGTGCTGCAAAATATTTATCGCTTTTTGATAGGTGTTTTTATTATAAGGCATTCTTTACCTCCCCGCTTTTGCGGCTAAAATTTAATATCCGTGTTGCTTTTGGCGTTTTTCTTGATTTTATCCAAATCATAGGTGGGCTTGCGGCTGATTTCGCCAGATTTTGCCTTTGCGGCGCGGCTCTCTTTTTGCTTTTGATAATTTTCACTGTCTGCCTGCGCCTGCTCCACGGTGGTTATGCCCGCTTTTTTCCAGCGCAAAAGCATGGTGTTCATATATTTCAGATTGGGCTTGTCTATCGCCTCGCGCATTTCGGAGGCGGCGTGCAGAATCAATTCGTCGGAATGATTTTCGCGCCATTCCATTATCATATCCAGCTGCTTTTCCGTGGGTGATTTGCTCACAAATCCGCCCGCTTCCCTGATTCTGTGCCAAAAGGTGCCCGCATTTTCGGCTTCGCAAAGGCGCGCCTCCGCATCTGCCACGGTGGTTATGCCCTGCTCAAGCCAATTTTTTGCAATTGCATAAAGATATGCCGAGCCGATTCTTCTGCCTGCTTCCTTGGCCCCCTTGCAATATGCTATCAGCATAAGCACCACCTCCGGCAGCATGCCGTAAAACGAAACCAAATTAACCGTCATTTCCATTTCGCAGTGGCTGAGCGTGTGGCCGAACGCCACCTGCGCCTCGTTGAGCAGATTTGCGATTTCGGGGCTTTCCGAGCCTATTTTATCAATTTCCGCAGGTGTTAAAACGGGTGGGGAAATTTTAAATTCGCTTTTTGCCGCCTGCTTTTGCGCTTTTTCGGCAATTTGTTCATTTTTCAAGGCCTGATTTCCGGCAGGCGCAGGATTTTCAACCAATGGCGAAACGGAATTTTGCGCCGGCTCCGTTTGCACGGCTTCGCGGATTGCTTCGCCGCTTACCTTGCCCGAATTTTGCACCAAAATGCCCTCGGCAACCCAAAAATCCATAATGTTTTCGGCGTCCGCTCCCGTAATTCCGAGCTTTTTCGCAATTTCGGCAGAGGAAGCCGCACCGCCTTTGCCCAGCAGGAAAAGCAGCGCCTTTAATTGATATTCGCTTGCAAGCTTTAAATATTTATCGGCAATTGCCTGCGGCACGAAAAACATGCCGCCGCTCCAAACACTGCCGACGGGTAAAATTTGATAATTCATAATATCGCCTGAAATGTATAAATCCTAATTTGTATATTAACGCATTATAATTTTATCAAAAAGGCGGCGCAATGTAAATAGAAATAATTGCATATTTTTTCAATTTCGGTGTTGACAAATGACTTTCGATTATGTATAATTTCCTTACGGTTTAAGAAAACACATGCGGATTTAGCTCATCCGGTAGAGCGCCACCTTGCCAAGGTGGAGGTAGCGAGTTCGAGTCTCGTAATCCGCTCCATGAAAAAGAAGAAGCACTTCGGTGCTTCTTTTTTTGTGCTTATTAGGATTGCGAGGCTCGAAAAGGCCGTTGCGAAGCAAAGAAACAGCCGGGGGCTGTTTCGGCGGCCGCGTGCGTGTCGGCGAGCGCGAAAGCGAGCCGAGCGAGTCTCGTAATCCGCTCCATGAAAAAGAAGAAGCACTTCGGTGCTTCTTTTTTTGTGCTTATTAGGATTGCGAGGCTCGAAAAGGCCGTTGCGAAGCAAAGAAACAGCCGGGGGCTGTTTCGGCGGCCGTGTGCGTGTCGGCGAGCGTGAAAGCGAGCCGAGCGAGTCTCGTAATCCGCTCCACAAGAAAAAAGGAACGGCGACGCCGTTCCTTTTTAATTTCAACCTGTTTTCATTTTCGGCTGTTTTAATTTCAGGCCGTATTATTTCATATCCTTATATGGCTTTTTTTTCGTTACCCAGCCGGGCTTATTCACCTGCTTTGCGCGGGCAATTGAAAGTGCGTTTTCCGGCACCTCATCCGTTATGGTGCTGCCTGCGGCGGTGAAAGCATAATCGCCGATTTCAACGGGAGCCACAAGATTTGAATTGCAGCCGATGAAGGCATGATTGCCGATTTTGCAGCGGTGCTTATTTTTGCCGTCATAATTAACGGTTACGGTTCCGCAGCCGAAATTAACATTTTTGCCAACATCGGAATCGCCGATATATGTGAGGTGTGCGCTTTTGGTGCCGTCGCCCACAACAGAGTTTTTAACCTCCACAAAATTGCCGATGTGAACGCCCTTGCCGAGCTTGCTGCCTGCACGGATTTTAACAAACGGGCCGCAATCGGTGCCGTCCTCAACCTCACTGTCGAGCAGCTTAACATTATCGAGCACAACATTGTTGCCGATAACGCCATCCTTAATATAAGTGTTTGGGCCGATAACGCAATCCTTGCCGATTTTCGTGTTGCCCAAAATAATCGTGTTTGGCAAAATCTGCGTATTTGCGCCAATTTCAACCTCTTTGCCTATCATAACGCCGTCTGTGCACGGAATATCAACGCCGTTTATCATATGGCGGTTATTTATGTTGCGGCGCATAATATTATTTAAGCCGTTAAGCTGCAATCTGTCGTTAGCGCCGAGGATTGCCTCTTTATCCTCGCAAACATATGCACCGGCATTTTTGCCCGCCGCCAAAAGGATTGCAAGGCTGTCTGTTAAATAATATTCATTTTGTGCATTTTCATTTGTAATTCTGTCCAGCGCATAAAGCAAATCGGCGCCGTAAAACCAATATGTGCCTGCATTTGATTCACGGATTTTCTTTTCTTCCTCATTTGCATCCTTATGCTCAACAATGCAAAGAAGCTTGCCGTTTTCATCGCGCTTGATATGGCCGATACCCTCTGTGTCGTCTGCAATGGCGGAAACAAGGGTGATGGAATTTTCGTTGCTTTTGTGATAATCATAAGCGGCGTTTATTGTTGGCTCATCCATCAAGGGGCCGTCGCCGTTTAAGATAAGGATATCATCGCCCTTATGCTGCTCAACAAAAGCTCTTGCCGTCATAACAGCATGGCCTGTGCCGAGCTGCGGATTTTGATAAGCCGTTTTAATTTGGGCGGGCAAATATTCCTCCACAATTTCATGCTTATAGCCGGTAACAACGCAGATATCCTTGCAGCCTGCCTCCCTAACCGCATCAATAACATATTTAAGCATAGGCTCAAAAAGCACTTCGCACATAACCTTGGGAAGCTCCGATTTCATTCGGGTGCCTTTTCCGCCTGCCAATATAATTGCACATTTCATTTTAAAAAGCCTCTCTTTTTTTATAAAATCGCCGAGCGTTTACTTCATTATGCACCAAATTCTGTAAATTTTCAATATAAACTTGCCTTGGCGGCTGTTTTTGTAAAAAATATTTGTAATTTGCGGTGATATATGGTATAATTCTATCGCGTTATACTATATAAGTATAAATAATTTGCAAATTATTATTAGGAGGTAATCCCCAATGGCAAAGAAATATTGCTATCTCTTCTCTGAAGGCAATGCCAACATGAGAGAGCTTCTCGGCGGTAAGGGCGCTAACCTTGCCGAGATGACAAATATCGGTCTTCCCGTTCCTCAGGGCTTCACCATCACAACAGAAGCCTGCACTCAGTATTATGAGGACGGCCGTGAGATCAATGATGAAATCATGGCAGAAATCAATGAATACATCGTTAAGATGGAAGAAATCACCGGCAAAAAGTTCGGCGATAAAGAAAATCCGCTTCTTGTTTCCGTTCGTTCCGGCGCGCGTGCTTCAATGCCCGGCATGATGGACACAATCCTTAACCTTGGCCTTAACGAAGACGTTGTTAACATTATCGCAGAAAAATCCAACAACCCCAGATGGGCTTGGGACTGCTACAGAAGATTCATTCAAATGTATTCCGACGTTGTTATGGAAGTTGGCAAGAAATACTTTGAGCAGCTTATTGACGCAATGAAGGAAAAGAAGGGCGTTAAACAGGACGTTGAGCTTACTGCAGACGATCTTAAAGAGCTTGCTTCTCAGTTTAAGGCTGAATACAAAGAAAAAATCGGCGAGGATTTCCCGACCGATCCCAAAGAGCAGCTTATGGGCGCTATCAAAGCCGTTTTCCGTTCTTGGGACAACCCCCGTGCAAACGTTTATCGCCGCGATAATGATATCCCGTATTCATGGGGTACTGCAGTAAACGTACAGAGCATGGCATTCGGCAACATGGGCGATGATTGCGGCACAGGCGTTGCATTCACCCGTGACCCCGCTACCGGCGCAAAGGGACTCTTTGGTGAATTCCTTACAAACGCACAGGGCGAGGACGTTGTTGCAGGCGTTCGTACTCCTATGAAAATAGCTGAGATGGAGCAGAAGTTCCCCGAAGCATTTGCTGAATTTACTCAGGTTTGCAAAACTCTTGAAGATCACTACAGAGATATGCAGGATATGGAATTTACCGTTGAGCACGGCAAGCTTTACATGCTTCAAACCCGTAACGGTAAGAGAACAGCTCAGGCTGCTCTTCAGATTGCTTGTGACCTTGTTGACGAAGGCATGAGAACTCCCGAAGAAGCTGTTGAGATGATCGATCCCCGTAACCTTGACACACTTCTTCACCCGCAGTTTGACGCTAAAGCACTTAAGGCTGCCACACCTATGGGCAAGGGCCTCGGTGCATCTCCCGGCGCTGCTTGCGGCAAAATCGTTTTCACTGCTGATGACGCTGTTGAATGGGCAGCTCGCGGTGAGAAGGTTGTTCTTGTTCGTCTTGAAACATCTCCCGAAGACATCACCGGCATGAAGGCTGCTCAGGGTATCCTTACAGTTCGCGGCGGTATGACTTCACACGCTGCCGTTGTTGCTCGCGGCATGGGCACTTGCTGCGTTTCCGGCTGCGGCGATATCAACATGGACGAAGAAAACAAGAAATTCACTCTTGCAGGCAAGGAATTCCACGAGGGTGACGAAATTTCTATCGACGGCTCAACAGGTAACATTTACGAGGGCATTATCCCCACGGTTGATGCTTCCATCGCAGGCACATTCGGCAGAATCATGGGCTGGGCAGATGAATTCAGAACTCTTAAAGTTCGCACAAATGCAGACACCCCGGCAGACGCTAAAAAAGCTCGTGAGCTTGGCGCAGAGGGTATCGGCCTTTGCCGCACAGAGCATATGTTCTTTGAAGAGACCAGAATTGCTGCTTTCCGTGAAATGATCTGCGCAGACACAGTTGAAGAAAGAGAAGCTGCTCTTGATAAGATTCTTCCCTATCAGCAGGGCGACTTTGAAAAGCTTTATGAGGCACTTGAAGGCTGCCCCGTAACAATCCGCTTCCTTGATCCTCCGCTTCATGAGTTTGTTCCCACAGAAGAGGAAGACATTGAAAAGCTTGCTGCAGCTCAGGGCAAATCCGTTGAAGACATCAAAGCTATCATCGCTTCTCTTCACGAATTCAACCCGATGATGGGTCACCGCGGTCTTCGTCTTGCAGTTACATATCCTGAAATTGCAAAGATGCAAACAAAGGCTGTTATCCGCGCAGCAATCAATGTTCAGAAGGCTCATCCGGATTGGACAGTTGCTCCCGAAATCATGATTCCGCTTTCTTGCGATGTTAAGGAGCTTAAATATGTTAAGGATGTTGTTGTTGCAACAGCTGATGCTGAAATTGCAGCTGCAGGCATCGATATGAAATATGAAGTTGGCACAATGATCGAAATTCCTCGTGCTGCTCTTACTGCAGACAAGATTGCAGAGCAGGCTGAATTCTTCTGCTTCGGCACAAACGACCTTACCCAGATGACTTACGGCTTCAGCCGTGACGATGCAGGCAAGTTCCTTGATGCTTACTATGATGCAAAGATCTTCGAGAACGATCCGTTTGCTAAGCTTGACACAGAAGGCGTTGGCCAGCTTATGAAGATGGCTGTTGAAAAGGGCAAGGCAACAAGACCTTCTCTTCACTGCGGCATCTGCGGCGAGCACGGCGGCGACCCCAGCTCTGTTGAATTCTGCAACGAGATTGGCCTCGACTATGTTTCTTGCTCACCTTTCCGTGTTCCGATTGCACGCCTTGCTGCTGCACAGGCTGCTATCAAGGCTAAGAAAGCGTAAGCTTGCTTTGGTGCTAAAACCGAATAAATAAAATCAGACCTTGTAGAGTAAAATCTGCAAGGTCTTTTTTTTACACATTATTTTCGCTTTGCCGGGCAAGGCGAATTTTCAGTCGGATTTTGCAATGCACAAAATCCGCTTTTTTATAATTCACGCAAAAGAAAAATCAGCTTTTAAATGTTTTGCAAAAATCCTTTTTTGTGGTTAGCACAAGAATTGTTTCGCCCGAATGAAACGTTGTTGCCGGCGAAATGGTTATATCAAGCCTGCCGTTTTCCTTTTTGCCGAGTATGTTTATATTATGCTTGCGGCGCACATCAAGATCGCCTATGGTTTTGCCGATCCAAGAATACGGCACTTCAACCTCATAAACGGCAAAATCGCCGCCAAGCTCCATATAATCAAGCACATGCTCCGTGCTGCATTTAACCGCTGCCCAATCCGCCGTTTGCTTTTCGGGATAAACAATTTGATCTGCTCCGTTTCTCAGCAAAAACTTTGCATGAACATCATTTGAAGCTCTTGCAACAACCATTTTTGCACCGAGTTCCTTTAAAAGCGAGGTTGTTTCAAGCGAATCCTGAAAATCATCGCCGATGGTTACGAAGCACACATCAAAATCGGAAACGCCGAGCGTTTCAAGAAAATCATAAGAAGATGCATCGCCTATTTGAGCACTTGCGGCATAGGGCAAAACCGAATCCACACGCTCCTCTTTGGTATCCACCGCCATAATTTCATGGCCGAGATCATAAAGCTTTCTTGCAAGGTGCATGCCGAATTGGCCTGCGCCTACCAATAAAATAGATTTCATTGTTTTATCCTCTTTAAAAAATATAATCAATGCAAAAATGCTGCCGGCGGCACCGGAAAAGCAAGGCATTCCGTGCGCGGCAGACAAGCGATTACCGATTGCCTGCAACGGCTTATGCGGCAAAATTGCAAAAAGCCGCCGTGCCGCTCTGATTTCTGCACATTTGGGTTTCTTTAAACCGCTTAGCCAACCGCAACCTTTTCAAGCGGATACTTTGAACGCTTTTTTTGAATTCCGGACGCTGCGGCGAAAATCAAGGTTAAGCCGCCGACTCTGCCGAAATACATTAAGCTTATCAAAACAACCTTTGAAACCGTGCAAAGCCCCGGAGTTATACCGAGCGAAAGGCCAACCGTGCCGATTGCCGATGCTGTTTCAAACATTGCGGGCATAATAGGCACATCCTCAAGCTGGCAAATCACAATGCTGCCAAGCATAAACAATGCAACATACATTGAAAGCACGGCGGATGCGCTGCGAACCACATCTGCCGAAAGGCGGCGGTGAAACGCCTCTGGATCCTCTCTTTTTTTAAACACGGAAAAGGCAGAGCTTATAAGCACGGCCACCGTGGTTGTTTTCATACCGCCTGCCGTTGAGCCGGGTGATGCGCCGATAAGCATAAGCACAATTATAATCATTTTGCTTACATCGCTCATCATATTTAAATCAATTGTGTTGAAGCCGGCCGTTCTGGGCGTTACCGCCTGAAACAAAGAGGCCATAATTCTGCCGCCCTCGCTCATCCAATCCCAGCGAACACGGTGAAATTCATAAATATAGAAATAAAGTGCCGGCAAAATAATCAAAATTGCCGTCATTAAAAGAGCTATTTTGCTTTGCAAACGGTATTTTTTAAATTTAAACCCGTTTCGGCGCATATCATCCCAGGTGATGAATCCGATACCGCCGAAAACGATAAGAAACATTATCACAAAATTAACAACGGGGTTATTATAATAATGAGTGAGCGAGCAATAAGGCTGCTCCACTCCGTTTAAATCAATGCCGGCATTGCAAAATGCGGAAATGGCGTGAAACACGGAATACCAAATTGCCTTCAGCCAGCCATAATGCTGCTTAAACACCGGCAGCAGGCAAAGCGCCCCTGCCGCCTCTGTGCACGCGGTTACGCAAATTATATACTTTGTAAGCTTAATGGTATCGCCGAACACAGGCGCAGAAATTGCATCCTGCATGGTATATTTTTGCATTATGCTGAAACGGCGGCGTGAAATCAAACCAAGCATAATAGTTACCGTCATAACCCCCATGCCGCCTATTTGAATTAAAATCAGTATAATAATTTGCCCAAAGAGCGACCAATATGTGCCCGTGTCTCTTGTTATCAGCCCGGTTACACACACCGAGGTGGTGGATGTGAACAGAGCATCTATATAAGGAACGGGATCGCCGCTTTTTGTGGCAAAAGGAAGGCTCAGCAAAAAGCTGCCGAGCAAAATAACACCGGCAAAGCCCAAAATAATGGTTTGAAAAGTGTTGAGCTTAAATTTGCGCCGTTTTGCATTATTCGTTTCCAATTTATACTCCTTTTGATTTATATTTGCAAATATTTTGCAGAAATTCAAGGGCACCGCCGCAAAGCGGCATCGGCGTTTTCGGGCGTGCCCGCATTCGTGCGAAAGAGATTTATTTTAAAAACAACTTAGCATATTCCTCATATTCTTTTTTGTTATAAAAATAATCGGATGATTTGCCTGCAACGCCAAGCTGCTGCCACCATTCATCACGCAGCTTTGCAAAAAGCTTTGTGTAAGTGGGCTCTGCAATTGTGCGCAAATTCCAAAGGCTGAAATGAAGCGCATAATTTATGTAGTCTTTTTCAACCTCTTCAAAAATGCCGTCTTTTTGCAGCCTTGCTTTAAGTGCGCAAAGGGCATTATAAAAGCAATCCCAAGATTTTTCCCTTGTGTTTGAAAGCGACGATTTATTGTTGCGGCGCTGATGAGCAAGCGGCTTGCCCTTTTCAACATAAGCAATGCGGCCCGCCTCGGCAACTGCGGAGAAAACAAAAAGCATATCATTGCTTGTGCGCTGCTCCTGAAACCACAAATCACGGGAAAGCACCCATTCACGGTTATAAAGCTTATCCCAAGCCCAGCCGACGAAAACCTTGAATATATTATCCGTCATAGACCTTCTGCCAAAGGGCTGATAGGGCGGAAGCTCCTGATAGCGAACAACCCAAGAAACGGGCTTAAACTGATTTGAATCTTCAAAATACTGATCCGAGCCGAAAACAACAAAATCCGCTTTCGTTTCCTCTGCCTTTTCATATGCTTTTTCAAGCATATCCGGCTCAAAGAAATCATCCGAATCAAGAAAAGAAAGATATTTTCCCTTTGCATGGCGCAGACCGTTGTTTCTTGCCGCGCCTGCGCCGCCGTTTTGCTGCTTAATAACAACAAATCTTGAATCTGCTGCCGCAAATTCCTCTGCAATTTTGCAGGAGGAATCCGTTGAGCCGTCATCCACGCAGATAATTTCAATATCCTTTAAGGTTTGCTTTTGCACGCTTTCAAGATTTTGGCGCAAATATTTTTCAACATTATAAACGGGAATTATAACGGAAACTTTAATATCAGCCATTCTTTTTATAACCCCTTCTCTTTTGATTTATTTTTCTGTAAATCTTTTTCGCAAGGCGCTTGAACCTGACGGGGATATACATAATCATTCTGCCGATTCGATAAGATTTGCTGCGCTTAATCTTATCAAGCTCTGCCTTAACCTCTTTGATATTGTTGTTGAAATTGGTGCTGCCGTTATTCATCGGCAAAGCTTTAATTTTATAATACATTTCCGGCTGATTTATAAGCATATGCAAATTATCACGCTCTGCCGGGGTGAAAAGCTCTTCGTCCATTTCGCCGAGCTCGCGCGCGCGCTTCATTTCCTTTGAAAAGCGAATAACATAATCATGCTTAAATTCATTTGCTATGCGGCGAAGAGTTGCAACGCTGTTGTGAAATCTTTTAAGAGTATAATATGTTTTAAAGGTTTCCCAGGTTTCGGGATACTGAATAAGAATATCGCGAATGTGATCATATTCAACATTTATGCAATAGATTTTTTGCATATTTTTAACGGAGCTGTTAGGATTATCTCTGCGGTTCATATAATAGGGCTTATCAATTATCATGCCCCTTTCTGCAAAGGCAAAGGTTTGAAACCAAAATCCGTTATCCTGAAAAGATGCGCCCGGAGTTTCGTTGTGGCGGATATTGAATTTATCAAGAAACGCCTTTTTATAAATGCCGCTCCAAGTGTTCATAATAAAGCGAATTGCCTCCGGAGTTTGGCTTGGGTTAAACACTTTGTTGTAATACTGATTTTTTCTGTCTAAATGATTATATTCGCAAAACATATCGCCGTTTGAAGCGCGCTGAAAGCGATAAAAATCTGCCTTAACCCAATCAAGATCGTTTTTGGAGGCAATATCATAAAGATCGCCGAACATATTTACCGGCACAAAATCATCAGGCTCAACAATGCCGATATATTCGCCGGTTGCCAAGCCGAAGCCGATGTTCATGCCGATGCCGTAGCCGCCGTTTTCCTTATCCACAAGCTTAATGCGCGAATCCTTTTCGGCATAGCTTTTAAGGATTGCAAGCGAGCCGTCCGTAGACCCGTCGTTAATGCAGATAATTTCTATATCCTCAAGCGTTTGATGAGTGATGCTTTCCATGCACTCCTTCAAATAAGGCTCCACATTAAAAGTGGGCACGATTATTGAAACCTTTGCCATATTTAAATTAACATCCTTCCGTTAAAACTCTTCGGAAACGGCTTGAAGCGCAGCCTCAATAACCTTATCCATATCATAATATTTATATTTGCCGAGCCTGCCGCCGAAAATAACATTCTTTTCCTGCGAGGCAAGCTGCTCGTATTTTTGATAAAGAGCATTGTTTTCATCATTGTTTATGGGGTAATAAGGCTCTATGCCCACGCTCCATTCCGATGAAAATTCTTTTGAAACAACCGTGCCTTTTGCATCGCACTTTTCAAAATGCCTGTGCTCTATAACACGAGTGTAGGGCACTTCTCTTTCGGTATAATTCACAACGGCATTGCCCTGGTAATTATCAACATCCGGCATATATTCCGTTTCAAAACGAACGGTGCGATACTGCAAAGCGCCGTATTTATAGCCGAAATATTCATCGATATTGCCGGTGTAAACAATTCGCATATCGGAAATATCGTGAGCTGCCTTGTAATCCTCAAACGAGGTGGAGGTGAGCACATCAATTCCCTCAAGCATTTTTTCTATGATTTTTGTGTAGCCGCCGATAGGAATTCCCTGCCAGCGATCGTTGAAATAATTGTTATCATAAGTGTAGCGAACGGGCAGCCTTTTGATAATAAAGGCCGGCAGCTCGGTGCAGCTTCTGCCCCATTGCTTTTCCGTGTAGCCCTTAATCAGCTTTTCATAAACATCCTTGCCGATAAGCGAAAGCGCCTGCTCCTCAAGATTTTTCGGCTCGGTGATATTATATTCCGCCTTTTGCTTTTCGATTATCGCCTGAGCCTCTGCCGGAGTTTTAATGCCCCACATTTTTGAAAATGTGTTCATATTAAACGGCAGATTATAAAGCTCGTCCTTATAAATCGCAACGGGTGAATTGATATAGTTGTTAAATTCGGCGAATTGATTTATATAATCCCACACGGCTCTGTTGCTTGTGTGGAAAATATGCGCGCCGTATTTATGCACATTGATTCCGTGCACATTTTCGCAATAAATATTGCCGGCAATGTGATCGCGCCTTTCGATAACAAGGCATTCCTTGCCTCTTTTTTTTGCTTCATAGGCAAAAACCGCGCCGAAAAGGCCGCTGCCCACTATAAGATAATCGTATTTTTTGCTCATATTGAACTCTCCTTCGGCAGGCGCAAAGCCCTGCCATGCAAAAGAATTTATTTGCACCGATTGCCGAGCAGAGCCCGGCAAAGCGATTTTTTATTTAAAATGAAGCAGCTTTTTTCCCTTATCATAAAGGCTGCTGTTTGCAGGCAACAAGCCCGCAATTTTTCTTGCAAAGCGAATTTTAAAACTGCGCTCCGCCCTGCTTTTATAATAAAGTCTGCCCGCTTTTTCTTTTCTGTATTTAAACATCAGAAATTCGGGAAGCGTGCCGCTTTTGATTGCTTCAAAATCCTCATAATCGGGTTTGAAATAAAAATAATCGGGGTCTTTGATATCGGCAAAGCCGAAATATTCAATGCCCTCGTTTTTGATTTTATCGTAAACGATTTGCATGGCTTCGCCGTTTGTTTGCAGCATAACCGCGCGAATCAAGCCCGAAAGCAGCTTTGAATGAAAGCTTTGCAGCGCTTTTCCCGCCATGCCCATGGTAAGCAGCTTATCATAAGCGGCTTTATATGCCTCATAAGCGCAAAGCGGATCTTTTGAAGCCTTGCCCGTTATGCTTTGGGCATTGTTTGTGCGGTAATTTATAAGCGGCTTTGGGCAGCAAACGATTTTTTTTGCCGCATATGTGGAGGTGAGAACGAAATAGGTGTCGTTCGCATGGCGAAGCGGCTGAAATTCAAAGCCGTTTTCACGAATAAAATCAGCTCTGAAAAGGCGCTGCCACGGCACATTGGAGGCAAAGTTGAAAATATATTCGGGATTGCTTTTTGCCGAAAATTCCTTTTCCCTCGGCAGAAAGCGCTTTTTTAAAAAGGTTTCGTCAACCGCGCGCCTGCCCGTTTCGCCGTCCACGGAATAAGCCCCGCAAACGCAAATATCGGCATTTGATTTTTCGCACGCGGAAAACATGATTTCAAGCGCATTCGGCTCAAAAAAATCATCACTGTCCCAAAACGCAAAATACTTGCCGCAAGCAGCCTTCATGCCGTTGTTGCGGGCAACGCCCGCATAAAGATTTTGCTGATGCAGCAGCTTAACACGCGAATCGCTTTTTGCAAATTCCCGCAAAATCTTCGGCGAGGAATCGGTTGAGCCGTCATCAACGCAAATAAGCTCAATCTCCCTCAGGCTTTGGTTTAAAACGCTTGATATGCATTTTTCAAGATATTTTTCCGAATTATACACGGGCATAATTACGGAAACCTTCACATCATTCATAAATTTTACCCTGTTTTACAAAAGCATATGGTGGCTCCATTATTCTTTTATTATATATTATAATATATGCACTGTCAATGACGGAAAAATATAATAAATATTAAGTTTATGCAAAAAACGAAGTACTTTGGTCATCCTGTGCGGCGCAATCGCGAAAGCAGCCGCTTTTTTGCAAAAAAATGCGGCTGCAACAAGCAACCGCACCGTTTGAATATTTAATTTAAAGATCAACGCCGTCTGCCGTTTTAACAAAGCGAACGGCAAAATCATCCTTATACTGCGGATAAACCTTAAGATATTCCTCTTTCAAAAAGGCTTCGATTTGCTCTTTTTTGGCAGGGTCAACCAAGGCAACGGAGGAGCCGTTAAAGCCCGCGCCGCTGAATCTGCCGCCGTAAATGCCATCGCATTTCAGCATAATTTCATAAAGGGTTTTCAGCTCTGCCGAGCCGGTTTCCCAATTATAAATCGAGGAATGGCCGGATTCAAACATAATTCTGCCGAATTCCGTGATATCGCCGTTTTCCCAAGCCTTTGCGCCGCGCTGAACCCTTGAAAATTCGCCGTAAAAATGCTCTGCCCTTCTGCGCCAAGCGGGCGGGATTTTGCCCTTAAATTCATCAAAAACCTCTTTCGGCACATCGCGCATATATGAATCCTTGAAGCTGCCGTAAGGAATTCCGGCAAAAGCACGCAGAGCGAAGGAAGCGGCTTTGGCCTCATCCACCCTGGAATTAAACGCCGTGTTTGCAAGCTTTCTTTCCTTGCCCGAAAAGATAACGGCAAATTCATATGGCGGCATTTTTTCGCTTGTGGGAATCAGCTTATAGGAATCATCAAGCGTATCTAAATAAAGCAGATGGTCTTTTTTTGAATAAACCTCGCAGCTTTGATCCATTTTGCCCACATTCATTTCAAGATAATCATGCTCGGCATAAAGTGCCAAATCAATAAGCTCCGCGCGGTTGATTTTAATATCGTTTGCCTTACAGATTGCGCATATGTAGGAAATCAAAACCGCCGCAGAGGACGATAATCCGCCAACGGGCAAACTGCCGTATATTATGCCGATCATGCCTTTTTCAACCCTGTGCTTGCGTTTCACCGAAACGAATGCCGCTTTTGCAAAATCGCCCCAATTATAGCTTCTTTGCGCCAGCTCAAAGGCGGAAAATTCCGCCGCGCCCTCAAAATTAAGGCTGTAAAGTTTTACGGAGCCGTCTTCCGTGGGCAAAAAATCAAGCTGCACACCCTCGTTGATTGCAAAGCCGGAAATCAGTCCGTGCTGATAATCCGAATGCGCGCCGACCGGGGCAATTCGATAAGGGCAATAAACCGAAAGCGGAGTTTCCGCGGTGTTGAACTTTTTTTTGAATTCTGCTGATATATCCATCTTTTTCACCGTTTTTCGGCAGCCGCGGCGTATGCTGTTGAGCCGCCCGCGAAAGCTGCCGTGTTATCAATAATGTTGTAAAACGATTTGATTATTTGTTGCTCGGAACAAGCTTTTCCGTGCCGCCCATATAAGGCTGAAGCGCCTTGGGGATATTAACGGAGCCGTCTTCGTTCAAATTATTTTCAAGGAAAGCGATAAGCATTCTCGGCGGAGCCACAACCGTGTTGTTAAGAGTGTGGGCAAGATAGGTGCCGTTTTCACCCTTAACGCGAATTTTCAGGCGGCGTGCCTGAGCATCCGAAAGATTTGAGCAGGAGCCAACCTCGAAATACTTTTTCTGGCGGGGAGACCAAGCCTCAACATCAACGGATTTAACCTTAAGATCTGCCAAATCGCCCGAGCAGCATTCAAGCGTGCGAACGGGCACATCAAGGCTTCTGAAAAGATCAACCGTGTTTTGCCAAAGCTTATCAAACCACATTTTTGATTCCTCAGGCTTGCAAACAACAATCATTTCCTGCTTTTCAAACTGGTGAATTCTGTAAACGCCTCTTTCCTCAATGCCGTGTGCGCCCTTTTCCTTACGGAAGCAGGGTGAATAGGAGGTGAGCGTTTTGGGAAGCTCGCTTTCGGGAGTAATTGTGTCTATAAACTTGCCTATCATAGAATGCTCCGAGGTGCCGATAAGATAAAGATCCTCACCCTCGATTTTATACATCATTGCATCCATTTCCGCAAAGCTCATAACGCCGTTAACAACTGCAGAGCGAATCATATAAGGCGGAATGCAATAGGTGAAGCCTCTGTTTATCATAAAATCACGGGCATATGCAAGCACCGCCGAATGAAGCCTTGCAATATCGCCCATAAGATAATAAAATCCGTTTCCCGCAACCTTGCCTGCGGCGTCAAGATCAATACCGTTAAAGCTTTCCATAATCTGCGTGTGATAAGGAATTTCAAAATCCGGCACAACCGGATCGCCGAATTTTTCACGCTCAACATTTTCGCTGTCGTCCTTACCGATCGGCACGCTCTCATCAATCATGTTAGGAATAATCATCATGATTTTGGTAACACGCTCCGTAAGCTCGGTTTCTTTCTTTGAAAGCCCGTCAAGCTCTTCCGCCTGCGCCTTCACCTGCTCGCGAAGCGCCATGCCCTCTTCCTTTTTGCCCTGCGCCATAAGATTTCCGATTTCCTTGGAAAGCTTGTTTCTGTTTGCGCGAAGCTCGTCGGCGCGCTTTTGAACATCTCTTCTTTCGCCGTCAAGCATAATAACCTCATCAACAAGCGGCACCTTTTCATCCTGAAATTTCTTTCTGATATTTTCTTTAACCGCTTCGGGATTTTCCCTCACAAATTTAATATCAAGCATAATTTATTCTCCTAACTTATTTGCTATATCCTTTAATTCCTCGGCAGAATAGAACTCTATTTCAATAGTGCCCTTGCCCCTGCCGGTGTAAACCTTAACCTTGCGGCCGAGTGCTTCCGTAAGCGAAAGCTCAACCTCGTCATAAAAGCTGTCGCGGCGCTTGCTGCGCTTTTGAACGGGTGCGGACGGCTCCTTGATTTTTGCAAGCCTTTCAACATCCCTTACGGTGAGTTTGTTTGAAACAATGTTTTTGGCAACCTCAAAAATCATCGCCTCGTTATCAAACGCAAGCAGCGCACGCGCGTGGCCCGCGGAAATTTCTCCGTTTTTCGTCATATCGCGCACTTCGGGCGGCAATTTGAGCAGCCTGAGGCTGTTTGCGATTGCCGGGCGTGATTTGCCGACGCTTGCCGCAACCTCCTCTTGCGTGAAGCCGCATTTATCGATGAGCGCCTGCAAACCCTCTGCCTCTTCAATGGGATTTAAATCCTCGCGCTGAAGATTTTCGATAATCGCGATTTCCATAGTTTCCGTGTCCGTAAGTTCTTTAATAACAACGGGCACATCTTTTACGCCTGCCATGCGGCTTGCGCGCCAACGGCGTTCACCGGCAACAAGCTGATATCCGCCTGCAGGCAGCGGCCTGACAAGCAGCGGCTGCAAAACGCCGTGCTGCTTTATGCTTTCGGCAAGCTCTGCGAGCGAATTCTCATCAAAGGTTTTTCGCGGCTGATCCTTATTCGGCATTATTTCGTTGAGCGGCAATGTGTTTGAGCTCACCATTTCATCGGTGGCGTTTTCAAGCATAAGCGCGCCCAAGCCCTTGCCGAGCCCGGATGGCTTTTTTGCCATAAGTTTTCCTCCTATTCATCCTCTTTCACGCTTTCGGTGTATCTGCATTTCGGAAAATTCGAGCAGCCCCAAAAAGCGCCGTATTTTGAATTTCTGCGAACAAGCTTTGCGTTGCAACGCGGGCAAAGCGGTTCGTTTCGGTTATCATTTGTTTCTGTTAAATTGTTTTTCTCCGCTTTTTCGGCGGAAGCTTCACCTATTTCGGCTTTTTGAGTGCGTTTTATTTTCTTTCAAACCCGTTTTGCCGCGATTTTTTGCATAATGCTGCCTTTGCTCTTCAAGGCGAATTCTGTATTTTTCCGTGAAATCGGTTTCAACGGGCATTGAATGGTTGAAATAATCCTCCGCTCTTGCGCGTGTGTCTTTCAGATTTTGCGCAAGCTCGGTGCTTTCCGAGTGGATTTTTTTAATCGTTTCCACCAAAGCGTCTGCCCTGATAACGCGGTTTCTTATTTCGCGCGGCGCAAAGCGATCGTTTAAAACGGTTTTGTTATTTGCCAGCACTATAAGCGATTTATTCCAAGACTCAAAGCTCTTATTGATGATATACTGCGCCATCTTTCCCTTGCCGCACATCACCAAATCCTTCATAACCTGCATATGGCGCTGATTTTGAGAAACGGGCGATTCGATCCCTTCACGGATTTTGCGCCCGTTAACCTGATAACAGCGCACAAAATTGCCTTTGTTATCAATAGTTATATCGCCGTAAAGATTTTTACATTCTATTATGAAATTGATTTTCGGTGTAACAATTAAAAAATCTATCTGCGCTGATAAATCGCCGACTTTAAAATAAACATCGCGAAGCACAAACATATCCATTCCGGCATATTTCAGCTGAAAAAGTATTTCTTCCTCTCCCTTTAAGCCGCGCTCAAGGATATATATTTGATTTTCAAGTTCTTTTTTCAATTCGCCGTGTGCCTCAAGGCACATTTCTTTCATTTCAGCCAGGGTTTCATCGGCAGAGGAGTCCTCTTTAAGAATCACCACTTCCGGCTTTTTAAAGAATCCCATAAATCACCTGTTGCTTTTTATGATTTCATCGGCTAATTTTTTATATGCAAAGGAAGCCTTGCAATATTTTTCATAATAAATAACGGGTTTTCCGAAGCTCGGTGCTTCCGCCAGCTTAACAGAGCGCGGAATCATCGTTTTATACGCTTTATTCGGGAAATATTTGTTTACTTCCTCGATAACCTGCTGATTTAATTTCAAGCGGCTGTCGTACATAGTGTAAATAACACCCTCAAGCTCCAAATGCTCGTTATAAAGCTGCTTAACCGTGCGCACGGTGCTGAGCAATTGGCTCAAGCCCTCAAGCGCATAATATTCGCATTGAAGCGGAACGATTAAAGTGTCTGAAGCCGCAAGCGCATTAAGGCTTAAAAGCCCCAAGCTCGGCGGGCAGTCTATTATAATATAGTCAAAATCAAGCGCAAGGGGAGAGATTGCTTTTTTAAGAGCGTAAAATCTGTCCTCCTGATCGGCAAGCTCAAGCTCTGCGCCTGCCAAATTCATATTTGCGGGCAATAAAAACAGGTTTTTAAACTCGGTTTCTATCATAATGCCCCTTGCCGGCACTTTGTTGATTAAAATATCATAGGTTGAATATTCAATCTCTGCCTTGTCTGCGCCGACGCCGCTTGTGCTGTTGCCCTGAGGGTCAACATCCACCAGCAAAACTGATTTGCCTTTTGCGCCGAGTGATGCGGCAAGGTTTACGCAGGTGGTTGTTTTTCCGACTCCGCCTTTTTGGTTAAATATAGATATCGTTTTGCCCATATGTGCCTCCTGCGTTATATGTTAATTCGCTGTATTGCGCACAGCTCTGCGCTTTACGGCAAATTCATTATACTACACGCGCGCCGCACATTCAATATGTTTCACATGAAACACTCGGACTTTTTTTCAAAAATTGTGCAATGCGGGCAAGCCTATACTATATATAGAAGTTTCACGTGAAACACAAAAATATCAGCCTTAAATTTAAATCCGCAGAGAAGAATACGCGATAGAAATGTTATTGTTCCTATAAAGAAGGTTAAAGAAAAAATATTAAGCAAAACGCATTACAAAAAGCTTGATTGCAACTTAATATTTCAGCGGAAGGGCAAAAGCAGTTCGGCTCACTCGCATTTTTGCCCGTTGCTTGCAAAATAAAATTTAATCCGCCGCTGCATATAGCCGCCGCGCATAAAAAATCTCAGATAAACGGTAAGATGTTAGAGCACCGATATAAACAAACATGTATGTTTATATCGACTTTTCAACATTTTAAACACAGTTTTCAACAAGATCACACATAAACCGGTTGATTTTCAATATGTTTATGTGAAAATCAATATCTTGTGCTTTGTTTCACATGAAACACAAGAACGGGGAACATTTCAAAAAACGACCTTGACCATTCTCCCTCGCTTTTTTAACTGCGTTCCAAAAGTTACAACATAATAAGAAATAACATATCACAAGCCATCTGCCATGCCTATATATAATAGGTATAGAAAAAGCGCGGCACCTAATTGTTTTCGGTGCCGCACAATGTTAAAAAACAACATTAAAGAGGTAAATAATAAATCGCTTAAAATCCGTTTTCGGAAATTGTGCCCTCATACGCAGAACAGCCCACCGGTTAAGGCAGGCTGTTCCACGTGATGAAAAGAGGAGAATATGTTAAAACGGCATAAGCCGTTTTAAGCAGTTTCACTCTCCGCCGCCTTTTTCGGCTGCTGCGGAGATTTGGGAATACGAACATGAAATTCAATATAATCGTCCGTTTCCGTTTTGTTTGATTCGGCCGGAATACCGGCCTCCTTCATTGTGTTTATTGCTTTATTTACTGTGTTTACGAATATTCGCACATCGCGAAATATCGTAACCACCTTTTTTCTTGATTTAACTTGCTTGTTTGTTACGGAATCTATATACGCTTCCGTTTGCTGCACGTTTAAGCCGCGCTCTTTAATAACATTAAGCGCCGTCCAAATCTGCTTTTCGGATTGAAGCCTTAAAAGCGCTCTTGCATGGCGCTCGGTCAAGCCCTCTTTTTCAATGAAATATCGCACATCGGCGGGCAATCGAAGCAGGCGCAGCTTGTTTGAAAGGGCGCTTTGGCTTTTGCCGAGCCTTTTTGCGATTTCCTCTTGCGTTAGGCCGAAATGGTTTTGCATTTGGTTTATCGCCTGAGCCTCTTCAAAAAAGCTTAAATCCGAGCGCTGAATATTCTCGAGTATGGAATAAACCGCCGATTCCTCGTAATCGCAATCAACAATCAAGCAGGGCACCGTGGCAAGGTTTGCCAAAATTGCCGCGCGCAGTCGGCGTTCGCCCGCAATGATTTCATAATAATCACTGTTGTTGATTTGCCTTGCAAGCAGCGGCTGCAAAATTCCGTTTTCTTTTATCGATTCCGCCAGGCTTAAAAGCTCTTCGCTTTTAAATTGCTTTCGCGGCTGATAGGGATTGGGCAGCAATTTTTCCGTTGCTATTCTTTGAACTTCCTCCGCCATGAGGCACACTCCTTATGAATCTCCTCGGCGGGCTCATCATTCCCTTTCCAATGGTAAATATACCATAAATCAATAAAAAAGGAAAGTGTTTTTTAGCCTTAATATTCAACTTTTTTCGGCAACTTCAATTTATTTACAACGGCTTTGTGCTTATTTTTTTTGATTTTCTGGGGTACTTTGACGAAGTTTGCGATATCTTTTTAATTATAATTAAATTTCTTGTGTCGTCGTTCGGGAGTTTCAATAAAACAACCTGTTCAATATTGCCTCCGAGCGTTTTAATTGCGTTTGTGCCAAGCTCGGCTTCGTCCTGCGCACCCTTCATTGCAATGAAATATCCGCCCGGCTTCACAAACGGCAGGCAGTATTCCGCCAAGATATTAAGCGGCGCAACAGCACGGCTGACGGCAAGGTCAAACCTTTCCCTGTATTGCTTTTGGTGCGAAAGCTCCTCGGCCCTTGCGTGCACGATATCGCCCAAAAGCCCGCAGTTGCTGAGCGCGTCTTTAATAAAGGTCAGCTTCTTGCCCACGGAATCAAGAAAGGTAATATTTAAATCGGGGCGCTTAATTATAATCGGCAGCCCGGGAAAGCCCGCGCCGCAACCAACATCGATAACCGAAGCGCCTTCGGGCAAATTTGCGTAGGGAATAAGAGTCAGCGAATCCACAAAATGCTTAATCACAATTTCATTCGGGTCGGTTATCGCCGTTAAATTAACATGCTCGTTCCAGCGCAAAAGCCTTTGGCACAAATAGTCAAATCTATCCAGCGCCATATCGTCAAGCGAAACTCCGTATTTTTCGGAGTATTCTTTAAGCTTATCCTTGTTTATCATAGCAACACGCCTTTCACTGTTTATCGCAAACATCGGCGTGAGGCAATCACGCCATTGAATCTAATATTATGTTTAACGCTGCCACATCGGCGGGGTTGACGCCGCTTATTCTGCCGGCCTGACCCAAATTTTGCGGCTTTATTTTGGAAAGCTTTTCCACGGCCTCAAGCCTAAGCCCCTTAAGCTGTGAATAATCAAGATTTTCGGGGATTTTTTTTGATTCTATGCGGCGCATTTCTTTAATCTGCCGCTCCTGCCTTGCTATGTAGCCTTCGTATTTAACGGAAATTTCAACCTGCTCAAAAACTCTTTTCGGCAGCCTTGGGCGAGTGGTGTCTATCGTTTTTAAATCATCATATGTTATCTGCGGTCTGCGCAAAAGCTCTATCAGCTTGCAGCCTTTTTTCAAGGGCGCGGTGCCCTTTGCCTGAAGAATATTCTGAAGCTCGTCGGAAACAGGCACGGAGGTTTCGCGCACCCTTTCTTTTTCCGCCTCAATCATATCAAGCTTTGCAAGAAAATTTTGGTATCTTTCGTCGCTTATAAGGCCGATTTTGTGCCCCGTGGGGGTAAGGCGAATATCTGCATTGTCCTGGCGAAGCACAAGCCTGTATTCACTGCGGCTCGTCATCATTCTGTATGGGTCGGAGCAGCCCTTGGTAACAAGATCATCTATCAAAGTGCCTATGTATGAGCCGCCTCTGTCTAAAATCATCGGCTCCTCGCCTTTAATTTTAAGCGCCGCGTTTATTCCGGCAACAAGACCCTGCGCCGCCGCTTCCTCATATCCGCTTGAGCCGTTGAACTGCCCCGCGCCGTAAAGGCCGGGCAAATCGTTAAACTCAAGAGTTGCTTTTAAGGCGGTTGGGTCAACACAATCATATTCAATCGCATACGCCGTGCGCATCACAACGGCATGCTCCAAGCCCGGAATGGTGTGGATAAATTGCAGCTGCACATCCTCGGGCAGGGAAGAGGAAAGCCCCTGAAGATACATTTCCTCCGTTTCAAGCCCGCACGGCTCAATGAAAAGCTGGTGGCGTTCCTTGTCTGCAAAGCGAACTATTTTATCCTCAAAGCTGGGGCAATAGCGCGGGCCTTTGCCCTCGATTTTGCCGCTATACATCGGCGAGCGGTCAAGGTTATCCAAAATAACCCTTTTGGTTTCCTCGTTTGTGTAGGTGCAATAGCAGCACACCTTGTTTTGCGGAGGCTCTTTCGTTTCAAAGCTGAAGGGCACGGTTTCATCATCGCCCTGCTGAATCGATGTTTTGGAAAAATCAATGCTGCGCCTGTTTACCCTGCTCGGGGTGCCTGTTTTAAAACGGCGAAGCGGAATATCAAGCGCATAAAGCGCTTTTGACAGTTCGTTTGCGGGAAACATACCGTCCGGACCGCTGGCATAGGAAACATCGCCGATGTAAACCTTGCCGCCCAAAAAGGTGCCGGTGGCAAGAACAACGGCCTTGGCGGTGAAAATCGCCTCAAGCTTTGTTTTAAGCTGCCAAAGCCCGTTTTCGCATCTGCGCAAATCGATTATTTCCGCCTGGCGCACATCCAAATTTTCCTGCAATTCAAGCGTGTGCTTCATGCCTTTTGAATATTCGCGCCTGTCTATCTGCGCGCGCAGTGAATGAACGGCAGGGCCTTTGCCCAAATTGAGCATGCGGCTTTGCAGCGAATATTTATCCGCCGCCTTGCCCATTTCGCCGCCGAGCGCGTCTATTTCGCAAACAAGATGCCCCTTTGAAGTGCCCCCTATGGAGGGATTGCAGGGCATATTGCCTATCCAATCAAGATTTATTGTAAAAACTGCGGTTTTGCACCCAAGCCTGGCTGCCGCAAGCCCGGCTTCTATGCCGGCGTGCCCTGCGCCGATAACCGCAACATCATAACTTTCCGAAAAATATTCCATAATTTATTTTCCCACGCAAAATTTGCTGAAAATGTTGTTTACCACCTCGGTGGTGGCTTTTTTGCCGGTAAGCTCCAAAAGCTCGTCCACCGCGCAATCCGTCATCACATTGATTGCGTCATATGTCATCCCGGCGTGAAGCGCACCGAGCGCTTCGTTCACGCTTTGAAGCGCGTTTTTGCAGCACTGCTTTTGCCGCCTGTTTGCAAGCATCGGCGCCGCCGAATCAAAATCGGAAACCCCAAGCACCTCTTCAACCGCGCGGGAAACCTCGTCAAGATATTCATCGCCCTTTGCGCTTATATAAACCGTTTTTGCAAATGCCTCTTCAACCGGGACAAGCCTGCCGGAATTTAAATCTATTTTATTAACTGCCGCAACGGCCTTTTTGCCGCGGCATTTTTCTATCAATTTTAAATCGTTTTCATCAAGCGGGCGGCTGTTGTCGAACACGGCAATAACAAGCTCCGCCGATTCGATTTTGTCGAGCGCGCGGCGTATGCCGATTGCCTCCACCGTGTCGTCGCTTTCACGAATACCCGCCGTATCGCTCAGGCGCAGAGTAATGCTGCCGAGTCGAACGCTTTCCTCAACGATATCGCGCGTGGTGCCCGCAATGTCTGTAACAATGCTTTTTTCACGTCCCGCAAGCAAATTCATAAGCGTTGATTTGCCCGCGTTCGGCTTGCCGACTATTGCCGTGTCCACGCCCTGGGTCATAATTTGCCCGTTTTCGTATCCCGCAAGCAGCTTTTCAAGGCTTGCCGCCGCGGTTTCAAGTGATTTTTCAAGCTCGCTTTCCTCAAGCTCGGGAATTTCCTCGTCGGGATAATCCACCCAAGCCGCCATCAGGGCGGAGGTGTCCTCCAAATTTTGAAGCACGCCGTCAATCTGCCTGCTCAGCGAGCCTTGCAATAAATTGTAGCTTGCCTTTGCCGCCGTTTCGCCGTTTGCCGAAATCAGCTGAGCCACACTTTCCGCCTGGGTCAAATCCATTTTGCCGTTTAAAAACGCGCGCTTTGTAAATTCGCCCGGCTCTGCGGGCACGGCGCCCGCCTCAAATGCGGCTTCAAGCGTTTTTTGAACTATATATAATCCGCCGTGAACGGATATTTCAACGGTGTTTTCGCCTGTGTAGCTTTTCGGCGCTCGAAAAACAAGTGCCACGGCATCGTCAGCAGCTTCGCCGCTGCAAATAACATTGCCGAATTTTGCACGGTAGCCCGCTAAATCGCACAGCTTGGAGCCGTCCGCAGGCTTAAAAATTTTATCCGCAATTTCAATTGCGCAGTCTCCGCTTATTCTTATAACGCCGATTCCTCCGGCAGAATTGCCGGTTGCCACGGCCGCTATCGTTTTTGCCACACCGTCACTTCCTATCATACTATATTTTTACTTATAAAGCAAACCCGCTTTGCGCCTTTTGGAGTGATTTTGCAATATTGCTGCTTTTACGCTGTTTCGGTATTCCCATCATTCGTCTGCTTGCAATTATCTGCCCGCTTCGCAAAACGGATATTATCTCAGCCACACAGGGCGGTGCCCTGAATTTCATTCACTCAATGAATTATGCTTCGAAATTCAAACCGCTGCTAAGCTTCTTTTGCTTGCGGTTTTCGCACCGGCAGCGACCGCAAACGAGCCCACTCGCTGGAAAGCAAAGCTTGCCACAGCTGTGCCGCTTGACCGTTCGCCTCAAAATCATTCCAAAAAGAGCAAAAGGCCGGAAAAATCCGACCTCGTCTCCACAGGCGAATTACTCTTCGCCGTTGTTGCTATTCACTTCGATTTTGCCGAATTTGGTAAAATCCTTGGGAAGGGGAGCAGCTTTTTTTGCAGCCGGTCTGCCATTATCGGAATAAGACCTTCTGCCGCCGCGATCGGAGCGGAAGCGAACGCCGCCCTCGGGCTGAAGCATAACCTTTCTGTCCTGCCCATAGCCAACGGAAATTGATTCAACACCCTCAACTTCCTGAACGGTGGTGTGAATAATTCTTCTTTCATATGGGTTCATCGGCTCAAAGGTGTATCTTCTGCCGCTTCTTGCCACATAATCAGCTTCTTTGCGCGCAAGGTGCTTCAGGGTTTCAACTCTTTTTTCGCGGTAATCGCCAACGTTGATAACCACTCTGATATATCTGCCGCAAAGCTTTTTAACATAAAGGCTTGTAAGATATTGAAGCGAATCAAGCGTTTCGCCTCTTCTGCCGATGATGATGCCGTAATCGTCGCAATCAACGGTCAGCTCAAGCACGCCGTCCTTAACCTCGCCGGTAATCTTGGCGTCTGCAACCTTAAAGCCGTCAATAATTGTTTTAAGGTAATCGCCGGCTTTTGAAACCGTTTCGGCGGAAACCTCAATCGGCTCCGACTCCGCTTCCGGCTTTGCCGGGCGTTCTGCCTTGGCGGGGCGTTCCTGCACTGCGGGGCGCTCTGCCTTTTCGGCCTTATATTCCTTCTTTGGCTGGGGCTTTGCTTTTTTAGGCTGAGGCTTGCGGTCTTTCTTAACGATGATTTCGTAAGTAACCTTAACCTCGGCATCGCTGCCGCCGAAGAGGCCTAAAATTTTCTTTTTCGGGAGGGCAATAACTTCTTCATGAATATCTGCCGAAACAGGCTTGCCGAGTCCGTCCTTAGCAAGGGCGGCGGTGAGTCCTCTTACGGCGTCCGCCGCAGCGTCTTCACGGGTTTTGCCGTGCCCGATATACTCGTATTTCATATAATCCTCCGATTATTTTGGTGTTAATGCTTATTGAGCCTTGGTTTTTTTAATATTCTTTTCCCTTGCCCTGCGCTGAATTGTGTTTTCAATCATATCGCGGGCCTGACTCTTTTTCGGCGGGAAAAACTTGGCAAGAAACAGCTGCTGCAAAATCGCAACAACATTGGATATGGTCCAATAAAAACCAACGGCTGCCGGCAGCTTAAATGCAATCCAGAACGAGAATAAAGGCATCATAAGCATCATCGCCATCATGCTGCCCATTTGCTGAGCGGCGGCGGGGTTGTTTTTCTTTTGAATAAGCATGGAAACAACCGAAGAGCCTATTGATGTAACAAGTGACATAATCGGAATCAAAACAACGCTGTTTTTCCAGGAGGGGAGCACCGTCATATCCATATTGCCGATATACATTCCCTCGCGGAAGCTGTCTATCATAGCGGCCTTTTCCGCGGTAAACAGCTGAGGCCACTGCGATATAAAAGCATCTCTGTTTGCCGCCCAGTTTTCAAGAATGCCAAGCTGCAAATAGTTGCCCGTGTAGCCGAGTGTGTTTCTTAAATATTCGGTGATAGCTTGTTTAACCGAGCTGTCCGAAAAGCTGATTCCCAAAATGTAAGACAGGGGATAGTAGATTACACCAACGATACCCATAAGGAAAATCATTTGGAAAATCATCGGTCCGCAGCCCATAGACATGGGATTATGGCCCTCTCTGGAATAAAGCTCCTGAGTTTCCTCGTTTACCTTCATTCTGTCTTTAGGGTCAGGGTATTTTTTTTGAATTTTTTGAATTTTCGGCTGCAATCTTGCGTTTTTGGCTGTGCTTTTTTGCTGGTGAATGTTAAGCGGCAGCAGCACAAGCCTTGTTATAACGGTGAAAACTATAATTGCAACGAAATATTCATTATTCATCACGGAAAGCAAAAGCTCCATGAATTTACCGAAAACCCAATAAAGCGGCTTAAAAATGCCGGTTCCCTCCGCTGCCATTTGCTTAGCAACCTTCAGCGTGGGTTGAAGTAATAAATCAAACATTTGGTTTCCTCATTATAATAATGATAAAAGCTTATCGCTTTTTCTTGGGAGGAACGGGGTCGTATCCGCCTTTAAAAAACGGATTGCATCGCAAAATTCGCCTTGCGGCAAGCAGGCTGCCTTTAAAAACGCCGTGCACCTCTATTGCCTCTATCGCATATTGCGAGCAGGTTGGGGTGTAGCGGCAGGCTCCGCCCGAAAATCTTGGGCTAAGGGTTGTTTGATAAGTTCTGATAAGAAAAATCATTGCCCTTTTAATTAAATTTTTCATTCAATCACACCAAGCTGAATAAGCTGCTTTTCCATATCGGCAAGCACATCCTGCATTTTAACCTCGCAGGTGCTTGTTCTGGCAACAAACACAATATCGCAGTTTGCGCAAATTCTGCCCTCAAGCTGCGAAAACGCCGCCCTGATAACGCGCCTTGCGCGGTTGCGGCGATAAGCCTTGCCGATTTTTTTGCCCGTTGTTATTCCAACGCGCACTCCCGGCCGCTTGCATTTCATAACATATGTTACCAGGTTTTTGGAAGCGCTGCTTTTGCCCCTGTAATAAAGACGGCGAAAATCCTTGTTTTCTTTCAGGGATTTGCTTTTCATGAAACCATTCCTTTTACGCAGGCGTGCAAAATCAAAATTTTATCGCCCGCAAAATTGAAGAAATCAGTATGAAAGCTTCTTTCTGCCCTTAGAACGGCGGCGAGCCAATACTTTTCTTCCGTTTCTTGTGGACATTCTCTTTCTGAAACCGTGTTCCATCTTTGCATGTCTCTTCTTCGGCTGAAATGTTCTTTTCATTAAAATTCACTACCTTTCACAGACTAAACTTGTCTTAATCCTTATGTTCTCTGCACGGTATAGTGCAGGCAATCACCAAGATAACGCCGCAGGCAATAATATATACTCCTCGGTTTATCTACATTAGCGAACAATATTATATATTAAAATAACCGAGCTTGTCAACTAAAAAATAATAAATCTTGTTTTTATTAAAATTATATATTATAATAACACTATATTTTGTGGGCAGTGCGCGCAGGCACAACAAGATTGCCGCCTTTAGGGCACACTCCATAAAGAAGAATATGGTTTATGGAGTGCGTCCCTTTCGGCGAAATTATTATTAAATTCTTATCAATTATTCGGCGCGCCAGCCGCACACATTCTTTTTTTGCGAGGTTAAATTTATGATTTGCATTATAGGCGCCATGGATGTGGAAATAAACAGCGTTAAAAGCAGAATCGAAAATCCCGTTGCGGCAAAAATTGCGGGGGTTGATTTTGTTTGCGGCGAAATAAACGGCTGCACGGTTTGCGCCGCGCAATGCGGCCCCGGCAAAATCAACGCCGCTCTCTGCGCGCAAATTATGGCGGATCGCTTTGATGCGGATGAAATTATAAATATCGGCGTGGGCTGCTCTCTTTCGCCGGATGTGGCAATCAAAAATATTGTTGTGGCAAGCGATGTTTGCCAATATGATATCGACATAACCGCGCTCGGCGAGCCGAGGGGATATATAAACGGCTTAAACACAATCAAAATCCCCACTAACCACGCAATTTCCGAAAAGCTTTCGCAAATCGCAATCGCCTCGGGCGAAAGAATTCACCGCGGCACAGTCGCCAGCGGAGACACTTTTATTGCCTCTCCCGAATTAAAAGCAGAAATTGCTTCAGGCTTCGGCGCAATCTGCGGCGAAATGGAGGGCGGCGCAATCGGCCAGGTTGCCGCCGCAAACAAAATTCCGTTCGCCGTGCTTCGCTCCGTCAGCGACGGGGGCGACGCTTCCGCCGCCATGGATTATCCCACCTTTAAGCAAATCGCCGCCGAAAAATCCACCGCAATTATATTGAAATATATTGAATCCAAAAAAATGCAGCTTGAGCTTGATTGTTAATGATTTGCGAAGCAAATTACATCGGCACGGAGTTTTTTTCAACGCGGGGGAAGGCGAAATATAAAAAAGAGCGGCAAAGCCGCTCCTAAACAATTCATTATAAATATGAAAAATCAAGCCGCGCAATCACTCTGTGATAAACGCATTCATTATGTATTCCTCGGCCTCGCTTATCATTTTCGCAAGGGCGTTTTCATCCATCGAGGCACTGTCTGCGCCGAAGCGTGATTTATCCTCGATAAAAGCAAAGCGTGAATCAAGCACGGCAATCGCAGCACTCGCAAGCTCGTGGCCGAGATTGTAATCAAGCCTGAACATATTGCTTGAAAGCAGGCCGGCCTTTGCCATGGTAAGCGCGCCTCTGTAAATGCAAAGCATATAATATGCATGCAAATAATTTGCAATCGTTTTATCCGTTGCGGAAGAGGTGGCAAGGTCTATCAAAATTTTTGTGCTTTGCGAAAGCGTGTTCAGCGAAACGCCGTCGGAATCGTCGCCGGAAAGCTTGTCAAAATAATCCTCGTCAATCCCGTATCTGCTTTTTGAAACGCCGAGCAAATAATCGGTGGTAACGCCGTAATATTCGCTGCATTTGATAACGAAATCAAGCCCGCACTCGCGGATTCCTTTTTCGTAGTGGCTAAGCAGAGCCTGGCTTATTCCCAAATCCGCCGCGGCTTTTTTTTGGCTGCTGCCCCTCTCTTTTCTGAGCTGGGAAAGCACCGTTGCAAATTTGGATTTTTTTTCGTTTGTATCTTTATTATCAGCCATTATAATATCCTTTCGCCGCCGGGAGTGCGGCTTTGATTACCCCTTAATCGTTCTATTTATACCGTCAGTAATTATACTGCTTGTATTGCCGTTTGTAAAGAGCAAATTTTAAATGTAAACAATTTGTAATTATTCGCCCGTAAAGCCTTGCTTACGGCTCTTTTCGGGCTAAATTTTGGAGTGATAAAAATGAAAACTTTTACCGTTTATCTATATCGCCACGGAATCACAAAAGGAAATCTAAACGCACAGTATATTGGGCACACAGATCTTCCGCTAACAAGCGATAGTGTTTTGCAGCTCAGAAACATCAAAGCCCGCTGCCATTATCCGGATGTGAGCGCGGTGTTCACCTCGCCGCTGAAGCGCAGTTTGGATTCGGCAAACATTATGTTTCCCAAAAATAACCCGCTTGTAATAAATGAGCTTATCGAATATGATTTCGGCGAATTTGAGGGGCTGACCGCCGAGGAATTAAAGGATAACGATGATTTTAAAGCATGGATGCAGGGCGATATGAATTCGCGCCCGCCCTTCGGCGAAAGCAATGCCGAATTTATCCATCGCGTTTGCTCCGCTTTTGAAAAAATTGTGGACGGACTTATCAAAACCCAAACCGAAACCGCCGCAATCGTTTGCCACGCAGGTGTGTTGATGACCATTCTTTCGTGCTACGGCTTGCCGGAGGCACCGATGGCTCATTGGCAAATGGATCCGGGCTACGGCTTTAAGCTGCGCATAACTCCCTCGCTTTGGATGCGCGCAAATAAGCTTGAGGTTGCCGACACCGCCCCCGTTCCCGCAAAAGAGGATTGATTTTTTAAGAAGTGTTATTTTAGGGAAAGAATAAACAATCGGAATGCCTTTTGTGATTTGAAAAGCAATTACATCGGCAAAAATTTTGTTTCAATGCGGTGGAAGGCTAACTTTTCACACTGAAATTCAAATCGCAACAAAAAAGGACGGAATTTGATTCCGTCCTTTAAATTTTATATCCTATATGCAAAATCAAGCGTTAATATGCTTCCAGCCTGTTGAAATAATATCCTCGTGCTTGCCCACATGGGTGATAATGTGCTCAACAAGCTCGTTGTTTTTTGTTTTGGTGGAAAGCTCGGCGCGGATTTTAACATTGCCGCCGTCCACATCATTCATTTCAAGGTTGCGAAGCAAAATATTGTCAAGCTCGCGCAGATATTCGATAATGTTTTTCTTGATTTCATCCGCTTTTTCTTCTGAGCACACAATCGAAATTCTGTAATAAGTTTCCTGCTTGCTTGATTTTTGCTTATCGTATTCCTGCTTTTTCGTTATCCATTCGGTTATCGGGTGAATAATAAGGTGGGAAATAACTATTGTGAGCGCCACCATTGCGGCATACCACGGCTTATCAAGGCTGCAAAGAATGCCGACGGCCGCCGAAGCCCAAATGGAAGCGGCTGTGTTTACGCCTTTAATTTTTGTGCCGTCGCTGATGATAACGCCGGCGCCGAGGAAGCCTATGCCGGAAACAATTTGCGCGGCAACGCGCGTAACATCGGCGTTCATCTGCCTTGTTGAGGCAAGAAACGAAAACGATGTAAACGCAAATGCTCCCACGCAAACTATAACATTTGTTAAAATACCCGTTCTGTGCTTTGTGAGCTGCCTTTCGGAACCCATTACAATACCCAAAGCCACAGCAATGGCAAGCCTAATACCAAATCCCAAAGGGGTAGTGATCGCAGGCATTTAAATCTGCTCCTTTATAATATTATAAGCTGAATGATATTTCGGAGAAATTCGGCCTTTTTTCTGCCAACACAATGTTTGTTTTTCCGTAAATTTCCTGCTGCATAATCTGTGCGCTGAGCGGGAAATCAACCTTCCAAAGCCAAACTCCGCTGAAGGTGCCGCCCTTGCAGGTTGTGATAACGCTGCCGTTTTCATCCGTTGAATTTTCAGGCACGGTTTGCGTTGCCGTTTGGAAACTAAGCCAGCCGTGCTTTAATGCATAGGAGGAAATATCAACAACCTCCGTTTTTGAAAATCCTGTTTTAACATAGGGAAGCAGGCTGTTTGCAACCTCAAGCGCCTTAACGCTTGACGCGCCCTTCATTTTTTCAAACACCTGCAACAGCACTGTTTTTTGCCTGTCTGCTCTGGCGTTATCGGAATCTATCTTTCTGATTCGGCAATAAGCAAGTGCCTGTGCGCCGTCCAAATCCACAAGGCCCGGTTCTGCATCAATCGTTACATGGCCGTATCTCTTTTGGTGATTGTTTACTTCGTTAATCTCGGCCTTGGTAAGTTCAACCGTAACGCCCCCCAGCTTATCAATAATTTTTTCAAAGCTGTTAAAGTTTACGATAGCATAGTTGTCAATATTCACCTTATATGTGTTTTCAATGCATCTGATATAGCAATCTATTCCGCCGACGGACATTGATTCGTTTATTTTGCCGTATTTGCCCGTTGTGGGATCGCCCTCTTTAACCTCGTAATAGCAATATGCATCGCGCAAAATAGAGGTGAGTGTGATTTTATTTGTGTCTGTGTTTATGCTTGCAATAATTGCGGAATCGGCGCGGGTGCCGTCCTCGGCAATATCGTCCTCTCTTGTGTCCTCGCCGATAAGCAGCACATTGAGCACATGGGTTGAAGATGCGGGCTTGCCGTTGTAATACCATGTTTTCACCATGTTTTTGTATGACGAAATATCGGCTCTGCCGTTTTCATAGATCGGGTCGAATTGCTCGGTCAGCACATCCATGCCGCTCCATTCGTTGATGGTGTCGGTTTTTTCTCCGCTGTTGTCGGTTGCATTGTCAAGCGCACGGTTCAAATAAAAATATATGCCGCTGCAGGTGCCCGCAATCAAAATGGCAATCGCAACAATTATGCTGATTATGATTTTTGCCTTTTTGCTCTTTTTCTTTTTGCCTTTTTTATCGGCCTTTTTGCCTCGCTTTGTTTCCTGCGCGGGGGCAAATTGCAAAATATCTATCTCGCCGGCATCGTTTTTATCGGCTTTAACAAGCGGTTCATCAAGCGCCGCATCAATCGGCGGCACGCTTTCTGCCGCTTTTTTTATGGGCTTTTCCGCATTTTCTGGCATTTCTTTCTGCTCTGCCGTTGCCTTTTGCTCGCTTTCCGGCTCTTTTTCCGTTTGCGTGATTTCTGCCGAATCGCTCGCTTTTTCTTTTAAATCGGCTTTATTTTCTTCATGCTTTTCTGTTTCGGCCTCTGCCGTTTTTTCCGCCGGCTTATCTTCGGCTTTAGCTTCTTGCGCCTTTTCCGCCGCGGTAAAATCCGCTTCTGCCGCTACGCCGCTGCTTTTGTTTGCCTTAACGATTTCCTCGTTTTCGATTCTGCGTTTTCTTACTTCCTTAAGTATTTCGTCAACATCATAAGAAGAATTCGGCAATATCGGTCACTCCTCTTTCATTTTATTCGGCAGTTTTCGCCGAAATCGGGCAAGCCCTCTGCTTTTTCCGCAAAAAAGCACGCTGCCCAAAAATAACACGGAAACATTATATAACATTTTGCCTTTTATTTCAATAAAAAACGCTTAATTAACACTTTATTAAGAAAAAGGAAGCCTTCCCTTGGGCGAAGGTTAAAATTTAAGATGCTTTTTCGGCTTTTTGCGGCAAAGCAGCATTATGTTAAAAAATTAAGCCTTTCCGCTCGAAAAAAGCCAAAAAAAACGATTTTGCATACATCGGCACTGTTCGCCGTTGCATAAAAAATTAAAATTTAATCTAAATCAACAAAAAAACGGAGCAGGAAGGGGCGCACTCCGTAAAGAATAATTGCTCAATAAATCAAATAAATGGCAAAACACTGCGTTAAAATTGCAGTGAAGGCGGCAGCCTGCTATGCAATTTATGCCTTGCCTTTTATCCGTTTCTTTGATTTTTGAGTGCAAAGCAGTCGGGAACCGAACACAATATGCCTAAAATGGGGCGGCGCGGCGGCTTTTCGCATTTTCGCCC
>ERZ827488.256-NODE-256-length-85845-cov-7.308020_pt1 | contig 85845 bp, 64 predicted proteins | sample MGYA00519771_ERZ827488 | MGnify/ENA primary metagenome ERZ827488 (study PRJEB31778, sample SAMEA3449323) | human gut metagenome | biome: human gut; feature: human-associated habitat; material: faeces | place: United Kingdom | collected 2010/2012 ... | reverse complement strand
ATTTGCGAAAACCCGAAGCATAAGCAGAGACAAGGTTAATAGGAGGTGCTCTGAATAGTATGGCACGTATTGCTGGTATTGACCTGCCCCGTGAAAAGAGAATCGAAATCGGTTTGACTTATATCTACGGTATCGGCAGAAAAAGCGCACAGGACATCCTGAAGGCAGCCGGTGTGGATGGCGACATCCGCGTCAAGGATCTGACGGAAGATCAGGAATCCGCTCTGCGTGAAGTAATCGACAAACATTACACCATTGAGGGCGACCTCCGCCGTGAAGTCGCGCTCAACATCAAGCGCCTGACTGAGATCGGCTGCTACCGCGGTGTCCGTCACCGTCGTGGGCTGCCCGTCCGCGGTCAGAGAACAAAGACCAACGCTCGTACCCGCAAGGGTCCCAAGAAGACCATTGCGAACAAGAAGAAGTAAGGGGAGTGTGAGATAGTATGGCAAAAGCAGTCAAAAAGGTTATCAAGCGCCGTCGTGAGCGCAAGGTTATCGAAAAGGGCGCCGTGCATATCCGCTCGTCCTTTAACAACACCATGGTTACCGTGACCGACGCCAACGGTAACGCTCTGTCCTGGGCCTCCTCTGGTGGTCTCGGATTCCGCGGAAGCAGAAAGTCGACCCCGTACGCCGCGCAGATGGTCGCTGAGACCGCTGCAAAGGCAGCTGTGGAAAACTATGGTCTGAAGACTGTCGAAGTCTTCGTCAAGGGCCCCGGCCAGGGCCGTGAATCCGCGATCCGCGCGCTGCAGTCCGCAGGTCTCGAGGTCACGCTCATCAAGGACGTCACCCCGATCCCGCACAACGGCTGCCGTCCGCCCAAGCGCCGCCGCGTTTGATGAAGGAGGAGAATTGATATGGCAAAGAATACACAGCCTGTTCTGAAGCGCTGCAGAACGCTCGGCGTTTCTCCCGCAGCCATGGGCTACTCCAAGCAGTCCAACCGCAATCCCGGCGGCAAAAGAAGAACCAAGAAGTCTGAGTACGGCACGCAGCTGACCGAAAAGCAGAAGGTCAAATTCGTGTACGGCATTCTCGAGAAGCAGTTCCACACCCTCTATGAGAAGGCCGAGAGCATGAAGGGCAACACCGGCGAGAATCTGCTGAGCCTCGTCGAGCGCAGACTGGACAACGTTGTTTACCGTCTTGGCTATGCTTCCACGCGCCGCGAGGCCCGTCAGCTGGTCAACCACGGCCACTACACCGTCAACGGCAAGCGCGTCAACATCCCGTCCTACACGGTCAATGTCGGCGACGTCATCGCCGTCTGCGAAAACAGCTGCTCCACCACCCGCTTCAAGAAGATGAAGGAAGACGACGCCTTCGTCGCAGCTCCGAAGTGGCTGGAAAGAGACAAGAACACCCTCAGCGGCAAGGTTATCGCACTGCCCGCAAGAGACGATATTGACTTCGAGATTGCAGAAAATCTGATCGTCGAATTGTACTCCAAGTAACGTTTCACCCTCGTTTATTGGTAAGCTGAATTCGGCAACGAAACAAGGTTTCGTAGTTACAAGGAGGGTAATTTATTCATGGTAGAAATTGAAAAGCCGCGTATCGAGTGTATCGATTCCCAGGAAGACGTCTCCTACGGTAAGTATATCGTAGAGCCTCTGGAGCGGGGATACGGCACCACGCTCGGCAACTCCCTGCGCAGAATTCTTCTTTCCTCGCTGCCCGGCACCGCCGCGACCTCCATCAAGATCGCGGGCGTGCAGCACGAGTTCTCCACGGTTCCTGGCGTCAAGGAAGACGTCACGGAGATCGTGCTGAACGTGAAGAAGATCATTGCGAAGCTTCATTGCCAGGGCACCAAGACCGTCTACATTGACGCTGCGGGCGAGTGCGAAGTCACCGCCGGCGACATCAAGGCCGACGGCGAGGTTGAGATCCTCAACCCTGAGCAGCACATCTGCTCGCTTGGCCCCGACGCAAGCTTCAACATGGAGATCACGCTGAGTCATGGCCGCGGATACGTCCCGTCCGACAAGAACAAGACGCCCAATATGCCCATCGGCACCATCGCCGTGGATTCGATCTATACGCCCGTCTACAAGGTGAACTACACCGTAGAAAACACCCGTGTAGGCAACATGACAGACTATGACAAGCTGACGCTGGAAGTCTGGACCGACTCGACGATCTCTGCAAGAGACGCCGTCAGCCTCGGTGCGAAGATCCTCTCCGACCATCTGAGCCTGTTCACGAATCTCTCCGAGACCGTGGCCAGCAAGCCCACGATGGCCGAAAAGGCGGAAACGCACCGCGATAAGGTCCTCGAAATGACCATCGAAGAGCTTGATCTGTCTGTACGCAGCTTTAACTGCCTCAAGCGCGCCAACATCAACAACGTCGAGGATCTGATCTCCAGAACCGGCGAGGACATGATGAAGGTACGCAACATGGGCCGGAAATCGCTCGAAGAGGTTCAGAACAAGCTCGCGATGATGGGCCTGAGTCTGGCAAGCGACGATTCCGCAAACTCTAATAATTAAGCGATAACCTTTCAAAGAAGGAGGAAGTAACCCTATGTTTGGTACCAGAAAGCTCGGCAGAACCAGCGACCAGCGCAAGGCGATGCTCCGGGCTATGACCACATACCTGCTCGAAAACGGCAAGATGGAGACGACCTTTACCCGCGCGAAGGAAGTCCAGCCTGTCGTCGAGAAGATGATTACCCTTGGCAAGAAGAAGGGTCTGGCCAACTACCGCAAGGCTCTGTCTTATATCACCAAGGAAGACGTCGCGCACAAGCTGTTCGAGGAGATCGCTCCGAAGTACGCTGAGCGCAACGGCGGCTACACCCGCGTGACCCGCATCGGGCCCCGCCGCGGCGACGCAGCCGAGATGGCCGTCATCGAATTGGTCTGATTCGGTCCCTGAAAAAGAGTATCCCCTTCGGCTTCAAACCGAGGGGGTTCTTTTTTGCGCTGGAAAAGGGCTGATTTATGGTGTAGAATAGAGAAAAGAGATCGGAGGCACACGGTATGGCTGAAAACAGGAAAAAGAAAAATCAGCGGAAGCTCCTATGGTGGCTGATGCCCGTGCTCTTATTGGCGGTGCTGGCCATCCGGTTCGGCGGGGAGGCGCTGGGGCGAGGCTTCCAGCGGTTATCCGATTCGCAGACCTCAGAATCGACCACCACAGCGCAGAAGGTGCCGTCTGATGAGACGCTGACGGTGCGTTTTCTCGACGTCGGACAGGGAGACAGTATCCTGCTCTCCTGCGGAGAGGACACGATGCTCATTGATGGCGGGCCGGTCGAGGAGGGGCAGTTTCTGGTGTCCCGTCTGAACCGGCTGGACGTGACGGAGCTGACCTATGTGGTCAATACGCACCCGGACGAGGATCACTGCGGGGGACTGGCCGCCGTGCTGGCAAAATACCCGGCGGAGCATGTCTATTCCAGTGTCACAGAGTATACGACGAAGGTTTTCTCCAACGTGGTCAAGTATACGGAAGAGCAGGGCAGGCAGATCGAGGTGCCGCAGACCGGCACGCACTGGAGCCTTGGCAGCGCAGCGGTGACAGTCATCGGGCCGGTGCAGGAATATTCCGATCCCAATAACGGCAGTCTTGTCCTGCGTGTCGATTACGGCGGGACGAGCTTCCTGTTTACGGGCGATATGGAGCAGAAGGCCGAGGGCGACCTGCTGGAATCCGGCGCGGATGTGCACGCTGACGTTCTGAAGGCCGGGCACCACGGCAGCCCGACCAGCTCATCCGAGGCATTCCTGACGGCTGTGCAGCCCTCTGTGGCGGTGATCAGCGTCGGAGCGGACAACGACTACGGTCACCCCGGCGCGGATGTGCTGGCGCGTCTGGAGGCGCTGAACGCGGAAATTTACCGTACCGACACACAGGGCGAGATCATCATCGTCTCCGACGGGGAAACGCTGTCCATCACAACAGACCCCACTAGCCGCGAACCGGCGGCCGGGAAGGACGCGCCGTTCGTCGGCAACCGCAATTCCATGATCGTCCACAGCGCAAGCTGCGCCAAGCTCCCCGGCGAGGAGAACCGCATTTACTTCAATTCCGCCGAAGAAGCGGAGGAATACGGCTACAAAAAGCACACGTGCATCAAATAACTGCCTTGTGTGCGGCAAAGCAGCTTTCTTGATTACAACTGAAAAAGGGGCGCTTCCCGGGTGGGAAGCGCCCCCTTTTGTGCGGGGAATTATTTCAGCGTGATGTTGACGCGGTAGGATGCGTCGTACATCCGGACGAGGATCGCGGCAGCTTCGCTGCGGACGATGGTGCTGGCCGGATGGAACGTGCCGGCGGCATCAGAGCCGGTGAGGATGCCTGCACGATAGAACGTGTAGATCTCATCGCCGTAGCTGTCCGTCGTCTTCACGTCGGGGATGCTGTTGTCTGCGACAGAGTTGATCGTCTTGTAGCTGCCTACAGCCTTGAAGAAGATGTGGACAAACTCGCTGCGGGAAACAGGCTTGGTCATCTGCTCGTAGCTGAGCTTCTGGTAGCTCTCGTCAAGGATGCCCTCGCGGACGCCGTAGTTGACGTAGGTTTCGTACCAGTAGCCTCTGCCGTTGGTCAGCGTGACCTTGCCGTCTTTGATCATCTGATGCAGCGCGGAGGCCAGCTTGATGGCTTCAGCGACGGTCAGCGTGCCCTTCGGCTGATAGGTCGTGGCAGTCACGCCATTGATCAGACCGTTCTCCCAGGCGCCCTTGACTGCGTCATAGAACCAGTCGCCCGTGGTCACGTCGGTGAACGGGAATCTGCCGGTCGTCGGGGTCTTCATGGCGGGGATCAGTGCCGGGAGGATGGGGTCGATCGGCTCGTTGATGAGCTTCCACTTTGCGGTCAGCGTCAGGTCGGACAGAACGGGCTTGCTGAAATCATAGAGCGTGCCGTCCAGATACCAGCCTTTGAACGTGTACAGACTGCGCGTGGGCTCGCCGGGGTTGGAGGCAGTCTCACCGCGGATAACCAGCTGCGATTCGACCGGCGTGCCGCCGTCAGAGTCGAAGGAAACGGTATAGATCGGATCAAAGACTGCCGTCAGCGTCACGTCGGAAACAGCCGTGAAGGTGTAGTTCGCATCCGTGGAGACGATCTTGCCGTTCTGCATCCATGCGTAGAACTCCTCGCCCTCGGCAGGCTGCGCCTGTGCGGTCACTTCTTCGCCGGACCAGACCTCAACGACGTCCTTGGCAGCGAAGTCATCGGTGTAGGCTTCCTTAACAAGACCCTTATCTGCATTGTAGGACTGCAGCGTCACGGTGCAGTTGGTGAGCTCGCCGTCGGAAGCGGCGTCCAGATCAACAACGTATGCGGTGTAGTTGGTCGCATAATCGAACAGATAGAGAACTGCAATGCCGTTCGTGACGCTCGAAGCATCCAGCGTAACTGTGGACGCAGTGCCGGCAGCTTCCTCTGCAAAGATCGCGTCGTCTCTCGCAGTGAGATCGGGATAGGTGTCAAGCTCGACATAGGCCAGATACTGGTTGTCCTTGACCTTAACAGTCAGTTCCTTGGTATCCGGGTCATAGCTTGCCGTGAGTGCCTTCGGAGCCTCGGAGTCGACTGTGCAGACATAGTTCCACTCCAGATACTTCTTGCCCTGCGTCTTGAGCTTGCTGTAATCCGTGCCGCCGTTGGTCAGCGCGCCGAGCTCGTCTGCGCCGTAAGCAATGTTGGCATAGTAGTTGACGTCGACCTTGGTGTCGTTCGGAACTGCGTTGCCGTCCAGATCGGTGCCGTCCCACAGGAACGAGCCGGTGGCTGACCAGCCGTTATCCGTGTCATAGATGGCCTTCGGCAGATATTCGGTGTCGTCCACATAGTAGACCTCGCCGGTTTCACGGTTGGAGACGACCATGATCAGGTGACGGGCATTGCGGAGCGTCATCGGCTGCATGAACAGCGCCCGCTCGAGCGCATATGCGGCATCCGGGCTGGAAACTGCGATTCTGTCCGCATCGAACGGAAGCTTCAGCTCCTCGTCGAACGGATTCGTACCGGCCAGAGAGCTGCTGGTGATGGAGTTGCCTCTGATCGCAGCCAGATAGGCCAGATTCGGCAAGGTGTTGCAGGTGACGTCCATGTTGCCGGCCATAACGTCGATCCAGTCAAGCTGTTCCATGACGGGAGCCTGTGCCCAGTCGCCATAGAAGCCCATGAACGTGCCATGGAAGCAGGCGGTCGGGTCATAGGTTGCAGCGGGACTCGTGAAGTTGATGTAGCCCTCGATGTACGCGCCGTTCGGATAGATGGCGTCGATATCGGCCATGAAATCATCCGTCAGCTGTACGTCGATCACGACTTCTGCCGTCTGGCCGGGGCCGATGACGAGAACGTCGTCTTCATAGTTAGTGGTAACAGTGACCTCGTCCTCTGTCAGACCGAGCGTCGTCAGTGCGTTGTAGTAGTTGCCTTCCTCATCTGCTACGGGCTCATCGAAGCAGAACTTCCACGAAATGTTGAATTCCTTGCCGTCCTCTTCGAGATCCCAGCCCGGGAACTCGTTTCTCAGATCCTTGACGGTGTAGCGGATCTGGAAGTGGCCGTCCTTGGAGGGGTTGTCGCCGATGTTGGCGATCGGGTTGGTGATGTACGCCTTTGCACCACCGAGAACAAGCTGCTCGGCATGGAAAGCATCGACCAGACCAGCGCCCTGCTTTCTCGGACTGAAGGTGTAGTTGTTGGGAATAACCGTCTGTGCGGAGGACGCCAACAGAGCCTCTGCCATGTCAGCCAGTTCCTTCTTGCTCAGATCCTTGTACTTCGATTCGCTCTTCAGATAACTCAGGATGGTCGCAGTAACACCCGCGACATCCGGCGTCGCCATGGAGGTACCGGACATGACCTGATAACCGTCCGTCGTGTTGTTCTGTGCAGACAGAACGCTGCCGCCGACGCCGGAGATCTGCGGCTTGAGCGTCAGGGACGGGGTGGGGCCCCAGGAGCTGAAGGACGAAGACTGCCAGCCGGTGGGGTTGTCAACAGAGGCCATCTCCGCGAGGAATGTGACCTTCTGTTCCTTTGCGTTAAGCAGCTTGGATGCGTCCTCGCCGGAAACGGAAACAGCGGGAAGCTTCGTGCCGTCCAGCGCCATGTTGATGATGCCGGATTCGTTGTTATAAACGATTGCAGCAACTGCACCCTTTGCATCCGCATTGTTGACCTTGTCAACGAAGGAAATGCCGCCGCGCTTGATCACTGCGACCTTACCGGTGACATTGATGCCGTCATAGTCGGCTTCTTCGCCGTTGCCGGGAACCAGAACAAAGTCATACGTCTTACCAGCCAGCGCATTATAAGCGTTGACCGTATCGCTGTAGCCGATCTGTGCGCCGTCAACTTCAATCGCCGGAGAGGCGTACTTCGCGTTGTCAACAGACGCAACAGACAGGTTGCCGTCATAGGTGGACGGGGAACCGACAACGCCGTAGTCCGCATAGTCGGACGTGACATAGCCGGCAGGAACGCCGGTGATGCTCTCGCCGTCTGCCATGGAGCCTTCGTTGCCCGCTGCGATGCAGCAGATGACGCCCGCGTCGTCCAGCGTGGTGAAGATGCCGTTCAGGACTTTTTCCTCGCTGCCGTCATAGACGAAGCCGTTCTGTGCGCCAAGGGACATATTGATGACGTCCGCACCCAATGTGTAGGCGTCTTCAAGGGCTGCGAGATAAACGTCGCTGGAGGTGCCGCTCTCCGCCGGGTCGGAGGAGAAGACCTTCAGTGCAAGGATCTGTGCGCCGGGCGCAGAACCAGCAAATTCATAGCCGCCGTCATCCGACAGGACGCAGCCGGCTGCGATGCCGGAGACGTGCGTGCCGTGACCGCTGACGTCGTCGGTCGCGTCGTTGTCCTTGTCATAATAGTCATAGGAGAACGGAACCTTTGCCGACAGATATTTGCCGCGGCCAAGCTTTTCAATCGCGGCCTCGGCCTGTTCCTTGCTGATGGCAGCCTTGTTCAGCATACTGTCATACGCTGTGAACGCCTCGTGGCCCGGGGCGATGCCGGTATCGATGACCGCAATGACAGTGCCCTTGCCGGTGTCATAACCGCGAACCTTGGTGATGTTGGTCATGTCGTTGGCCGAATCCATGCTGGGCATGACGACAGGCTCGTCGTAATAGTTGGCCAGATAGACCTCCTTGACGCCTGCCGTGCTGGCCAGCTTCTCAAGGTCGCCGAACTTGACGTCGGCGGACATACCGTTGAGCAGCGTGGTGTACTCGTACTTGACGTCATAGCTGACAGCCTTGGACTGGATCGCAGTCTTAATGCGGCTGTGCTGCGCCGTGAGGGTCTTCGACGCGGCTGCGACAGCGCTCTGCGTAGCGACGCCGGTGCTCTTCAGCGCTGCGGGGACAGCGCCCTCGCCCTCAAAAATAACGATCGCGCGGACGGTATCGCTGTCCGCGTAGGCCTCTTCACCATTCTGCAGCTTGAATTTGCTCTGCTGAATGGCGGTGCTCAGCTTGCTTGCATCCGGAGTCGTCGGGGTCAGCTTGACATTGTATGCCGAAGAGGCCGAAGCCATCGGAACCATGCCAAGAACCATGACGAGCGCCAGCAGCAGACTCAGCACGCGGCATCTTGTTTTCTTGCTCATGAAAGTTTCTCCTTCCTTGTCGTTCATTTGTGTCTGAAGTCCGGCGATCAGCCGCTCTCCACCACAATATGTTGTAGCCATTATAATCCAGAGCAACCGATTTTTCAATACTCTTCACTTACAATTCAGCAATTTCCCCAAAAAAGTTTTTCCATAAACTGCCTTACGGCAGCTTTACAGAAGCCTGCGCGCTGAACCGCGATCTGAAGCGTTTTTTCGATGAAACCGGGACGGAATATCCGGTGTGGAAGCAGCTCGAGCTGGACGCCGGGAACTATCTGATACCTTAAGACTGCTCCAGCCGTTGCCCGTTCAAAACGGCCTCTGTGAGCGTATCGCCCGCGTAGACCAGCTTCAGCGAGAAAAACGGCACGTGCTCGTCCATGAGCCGCAGGAAGATCCGGTCGCCCTCCCACTGCTGCAGGGCGGCGAGCTTCCGCTTGCCGATCCAGGCCAGCTCACCCTCGTCGCAGTCCTTCGGCGTGCCGGTGAAGCCCGTGGCGTGGAACAGGTGCATATACTCGGTCGGCCAGATATCGGAGACGAAGGTCACAAGCCCGCAGTAGCGGTACTGCGTGAGCGTCAGCCCCGTTTCCTCCAGCACCTCGCGGCGGACGCAGTCCTCCGGGCTTTCCCGGTCCTCAAATTTTCCGCCGACGCCGATCCATTTGTCGTGATTTTCGTCGTGCTCCTTTTTTACGCGGTGGAGCATCAGATACTGTCCATCGCGCTCAAGATAGCAGAGCGTCGTCTGCTTCATGCGCCATCCCTCCCATGTGTATGCTTTCTCTATTGTATCAGGGGCTGGGGAAAAAGTAAACGGGGGGAGCTGGTTTGTGCGTTCTGCCGTGTTTCTGCGTAAAATTTCAGCAAAAGCGACAAATGACTTTACCGGAGCAATCTGATATAATATCTGTATCTTAGTCGTGGTGTACCAATCCACACTTATGGTGCCCTGCGGCAATAATAAGGAGGATTTTTTATCCGGGAGGCTCCCGGTGCGGCATTGTGGAGACATGCCGCAATGCGTCCGCCAAGCCCGGCGGTCGTGAGAATGCGGTGCGGAGGCAGCGCAGTCAGAGTCCAAACAGTATGGCAGAAGTAAAACTCGTAAACGTCAAGAAAATCTACCCGTTCGTCAGTGGCGAAGAAAAGAAGAGCAAGAAAAAGAAGAAGGGCGAGGAGCCTGCCGAGGAGAAGAAGGTCAACCTTCAGATCACCGACAAGGGCGTCGTCGCCGTACAGGAGTTCAACCTCGACATCGCCGATAAGGAATTCATCGTTCTCGTCGGCCCGTCCGGCTGCGGCAAGTCCACGACGCTGCGCATGGTCGCAGGTCTGGAAGAGATCTCCGAGGGCGAGCTGTACATCGACGGCAAGCTCATGAACGACGTGGCCCCGAAGGACCGCGACATCGCCATGGTCTTCCAGAACTACGCTCTGTATCCCCACATGACCGTTTATGATAACATGGCCTTCTCCCTGAAGCTGAAGAAGACCCCGAAGGCGGAGATCGACCGCAAGGTCCGTGAGGCCGCCGAGATCCTCGATATCACCCAGTACCTCAACCGTAAGCCGAAGGCTCTGTCCGGCGGCCAGCGCCAGCGTGTCGCCATCGGCCGCGCCATCGTCCGCAACCCGAAGGTCTTCCTGATGGACGAGCCGCTGTCCAACCTCGACGCCAAGCTCCGCAACCAGATGCGCGCTGAGATCATCAAGCTGCGCGAGAAGATCGACACCACCTTCATCTACGTCACCCACGACCAGGTCGAGGCCATGACCCTGGGCGACCGCATCGTCATCATGCGCGACGGCTTCATCCAGCAGATCGGCACCCCGCAGGAGGTCTTCAACCATCCGGCAAACCTCTTCGTCGCCGGCTTCATCGGCACGCCGCAGATGAACTTCTTTGACGCAACGCTGTCCAAGAAGGGCGACAAGTACGTCGCGACCGTGCAGGGCAAGGATTTCGAGCTGCCCGCCGACAAGCAGGAAGCGCTCAAGAAGATGGACAAGGTGCCCGTCGACATCATCGCCGGTGTCCGCCCGGTCCATATCCACCTGTCTCAGGACGGCATCGACGCCATGGTCGACGTCTCCGAACTGATGGGCTCCGAGCTGCATCTGCACGTCAACTCCAACGGCAAGGACGTCGTCATCGTCGTCCCGACGACCGACATCGACCTCGACGCTGTCCACGGCAGCCACAAGCCCGTGAAGTACAGCTTCAAGCCCGAGCTGATGCACTTCTTCGACAAGGAAACCGAGAAGAACCTGTTCTGATTCCCAAAATACAAAACGCGCCCGCCGGAAAAGGCGAACACGCACAAGGACAACAACGAAATACCGCTCAGAGCAAAGGAAGTCCTTCCGGGAAACCGGAAGGACTTCTCTTTCGTTCGAAAGTCTGCTGGTTTACACCCTAGGCCTGAGGATGCAGGATAGGGGGGTATACAAAGAGGGATGTTCCATGAAAAAGGTCTGCTTTTCCATGTTTCTGATCATACCTCTGCTGGCGGCCATTGTGCCAGTCAGCGCCGCTGGGACGCTGCGGTGACGTGCGCGCAGCTGGCGGTGATTTTGAACGGACTGCTGGGGCGGACGCTGTCGTCGCCCGACGATCTTCAGCTCGGAATGCTGATTTTTGACGACAACCGCGACGCGCAGGTGTGATATTTCCTGCTTATTCTGGAGGCGGCCGTGGAGCATGAACGCTGGGCGGGGCTGGGTTGAAGGGTGCGCAGAGCACTGATTGCACAAAGACGCGGTGCGGAGAGGACGCATGGTTTTGTGAAAATGTCGAATCTTGGACTGTGTGCTTGACAAGCGGTGGGAATCGTGCTTTAATGGCCGCAAGTATTGATAACCACGAAATACGATGACGGAATTATGGCCCTGTTGGAGCGTCTCAGAGAACCGGCGGCTGGTGTGAGCCGGTACCGAAGACAGCGGTCAGTCTGCTTCCCGAGTAGGCCCTGCGAACGGCGACAAGTAGCATGGCCCGTTTGGCCTCGTTACCGGCTATGGGCTTGTCAGAGTCCGAGAGTGATCGTCCGCCGTGAGGCGGGGGATAAGCAGGGTGGTACCGCGAAGCTATTTCGTCCCTGAAGCCAGTTGGCTTCAGGGACTTTTTGTTTTCCGAAAAAAGGAGGAACCTACGATGAAGCACATTTCCGTGACAGATACCACGATCCGCCAGGCGGGCAAGGCCGCGGGCTATACGCTCTCGTTCCGCGAGAAGATCGAGCTTGCCAAGCTCCTCGACCGGCTGGGCGTGAGCGTCATTGAGCTGCACGCGGTCGAAAACCCAAAGATCGACAGTCTGCTCATCAAATCCGTCGCCTCTGCGGTGAAGGAAAGCGCCGTGTGCGTGCCGGTCGCGCTGGACCCGGCGAGCGTTTCGCTGGTCTGGGCCGCGCTCAGGGAGGCAAAGCACCCGCGCATCCAGGTCCCCGCGCCGGTCAGCGCCGTGCAGATGGAATACCTCGCGGGCAAAAAGCCCGCCGCCATGCTCGAGGCGATCCGCCAGACCGTCGCGGCGGCGCGGGCGGTCTGCGAGGACGTGGAATTCCTCGCGGACGACGCCACGCGCGCCGATCCCGCCTTCCTCGCTGAGGCGCTGCAGACCGCGATCGCGGCCGGTGCGGCCGGCGTGACCGTCTGCGACGCAGCGGGGAACATGCTGCCGGACGCGTTCGGCAGCTTCGTGCGCGGGATCTATGAAGCCGTGCCGCAGACGAAGGACGTGCGCTTCGGCGTGAGCTGCTCGGACGCGCTGTCGATGGCGGACGCGTGCGCCGTGATCGCCATCGCCGCCGGGGCCGGCGAGATCAAGGCCGCGGCCTACTGCGTCGACACTGCGAACCTCGCGCACATGGCGAAGCTGCTGGCGGCCAAAGCCCAGGACTTCGGCGTCGTCAGCACGCTGCAGTTCACGCAGATGAACCGCCTGCTGTCACAGATCGCCTGGATGTGTCAGACGGGCCGCAGCCAGCTCTCGCCGTTTGACAACGGCGTGCAGACCTCCTCCGGCGCAGTTTTGACCGTGCATGACACGCAGGAGGCCGTCATGAAGATGGCCGCCGCCCTCGGCTACGATCTTTCGGAGGAGGACGGGGCGAAGGTCTACGAGGCCTTCTGCCGCATCGCGGCGAAGAAGCAGACCGTGGGCGAGAAGGAGCTCGACGCCATCATCGCCTCCGCCGCGCTGCAGGTGCCGCCGACGTACCGGCTCGAAAGCTACGTCATCAACACCGGCAACACCATCAGCGCTTCGGCGCAGATGAAGCTCACGAAAAACGGCCAGACGCTCTCGGGCGTGAGCCTGGGCGACGGCCCGGTCGACGCGGCCTTCCTGGCCATCGAATCGATCCTCGGCCGCCATTACGAGCTGGATGATTTCCAGATCCAGGCCGTCACCGAGGGCCGCGAGGCCATGGGCGAGTCGGTCGTCAAGCTCCGCAGCGGCGGCAAGCTCTATTCCGGCCGCGGCATCTCGACCGATATCATCGGCGCGTCCGTGCACGCGTATCTCAACGCCATCAACAAGATCGTCTACGAAGAAGCGGCGAACGCCTGAGGAGGAAGCAGCACATGAATGTATCGTTTTCCACACGCGGCTGGCAGCAGATCCCCTGGGAGCAGCAGGTGCAGATGGCCGAGACCATGCGCTTCGGCGGCATCGAGCTCTATAACGTCCACAAAACGCCGGAGCTGACCGGCCGCGGCGGCCCGCTGCACCGCTATACCGCCGCCGCGACGGCGCGGGAGCTCTGGCAGAAGGACCTGTGCATCCCGTGCTTCGATACCGCCTGCGACATCGCGGGCGAGGACTGCACCGAGACCGTGACAGCCCTCATGCAGCTGGCGCACGACGTGCAGTGTCCGTATGTCTCCGTGACTGCGCAGCGCGATGACGACGCGCGGATCTCCGCCGCACTCGAAGCGCTCCTCCCCGCCGCCGAGGCGCAGGGGATCACGATCCTGCTCAAGACCAGCGGCGTCTTTTCCGACACGGCCCGGCTGCGCACGCTGCTCGATGCGTTTGCCTGCGACCAGCTGGGCGCGCTCTGGGATATGCACCATCCCTACCGGGACCACGGCGAATCCGCCGACACGACCATCAAAAACCTCGGTGCCTACGTCCGCCACGTTCACCTGCGCGACTCGGACGACGACGGCAGCTATGACCTCATCGGCGAGGGCACGCTGCCCGTCGGCAGCATGATGCAGGCGCTGTCCTCCATCGACTATGACGGGTTCATCTCGCTCGAGTGGAAGCCGGAATGGATGCCCGACCTGACCGACCCGGAGGTCATCTTCCCACATTTCGTCAACTACATGCACCGCTTCGATTCCCCGCGCGGCAAGAAAAAGACGCTCTACGACAACGCCGCGCATACCGGCAAGTTCGTCTGGAAGAAAGACAGCCTCATCTCCGAGACCTTCCCGCAGGTGCTCGACCGGATGGTCGAGGAATTCCCGGACCAGTACGCGTTCAAATACACGACGCTCGACTACACGCGGACCTACGCGCAGTTCCGCGACGACGTGGACGATTTTGCCCGCGCGCTCGTCTCGCTCGGCGTGCGCCGGGGCAGCAAGGTCGCCATCTGGGCCACGAACGTGCCCGCGTGGTTCATCACCTTCTGGGCCGCGACGAAAATCGGCGCCGTGCTCGTCACGGTCAACACGGCGTACAAGATCCACGAGGCGGAATATCTGCTGCGGCAGTCCGACACGCACACGCTCGTCATGATCGACCACTGTCTGGACTCGAACTACCGTGAGATCATCCAGACCCTCTGCCCGGAGCTGGCCGACGCAAAGCCCGGCTCCGCCCTGCACTGCCGCAAGCTGCCGTTCCTGCGCAACGTCATCACCGTCGGCTTCCGGATGCCGGGCTGCCTGACCTTCGACGAGGCGATGGACCGGGCCAACATGGTCCCGCGCGAGCAGATTTTGCGCATGGCCGCGGGCGTGCGGCCGGACGACGTGTGCAACATGCAGTACACTTCCGGCACAACGGGCTTCCCGAAGGGCGTCATGCTGACGCACTACAACGTCGTCAACGACGGCAAGTGCATCGGCGACCGGATGGATCTGTCCACGGCCGACCGGATGATGATTCAGGTGCCGATGTTCCACTGCTTCGGCATGGTGCTCTCCATGACCTCCTGCATGACGCACGGCGCGACGCTCTGCCCGATGCCGTATTTCTCGGCCAAGGTCTCGCTCGCCTGCATCAATCAGGAGCGCATCACCTGCTTCAACGGTGTGCCGACGATGTTCATCGCCATGTTCAACCATCCGGACTACAAAAAGACCGATTTTTCCTACATGCGCACCGGCATCATGGCCGGTTCCGGCTGCCCGCCGGAGCTGATGCGCCGGGCTGCCCAGCCGGACGAGATGCACATGACCGACATCGTCAGCGTCTACGGCCAGACCGAATCCGCCCCCGGCAGCACCATGAGCGCCTGCGGCGACGCGCTCGATCTGCGGTGCAACACGGTCGGCTACGCCTTCCCGCACATCGAGTGCAAGATCATCGACCCTGAGACCGGCGAGGAAGTGCCGGATGGCGTCAACGGCGAGTTCTGCTCGCGCGGCTACAACACCATGAAAGGCTACTACAAGATGCCCGAGGCCACGGCCGCCACCGTTGACAAGGAGGGCTGGCTGCACTCCGGCGATCTGGCCTGCCGGGACGAAAACGGCTGCTACCGCATCACCGGGCGGCTGAAGGACATGATCATCCGCGGCGGCGAGAATATCTACCCCAAGGAGATTGAGGAATTCATCTACACCCACCCGGCCGTCAAGGACGTACAGGTCATCGGCGTGCCGGACAAGAAATACGGCGAGGAGGCCATGGCCTGCATCATCCTCAAGGAGCCCGGCAGCGTGACCGTGGAGGAGATGCTGGACTATATCAAGGCCAGCATGGCACGGCACAAGGTGCCGAAATACATCGATTTTGTCGACGCATTCCCGATGAACGCAGCCGGAAAAATCCTGAAATACAAGATGCGCGAGGAGGCGACGGAGCGCTTCGGCCTGGAGGGCGCGGCCGGGATCGACACGGCGCAGACCGCCGAGCAGATGAAGCGGTAAGAACCGATAGCCGGTATTAGTAAAATTTATACTTGACAGCCTGCAAAGACTGTGTTAAATTTGGGGCAAGTTCAAATCAATAAAAGCTGTGACGAAGACGGTCGGACGGACTGCTTTCAGAGAGCCGGTGGTTGGTGCAAACCGGCAGCACGAACTCCTGTGACCTATCACTTCCGAGCTGGAGGCCCGAACACCATTCGCAAGTAGACGCCTCTCGTCCGCCCACGTTACGGGATAGGGCTTGTCAGAGCCTGAAGCGGCAGTTCTCAGAGCTGCAATTTGAGTGGTACCACGGGTATTGTGATTCACAAACTCGCCTCAAAGATTCTTAGGAATCCTTGAGGCGAGTTTTTTCGTTCGAAGTAACTTACACAGTTTAACACAGGAGGAACCCACTATGATGATGCAAACCAAGAAGCCGGCTGCCAACCCGCTGATGGAGATCGCAGAGCGAATCCGCGAGATGCGCGAGATCGTCGGCTACAGCGAAGCGGAGATGGCCGAGAAGACCGAGGTCAGCGTCGAGCAGTATCACAGCTATGAGCAGGGCACGGTCGATTTCCCGTTTACGTTCATGCACAAGTGCGCGCTGGCGTTCGGCGTGGAGCTGACGGATCTGCTCGAAGGCCAGAGCGCCAAGCTCTCGAGCTACACGGTGACGCGCCGGGGCATGGGTCCGGTGACGGCCAGCGAGGACGGCATCACCATTCAGAATATGGCGGCAATGTTCCGGCAGAAGCTGGCGACGCCGTATTGGGTCACCTATCAGTATTCCAAGGAGCTGCAGAGCCAGCCGATCCACACCACGACGCATGACGGACAGGAATTTGACCTCGTCGTGAAGGGGACGCTCCGTGTGCGTGTCGGCGAGCACGAGGAAGTCCTCCACGAGGGCGACAGCATCTTCTACAAGAGCTCCACGCCGCACGGCATGATCGCCGTGGATGGGCAGGACTGTGTATTCCTCGCAATGATCATGGCGAGCAGCGAAAAGGAGCAGGACCTGTCCGTGCGGACACGGGCGTTGGAGGAGACGCCGGAGCAGCAGCTGCTCTGCGACCAGTTTGTCCACGGGGTGGAAAAGGAAGACGGCTCGCTGGAGCGGCTGGAGTTCCGCAACGAGGACAAGTTCAACTTTGCATTCGACATTGTGGACGGCCTCGCGCGGCGTGAGCCGGACAAGCTCGCGATGGTGCATGTCGCAAACGACGGGACTGAGCGGCGGTTCACGTTCAAGGACATGAAGGACGCTTCGAGTCAGGCGGCGAACTATTTCACGTCACTCGGCGTGAAGCGCGGCGACCGCGTGATGCTGGTGCTCAAGCGGCACTATCAGTTCTGGTTTGCGATCCTCGGCCTGCATAAGCTGGGCGCGATCGCCATCCCGGCGACGAACCAGCTGATGGAGCATGATTTCACCTATCGCTTCAAGGCGGCGGGCGTGAGCGCGATCGTCTGTACGGCGGACGGCGACACGGCACATCAGGTCGACATCGCGGAGGCCGACGCGGGTGCGCATCTGACGAAGGTTCTCGTCGGCGGCAAGCGCGAGGGCTGGCACGACTTTGACGCGGAATACGGCCTGTTCTCCCGGCGCTACACGCGCAAGGACGACGCGCCCTGCGGCGACGATCCGATGCTCATGTTCTTCACGTCCGGCACGACCGGCTATCCGAAGATCGCCGTTCACAGCTACAAATATGCGCTGGGCCATTACGTTACGGCCCGGTACTGGCACTGGGTGCAGCCCGGCGGACTGCACTTCACGATCTCCGAGACCGGCTGGGGTAAGGCGCTCTGGGGCAAGCTGTATGGCCAGTGGCTGTGCGAGGGTGCGGTGTTCGTCTACGACTTTGATCGGTTCGACGCCGAGAAGATCCTGCCGATGTTCGCCAAATACAACATCACGACGTTCTGCGCGCCGCCCACGATGTACCGGATGCTGATCAAACAGGATCTGTCCCGCTTCGACCTCAGTTCCATCCAGCACGCAACGACCGCGGGCGAGGCGCTGAACCCGGAGGTCTATTATCAGTTTGAAAAGGCGACGGGGCTGCAGATCGCCGAGGGCTTCGGCCAGACGGAGATGACGCTCGGCATTGCGAACCTCGTCGGCCAGCCGCTCAAGCCCGGCTCGATGGGCAAGCCCATCCCCGGCTACGGCATCGACCTTGTCAATCAGGACGGCACCCCGACTGCCGACGGCGACACGGGCGAGATCGTCATCCATACCGCGGGACGAGAGCACTTCTGCGGGCTGTTCCTCGGCTATTATCAGGACAAGGAGCGCACTGAGGCCGTCTGGCACGACGGACTCTACCACACCGGCGACCTCGCGTGGCGCGATGAGGACGGCTTCTACTGGTACGTTGGCCGCGCGGACGACGTCATCAAGTCCTCCGGCTACCGCATCGGGCCGTTCGAGATCGAAAACGTCATCATGGAGCTGCCGTATGTGCTCGAGTGCGGCGTGTCCGCTGCGCCGGACGAGGTGCGCGGGCAGGTCGTCAAGGCCAGCATCGTGCTCGTCAAGGGCACCGAGGGCACGGAGGAGCTGAAGAAAGAAATCCAGAACTACGTCAAGCAGCATACCGCGCCGTATAAGTATCCGAGAATTGTGGAGTTCAAAGAAGAGCTCCCGAAGACCATCAGCGGCAAGATCATCCGAAGCAAGCTCTGATGACCGGGATCTTTCGACGATGCGGCGATTGAACCGGACCGGCATACGCTCAATATGTGTTCTCTGGGTTGCGCTGGTTTGCCCCAATATGCAGCTCCGGCAGACAGGGATGATGACAACAGAAAACCACCGAAAATTTTTCTTGACAATTGCATACTTTTTCGTTATGATTCTTAACAACAATAAAGGCTACGACGGAGAGGGTTCCGCGCAAGTCCTGTTTCAGAGAGCCGGTGGATGGTGTGAACCGGTAACAGACGCGCAGAATTTGTAGCTCCCGAGCCGGAGAGAAGAACGCCCGTAATGGCAAGTAGACCTCTCCCGCGTCAGCTGCGTCAGTGCTTAGACTTTGCTGGAAGTCGATGAGTGGTATCTGCCGTGAGGCAGGTGCAATTTGAGTGGTACCGCGGGTATGCTGTATGCAGCCCGTCTCAAAGAATCATTTCTTTGAGACGGGCTTTTTGCATCCACGGAGGTAACACCATGAAAAAAACACTCACAGGGCTGGACTTCAAAATTCAGGAAATGGCGGGACGCATCCGAGAGCTGCGCGAGATCTCCAGCTTTTCGGCGCAGACGATGGCGCTGAAAACAGGCACGAGCGAAGAAGAATATCTTCGCTGTGAGGCCGGGCAGAGCGACCTCAACTTCGCTTTTCTCTACCGCTGCGCGCTGGTTTTTGGCGTTGACGTTACAGATCTCATTGAGGGCAGCAGTCCAAAGCTTCGATCCTATACGCTGACACGCGCGGGTAATGGACAGAAGATCGAGCAGGCCCATGAGATGATCTATTACAACATGGCCTCCGGCTTTCAGAACCGCATTGCAGACCCGCTGTTCGTTGAAAACAAATACTCTGATGAAGCATTCTATTCGGACATTGAGCTGACCAGCCACGTCGGGCAGGAATGTGATCTTGTCATTCGCGGCAGTATGAAAGTTCAGGTCGGCGGACATACCGAGCTTCTGCATGAAGGCGACTGCATCTACTATGACAGCTCCATTCCGCACGGCATGGTTGCTGCGGACGGTCAGGATTGCCTGTTCTATGCGATCGTGCTCCGCCCACAGGAGCCGAGCCTCCCGGAGGCCGGCGGCGACCGCGCTGCCATGATCGAGACGGCGCAGAGTCCGGATCCGGAGGCGCGCATTTACACCCGCTTCGTCGATGCGCCCGAGGATGCAAATGGGAAACTGCAGTCCATCGCTTTCAAAAATGAGAAATCCTTCAATTTCGCATTTGACATTGTGGATGCGCTGGGCCGTGAAAAGCCTGAAAAGCTCGCCATGCTGCATGTGGCTCCGGATGGAACGGAGCGGCGGTTCACATTCAAGGACATGAAAGATGCTTCCAGCCAGGCCGCCAATTACTTTACCTCGCTCGGCATCCGACGCGGCGACCGCGTGATGCTCGTGCTCAAGCGGCATTACCAGTTCTGGTTTGCCATTCTGGGTCTGCACAAGATCGGCGCCATTGCGATTCCGGCTACCAATCAGCTCGTGGAGCATGATTTCTCTTACCGCTTCCAGGCAGCGGGCGTCAGTGCAGTTCTCTGCACGGCAGACGGCGATACTGCGTACCATGTCGACATTGCAGAGGCCGACACCGGGATGAAGTTGACAAAGATCATGGTTGGCGGCAGCCGGGACGGCTGGCACGATTTCAATGCGGAATACGGCCTGTTTTCCCGCCGCTATACGCGCAGGGACGACGCGCCCTGCGGCGACGAGCCAATGCTCATGTTCTTTACCTCCGGTACGTCCGGATACCCGAAAATTGCAGCACACAACTATAAATATCCGCTTGGACATTTTATCACTGCAAAATACTGGCATCAGGTCAACCCGGACGGGCTGCACCTGACCATCTCCGACACCGGCTGGGCCAAGAGCCTCTGGGGAAAGCTCTACGGTCAGTGGCTGTGTGAGGCGGCTGTGTTTGTTTATGATTTCGACCGCTTTGATGCAGAAAAAATTCTGCCGATGTTTGCGAAGTATCAGATCACGACATTCTGTGCGCCGCCCACGATGTACCGCATGCTGATCAAGCAGGACCTGTCCCGATTTGATCTTTCTTCTATTCAGCATGCGTCCATCGCCGGTGAAGCGCTCAATCCTGAGGTCTTCCGCCAATTTGAAAAGGCGACTGGCATGCGCATCATGGAGGGCTTTGGGCAGTCTGAATCGACGCTCATCATCGGCAATCTGGCTGGCGACAGCCATAAGATCGGCTCTATGGGCAAGCCTGTCCCACTCTACGATGTGCATCTGCTGGACAGCAGCGGGCATGAAGCGGAGGCCGGCGACACGGGGGAGATCTGCATCAACATTCAAAACGGCATTCCCTGCGGACTTGCCTACGAATACTACAACAGCCCGGAGGTCACGGCAAAAACGTGGCACGATGGCTTCTACCACACGGGCGACCTCGCCTGGCGTGACGAGGACGGCTTCTACTGGTATGTCGGCCGTGCGGATGACGTCATTAAATCGTCTGGCTACCGCATTGGACCGTTTGAAATCGAAAATGTCATCATGGAGCTGCCGTATGTGCTCGAATGCGGTGTGTCTGCCGCCCCGGATGAGATCCGCGGGCAGGTCGTCAAGGCCAGCATCGTACTGGTCAAGGGCACCGAGGGCACGGACGCGCTGAAAAAAGAAATTCAGACCTATGTCAAGACGCATACTGCGCCGTATAAATATCCCCGTATTGTGGAATTCCGCGAAGCGCTTCCAAAGACCACCAGCGGAAAAATCATCAGAAGCAAGCTCTGAAGGAGGAGTCGGCCATGACACACAAACGCCTAACGCTTTTTGCCGGACATTACGGCAGTGGAAAGACGAATATCGCGCTGAATTATGCGCGGTGGCTCCGGCGAAAAGGCGAAGCCGTGACTGTGGCCGATCTTGACATTGTAAATCCCTATTTCCGGACGAAGGATTCAGAAGAAGATCTGAAAAAAGAGGGGATCGGACTGATCGTCTCACCGTTTGCAAATTCGAATCTCGATGTTCCGGCCATGCCGAAGGAGACCTACGCGCTGATTGCGGAGCGGGGAGAATGCGGCGTGCTGGACATCGGCGGAGACGACCGCGGAGCGCTGGCACTGGGGCGCTATGTTCCGGAGATCCGGGCGGAGGGTGATTATGAGATGCTGTTCGTCATCAACCGGGCCCGGCCGCTGACAAGGACGGTAGCGGATACGATCCTTGTGCTGCGGGAAATCGAGGCCGCCTGTGGGCTGCCGTTCACGGCAGTCGTCAACAATACGAATCTCGGGCAGGCGACGGCGGCGGAAGATGTGCTGTCAAGCATGCCCTATGCGGAAGCGGTCGCCGCGCGGGCAGGGCTGCCGCTCAAGATGACCTGCTGCGCTGCACGGCTCTGCGACGCGCTGCGCGGGAGCATTCCAAACCTGTTCCCGATGGAGATCCAGAAGCTATATTACCAATTACGATAAATGGAGGAACAAGATGGCAAAACTGATATTTCAGGAAGAACTCTGCAAGGGCTGCGGCCTGTGTGTGAACGCCTGTCCGAAGGGGCTGCTGGCGCTGTCGAAGACGCGGCTGAATCAAAAGGGACATGCGCCCGTGGAGCTGACGGAGCCGGACAAGTGCGTCGGCTGTGCGTTCTGCGCGACGATGTGTCCCGACTGTGTCATTACGGTAGAAAAGTAAGGAGGGCAGGAAGATGCAGGAAAAAGTATTGATGAAGGGCAACGAGGCCATCGCGGAGGCCGCGATCCTCGCCGGGTGCCGCCACTATCTGGGCTATCCCATCACGCCGCAGACCGAGGTCGCGGCCTATATGGCGAAGAAAATGCCGAAGATCGGCGGGACGTTTTTGCAGGCCGAGAGCGAGATCGCGGCCATCAACATGGTATACGGCGTGGCCGCGACGGGCAAGCGGGCGATGACCTCGTCCTCCAGCCCCGGTATCGCGCTCAAGTGCGAGGGCATTTCGTACCTGGCGGGCGCAGATCTGCCCGCAGTCATTGTCAATGTGCAGCGCGGCGGGCCCGGCCTCGGCGGCATTCAGCCATCGCAGTCCGACTACTTCCTCGCGACGCGCGGACCTGGCCACGGCGACTTCCATGTGCTGGTACTGGCTCCGGCGTCGGTTCAGGAGATGGCCGACCTGACCGGAAAGGCGTTTGACCTTGCGGAAAAATACCGGATGCCGGCAATGCTGCTGGCTGACGGCACGATGGGTCAGATGATGGAGCCCGTTCAGCTGCCGGAGGCGCGTGACCCGGACACAACTGAAAAGGATTGGGCCGTCACTGGAACGAAGTGCCAGCGGAAGCATCACGTTGTCAACTCTCTCTACCTCAGCCCGGCGGATCTCGAGCGGCTGAACATCGAGCGCTTCGAGCGATACGCCGAGATCGAGAAGAATGAGTGCATGTGGGAAGCGTTCATGATGGAGGACGCCGAGGTCTGCATCGTGTCCTGCGGTATTACCGCGCGCGTGTCGCGCAACGCGATCGTCGAAGCGCGCAAGCAGGGCATCAAGGCCGGCATGATCCGGCCGATCACGCTCTGGCCGTTCCCGAAGGCACCGCTGCGCAAGGCCGCTGATCAGGTGAAGCGGTTCGTTTGCGTGGAGCTCAACATGGGCCAGATGCGCGAGGATGTGCAGCTGGCGGTAGCGTGCAAAAAGCCGGTCGACCTTTGCTTCCGCGTGGGCGGCATGATCCCGTCGCCGGATGAGGTGCTGGACGCGATCCGCAAGGCAAACGAAGGAGGGAACGACTGATGGCTGTTGTATTTGAAAAACCGAAGGCGCTGACCGACGCCGTATTCCACTACTGCCCCGGCTGCACGCATGGCATCATCCATCGGCTCGTCGCCGAGGCGATCGACACGCTCGGCATCGAGGGCCGGACGATCGGCATTGCGCCGGTCGGCTGTTCCGTACTGGCCTATGACTACTTTACCTGTGACATGGTCGAGGCGTCGCATGGACGTGCGCCCGCAGTCGCGACGGGTGTGAAGCGGTCGCTGCCGGACAACATCGTCTTCACCTATCAGGGCGACGGTGACCTCGCGTCCATCGGCCTCTGCGAGACCGTCTCAGCCGCGGCGCGCGGCGAAAATATCACGGTCATCTTTGTCAACAACGCGATTTATGGCATGACGGGCGGCCAGATGGCCCCGACCTCTCTGCCCGGCCAGATCACACAGACGTCGCCCTATGGACGCGACGTCAACACCTGCGGCTGGCCGATCCGGATCTGCGAGATGCTCGCGACGCTGGAGGCCCCGGCGTATCTCGAGCGCGTGACCGTGAACAATGTGAAAAACGTGAAAAACGCAAAAAAAGCGATCGAAAAGGCGTTCCGTTATCAGGTGGAGGGCAAGGGCTTCTCACTGATCGAGGTGCTGTCGGCCTGTCCGACGAACTGGGGCCTGACGCCGCAGAAGGCGCTGGAGTGGATCGACGAGAAGATGATCCCGTACTATCCGCTGGGTGTCTACCGAGACAAGGAGGGCTGAGAGATGGCAGATCATCAAATCGTGATTGCGGGCTTCGGCGGACAGGGATTGCTGTTCTCCGGAAAGGTTCTGGCCTACGCGGGCCTCATCGAAGGGCGGGAGCTCAGCTGGCTGCCGTCCTATGGCCCGGAGATGCGCGGCGGCACGGCGAACTGCAACGTCATTCTGTCGGACGCCCCGGTCGGCTCGCCGATCGTAAACACGCCGAACGTGCTCATGGTTATGAACAACCCTTCGCTCGATAAATATGAAAACGCCGTGCAGCCGGGCGGAAAAATTTTCCTCGACTCCACGCTCATCGCCCGCAAGGTTACGCGCACGGATGTGGAGGCTTATTACGTCCCGGCCACGAAGATGGCAATGGACATGGGAATGCCGACGCTTGCCAACATGATCCTGCTCGGCGCGCTGATCGCGAAGACCGGGTGTGTCCGGGAGGAGAGCCTCGCGGACGCGCTGCACAAGGTCATCCCGGCGCGCAAGGCCGACCTTTTCGACCTCAACATGCAGGCGCTTCAGGCTGGGAAGGAGTTCGCCGGATGAAGACCGCCTGCATCCAGATGGACATGCTCTTCGCGCAGCCGGAGGAGAACTTCGCGAAAGCGAAGCGGCTCATCCGCGAAGCGATGGCGGGCGGACCGGACGTGGTTGTCCTGCCGGAAACATGGAGCACCGGTTTTTTCCCGAAAGAGCGTCTTTCCGAACTGGCCGAGCGGGACTGCGCGCGGGTGAAACGCGAACTCGGCGGGCTGGCTGCGGAGCTTGGCGTGAATCTTGTGGCGGGCAGCGTCGCGAATGTGCGCGGCGGAAAGGTCTATAACACGGCGTGCGTCTTTGACCGCGCGGGGAACTGCGTCGCAGAATATGATAAGACGCACCTGTTTACGCCGATGGGCGAGCATGCGTATTTCACGCCCGGCGATCATCTCTGCCGCTTCCGGCTCGACGGACACGACTGCGGCCTTGTAATCTGCTATGACATCCGCTTCCCGGAGCTGACGCGGACACTTGCCGTGCAGGGGATGGACATGCTCTTCGTCGTGAGCCAGTGGCCAGCGGCGCGCATCGGACATCTGCGGGCGCTGACGGTCGCGCGGGCGATTGAGAATCAGGCGTTCGTCATCTGCTGCAATTCCTGCGGCGACGCGGGCGAGACACATTACGGCGGATTTTCCGCAGTCATCGACCCGTGGGGGGAGCTGCTCGCCGCCGGCGGGCAGGACGAGCAGATTTTGGCCGCGGATTGTGAACTGGAGATGCTGGATGGAATCCGGAGCTCCATCAATGTCTTTCGCGACCGGAGGGCGGAGCTCTATCGGGTCTGATCGATGCTCCGCCCCTACAAACAGCTTTTATATGTACTATGAACATCAGGAGGAATGAAAAATGGAATACAACTTCCCTGTGATAAGGACTACGCACCCCAAGCCCCGTCCTGCCGACGAGACGAAGCTGGGCTTTGCGAAATACTTCACCGACCATATGTTCGTCATGGACTATGACGAAGGACAGGGCTGGCACGACGGGCGCGTTGTGCCGCACGAGCCGTTCCTCATCGAGCCGGCGTCCTGCGTGCTGCACTACGCACAGATGATGTTTGAGGGCATGAAGGCCTACCGCACGCCGGACGGCGGCGTCCAGATTTTCCGGCCGGACATGAACATCAAGCGTATGGCCCGCACGAATGAGCGCATGTGCATCCCGGAGCTGCCGGGAGACCTGTTCCTCGCGGCGGTCAAGGCTGTGATTGAGGCGGATCGCGACTGGATTCCCTCCGCGCCAGGCACTGCGATGTATATCCGGCCGTTCATCTTCGGCGATGAGGTCTCGTTCTCGGTTCTGCCGGCCAAGCACTACAAATTTATGATCATCCTCAGCCCGACGGGCTCCTACTACGCGGCAAACGACGGTGGCCTGGCCACGACGCGCATCTATGTGCAGGACAAATACATCCGCGCGGCGCACGGTGGCACGGGCTATGCCAAGGTCGGCGGCAACTACGGCGGCGGTATGCGCGCCAGTCAGGACGCGATGAAATATAACTGCAAGGATGTGCTGTGGCTCGACGCGGCGGAGCATAAGTATGTCGAGGAGATCGGCACGTCGAACGCCTTCTTCCGCATCGCGGACGAAGTTATCACCGCGCCGCTCGATTCCGGCACGATCCTGCCCGGCATCACGCGCGATTCTGTCATCCAGCTGCTGAAAAAGTGGGGCGTGAAGGTCTCGGAGCGGAAGCTCTCGATCGACGAGGTCGTTGCCGCGTCGAAGGACGGCAGCCTGCAGGAGATCTTCGCCAGCGGCACTGCAGCGGTCATCTCGCCGATCGGCTGGCTAAATGTGATGGGCACGGATGTTCAGGTCGCGGATGGGACGGTCGGTCCTGTGGCGCAGAAGCTCTATGATACGCTCTACGGCATACAAACCGGGACGGTTGCCGATGATATGGGCTGGACGTATCGGCTCCTGTAAGCGCTTTTCTCGACAAGTCCTGCAGAATACGTTACAATATCCCCAAGGAATTCAGACGAAAGGACGGTGCGCAGCATGAATATCGGTATGGTTATGATGATGTGCAAGACCGTCTTTGGTTTGTTCTGAGAGCTGCTCGAACAAATTTCCAAAGGCGGTCATGGGTGCGTTGCCCATGACCGCCTTTCTTTGTCTGACTGTGAAAAAATGAGGAGGAACCCCGATACCGATCAAAATACCGAACGGATTGCCGACGAAAACATCTCCGTGAAGGAGGAGACGCGCACCGTGACACAGGACATCCGACCGCTGCAGATTCTGGTTTTGAACCCTGATGCCGGCGAAGATCGAAACGAAGACGCACGTCTATTCCACGTTTCACATCTGCTGGGGCGCACAGGCGGGACTCTATCCTGAACCATTCCCAGCGATACGCCAATTATAAAACCCGGCTGGTGCCTGAAACACCAGCCGGGTACCCCGCCATTGTTACCCCTGTCAGGGGGCAGCAAAAACCGGCGGGCGTTTTTTCTGTCATGCACCGGCGCGTCAAAACAGCCGTACAAGCAGCTGCGAGACGAGAACGACGGCGATCAGGGCGATGGGGTAGGTCGCGGCGTAGGCGGAGGCGACGTTGCTCGTGCCTGCGACATGGATGAGCGTGCCGAGGGCTGGCGTGGAGGTCATGCCGCCGGTGATGGAGCCGAGAATGTTCAGCAGGTTCATCTTCAGCACGTGCTTTGCCACGATATAGCCCACGACCATCGGCAGAAGCGTCATGAAAATGCCGTAGACGAAATAGATGGGCTTGAAATATCGCACGAAGCTCATGCCGCCGGAAACGCCTGCGCCGATGAGGAAGACCATGAGGCCAAGCTCCCGGAACGTTTCGAGCACCTTCTTGCTCGGCATGAGATCGGCGCGGCCGATGTGGCCGAAGTGGCCGAACACCAGCGAGACGAGCAGCGCGCCGCCCGTTGTGGTGAGCGAGAAGAAGTTGAAGAACTTCACCGAGCCAAGCAGAATGCCAAACACGGCGGCGACGGCGAAGGGCGTGAAGCCGAAATCGTCAAATTCCAGCAGCTTGCCCTTGAATTTGGCGACATCGCCGGTCTCTACGTGTGTAATTTTTCTGCGCTCCTCGTCCAGATCCGCATGGACGACGCGCGGCATCAGCTGCACGAACAGCACAACGCCGATGACGCCGAACAGATACGCAATGCCGTAGCCGACCGTGACCGCGTCCTGATACTGGGCTGCAACAGCCTCTTTGGTTGCCGAGAAGGCCGGGGTCGAGGTCAGGCTGCCCGCGAGCAGGCCGGAGATCATAGCCGTAAGCTGGTTCGGGTCGTAGCCCGGCTGCCCGGCTTCAATCGCACGGCCGACGAGCAGACACAAAACTGCCGTAATGCCGCCGGAAAGAATGATCACGACGCCGAGCAGCACATAGGACTTGAAGTTGTGCTTCATGTTCTTGAAGAAGTTCGGGCCCGCGATAAAGCCGACCGAGGTCACGAAGAACACAAGACCCAGATTTTCGATGATCTTCAGCGCCTGCGAGGCGTAGTTGATCTCTTCAATGACAAATTTGGAATTGAAGTGCGTTCCGGAGAACGCGCCGTAAATCAGCGCGATCACGAAAACGCCTGCCGTGCCGAGGCTGATGCCCTTGATGGTGATGCGCCCGAGCAGATACCCGACTGCCGCGATTCCAAATACGGAAAGCATCAGAAAATTCGCGGCATTGATGGTTGCACTCATCTCTGTTCTCCTCTATTTCTCCTTATTTTTCTGCGGGATGGATTTTTCTGGCGTAGTCCGGCAGCAGTTGCGGAGAAAGGCGGTGATCCGCCACACCGGCCTGCTGCTTTTCGGCCTCAAATGCGGCCACGTGGTCCAGCGTCAGCGTGCCGACGGATACGGACTTCGCCTTCTCGGCGGCGTGCTGACCCGCGTTGCGGCCAAAAACGATGACGTCGAGCAGGCTGTTGCCCATCAGGCGGTTGCGCCCGTGGATGCCGCCCACGACCTCGCCAGCAGCAAACAGGTTTTCCACATCCGTCTGGCCGTCTGCCGTGATGTGCAGACCGCCGTTCTGATAGTGCAGCGTCGGATAGACCAAAATCGGCTCTTTCCGGATATCAATGCCGTGCTTTGCAAACATCCGCATCATGGCCGGGATGCGCTTTTCAATCGTGCCCGCGCCGTTTTTCAGCTCGATCATCGGCGTGTCGAGCCAGACGGCCTGCCCGGCGGGAGTCTTGACGCCCTTGCCGCGCTCGGTGCACTCGCGGATGATGGAGGCCGCGGCCACGTCGCGCGTTTCGAGCGGGTTCATGAAGACCTCACCGTCCGCGTTCACGAGCATTGCGCCGACAGAGCGCACCTTTTCCGTGACCAGCGCGCCGTAGATCTGCGCGGGATAGGCTGCGCCTGTGGGGTGGTACTGAAGTGTATCGGGATAAAGCAGCTTCGCGCCCGCGCGGTAGCCGAGCACAAGGCCGTCGGCGGTCGCACCGTAGTGGTTCGAGGTGGGGAAGCCCTGATAGTGGAGCCGTCCTGCGCCGCCGGTGGCAAGAATGACGGTTTTCGCCTTCGCAACCAGCAGTTCCTTCGTCTCCATGTTCAGCAGGATCGCGCCCGCGCAGCGGCCGCTTTCGTCCTTGATAAGCTCCACGGCGGAGGTAAAGTCGACGACGGGAATGCCGCGGTTGAGGACTTCGTCGCGCAGCGTGCGCATGATCTCCGCGCCGGAATAGTCCTTGGCTGCGTGCATACGCTTGCGGGACGTGCCGCCGCCGTGGGTGGTGATCATGGTGCCGTCGGGCGCCTTGTCAAATTCCACACCGAGCCCGGACAGCCACTGAATAGCCTCCGGCGCGTCCATGACGAGTTTATACAGAAGATCCTTCTGCGCAGCAAAATGGCCGCCGCCGTAGGCGTCGAGGAAGTGCTGGGCAGGGGAATCGTTCGGCTTGTCGGCAGCCTGAATGCCGCCCTCGGCCATCATGGTGTTCGCGTCGCCCATGCGGAGCTTCGTGACGACCATGACCTTTACACCAGCCTTGTCGGCTTCAATGGCTGCGGAGCAGCCTGCGCCGCCGCCGCCGATGATGAGAACGTCCGTCTCATAGTCGGGCTTCGTCAGATCAAATGTCTCGTGCAGGATGCGCGATTCGCCCTCCAGCAGCTCCGCCAGCTCCAGCGGGACCTTCTGGCCCTTGTTGGGGCCGAAGCGCAGCTCGGTGAACTGCTCGGCGCGGTAGTCAGGATGGAATTTCTTCAGCAGCGTTTCCTTTTCCTCCGCCGTCATGCGGCGGGGGTCCAGCTTCGCGTTTTCTTCGCGGGCCGCTTCCACCTTGCGGATGGAGGCCAGCATGTTAGAGTCCTGATACATGATATGCGTCCTCCTTACTTTTCAATCTCGCGGTGGTTGTAGAGTTCCTTGATCTCATCCAGCGGCTTTTCCATGAGACTTTCGATGAGCGCCTCAAATTTGCCGTCTTTGACCTCCTGCACGCGCGCGTCCAGATGCTCACAGTGCGGGGCAATGTACTTGCCGTTCAGACGGCGGGCCAGCATGGCGACCTGCGGGTGGGAGATGCCGGCCGGACAGCGGGACGAGCACACGCCGCACATGACGCAGTCGAAGGATTCCTCGGCGCACTTGTCAAATTCGCCGCGCTGGGCATAGGCAATGTACTGCATGACGTTCAGACCCTGCGTGCACGCCTTTGTGCAGGCGTTGCAGCCGACGCAGGCGTAGATCTCGGGGTACAGCTGCATCATGACCGTCTGTGTGGGCTTCAGCTTTTCCATGTCGTAGACTTCCTTGACCAGTGGGAAGAACGGAAGCGTCGCGACATACATATTGTTCTCCACGCGCGTCGAGCAGGCCAGACAGGCCTTTAATTCGCGGTCGCCCGCGATGCGGTAGATCGTCGCACACGCGCCGCAGAAGCCGTTGCGGCAGCCGCAGCCGCGCACGAGCCGATAGCCGGAATATTCCATCGCTTCCATGATGGTCAGACTGTCCGGCACCTCATATTTCTTGCCGAACAGGAAAACCGTCACCATATTTTCCATACCTGTTCTCCTTTAATACTCATTCGGCAGCTCATCGAGCTGATCGAAGCGGAACACCGGGCCGTCCTTGCAGACGTATTTGTCGCCGATGTTGCAGCGGCCGCATTTGCCGAGGCCGCATTTCATCTTGAGCTCCATCGTGGTATAGACCTGCTCGCGGGCAAAGCCGAGCTCCATCAGGCCCGCAAGCGTAAACTTGATCATGATGGGAGGGCCGCACATCACGACGGTCTTGTCGGTCGTGAAGCCGAGCTCCTTGACGTAGTTCGGCACGAAGCCGACGTGGCCGTCCCAGTCCGGCTGCTCGCGGTCGATGGTCAGATGGACGTTGATGCCGTCCTCCCTGCACCAGACGTTTTCGATCTCCGGATAGTCGACCAGATCGTCCTTCGAGCGGGAGCCGTAGACGATGTCGATCTTGCCGTAGCGGTCACGGTAGTGACGGCAGTAGTTGATAACGGAATGCAGCGGGGCCAGACCGATGCCGCCCGCGATGAACAGCAGATCCTTGCCCGCGAACGCGGTGTCGACCGGGAAGCCGTTGCCGTAGGGGCCGCGGACGGTGATCTGCTGACCGGGCTCCATGGCGTGGAGCCATTCGGTCACGCAGCCGCATTTTTTAATGGAAAACTCCACATATTCCTCCAGCGTGGGACTGGACGTGATGGAGAACAGCGCCTCGCCGACGCCGGGAACAGAGAGCATGGCGCACTGGCCGGGGATATGGACGAAGGGCTTTTTGCCGTCAAGGCCGACGACACGGAACGTCTTGACGTCCGGCGTGTCGACGCGGATATCCGTGACGACGGCGATATTGGGGATCAGCGGATCGTTTCTCATGCGTGTTCCTCCCCAAGTGTTTTGATGACTTTGACGATGTTCATATGGATGGGGCACTTGGCAAGGCAGCGGCCGCAGCCGACGCAGCCAAAGCACCCGTCGTTATTATCCGGGAAATAGACCAGCTTGTGCATGAAGCGCTGCCGGAAGCGCTCGAGCTGCGTCGGACGCGGCTGACCGGCGGACATCTTCGTGAAATCCGAGTACATGCAGCTGTCCCAGCAGCGGAAGCGGCGGACGAGCTTACCGGAGTCGAACTCCTTGATATCATAGCACTGGCACGTCGGGCAGACGAAGGTGCACGTGCCGCAGCCGAGGCAGCTTTCGGACAGCTGCTTCCATTCCGGGCGGTCGAAGAGTTCCTTCGTTTTGCCTGCGCCCACGGCGGACAGATCGAGCCCGGCCAGCGGGAGCTTTTTGAGAAGCGCACGCGTTTTTTCCTGCTGGGCCGCGACTGCCGCACCGTCTGTATCTTCCAGCATGGGAAGCTTTGCGGTCAGCGCTTCGCCCTTTTCCGTGTTGGCCTGCCAGAAGAGCGTTTCACCCTCGATCCAGCAGCTGATATCGCCCTGCGGGGCCGCAGGATCGATGCCGAAGGCCGGACAGAAGCACGTTTCCTCGGGGCGGGTGCAGGCCAGCGTCACGACGGTGCCGTGTGCGCGGCGGGCGGCGTAATAGGTGTCCTGCGGTTCGGAAAGGAAGACGCGGTCGAGAATTTCAAAGCTTCTTGCGTCGCACGCGCGCACGCCGAACAGGACGAACGGCTCTGCCGGGTCACGCGTTTCCACAAGGTCAAGCTGCCTGCCCGTCACGCGGAAGCCGACGAGGTTTTCCACCTGCGGGAAAAACAGATCCTTGGCCGAGCGGACGGTATTGAGCTTCTTGGTAAGCGCTATACCCTCCTGCCAGACGGTGAAGCTGGCCTGACCGGCGGCGTCGTCCGCCGGAATATAGAGCTTCCGGTCTGCCGACACGGCGGCAAACAGGCTTTGAAGCTTAGAGAGGGGAAGCTGTTTCATTGCACACCTCCTCTTTCATAGACGACGGACGGCTCACAGTCGTCCTTGCGGAAATCCATGAGCGGCGGGCGGGAGTCGAAATCGGCGCCGGCCTGATAGTCACCGTAGAGTTCATTGATGTCCTTGATGAACTTGCGGTTCAAAAGATGCAGCGGGATATGCTGCGGACAGACGCGGGAGCATTCGCCGCAGTCGGTGCAGCGGGAGACGACGTGGAAGGCCCGGATGATGTGGAACATATTTTCCTCGAACGAATCGGCGATGGCCTTGTTCTCAAAGCCAGAATCGTGGTTGTCGAACACGCACTTTTCGCACGAGCACGCGGGACACACGTTGCGGCACGCGTTGCAGCGGATGCAGCGCGACAGCTCGCCGCGCCAGAAGGTGTAGCGCTCCTCGGCTGTCATGGCTTCGAGCTTTTGAACCTCGTCGAACCGGCCGCAGTCCACGTTTTCCTCGCCCTGCTCGCCAAGCAGCTCGTCATAGCAGACGATCTTTTTACTCTTGCAGGTCTTGCACTTAAGCAGCAGCGCATCGGCCTTCTTGATCGTTTCCTCGCCGTAGATTGTGGAAACGCAAAGAGCTTCGCCATCCTCCGTCACTGCTGTGACACCGGCAAGGCCCTGCTCCTTGATAGCCTCCATGTCGCACATCCCGCCGCACTGTACGCCGACGGCGTAGACGCTCTCGCGCAGGATGCGGTGCTCCTTTAGAAGCTGGACAAAAGAATAGCTGTCGCAGGGCTTCAGGAACACGGCGGCCTTGCCGCCTTTGCGGGATTCCGCGATGAGATATTTGGACAGATTCGCGCCGGAGAAGACGCTCCAGACGAAATTTTTCTCGATATCTTCCACGCTCGTGAATACGGACGGTGTCAGATCATAGAAGAATTCGCCCGCGCGCCAGCCGATGACGCGGTCAACAATCTGATCTTGCAGCAGCTGGATCGCTTTTTCCTTTACTCTTTGCATCTCAGATCCTCCAGTCTGCGGTTCTCGCCGAGCTTCGTGATCGTCTCGGCGAATTCGTTCATGGTTTTGGCGAACTTCGCGCCCTCCGCTGCCGAGACCCATTCCACGCGCGTGCGCTCACGTTCGATGCCGAGGAAGTCCAGCATGGAGAACAGGAGCGTCATGCGCCGCCGGGCATAATAGTTGCCGGTCGTGTAATGGCAGTCGCCAGGATGGCAGCCGCAGAGGATCACGCCGTCGGCCCCGCGCTGGAACGCGCGGAGAATAAACATCGGGTTTAACCGGCAGGAGCACGGAATGCGGATGATCTTCACATTGGCCGGGTAGCTCAGCCGGTTCGTGCCGGAAAGATCGGCGCCCGCGTAGGAGCACCAGTTGCAGCAGAACGCCACGATCGTGGGCGTCCAGGAGCCGTTTACCTGCATATCGCATCTACCTCCGCAATGATTTGCCGGTTGGAGAAGCCCTTGAGATCCATCGCACCGGACATACACGCGACGGTGCACGCGCCGCAGCCCTGACAGACTGCCGGGTTGACCTGCGCGACGCGCCGCACGAGCGTCGTGCGGTTCGGGCCTCTGAATTCCTTGTCAATGTACGTGATCGCGCCATACGGGCAGACCTTTTCGCAGTTGGAGCAGCCGTTGCACATCATCTCATCCGGCTGCGCCACGCACGGGTTGCACGTCAGCGAGTCCTTGCACAGAAGGCCGATGACCTTCGCCGCAGCGGCGGACGCCTGTGCGACCGTCTCCGGGATATCCTTCGGCCCCTGGCACATACCGGACAGGAACACGCCTGCCGTCGGGCTTTCGACCGGGCGGAGCTTCGGGTGGGCCTCGGTGAAGAAGTCGTTCGTGTCCATGGAGGCGGTCAGCATCGTGGCCAGCGGCCGCGCGGACTTATCCGGCTCGATGGCGGCAGCCAGCACGACCATGTCAGCGTCGATATGCAGCTGCCGGTTGTCCAGCAGATCGGATGCCTGCACCTTTAGCTTGCCGTTTTCGGGCGTGACCTTGCCGACCATGCCCTTGATGTAATGCACGCCGTACTGCTCGACGGCTCTGCGGTAGAACTCGTCAAAGTTCTTGCCGGGGGTGCGCACGTCGATATAGAACACATATACGTCTGTATCCGGGTATTTTTCGCGGCAGAGCATGGCGTGCTTCGCCGTGTACATACAGCAGATCTTGGAGCAGTAGGGCTTGCCCTTCTCCACACCGTCGCAGCGGGAGCCGACGCACTGCACAAAGACAATGGTCTTCGGGTGCGTCCCGTCGGACGGGCGCAGGAGCGTGCCGCTCGTGGGACCGGCGGCGTTCATCAGGCGCTCAAACTCGAGGCTGGACACCACGTCCGGACTCTGGCTGTAGGCAAATTCGTCGAATTTGGAAAGATCGATGGGGTTGAAGCCCGTCGCGGCGACGATCGCGCCGTATTCCTGCTCAATGAACGTGTCGGTCTGCTTGTAGTCGATCGCTCCGGCGGAGCAGACCTTCGCGCACACGCCGCACTTGCCGTTTTTGAGCATATTGCAGTAGTTGGGATCGATGGTCGCGACCTTCGGCACGGCCTGCGCAAACGGGATATAGATCGCGCGGCGATTGTCCATGCCGAGGTTAAACTCGTTCGGGACCTTCTTCTGCGGACACTTTTCCGTACACAGTCCGCAGCCGGTGCAGACGTCCTCCTTGACGAAACGCGCCTTGCGGCGGATCTTTACATGGAAATTGCCGACGAAGCCGCCGACGGATTCGACCTCGGAATAGGAATAGATGTGGATTTTTTCGTTCTGCGCACAGTCGACCATTTTCGGCGTCAGGATACACGCCGCGCAGTCGAGCGTCGGGAACGTCTTGTCGATCTGGGTCATCTTGCCGCCGATGGTCGGCTGCTTTTCGACGATATCGACCTCAAAGCCCGCCTCGGCAATGTCCAGCGCCGTCTGGATGCCCGCGATGCCGCCGCCGATGACGAGCGCGCGCTTGGTGACCGGGCTGGAACCTGCGGTCAGAGGCGCGTTCAGATGTACCTTGGCGATGGCGGCGCGGCCCAGAATGATGGCCTTTTCCGTGCCCGCTTCCTTGTCCTTGTGGATCCAGGAGCACTGCTCACGGATGTTCGCAATCTCGACCATATAGGGGTTCAGCCCCGCCTTTTCGCAGGTCTTGCGGAACGTCTGCTCGTGCATTCTGGGCGAACAGGAACAGATGACCACGCCGGTCAGCCCGTATTCATGGATCTTGTCCTGAATCATCTGCTGCCCGGTCTGGGAACACATATACTGATAATTTGTGGAGAAAACAACGCCGGGTTCCTTTGAAAGAGCCTGCGAGACGCGTTCCACGTCGACGGTCGCGGCAATGTTGCTGCCGCACCAGCATACGAATACGCCGATTCTCTGCATTGCGTTCCCTCCTTACTTTTTATATTTGCGGAACGCCGCGGCAATCGCCTGCTGCGGCAGCTCCTCGTCAAGAATCTCCGGGATGCGTTCAGGCTTCAGGTGATCCATGCCCTGCTGGCGCTGCACGGCATTGCGCACAGCCTCGATGAGCTTCGCCGGCTCCACGTTTCGGGGACAGCGCTCGACGCAGGCAAAGCAGCTCAGACAGGTGTAGATGCCCTTCGAGGAAAGCAGCTCCTCGATCCGGCCGTTTTCGACCATGGAGACAAACTGATGCGGATGGTATTCCATCTCGTCATACGCCGGACAGCTCGCCGAGCATTTGCCGCAGCGCATACACTTTCTGGGGTTTACGCCGGAAATGCGGGTGACGGTTTCGATCATGTTCTGGTTGTTCATGCGTCCTCCTCCCCGCAGCCAAGCGCTTCGGCCAGAAGCTCCGTGAAATAAACGACAGGCAGCGCGCCGTCCGTGTTGTGCAGCAGATTGTAGCTGCACAGGGGACAGGCCGTGATCAGAAGCTCCGCGCCCTGCGCCTTTGCGTTGTCCATGATCTTCTGTGCCTGCTTTGCGGCGTAGGACCTGTTCTCGACCGCCATATAGCCGCCGCAGCATTCGTTGCGCTGCGCGTAAATCACAGGCTCCGCGCCGATGGCCCGGATGAAGTCCTCCAGCATTTTCGGGTTCTCCGGGTCGTCAAACTGCATCTCGCGGCTGGGCCGCAGGAGCATACAGCCGTAATACGCGCCGATCTTTCTGCCTGTAAGCGGCTTTACGACAGCTGCCTTGACTGCATCCCAGCCGATCTCGTCGCGCAGGACTTCGAGATAGTGCAGAACCTTTGTCTCACCCTCGTAGGGCGTTTCCGGCTTTAAGTAATTGTTGACCTTGACGCGGATGTCCTCATTGTGCTGCATATCGCCGTTCACGCGCTTCAAAACGTGATGACAGGCAGAACAGAGGGACACCAGCGGCTGGCCCGCGTCACGCGCGGCCATGAGCGCCCGGACGGAGGAAAGCCGTGTGGCAATTTCATCGTTTGCCTGCGGATACACCGCGCCGCAGCACTGCCACTCCGGGATCTCGCACAGCGAAAAGCCGAGCTTCTCCGCTGCGCGCCGTCCGGCTCTGTCCAGCTGCGCGCCCTTTGTCCTGAGCGTGCAGCCGGGGAAATAGCTGTAATTCATTGCGTGTCCTCCCGTCAGATCATGTTCTCCGGGTGGAACACCTCGTCGAAGCGCTCCGCCGTCAAAAAGCCGAGGCTCACGCAGGCTTCCTTGAGGGAGATGTTTTCCTTGTAGGCTTTTTTAGCCGTCTTCGCCGCGTTTTCATAGCCGATGTACGGGTTCAGCGCCGTGACGAGCATGAGGGAGTTGTGCAGATTGTGCTCCATCTTCTCGCGGTTGGCGCGGATGCCGCAGGCGCAGCGGTCGTTGAACGACACGATGGACTCGGCCAGCAGACGTGCCGACTGCAGGAAATTATAGATGCAGACCGGCATGAACACGTTCAGCTCGAAATTGCCCTGTGACGCGGCCATGGACACGGCCACATCGTTGCCCATGATCTGCACGGCGACCATCGTAACGGCTTCGCACTGGGTAGGGTTGACCTTGCCGGGCATGATGGACGAGCCGGGCTCGTTTTCGGGGATGAAAATTTCGCCGAGGCCGTCCCGCGGGCCGGAGGCCAGCCAGCGCACGTCGTTCGCGATTTTCATCATATCGGCGGCCAGCGCCTTGAGTGCGCCGTGCGCGAAGACGATCTCGTCCTTGCTGGTCAGCGCGTGGAATTTGTTCTCTGCCGTTTTGAAGTCCTTGCCCGTCAGCTTCGCAATTTCAGCGGCGACCGCTGTATCAAAGCCCTTTGGCGTGTTGAGGCCCGTGCCGACGGCGGTGCCGCCGAGCGCCAGTTCCTTCAGGGGCTTCACGGCCAGAAGCAGCAGTTCCTTATCCCGTTCCAGGCTCGATCTCCAGCCGGAGATCTCCTGCGGGAAGGAGATGGGGGTGGCGTCCTGCAGATGCGTCCGGCCGGACTTGACAATGCCTGCATTTTCTTCCTCCAGACGGCGGAATGTTGCTGTCAGCGTGTCGATGGCAGGGATGACCTTGTCCTCAAGCGCGCAGGCCGCCGCGATGTGCATGGCCGTCGGGAACGTGTCGTTGGACGACTGGGACATATTGATATCATCGTTCGGGTGCAGAAGCTTTCTGCCCGCGATCTCATTGCCGCGGTTGGCAATGACCTCGTTGCTGTTCATGTTGGACTGCGTGCCGGAGCCGGTCTGCCAGACGACGAGCGGGAAATTGTCCAGAAGCTGGCCGGAAATGACCTCGTCCGCCGCCTGTTCAATGGCGGCAAGCTTTTCTTCGGTCATTTTTTCGGGACGCAGCGCGCGGTTGGCGCGGGCAGCGGCCTTTTTCAGAATGCCGAAGGCATGGATGATCTCGGCGGGCATCGTCTCAATGCCGATGCCGATCGGGAAGTTGTTGTGGCTGCGCTCGGTCTGTGCGCCCCAGTATTTGTCCGCCGGGACGCGGACCTCACCCATGGAATCGTGTTCGACGCGATATTCCATCGTTTTTTCTCCTTTTTTATATCAGATCTCGACCTGACGGATGACTTCCTTCAGCTTTTCCGCGCTGGCGCGGAGCTTGTCGATCTCGCCGTCGGTCAGCTGGTTGAGGATCTTGCCGCGCACGCCCTGATTGTCGACCAGCGCGAGCGTGGACAGGCAGACATCGGACACGCCGTATTCGCCGTGCATCATGGTAGAGACGGTCACAGCCGTTCCGGCCGTGCTCTGCACGCACTTGCACAGGTGGCAGACCGACATGGCGACGGCATAGAACGTCGCGCCCTTGTTCTTGATGACCTGTGCGCCGGAGGTCTTGACGAACTGCTCGATCTCCTCGTAATCCTGGTTCCACTTGATGCGGTCACAGTCGGGGGAATGCTCCTTATAGGAATCAATATGGTTGTTCGCGATGTGCACAAGACTCCAGGGCACGAAGGAGGAATCGCCGTGCTCGCCGTAGACGTGCGCGTGGACATTCTTCGGGCTGATGCAGAAGCGCTTTGCAAGCGTCGACTGCAGGCGGCTGGTGTCGAGGATGGTGCCGGAGCCGATGATGTGGCTTTCGGGAACGCCGGAAATTTTGTGGAACACATACGTCAGCACGTCGACCGGGTTCGATACGATAATATAGATGGCGTCCGGCGCGGCAGCTGTGATCTGCGGGGCAATGTCCTTGATGATGTTGACGTTGGCCTGCGCCAGCTCCAGCCGGCTCTGTCCGGCCTTGCGGGGAAGACCCGAGGTAATAATGACAATGTCGGAGCCGGAGGCCGCGTCATAGTCGCCGGAGCGGACGATCGTCGGAGAACAGAACGGCGCGCCCTGATAGATATCCATGGCCTCGCCAAAGGCCTTCTGCTTATTGACGTCGATCAGGACGATCTCGGATGCGGTGCCCTGGATCATCAGGTCGTTCGCAATCGTGGAGCCGACGCTTCCCGCGCCGATAACAGTGATCTTGCTCATACACAAAAACCCCCAATTTCAGATTTGAATCGAACAAAATATACCGATATAATTTTATCGGTTATTGCGATAAAATTATATCGGTATTATGCTGGAAGCACCAATGCTTTTTTATGCAAAGGTATATTCTTTTTGATATGTTGGTTCAATTCCGTTCCTGTGGGAAGTATCAGACAAATGCCTTATGTTCCCGCACAAACTGCACGAATCCGGCCTCGATCTCGCTCATTGCATATTGCTTATGATATACCAGCGCGTTGAGGTACAGGCTCTGGTTGTCGCTGCACGGGAGCTGGACAAGATTCCAGCGCTGGATGCAGTGCTCCGGGATGGCGGGGGCCAGCATATAGGAATTCGGAATTGTTTCGAGGAGCGTCATCTGCGCCAGACGGTCGACGCAGTAGATCTTCCGCCGCACCGGCTCCTCCGGCTTGCCCTGTACGCGGAACACGTCCCCGTGAACGATCTCCGGCAGCCCGTCAAGCTCCGTGCGCAGAATGGAGCTGCGCCCGGCAAGCGGATGTGACTGGTTCATGGTGACGAGGTAGTGGTATTTGCTCAAAAGCTCGAAGCTCAGGCCGCGGGCGCTGGTCTGCTCGTCAAAATAATCGCGGTATTCCGAGCGGAAGCGGATCACGCCGATCTCCGTCTCGCCGCTTGCAAGCGTTTCGAGCGCCGTGCGCGCGTGGCATTCGCGGATGACCGCGTCGACCGGCTCTGCCTGCGGCAGTCCGGCCAGATACTGCGCCGTCAGATCCAGCATGGCCGCCGAGCGCGGGATGCACACGCGCAGCCGGTTTGCCACGGCCCGCTTGGGACCGAGGGCCTCAATGGCCTCCGTCTCGCGCAGGATGGACTTTGCGTGCTGCAGAAAGATCGTGCCGCGCGTCGTGGGCCGGACGCCGCGCGTGGAGCGCTCAAAAATGCGGAAGCCCAGCATCTGCTCCACATCGTGCAGGATGCGGCTGAGATTCGGCTGGCCGATAAACAGGTTCTCCGCTGCCTGCGAGATCGACCGGGTGCGTTCGATCTCGATGATATACTGCAAATGCTGTGTGTTCATAGCTGTACCGCCTTCTAATTTATATCATTTCTAATATATCACCTTTTTCGCCGTTTTGCAACCGGAGGCGTACCGGCGCTCTGCATAAAATCATATACCCTTTTTTGCCGTCTCTTGGCGCTTTTCATGCCCGGACAGCACCGGCAGCTCGGCAAAGAAGGTGTTGACGTCGCCGTCGCTCTCTGCCCAGACGCTGCCGCCGTGCGCCTGCGCGATGGCCTGCGCGATGGAAAGGCCAAGGCCAAAGCTGCCGTCGCGCGTCCGCGCGGCGTCTGCGCGGGAAAAGCGGTCGAAGATCTGCCGGAGCGCCTGCGGGGAAAGCGCCTCGCCCTCGTTTGAGACGGACAAGCGGCAGCGGTTCTTCCCGCACCGGAACAGGCGGACGGCGACCGTGCCGCCAGAGGCGTACTTTCGAGCGTTGTCGAGATAGATCTCCACGAGCTGGCTGAGCTGGCGTTCATCGCCGCTGACGGTGATGTCCGGCTCCAATTCCGTCTGCAGTGTCAGACCGCGTTCAAACAGCGCGGCCTCGAACAGCAGCGCGCTGCTCTCGGCGAGCTGGCTGAGATTGCACGGTGCAAACGAGCGCGCCGCCTGCTCATTTTCGGCCCGTGCCAGCTCCAGAAGCCGCTCGACCAGCGCGCGCATCTGCTTCGCCATGGCGTCGATGCCGAAGAGGAAGGTCTGCTTCTGTGCCGTGTCATAATCCGGGCTTTGCAGCAGCTCCGTGTTTGTCAGAATGACGGTCAGCGGCGTTTTCAGCTCGTGCGACGCGTCGGCGACAAACTGCTTCTGCTGCCGCCACGCTTCCTCCACTGGCCGGACCGCACTGCGCGCCAGCAGCACCGCAAGGCCGAAAAAGGCAAGCAGGCCAAGCGCGCCGAGCAGCGCGCCGGTCTTCAAAAGCGTGCGCAGCGTCTGCTGCTCGCTGGAAATATCCGCGAAGATCACGCTGCCGGTCACGCGGCAGTAGCGCAGGCTGTATTCCGGGATCTCGCCGATGGCGTCCTGCGAAGCCTGCGCCGCGGCGGCAACCATCCGCAGAAACGTCCGGTCGGTCAGATCGTAATCGCTTGAGCCGATGGCGACCAGATTGCCGAACGCGTCGGTCTGCAGCACGAAATACGGCAGGCGCACCTGCTGCGGTTCGCGCTCCGGCTGGACAGGCGCGAAGGGGTCGGCCGCGATCGCCTGCATCATGCTGATCGACTGCGTGCGCAGGTTCTGCTTTGTCAGCGTATAGAAAAGCCCGAGGATCGCGCCGAGCATCACGGCGGCGACCAGCACGATCGCAAGAATGATCTTCAGACGCAGCTTTTTCAGCATACCTCGCCCACCTCCAGATGATAGCCCAGCCGCCGCACGGCCTCAATGCGCACGTTCGAGCCGATGGCCGCAAGCTTTTTGCGCAGGAAGCCGACGTAGACCTCCACATGGTTTTCTACCGCGTTGGAATCAAAGCCCCAGACCTTGGACAAAATGGCCTCCTTGGACACATTCTGCCCCTTTGTCTGCAAAAGATACCGCATCACGTCGAATTCCCGCGCGGACAGCCGCAGCTGCCGCTGCCCGCAGATCAGCGTTCCGGAGGCCAGATCGAGCGTCGTGTTGCCGAACGAGAGCGCGTTGACCTCCGCGCCCTGCCGCCGGAGCAGCGCACCGACGCAGGCCAGCAGCTCCCGCGCGTCAAAGGGCTTCGTGAGATAATAATCCGCGCCCGCGTTCAGCCCCTCGATGCGGTCTTCGAGCGACGACTTTGCCGTCAGCATCAGAATCGGCGTCCCACAGCGCTTCGCGCGCACCTGCCGCGCGACCTGATAGCCGTCCATGCCCGGCATCATCACGTCGAGAATGAGCAGATCATATACGCCCGTCTCGGCATATTCCGCCCCCGTCTCGCCGTCATGCACCGCCTCGACGGAAAATCCCTTCCCCTCCAGCATGGCCCGGAGAGAGTCCGCAAGCAGGATCTCGTCTTCAATGATCAGAATTTTCATATCATAATACCTCAGGTTCAAATCGCCGGAAAATGGTATGGCGGCATCCAAAGGGAAGCCTTGTGTGCGTCCTATCCCTATCAACTATATTCGTTTTTTTACCGCTTTTCAAGGAAAACCGCAGAAAAATTGTCTCCCGGCCAAACGGCCGGGAGACAGGAAAGATGGATGCTTATGCCTTTTCGCTCTGCGAAGCGGTGAAGCGGTTCAGGATGGCTGCTTCATAATAGCTGCCGGAGGCAACGTCGGTGAACGCGGCCTTCTCAGTCACTTCGGGGCTTCCCGCCATACGCCAGAGGACAGTCACGAGCATGGCGCGGGTCATGGGCGTATCCGGGGAGAAGGCGCCGTTCCCGGTTCCGGTCATGAGTCCCGCGTCCGTGCAGAACAGAACGTCCTGCTGGCAGACCGCCTCGGCCTTGACATCCGCGAAGCCGGAAGCGGCCAGCAGCACGCACAGCAGGAGCAGCAGCGCGCCCCGTGTCAGAAGCCGTTTCATGACGCGCCCTTCAGCGTGGAATTGGCGAGCATGGCCCGCGCGTCCTCCGCAGTTAAGTCGTAATTCCAGAGCAGCCTGAACATTTCCTGCGTCTTTTCCACCATATCATAGGCATAATACTGCGGATACAGCAGATTTCCCAGCCACCATACGCCCAGCAGCATATTGAGGCTCGGGGGATTGGAAAGCCAGTTGTAGGGCATGGATGGAATCTCGTAATACCGTCCGGCTTCGATCGCGCGCAGCGGCTGCCACGCCTCGTCGTCTGCTGCAGTCGAGTAAGTGCTGCCTGCTGTAAATAAAATCACGTCCGGGTCAAAGCGGTAAAGCTGTTCGAGATTGATGGGATTGCCGCCGCCCTTATTGCTGACGTCCTCGACCACGGCGGCATTTTCAATGCCCATGAGGTCGAGCACCTGCGCCTGAATGGAGCCTTTCGCGTTTGTATTGAGGCCGGACGAGCCGGAGGTGTACAGGACGGAAATGCGCTCGGAATCCTGAATTTTCGCGGCGTTTTCCCCCGCCAGCGAGACAGTCTCGTCGACGAATGCCGCCAGTTCTTCGCCGCGCGCCTCCTTGCCGCTCAGGATTTTTCCGAGCGTCCGGTATGCCTCGGCCATATGCGGAAGATCTGCCTCGATGAAGATCACGGGCATCCCGATCTGCCTTTGCAGCGCGTCCAGATCGGCGGCCATGTTGTCCTTTTTGTCGCCCAGATCAATCACGACCTGCGCGCCGGAGGTCAGAATGGATTCCAGATTCAGCGTCGACTTGCTGCCGTACATCTGGCCGGTCGTCGGCAGATCGATCAGGCGCGGGTCGAGATATTTGTACTGGCTGGACGACGGCGTTGCGTTGATGGTCGTCATATATTCGGGCGCGATGGTCGCCAGAAACATCGACGCGACCGTACCGCTGGGGGCCACGCGCGTGAGCGTTTCAGGGATGTCGACGGTTCGGCCAAGCGAGTCGGTGAACGGAATGGTCGGCTCTGCCGGGGCTGTCTGCCGCTCAGACGCGCAGCCGGACAGGCTTCCGCATACAAGCGCCAGCGCCAGCAGAAGGGCAAATAATTTCTTATATCGCATGGTTATTCTCCTTCTTATATCGCATGGTTATTCTCCAAAGAAAATAGCGTTCGGGAAAACAAAGCCGAAAGGCTTCCTTTCTGCTTGCATTATACCAGCAGCCGGACGCGATTGCAATGGGGTGTTTCGCTATTTCAAACAAAAAGCGGCGCTTTTCCGCATGGTCGAACGCACAGGACCCCGCCGGGCGGCAGTGCCCGGCGGGGTCCTGTAGCTGTGCGGCGCGGATGCAGAAGGGAGATGTCAGAAAGGATGACGAGGAATTGGAACGAACAAGGTCTGCAAGCGTCCGCACAGTCCGCTGTCCGTTTCAGCACTGCCATCATACCATCGTCCGGACTGCAATGCAAGCTGATATTTCGACAATAATGAATATAGATACGACAACAACGAAAGAATGCGGAGATTGAAGATCATGGAAAGCAGGAACGCTTCGGCTCTTTAAAATAAAAAAGACACTTGCGAACGCTTGTTTGCCATGCTATAATGAAAATCTGGACTGTCTTCCGGGAAATGAACTACAGAGAGGAATGAGAGCCATTCATGAAGGATATCCTGCCTTATCTGAAGCCGTACCGCAGGCGCATTGCGCTGGCGATGCTGCTGGTCGCGGCGGCGACGGTGTGCGATCTGCTGCTGCCGACGATCATGAACGACATTTTGAATAACGGCGTCCGGCAGTCGGACTTTGCGTATATCGTGCGCTGCTGCGCGTGGATGCTGGCCGTTGCGGCGGCTGGCCTTGCCGCGCTTCTGGCCGGGCGGAAGATCAGCTGCGATGTGGTCGCGGGCTTCAATGCCGACCTGCGCACGGATGTGTTTTCCCTCGTCAACAATATGACGTTCGAGGAATTCAACGCCATCGGCGCTGCCGCGCTCCTGTCCCGGTCAACCTACGACATCGGCACCGTCTCCTGGGTCGCGTCGATGATCTCCGGCAGTCTCATCACGATCCCGGTGCTGTTTTTCGGCGGCGTCATTCTGTCGCTGCGCAAGGACGTGATGATGAGCCTGATCCTGCTGCTGTTCGTCCCGGCGATTTTCCTGATCGTCCGGCCCATCAGCAAACGGATCGGCCCCCTGCACGAAACGTCCGACAAGTACATCGACATTCAGAACGACGTCATGCGCGAACGTCTGCACGGCATCCGCGTCATCCGCGCATTTAATAAGGAAGCGAGTCTGCAGCAGAAGATCGCCGACGCGACGCACGTCATGGCCGAGAACATCATCAATGCCAACGTGCAGATGGGACTTCTGAGCCCGGCGGCCGTGCTGCTCGTGAATCTTGCGGGCGTGGCGATCATATGGCTCGGCGGCTGGCGCATGGAGACGGGCAGCCACGCCATCTCCGGCGGCGATATCTTCGCCATCATCCAGTATCTGGCGCTTGTCGCCAACGGCGTTCTGATGGGCGGCTTCGCGATGGTCATGCTGCCGCACGCCAAGGTCGCGGCGGACCGCATCGGCGAAATTTTCCACGCTGCAGGGATGCAGGAGACAGCCAAAGGCGCGGAGCACACGTTCAGGGGCGAAATCGCCCTCGACCATGTGACCTTCCGCTATGAGGGCGCGTCGGAGGCCGCCGTGCAGAATGTCAGTATGCACATTCTGCCGGGGCAGAAGATCGCCGTCATCGGCGGCACGGGCAGCGGCAAAAGTACGCTCGTGCAGCTGCTGCTGTCCTTCCGTCTGCCGACCGAAGGACAGATCCTCTTCGACGGCGTCAGCGCTTCGCAGATCGACCGGGGCGTGATCCGGAAGAACATCAGCTGTGTCCTGCAAAAGACCGCCGTGTATTCCGGCACCATCCGGCACAACATCGAGATGGGCCGTCCCGGTGCGGAGGAAGCGGACATTCTCGAAGCCGCCGATATCGCGCAGCTCACGCCCTTCCTCAACTCCCTGCCCGAGCATCTGGAGCATCCGCTCCAGCAGTCCGGCAAGAACCTCTCCGGCGGCCAGAAGCAGCGCCTGTGCATCGCGCGCGCCATTTTAAAGGACGCGCCGATCTATGTCTTTGACGACAGCTTCTCCGCGCTCGACTTTTTGACGGAGGCGAATCTGCGGCGGAGCCTCAACGAGAAAATTCAGGGCAAGACCCAGATCGTCATCACCCAGCGCATCACCTCGGCCATGAACGCGGATCACATCTTCGTCATGGATCGCGGCCGGCTGGTCGACCACGGCGTTCATGCGGAGCTTTTGTCCCGCTGCAAGATCTATCAGGAGATCTATGCCTCACAGACTGGAGGTGACGCGAAGTGAAGCAGGAACAGAAAACCCACGTTTCCGCCGACGCGCTCATCCAGCTGCTGAAGGGCGCGAAGGCCATCCGCTGGCAGCTTGCGCTCGGCGTCGTCATGAGTCTGGCGCTCGTTGTGTGCGCGCTGATCATCCCAACGCAGATGGGCGCGCTGGTGCAGATCCTGATCGATTATTTTGACGCGCCGGAGACGGGCGCGTCCGTGCTGGCGCAGCTCGCGCCGGGGCTTCTGGCGCTGGCCGGTGTGTATCTCCTGCGCGCCGCCATCAGCTACGGCAAAATGCAGCTGCTCAACCGCGCCGTCAGCCGGTATTTTACCTGCAATCTGCGCATCCAGATCTCCGACAAAATCCAGCGCCTGCCCGTCAGCTTTGTCGATCACACGCCCGTCGGCGATATTCTCTCGCGCATGACGGAGGACGTGTCCCGGATCGGCGGCTCCCTGCATACCGTCCTCGACACCATTACAGGCGGCTTTTTGCAGATCCTGGCCATCGCGGTCGTGATGTTTTTGCAGAACTGGCAGCTTTCGCTGGCCGTGATCGCGTTCATGCCGGTCTCCATCTGGCTGTCGGCCAAGATCGCGGGCCGCTCGGAAACGTATTTCCATCAGATGTTCAAGCAGTCCGGCGAGCTGTATTCCGTTGTGGAGGAAGCCTACACGAATTACGCGACGACAAAGGCCTATAACCTCGAGGAGCACTGCGCTGAGCGCCACGCGGAGATCAACGACGCGCGCCGCGTCTCCGAAGCGAAGGCGACGTATCTCTCCGCCATCGTCCAGCCGGTCATTGCCGCGTCCAATTCGCTGGCGTATATCGCCATCAACCTGCTGGGCGGCTGGCTCATCGTGCGGCAGGGCGTTCCGGTGGGCGTGATCGTGACGCTGGTGCTGTTCGCGCGGCAGTTTTCCGAGCCGCTTGAGCAGATCTCCAATGGCCTGAGCACGCTGCAGCAGGCCAAGGCGGCTGCCCGGCGCGTCGTCGATCTGCTGGAACTGCCGGAGGAAGCGCCGATCAAACAGGAGCTTCCCGCAGGCGGAGACGGCAGCGTAGAGTTCCGCCACGTGGACTTCTCCTACGAGCCGGACACCGAGCTCATTCAGGATCTGAACCTGCACGTGGAAAAGGGCCAGCACGTTGCCATCGTCGGCCCGACCGGCGCGGGCAAGACAACAATTGTAAATCTGCTCATGCGCTTCTACGACGTCGATTCCGGCAGTATTCTGCTGAGCGGGCGCGACATCGCGGACTATTCCCGCGCCTCCACGCGCGACCGCTTCGGCATGGTCCTGCAGGACACGTGGCTCTTCGGCGGCACGATCGCCGAAAACGTGGCCTTCGGCAAGCCGGACGCGACGCGCGAGGAGATCATCCGCGCCTGCGACGAGGCGTACTGTGACCACTTTATCCGCACGCTTCCACAGGGCTACGATACGGTCATCGGCAGCGATACCTCGTCCATCTCCTCCGGCCAGAAGCAGCTGCTGACCATTGCGCGCGCGCTGCTCGCGCAGCGGGAGCTGCTGATCCTCGACGAGGCGACGTCCAATGTCGACACGCGCACGGAGCTTCTCATCCAGAAGGCCATGGACCGCCTTATGCGCGGCAGGACGTGCTTCATCATCGCCCACCGCCTGTCCACGATCGTCGACGCCGACCTCATTCTGGTCCTGCGCGACGGCCGCATCGTCGAGCAGGGCAAGCACCGCGACCTGCTGGAGAAAAAGGGCTTCTATTACGAAATTTATAAAAGTCAGTACGATATTGCGTAAAAACAACGAGGCTGCCGCAGATAAAAAAATCTGCGGCAGCCTCGTTCTGTTGAACGGCTGCTTCTCCGGGAGGCACTGACACGGGATTTTATGATGTGAAAATTGACAATCTGACTGCCATTTGGTATGATAAATTTAGAGATATTTTGGAAATGAGGCAATTACATGGAGCCACTGGGAATTCTGAGTCTGGATCGAAAAAAGTATACACAGGCGATGGCGGAAAATCTTCCGGCGCTGCGCGCACGGCTCGGCCTGTCGCAGACGCAGCTGGCGGACTGCATCGGCGTTACGCGGCAGACGATCTCCTCGATTGAAAATCAGTCGCGGGAGCTGAGCTGGACGAATTTCCTGTCTCTGCTGTTCCTGTTCCTGCAAAACGCGCAGACCGCAAAGCTTCTGCCTGTGATGGGGATCTATACGGACGAGCTGGCGCGTATTTTTTCCTTTACTGACCTGAATCAATTCAGGCAATAACGGTTGATGGGAGACGCAGATATGGAGATCATCATACGCATCTATGACCGGGAGCGGCTGCTTGAGGCGAAGCTCCAATCAGGCGAAACGTGCACGATCGGAAAAGCTGCGGGCTGCACCATCCAGCTTGCCGCTGCCTGTCTTGGAAAAAAGACGATCACGGTCAAAACGGACGCGGATAGCTGGTCCGTGTCCGGCGCCGGGTTCCGGCAGGAGAAGCTCCCGTATGAAAAATCGCTCGTTCTGGATCCGGACGCGCATCTCGCGCTTACGGCGTACCCATGCCGCACAAAGGCCGCTGTTCCGGTGACGCTGACCGGGACGGAACGGCTCACGATCGGCCGGAACGCGGACTGCGATATCCAGATCGCGGATCAGCAGATCTCCGGAAAGCATACTGCGCTGTTCTATCAGGATGGCCGGTGGCGCTTTCAGGATCTCAAAAGCCGGAACGGCACCTATTTGAATATGCGCCTTGCCGGAAGCGGCGTGCTTGCCGACGGGGATGTGCTCTCGATCGGCTTCTGCCAGCTCCGCGTCAGCGGGGACCGGCTCTTCGTGTGGAGCAGCAAGGCTGTGCGCGTGAAGCCGGCCGCTGCGCCCGAAAAGCGGACGGCGGTGTCGCCGGACGATCCATATCCGTTCTGCTTTAAGCCGTCGCCGCGCCTGCTGGAGGAAACGCCCTGCAAAACGCTGGAGCTGCAGGCGCCGCCGACGATCGGCGGAAAGCCGAATGTCAGCTGGCTGAATATCCTGCTTGCGCCGCTGCTCAGCGTGATCGTGATGGTCGCGGTGTGCCTTCTGGTCACCAATGTGATGACCGTGCTGTATTTCAGCGTCCCCACGACCATCATCGGCGTGGTGGTATCGATCCTCCGCTACCGGGGTGAAAAGAAAAAGTACCGTTCCCAGCAGCAGCTGCGGCTGGATACATACAGCACGTATCTGCAGGAGCAGGTCCGTGAGCTGGAGGCGCTTCGCAGCGAACAGCAGACCGTTCTTGCACATATGTCCCCGTCGACGGATGTGTGCATCCGAAGAGCGGCGGCGGTCGACCGGGAGCTGTGGGGGCGGCTCTCCCGCGACGAGGATTTTCTTTCCCTGCGCGTTGGCAGCGGAACGCTCCCGGCAAGCTTCTCGGTTCAGGCGCCGAAGCAGATGCTGCGGCTGGAAAGCGACGTCCTCGCGGAGCAGCCGACGCAGATCGCGGAGCGGTTCGCCATGGTTCCGGACTGCCCGATCTGCGTTCCGCTGGGTGAGCATCTGTCCTGCGGCGTTGTGGGAAAGCGCGCGCGCTGCGTCGCGCTTGGGAAAAATCTGATCGTGCAGGCCGCAGCCCATCACAGCTACTGCGATCTGCGGATCGTCGTGCTCTGCGAGCAGGAGGAGACTGCGCAGTGGGAATTCTGCCGCTGGCTGCCGCATTGCTGGGACGAGGGGCATACGGCGCGCCTGATCGCAAACACGCCCGAAACGATCCGCGCCCTGCTTGAACGGCTCGAGCCGGTCTTCTCGGCGCGGGCCGCTGCCGGGCAGAGCGCCGGGCTCGGCGCAGCGCCGCGTGCAAAGCCGTGGTACCTGTTCGTGTGCGCAGCGCCGGAGACGGTCACGCAGCACGCGTTTATGAAATTTCTGACGGCAAACCGCCGGGAGCTTGGCATCAGCGTGCTGTACCTGTTTGACCGGATCGATCTGCTTCCGGAGGAATGCCACGATATTCTGGACTGCAGGGAAGCAGTGGGCGTGCTGTTTGAGCGCAGGCACGCGTCCCGGAAGCAGCCGTTCCAGCCGGAGCAGGTGCCGCAGGCCCGGTACGAGCAGTTCGCACGCAGCATGGCGCCGCTCCGCATGGAGGCGAAGGGCGCTCCGGCGCTGCCGCGCTCGGTGTCGTTCCTGCAGGGCTATCACGTTTCGCGGCCCTCGGAGCTGGCACTGGATAAAAACTGGGCGAACGCAGAGCCGGAGCGCAGCATGGCGGTCCCGATCGGCGTTCGCGGCGACGGCACGCCGTTCCTGTTCGATATTCATGAAAAGCGGCACGGGCCGCACGGCCTTGTCGCGGGCACGACCGGCTCCGGCAAGTCCGAAATGGTGCAGTCCTGGATCCTGTCGATGGCAGTCCGCTTCCCACCGGATGTGGTCAGCTTCGTGCTGATCGACTTTAAGGGCACCGGCCTGCTGCTCCCGTTCCAGAATCTGCCGCATCTTGCCGGACGCATATCCGATCTGGATACGAGCATCGGCCGGAACCTCATCGCGCTCGAATACGAACTGACGCGGCGCAAGGAGCTGCTCGACCGCTGGAAGGTCAGCAATATCTCCGATTACAGACGGCTGCTGCGCGAGGGCAAGGCGGATGAGCAGCTGGGATATCTGTTTATCGTGATCGACGAGTTCGCGGAATTCAAGAACCGGTTCCCGGAATTCATGCAGGCGGTCAATCGCGTGTTCGCGGTTGGCCGGACGCTGGGTGTCCATATGATCCTTCTGACGCAGAAGCCCGCCGGTGTTGTAGACGATAAAATGAACGCGAATACGCGCTTCCGCTGGTGTTTGAAGGTGGCAAACGCCGCAGACAGCCGGGAGATGCTGCACCATACCGACGCGGCGCAGATCACAACGCCGGGCCGCGCCTACGTGCAGGTGGGCGAGGACGAGGTCTATGAGCAGATCCAGTCCTATTGGAGCGGCGCACCCTATCAGCCGTTCCGCGAGGCTGCGGGGCAGACGGGCGGACAGACGGCTGTGGTGGACCTGTACGGGAACCGCCATTGCTACGAACCGGAAAAAACAACGGGATACCGCTCCGAACGAAAGGAGATCAATGCGGTCGTGGACTATCTGGACCGCTATTGCCGGGAGCGCGGCGTGGAAAAGGCGCGGCAGCTCTGGACGGCAAAGCTGCCCGAGCAGCTGCGTCTGCGCGACGTCGTCTGCGCGGCGTTCGACGGCGCGCATTGGGAAACGCAGCAGCAGGGCCTGCGGGCCGTCATCGGCCTTCTGGACGATCCTGCGGCGCAGTCGCAGCGCCCGATGTCGCTGAACTTCTCGGAATCCGGAAGCTATGCAGTCTACGGTGCGCCTGCGACCGGGAAAACGACGCTGCTGCAATCGGCGGTCATGTCCCTTTCCCTCTGCTATTCTCCGGAGCAGGTGCACCTCTATCTGATGGACTTCGGCGGCGGGAGCCTCCGGCTGTTCCGGGAGCTGCCGCACGTCGGCGGCATCGTGGACGGAGACGACGCACAGAAGCAGAGCAAGCTGACGACCATGCTCATCGACACGCTGGACCGCCGGAAGAAGCTGCTTGCCGGACAGGGCCTCGTCAGCATAGACGCTTACCGGGAAGCCACCGGCGAGCAGCTGCCATGGATCGTGCTTCTGCTGGATCACGTTGCGCCTGCGCTGGAGCTGTACCCGGATATCGACGGCTTTTTGCAGACGCTCGTGCGGGACGGCGCGGCCTGCGGGATGTATCTGCTGGTCAGCGCTGGCGCGGTGAACGCGCTGCCGTACCGGATCAGCCAGCACATCAAGGCGGCTGTCTGCCTGCGGATGACGGACCGCGGCGATTACGCGCAGATCGTCGGCAAAACGAACGGTCTGGAGCCGGAAAATCTGGCCGGACGCGGTCTGGTCAGAAGCACTCCGCCGCTGGAATTCCAGACGGCGCTTCCCGCAGCGGGAAAACGGGAGATCGACCGCGTCAATGAGATCCGGCGGCTTGCCGGGCTGATGCGCGGGGCATGGACAGGCGCCTGCCCGCCGCCGATCCCGGTGCTGCCGGAGGTCGTGGACTGGCGGGAATATCCGTCGGAGCAGATCCTCTGCGGTCTTACGGAGCAGTCCGTGCAACCGTGCTTCGCCGCGCTTGCGCAGGAGCAGTTTCTGCTGATCTCCTGCGCGCAGGACGGAAGCAGTACCGTTCAGGCCATTTTTGCGCAGGCCGCAGAAAAGCTTGCGCCTGCGAAGCACATTGTATTTCACGGCGCGCAGGCGCAGGCTGCGGCGGCGTTTGACGGTGAGATCGCCGCGCTGATGCCGGAGATGCAGAAAAGAAAGGACGCGGGCGCCGGGAGCACGGACTGGCCGTGGATCCTGATCTGCATAGACGATCTGAAGCGCTGCATCGATTCGATCAACGACCAGACGCTGCGGCGGCTGGCCAGCATTCTGGTCCTTGGCAAGGGGCTGCACGTTGCGGTGATCGTAAGCGGAAACGCGGCGGACATTACAAAGCTGTCCGCTTCGGGCGAGCGCTTCACCATGGAAATGACCGGAAAAACGACCCTTCTGCTTGGCGGAAGCGCGCAGGCGCATATGTTCGCCCGGACCGATCTGGCGTACAGCGCCGCGTCACAGGATGCAGGCGCCGGCATGGGCTATCTGGTTCAGGATGGCCATGCGGTCAAGCTGAAGGCAGTACAAAAATAGAGGAGGCAGAGAAAATGGAGCGGAGCAGGCTCTCGATCAGAGCGCTGGTCGTGCTGGCGTCCGAATTGGGCGCGGAGCATCTTTTTGGCGTGCGCGACCCGTTTATGATGATGGATCACGAGGAGATCCGGGCGGCGTATGAAGTCTGCCTGGAGGAGCTGGAGCAGAGCGGCGCGATCACGCGGCAACTTGAAGGCGCAGCGATCGTGCGCGGCGATCTGCGGCGGCTCGTTGAAATCTGTGCGGAATGCGACTTGTATCTGACTGTCGATGCGGTCACCTGCGGACAGGCGGAGCCGTCCGTCGTATTGTACCGGCAGGGGAGCTGCTGGGCGCAGCTGACAAAGGATGGTGAGCTGGCAAGCCTGACCGGAGCTGCGGACGGGGAAATAGAAGAGCTGGCGCTTGCAAGGCTGATGGAGTGCTGCAAAGCGCAGGAAGCACCTGAGGCGCAGACGCACTGGAGCCTTACAAACGAGCTGCTGCAGCACTGTCTGAAGGACACAGACGCAGGCCGGGCAGAGCTGCTGGCAGCCGGAATGCCGGAGGACGCGGCGGCGCTTCTGCTTGCCGGTCTGGAACGGCGGTGCGGCTATTGCTGCGTGAACACGGTCCATTTGCAGACGCGAACGCTGGAAAGCCTTTGTCTTGTGTACGATTCCGATATGCTGCTCCGGCTGGAGCCCGGCGAGGAGGAGACGGAGGACTGGATCGTCCGCAGGAGCACGCCGGAGCAGATCCGGCGCACGCTGCGTGCGCTGGTACGGGAGGGCGCGCCGCAATGAAGGCCTGTCAGAATGTGATCGTGACCCTGACCATCGGAGACGAGCAGCTGGATGTGGAGCTTCCGGCGTTCCTGCCGGTCGCGGAGGTGAATGCGCGTGTTCTGGAAATGCTCCGCGCCCTGTATCCGCAGGTTTACGGCAGCTGCACTGCGATCCGCCTGTACGACCAGGGAGCGCCCATTGCGGAGTCCAGAACGCTTGCGTCCTGCGGCATCTGGGACGGCGCAAGCCTGCAGGGCTGCGCTATATTGGAGTAATTTGCTGTTTTTAACAAATTGCAGCGCCAGTTTTTGTATATTACAACGTATTTGAATTAACATATTGACAAATTATTTTACATAGTGTAAGATAGAACCATCCTGAAACACACCCTTGGAAAGGAGCTTCAGAAATGAGCCTGATCCGCATAGATTATGAAAATGCGCGTGCGCAGGCAAGACAGCTTGAACAGAGCGAGCAGCAATGCAGTCAGATCGCGCAGAGCATTCAGGCGCTCCGGCAGCAGCTTGCCGGCGTGTGGGCCGGAGAAGCCGCCGATACATACGATCAGGCAGCCGAGCGCCGGCTGCGCGAGATCCGAAAGATCCAGGATGAGCTGTCGCGTCTTGCGCACACGATCCGCAAGGCCGCAGATGAGTTTGAAGCCGCAGAAGCACGAACAAAGGCATCCATGTCCGCGTCAGGCGGGACGGGTTCCGGCGGAGGCGGCGAATGGTAAGGAGGTTGTGCCGGTGCAGATCAAAATTGAATCCGCAGTCGTCCAGCAGGCGCAGGCACGGCTGAGACAGCAGTCGGGCGCGATGCGCGCGGTCGCCGTGAATGTTTCCAGCGTCCTGAACGGACTGGATATGCAGATCGCGGCGACGCAGCAGATCAGACAGTCGCTGGAGGCGCTTTCCCGCAGATGCACGACAGAGCAGACCCAGCTGGAGGCAATGACGCAGATGCTGCTTGCCGCAAGCGACCGCTTCACGCAGACGGACCAGAAGCTCGGCCACAGAGCAAGAGGGCTTGGCGAAGCCGCCGACGCCATTGGCGCGGGCCTCGCGGCCACAACGCTGCCGGCTGTCGCGCTGCGGGGGATCGACAGACAGAAATGCGCGGACGAGCTGGGAAAGACGTTTGGCCTTCGGACCTCCGAAACCCTGTGCGACGGCGTCAAGCAGGCGGTGGTCAGCAAAAAGAAGGGGTGGTTCTCCAAGCTCAAGGACGATGTCTCGGACTTTGGCAGCGCGGTCAAAACCTCTGTTTCGAACGTCGTCAGCGCGGCAAAGGAAAGCTATCAGAATCACGGGACCATGTATGATGTCGTGGAATACGGCAAGGCCGCGCTCAAAATCGGCAAGGGCGTTGTCAAAATTGCCGGAGCAGTTGCCGCGTGCAGCACCGTTGCGGGAATTCCGGTTGCACTCTGTATCATTACCAGCGCAGGAAACGATATTGCAAGCGCAAGCGCGGATATAGTCCATGTTGCGCGTGATGAGTACGACGAGGTGGGGAAAACAAATTACCTGAAGGATCTGCTGAAGAAGAATGGCGGAGAGCTGGGCGAAATGCTCGGAAACAAGAAAGCCGGTGAGAAATTCGGCGAGCTGGCCTATACGGGACTGGATATGGTGTCGCTCCTGAAAGGCACGGAGAAAATGCTCAAGTCGTTCGGAAAGCTCAATACGGATCTGACGGGCAAGACCGGATATTCCTTTTTGTGGGGCCAAACCTCGTTTGAAGACGTCATCGGGAATGAGTTCAAATGGTACAAGCCGGATGAATGGCTCCGGAGTAAGTTCATGGACGCTGATTCGACGGCGAATTTCGTGATCGAAGCGGCGAAAAATGTGAAGTCTTTCTATAAGCAAAGCAAAAAATATGTGGATGAGATGCTGGAATTTGCGTTCCGGTAAACACCAGTAAGGGAGGATATGTATTATGTATAAGGATCTGCTTCCGATCGGAAGCGTGGTCGCTCTGCAGGGCGCCACACGGAAATTGCTCATTATCGGCACAATCGTTCATGACGAGCAGACAAACACCACGTATGACTACATTGGCGAACCGTTCCCGGAAGGGTATATCGATGCGGAAACGATGTTCCTGTTCCAGCATGAGGATATTGATTCGGTTCATTTTCTGGGCTACATCAACGCAGAGGTGCAGAGCTATCAGGCAAGCGTGAGAGAAGAGCTGGAGAAAAACGCAGAAAAAGCAGACAGCTGAATTTGAAGTTTAAAATTTATAAAATATAAATAGGAGGAAATGATCATGGCATTGATTCAGGTAACACCCGAGGTATTGAATTCCAAGGCGACAGAGGTCCGCAATCTCCGCAGTCAGCACGACGACACGATGGCGCGGCTGCGCTCGCTGATCCTTGCGCTGAACGAGACCTGGAAGGGCGAGGCACAGGCTGCGTTTGTTGCAAAGTTTGAGAGTATGCAGAGCAGCTTCACAAGCTTCTCTGAAATGCTGGAGGGCTACGCAACGCTGATGGATACGGCGGCCCGCGAGCTGCAGAACACGGATCAGGGCCTGAAGGCGACCATGCAGAGCAGCTTCAACTAAGACAGAATTACAAAGGGGCAGTGCTTCCACGCTGCCCCTTTTGTCTGCGTTATAGATATTTGGAAAAAATGGAGAAAAATATGAAAAGAATAAAGATGATGTGTTTCCTGCTGGCGCTGCTCGGCTTGCTGAGCGCCTGTTCCGCGCATTCCGTTGACGCTGAGGAGCAGTCCGCGCCGACGTGGCAGTCCCGGTACGATCTGGGCGTGCGCTATCTGTCGGACGGAAGGTATGAAGAGGCGATTCTGGCCTTTACCGCAGCCATCGAGATCGACCCGAAGAACGCGCAGGCGTATGAGCAGCGAGGCGACGCGTACTGGGAGCTGGCGCAGAGCGCGCAGGGCAGCGAACAGACGGATGCATACCGCAGCGCTGCGGAGGATTACGAATCGGCAATGCAGTGGGGGAGCGAGACGGACGAGCTGTACCGCCGCGCGGCGGATGCGTACTACGGTGCGCAGGACTATGAAAAGGCGGAGTCCTATTATGAAAAGCTGCTCGAAAAGGACGAGGATGTGCTTGCGCGTCTGATCGAATGCAGCCGGGCGCTTGGAACCGGGAAGGAGCTTGCGAAGCGGCTGCAGGCGCGTTATCTCGAGACGGGTGAAGAACGATATTTGCAGGCGCTCTGCGAGCTTTGGCCGCAGGAGGCGCTGCGCGCCTATGCCGCGCTGCTCGGCACAGACGGCACAATGGGCTTTGCGCTTGTCGATCTGGACGAAGACGGCACGCCGGAGCTGATCTGCGGCGAAATTGATACGCAGGGGCAGTCTGAGCAGATCGCGCTGACCGATTATACGCTCTATACATGGAAAAACGATCAGGTGACGGAGCTGTACCACGGCTTTGTCGATACCTGGATCAATCCCGATGTCCGCGTCACCGCGGCGGGAGCCATTGTCAATGAGGGCCACGGCACGTCTGCCGGTTACGAGCTGCAGTATGTCCGCTGGGACGGCGTGCAGATCGAGCATCATGATTTCTGGAGCTACGCCAAGTCCGAGGACCTGGCCGGCGATCGGGCATATTATCTCGACGACGTGGAGGTTTCCGAGGCTGTTTTTTACGAGCGCCTTGCCGACTGCACAGAAGGCGACGACGGATACGTGCTGCGCTTCCTTGCCAACACGCCGGACAATTGCAGAAAGTACCTGCGCGGATCCACACAGGCCAGCCAGCAGCCGGAACAGACGCAGCTGAGCGAGCAGGAGCTTCTGGCGCTTTTGCAGGAGAATCTGGCGTGGCTGAACGCGGTCGAGGATGAACTGTTTTTCGTTGAGCTCCGGGGCGCGTCATGCATGGCTGTTGTTTCCTATGAAAACGGCCAGTACGGAGCGATCAAGCGCCTCGTACCGGAGGGAAACAGCGCGGATATTGAGCAAACGCTTGCCGAAGACGAGGCCATCGATCCGGCGTACCGCTCTTTTTCCCCGATCTCGAACTATTCCAGCAAGGAGCAGATCCTGAACACCCTGCGGGACTATATGGACGTAGACAGTCTGGGCATTATGCAGAACGCTTACGCAACCGTTTCAGACGTGCTGAATGATAACGTTTGGGAATTCAATGGCGGTCTGTATCTGGTTCGCGGCGGGCGCGGATACGGCGTATTTAACTATGACCCGCAGACGCTGAAAATCGTCAGCTTCGATGAAACGACCTGCGAGGCGGAATGTGATCTGATGCGTTTTGGAGATTACTTTGATTCCGTTCAGACCATTTCATTTGAGAAACGCAGCGGCCGGTGGATCATCACGCATATAGAAAAAGCCAATAGCGGCGCAGACCCCTATACCATCACCGCAGAAACCAGAGCGGACCGCAGCCTCTATCCCCGCCCAGAGCGCACCTTGGAGCGCGGCAGCCAGGGAGAGGACGTCAAATATGTACAGGCTATGTTGGTTGTCATGAACTATGATGGCGTGGTTGTTGACGGCGATTTTGGCCAGGCTACGGAAGCGGCGCTGATGCGCTGGCAAAAGAACCATTCACTTACCCAAACGGGCGTTGTCGATGCCGACACGCTGCAGCAGCTTGAGGCTGCCGAGACAGCATGGCTGCTCCGGGAGTAAAGCGGAGCGATGTTGTGGTGACGGCTGGAGAATGGGGCGGAAAATCACAGTTACGGCACAAATGGTGCAAACTTAAATGACGATCTACTTCGCGTCAGAGGTAGCTTCCAAATCGAGAATATATGTATGTCAGACAGAAAATGTGAAACGCGCAGCGGAAAGTTTTATGTGCTTGGTGATGCTTCATCACTGCATGCCGCGCCGCATGGACAGTGAATATGATAAAAGGAGAAATGGAGATGAAACAGTTCACTTGTGTTTTTTTAACAATAATTCTGCTGCTGACGCTTGCCGCGTGCAGCAAAGCACCGGAAGCTGACCCGGCAGACGGAGCGCCCGACTGGCAGACCCAATATGACCTCGGCGTGCGCTATCTGTCCGAGGGCAATTACGAAGAGGCCATTCTGGCCTTTGAGGCGGCTATCAAGATCGACCCCAAGAACGCCGACGCGTACCGCAAGCTGGCCGAAGCATATGAAAAGACCGGCGACGAGGACGCCGCGCTGCGCACGCTCGAAACCGGCGCGGAGGCGACCGGCGACCGCAAGCTGGCCGACCTCGCCGGGAAAAAGCGGCAGGAGCTTGACGCACAGACCGAACAGCCCGAGCAGTCCGAACAGACCGAGCAGTCCGAACAGCCGGAAGCGCTGGATGAACCGGAAGAACCGGCAGAACCGGAAGCGCCCGACTGGCCCTCGCAGCTGAGCAACGTCGTATATTTCGGCGACATATCAAACTGCCGCATGAGCCGCGAAGCGTCTGAGGCCTACGCCGCCGTGCTCGAACAGCTGCCGGAGACGAAAACGGACGCAGGTGAGAGCTACAGCCTGCAAGCAGCGCTGTTTGATCCCGGCGACGGGTACCCGCTGCTGGTGACGTGCTATGCGGGAAGTGAAAACCTGTATAACATGGGGTGGCCGGTTTTGGGCGAGCATCTTCTGCCATATCAGGTCTGGACCTTCAACGGGAAAACGGCGGAGCGGTATCCGTTTGGAGAAGAGGCAAGAGCCTGGGGCTCGGATATCCAATTTGGAACCTTTGAAGGAAAGCCGGGGATTTACGTGCATGATGGCTTGTCTCTGGCTGTTGGCGGGTCGGAGGGCGGTATCTATTATACGGTGTCTGAATATCAGCTGGAGCTGCAGCACCATCTGTGGTATGCGTCGAAGGATATTTACAGCGGCAATGACCCGGAAATGATGCAAGGGCAGGAAGCTACCATGCAGGATTATCTGGATGATGGGTGGGTGCTTGAAAAAACGTATGGTGACTGGAGCTATTTGACCAGATACGAGCTGGACGGTACGATAATCAGTGGAAATGACCCGGATTATGAGCGGCTGATGGATGAATACGCTCGCATACAAGGGAGCTTTCAGGCATCTGCATATGTATGCTACCAGCTGTCGACGCCAATCGGCTTTATCCCTGCGCCGTGGAGCAGCCCTTCGGAGATGTGCGCCGCGCTGCGCGGGCAGTAAAAAAACAGAAAAGAGGAGAAACCAACATGAAACGCTTCTTTTGCATCCTTCTGGCAGCTCTTCTTCTGCTGTCGCTTGCCGCGTGCAGCAAAGCACCGGAAGCCGAACCGGCGGACGAAGCGCCCGACTGGCAGACGAAATATGACCTCGGCGTGCGCTATCTGTCCGAGGGCAATTACGAAGAGGCCATTCTGGCCTTTGAGGCGGCTATCAAGATCGACCCCAAGAACGCCGACGCGTACCGCAAGCTGGCGCAGGTCTGCGAACAGCGGGAGGATTATGCGAAAGCGCTCCAGACGCTGGAGGCTGGTCTGGAACAGACGGACGACCAGCGCCTGCGGGAGTATATATGGCAGGTCAAGGTCAGCCTGCTGGAAAAGCCGGGCGCGATAGAGGGAACTGCGCTCAATGGCACGGCGGAGGAAGTGGTTTATGACCCTTCGCTGGACGACCCTTACTGCGAAGTCGTGCCGGAGGGATATACGCGGAGCGTGCTTCTTGCGCTGGATGACGTGACGCCGGCTGTGTTCCGGTTCGTGCGGTCAGAGTTCACGCTGCACCGCTACTGCGTGCTGCCGGATGGGCAGATCGAGGACACCGCGTATCAAATGGAGCTGGGACTGGACTATTGCAGCTGCGCGGAGCTGATGCTGTATTACAATGAACGTATGGGCGCCTATTGCTGCGCGTATCTGAACGACATTTCGCTGGCGTATACGGGAATAAACGGGTACTATGCAACGACATACATACTGGATGATACCGGGGCAAGGCTGTACCGGCGCTGGGATCAGGTCTGGCTCGAATGGGACGATGAAAAGCACAGAAATGCTGTTTCCGATATGAGCAGTGCGGGGTGGCCCTATCTGAAGGAGGAGATCATGAATCGGGAAACGCTGCCGTATACCTACTGGATGTTCAAATGCGAATCGTGGATCTCCGGCGGCGAAAGCGCGGCGGAGTGGCGCTACAGCCGCCGCTACTGGACCGCGGAGGAGCTGGAAGCTTACGAAAAAGAGATACGAGGCGAACCGCGCACGCCGGATTTTTCAAAGAAAACCGCAGCACAGCCATCTGACGCAGCGGACGACGCAAACACCAAAGCCTTGCTGACCTACATTGATACGCTGCCATATGACACCATTGCCGACAGTGCGCGGAAGCTTGTAGACGCATACGCGGATATGCTGAACAGCACCGATTCGGGCGAGGGAATTTTCTATCCGGACGAAACAGATGCCAACCGCTTCTGGACGGCAATTTATAACTACGAAATCGATCAGAGGGGATACCTTGATGCCGATGACGTCAATTATTGGATGTACAAAGGTTACCGGATGGATAGCCGTCAAAATGTGCAGGATGTTGCAAATGCGATGTATGGACATATCGTAGAGCTGCCGCCGCGTGATTATGTGCCTAGCTATTGTCCGAAGGACAGTGATACATGCTATTATTTCGGCATAGGCGACCGTGGCGCGGTACAGGTGGCGCTGGACGGCTTCGAACGCTCGGAGGATGGCAGCGCCGTGCTCAAGCTGTCCTATTCTTACCCCATGGATGGCCTATACATGACCGCGCTGGCAAAGCTGCGGGTCAACCCGAATGTAAATCTCGACGGCGAGATCCCGTTTTATTACATGATAGAATCCGTGGAGATCCGGTACGCGTGATCCTGCGCGGACGGGAAAACGGTATGCAATAGGAGAATCGATATGAAACGCTTCTTTTATATCCTTCTGGCAGCGCTGTTGCTGCTGACGCTTGCCGCGTGCCAGAAAGCCCCGGAAGCCGCCGAACCGGCGGACGAAGCCCCCGGCTGGCAGGCAAAGTATGACCTCGGCGTGCGCTACCTGTCCGAGGGCAATTATCAAGAGGCCATCATTGCATTTACCGCGGCGATTGAGATTGACCCGAAGCAGCCGAAGATTTATGATAGACTTGCCACAGCATACGAATTGGCTGGCGATGACGAGGCGGCCCTGCGGACACTGCTCGATGGTGCAGCAGCCACAGGTGACCGTGCGCTGGCAGCTCGCGCAGAGGAAAAGCGCAGCGTACCGATTGTCGCTGTTGCGGCAGGATGGGAGCACACCGTCGGCCTGAAGGCGGACGGCACGGTCGTGGCTGCGGGTGAAAATTCGTATGGTCAGTGCGATGTGTCGGGCTGGAGAGACATTGTCGCCGTTGCGGCAGGAGACGGTCACACCGTTGGCTTGAAATCAGACGGCACGGTCGTGGCGGTGGGATACAATAAGTATGGTCAGTGCGATGTGTCGGGCTGGGCAGACGTTGTCTCCGTTGCGGCAGAAGGCAGTCACACCGTCGGCCTGAAAGCAGACGGCACGGTCGCGGCAGTGGGGCATAATGGAGCTGGCCAATGCGAAGTGTCTGACTGGAGAGATATTGTCGCCGTTGCGGCAGGATACGGGTACACCGTCGGCCTGAAGGCAGACGGCACGGTCGTGGCGGTGGGTAAAAACGGGGATGGTCAATGCGATGTGTCGGGCTGGAGAGACATTGTCGCCGTTGCGGCAGGAGTCTTTCACACCGTCGGCCTGAAATCAGACGGCACGGTCGTGGCGGTGGGATACAAGGAGGATGGTCAGTGCGATGTGTCCGGCTGGAGGGACATTGTCGCCGTTGCGGTAGGAGGTTTTCACACCGTCGGCCTGAAAGCAGACGGCACGGTCGTGACAGCGGGTGACAATGAGTATGGTCAGTGCGAAGTGTCCGGCTGGAGAGACATTGTCGCCGTTGCAGCAGGAGGCCGGCACACCGTCGGCCTGAAGGCAGACGGCACGGTCGCGGCGGTGGGTGACAATGAGTATGGTCAGTGCGATGTGTCCAACTGGACAGACATTGTCGCCGTTGCGGCAGGAGATGATCACACTGCCGACCTGAAAACAGACGGCACAGCCATGGCGGTGCACCCAAACACCATTGCAGCAGGACTCTTTTACACCATCGGCTTGAAAACAGACGGCACGGTCGTGGCGGTGGGTAGCAATGCGAATGGTGAGTGCGAAGTGTCCGGCTGGACAGACATTGTCGCCGTTGCGGCAGGAGACAGCCACACCGTCGGCTTGAGGGCAGACGGTGCGGTCGTGGCGGTGGGTTACAATGGTTATGGTCAGTGCGAAGTGTCCGGCTGGAGAGACATTGTCGCTGTTGCAGGAGGAGAGGGTCACACTGTAGGGCTGAAATCAGACGGCACGGTCGTGGCCGTGGGGTGGAATTTTGATGGTCAATGCGAAGTGTCCGGCTGGAGAGACATTGTCGCCGTTGCGGCAGGAGGCAGTCACACCGTCGGCCTGAGGGCCGACGGAACAGTCGTGGCAGTGGGTTACAATGCGTGGGGTCAGTGTGACGTATCCGGCTGGAGAGACATTGTCGCTGTTGCAGCAGGAAGCGTTCACACCGTCGGGCTGAAATCAGACGGCACGATCGTGGCGGCGGGTAAAAACTGGGAGGGCCAGTGCGATGTGTCCGGCTGGACAGACATTGTCACCGTTGCGGCAGGAAGCTTTCACACCGTCGGGCTGAAATCAGACGGCACGGCCGTGGCGGTGGGTAACAATCCGTATGGTCAGTGCGATGTGTCCGGCTGGGCAGATATTGTCGCCGTTGCAGCAAGATTCACTCACACCGTTGGCCTGAAATCAGACGGCACGGTCGTGGCGGTGGGGAATAATGGGAGTGGTCAGTGCGATGTGTCTGGCTGGGCGAACATCCGGATTCCGACGGATCGTTAGGACATCCACAGCACTGCAAGACCGGTGCGCCAAGCAAACAGTGGGCGAGAGACTATGAGGAAAATGATATGGAATTTTCAATGGGATCTGTCGTTTTAGACGGCTGGAAAATTATAAGGCTGCTTGGCGAAGGCAGCTATGGAAAAGTATTTGAAATCGAGCGCAGCGAGTTCGGGCAGACGTACCGGGCGGCGCTGAAGGTGATCACGGTCCCGCAGAGCAGCGCGGAGGTCCGGAGCGTGATCTCCGAGGGTATGAGCGTTTCGCAGGCCGAGGCATATTTTCACGGCATCGTCGAGGAGCTTATGCACGAGTTTTCCATCATGTTCAAGCTCAAGGGCACGGCGAACATTGTAAGCTGCGAAGATTTGCGGGTGCTTGAACATCCGGACGGCATCGGCTGGGACATTCTCATCCGCATGGAGCTGCTGCACCCGCTGCTGCCGTATGTCTACGAGCACCCGATGGCGCGGCGGGACATTATCAGGCTCGGCATCGATATCTGCAAGGCGCTGGAGCTCTGCCAGCGCTACAACGTGATTCACCGCGACATCAAGCCGGAAAACATTTTTATTTCCGATAACGGGGACTATAAGCTCGGTGATTTCGGTATCGCGCGCACGATCGAGCGGACGACCTCGGGCTTGTCCAAAAAGGGAACGTACAGCTATATGGCGCCGGAGGTCTACGCCGGTCGGGAATATGGCTTCAGCGTTGATACATATTCGCTCGGACTGGTGCTGTACCGGATGCTCAATAAAAATCGCGGTCCGTTCCTCCCGCAGCCGCCGGAGGCGATCACGTTCAGCAGCCGCGAGCAGGCGCTGGCCAGACGGATGTCCGGCGAACCGCTGCCGCGCCCGTTCTACGGCGAAGGCCGCCTCGGCGAGATCGTCCTGAAGGCCTGCGCGTTTGACCCGAAGGACCGCTATTCCAGCCCCCAGCAGCTTCGGCAGGAGCTGGAAGCCATCCTGTACACCCAGACAGACGCAGCCGTCATCTACCCCGACGGAGACGAGCTGACGATGGATCGTGAGTCGTATGCTTCCGCGCGATATGCGGCGGCATTCGGCACTAGCACGTCCAAATCAGCGAGTGCAACGCAGGGCGTTTTTTCTGACAGCTTCCGCACAAAAGTTGAGACAACCGCCGAAGACCGCACCCAGTCCGCCTTTGACGCGGAAAAGCCGAAGCGAACCAGCACGAAAAAGAAGCGGAAGAAAAAAGGCCGCGTCATCATTGGAATATGCGCGATATGCCTGCTTATACCGGCGGTGCTGTACGTAACTGGGATACTTCCAGACCCGTATTATAGTTTTATCCATAATATATTTGAGCCGCAGCCGATTCCAGAAGCATTGCAGGAATTTGAAGACGCTGGTACGCTGGAAAAGATTTATGAGAACGGAAGACTAACTGGTTATCGGGTTGAAACCTACGGTCATGGAGAACATATTGCAACTGATATATTTGACACAGCGGGAAATAACATACGAAATGAAATATACAATTCAGATGGCACGATTTATGGGTATGACCAGTACGAATACGATTCAAAAGGGAACAGAATATTGGAAGAGTACTACGATCCGGATGGTACGCTGCGCAGCTTTGCTAAGATTGAATATGATTCGAGCGGAAATGGAATAAAAGTGGAAGTCTATGATTCAGCTGGCACACTTCAAGAGTATTACCGAAAAGAATACGACCCAAATGGCAACTGCACAAAATGGGAACTGTACAATTCGAATGGTACACTTCAAGAGTACCGACTGACTGAATACGATTCGAATGGTAACTTGACAAAATCGAAACTGTGCAATTCAGATGGCACGCTTCAAGAGTATGAACAGAATGAATACGATTCGAATGGCAATTGTACAAAACGGGAACTGTACAATTCGGATGGTACGCTTCAAGAATATGTACTGAAAGAATATGATGTGACAGGGTATCTAAAAAGAGTAGAACAGTATGATGGCGATACCGGAATGATCTATTTTGCGTATGAGCTTGATTCTGATGGAAATGAGGTAAAACGGGAAATATATACGGATGGAAGATTGACGCAGACGTGGATAACTGAATATGATGATGCAGGCAACATGGTGCAGTCGGAAGTATACATAGGTGGGACACTATGGTACGTCAACGAATATGATCAAGCAGGCAATCTGATTCGAATGGAAGGCTATGATGATAACGAAGATTTATCTGGGTACACTCTTTATGAGTATGATTCGGATGGAAATCAGATCAAAGAGGAAAGTTACGATCCAGATGGCACTTTGGAAGGCTATACTCTCTATGAATACGACTCAAACGGAAACTGCTTAAAGTCGGAAAACCATGATCCAGATGGCACACTTAATAGATATACTTTATACGAATGGGATGTCAATGGAACTAAGACAAGACAGGAAACGTACAGTGCAGATGACGAATTACTAAATTATTGGGAACTGAATGATGTGGGGGAATGGGTAGATTACAACGCTGACGGAACGCCGGTAGAGTAACAAAAAGAAACGGAGAACAAACTATGTCTACATATGAGATCGGCTCCATTGTGTTTGACAAATGGAAAATCTGCCGGGAGCTGGGGCAGGGGAGCTATGGGACGGTCTATGAGATCCAGCGGGAGGACTTCGGCGGCGTTTACAAAGCGGCGCTGAAGGTCATTACCGTCCCGCAGAGCGGGAAAGAATTGCAGAGCGTGCTGGACGAGGGCATGACGCCGCCGCAGGCAAAGCAGTATTTTTACAGCGTCGTGGAGGACATCGGCCGCGAGTGCGCCATCATGTCGCGCCTCAAGGGCACTGGCAATATTGTCAGCTATGAGGATCACGCCGTCCTCCGGCACCCCGACGGCATCGGCTGGGACATTCTGATCCGCATGGAGCTGCTGCATCCGCTGCTGCCGTATGTCTACCAGCACCCGATGGCGCGGCGCGACATCATCAAGCTCGGCATCGACATTTGCAAGGCGCTGGAGCTTTGCCAGCGGTACAATATCATCCACCGCGATATCAAGCCGGAAAACATTTTTATTTCCGACAACGGGGACTATAAGCTCGGCGATTTCGGCATCGCGCGGACGATCGAACGCACGACCTCCGGCCTGTCCAAGAAGGGCACGTATAGCTACATGGCCCCGGAGGTCTACATTGGAAAGAAATATGGCTTCAGCGTCGACACGTATTCGCTCGGACTGGTGCTGTACCGGATGCTGAACAAGAATCGCGGCCCGTTCCTCCCGCAGCCGCCGGAGGCAATTACCTATGACAACCGTGAGCAGGCGCTGGCCAGACGCGTGTCCGGCGAACCGCTGCCAAGACCATTTTACGGCGAAGGCCGCCTCGGCGAGATCGTCCTGAAGGCCTGCGCGTTTGACCCGAAGGACCGCTATTCCAGCCCCCAGCAGCTTCGGCAGGAGCTGGAAGCGATCTCCTACGAGGCGCAGGACGCGGCGCTCATCTACCCGAACGGCGACGAGCTGCAGATCGACCCGAGCCGCTACGCGTCGGGGAAGTCCTCCGGCGCGGCGGGAACTGCGGGCAAAACGAATGCGGTGTTTTCTGACCGGCCGCAGCGCACATCCGGCACAAACAGAACGCAGGGCGTCTTCGACGCCTCCGGCGGGGGCAGTCCGGCTCCCGTGCGGAAGGAAAAAAAGAAAGCCCACCGGGGGCTTGTCTGGGTGCTGGTGCTTGTCGCCGGTGCGGCGATCGCGGCGGGCAGTCTGCTGCTTTTGCACACGCGGCAGGAAAAGCAGGCGCAGCTTGCCGCCGCGCAGCAGGCACAGGTACAGGAGCAGCAGAATCAGTACGAGGCTCTGATGGAGCAGGGGACGCAGCTGTGCGAAACGGATCCGGAGCAGGCGCTGGGATGCTTCGAGCAGGCGCAGGCGCTCTACCCGGAGGAGTCTGCACCTTATATTTCCTACGCCTACGCGCTCTACTGCGCACAGGACTATGAACGCTGCATTTCCTATATCGAGGACGAGCTGGGGCTTGGAAAGGCCTACGATATTGAGGCGCAGAGCCAGCTGAGCGAAATTCTGGGCGCGGCGTATTTTGAATGCGATGACTATGCCGCCGCGGCCTCGTTCTTCCGGCTGAGCACCGCCGGAGGCGATATCACCGTCAATGCCCAGCGCGATTACGCGGTTTCCCTCGGACGGCTGGGCGATATCGATGCGGCGGACGAGATCCTGTCGCAGATGTACGCGGCAGGCGCAAGCGGCGACGTGACTGACTACGTACAGGCGGAGATCGACTACGCAAAAAAGGAATATCTGGACGCGGAAAGCGGCTTTCAGGCGGTGCTGAATCAGACGCAGGATATCGCGCTGCAAAAGCGGGCGCTGCGCTCCTTGGCGGAGGTCTACCGCGATTGCGCGGCGCTGGTCCGGACGGGAAGCTCCCCGATCGGAAACCCCGCGACAAAGGCCGTCGAGGTTCTGGCGAACGGGATCGAAACCTACGGCCTGCGCTATGACTCGACGATCTGGGAGATGCTGGCGCTGGCCTATTTCGAGGCGTACCACACCGACCCCTCCGTTCCGCAGAGCTACCTGCGCAAGGCCGGGGAGTGCTTCAACCGCGTGCTGGAGCTTGGCGTGACGAAAAGCTATCTCTACAGCAACCTGTATACGATCTATTATGAATTACAGGAATACGATCTGGCGGAGCAGACGCTGGACGCCTATGCCGCGCAGTATCCGAAGGATTATGAACCCTACGCGTTCCGCGCCATGCTGTATATCACGCTGGAAAACCGGAAGGAACAGTCCGCGCGCGACTATTCCGCCGCCGTCGAGGCCTACGAGACAGCCGGGCAGCTGCTGCGCAGCGACGACGACGCGACATACTATCAGCAGCTGCAAAGTCTGATCCAGCAGCTGCAGAAGGAAGGATGGATCAACGGATGAAATACAGCTATGCCGCCGTCTGCGCGACAGGGCGGGTGCGAACGGAAAATCAGGATCGGATCTATCTGAACGGCACGATCTGCGGCGGCGGGTACGCGCAGACGGACGGAACCGGGAGAAAGCAGGGCCTTTTCGCCGTGGCAGACGGAATGGGCGGGCAGGCGCAGGGGGCGCAGGCCGCGCAGGCCGCGCTGGAGGCGCTTCCGCCGAAAAAATGCTGGTCGCCGGAGGCGGTTTTGCAGGCGTATGACGCGGGAAACCGCGCCATCTGCGACCAAATCGGGAAAATCGGAAAGCGCTCCGGCGCGACACTGACGACGCTGCTTCTCGCAGACGGCGAGGCGTATGCCGCCAATATCGGCGACAGCCGGTGCTATCTGTACCGGGACGGCTGCCTGTCGCGGCTGAGCGAGGACCATACGGCGGTGCAGCGCCTGATCGCGCTCGGCATCATCGAGCCTGCGGAGGCGAAAACCCATCCGGAGCGCCACCGGCTGACGCAGCACCTCGGAATTTTCCCGGACGAGCTGATCATACAGCCGCATACGGTCCAGCTTCCCGTGAGGCCCGGCGACCGCTTCCTGCTCTGCAGCGACGGACTGACCGATATGCTGGAGGAGGAAGACCTCAGCGCGCTTCTGCGCAGTCAGACAGCAGCGCCGGCCTGTGCCGCCGCACTGTACCAGCTGGCGATGCAGCGCGGCGGGAAGGACAATATTTCCGTGCTTCTCGTGGGGATCGACCGCTGAAGCTGCCCAAAACGCACAGAACGCCGCGCCCGGCCGGGCGCGGCGTTTATGCGCTTATATCAGGAAAAACTCCAGTACCAGCACGACCGCGCAGCAGCCGACGGCGACCTGAAGCAGATTTGCGCCGAGCCATGCGGCGGCGATGCCCAGCACCAGCGCGGCAAGGCCCGCGATGGGGGAGCTTGTGGCGTTTACAATGGACGGGAAGGTCATGACGGCCAGCGTCACATACGGCACGTAGAACAAAAACGAGCGCAGGAAGCGGCTTTTGATGGGCCTGCGGATGAGCGTCAGCGGCAGCTCCCGGATGAGGAACGACACGGCGGCGCAGACCAGAATATACAGATAAATTTTACCGTTCATCCTGACTTCCCTCCTTCTGCTCCGGCGCGTCCTTCACCGGGAAGAGCAGCGCCGCTGCCGACGCAATTAAAATCGTCAGCAAAATCGTCCGCGTGCCCTCGGACAGTGTCTTGACGTAAGGCAGAACGGTGCACAGCCAGCTTGCCGCGAAGCTCACCGCCACACAGCCGAGCACGACCGGGTTTTTCTTCGACGGCGGAATGATGATCGCCAAAAACATCCCGAACAGCGCGACGGAAAGCGCGCTGACCAGACGCGCGGGCAGGATGCTCCCGGCCGTGACGCCCAGCGCCGTGCCGATGGCCCAGCCGGGGATGGCAGGCAGGAACGCGCCGTAGGAATAGAACGGGTCGAGATAACCGGGCCGCGCAATGGCGATGCCGAACAGCTCGTCCGTCACGTCGTAGCCGACGAGCAGCCGGTGGTACAGCGGCGTATCGGGCGAAAATTTCTGGCTGAGCGAGCAGCTCATGAGCAGGTAACGCGCGTTGGTAATGAGCGTGATGAGCGCCATTTCCAGAAAGCCGCTGTCCGCGGCAATGACCGTGAAGGCTGCGTATTCGCCCGCGGAGGCATTATTGAGCAGGCTGATGAGAAAGCCCTGAAACGCGTTCAGCCCGGCGTTCCGGGCCGCGATGCCGAGAGAAAACGCCACGGCCAGATACCCAAGCCCAATGGGAACGCCGTCGCGGACACCGGCAAGAAACACCCTGCGCCGCTCGGCGCGCTGTGCGCAATCCATAGGAAAAACCTCTTTTCTGCCCGGTTCAGATACCGGAAGATTTACTTTTAGCACAGCTTTTCCCGCTTGTCAAGCGCCGACGGCATTTTGACGAAAGCGTGGGAATATGCGCCGTGCCGTTTGCAATCTGTCCGTTTCTGAACGGCAAATGTACGCAAATCGCGCGCATAGCCTTGACTTTCCAGCCCAAGTCTGCTATAACTTCAAAGTAGCAATTTAAAGCATTTGCCTATTAAAACGAAAAACGGAAAGAGAGACTCAAATGGAAAGAGAACGCTTGGGTTCCCGGCTGGGCTTTATCCTGCTGTCGGCAGGCTGCGCCATCGGCTGCGGAAACGTATGGAAATTCCCGTGGATGTGCGGCCAGTACGGCGGAGGCGGCTTCGTCCTCATCTATATCCTCTGCCTGCTGCTTCTGGGCCTGCCGGTCATGACGATGGAGTTCGCCGTGGGCCGTGCGGCGCAGGCCAGCCCCATCCACATGTATCAGAAGCTTGAACGCAAGGGTCAGAAGTGGCACCTCCACGGCTATGTCGCTTTCTTCGGCAACATCGCGCTCATGGCGTTCTATACCGTCGTCACCGGCTGGATCATCTATTACTTCGTCAGATTCCTGACCGGCCGGACGGAAGATCTCGGCTTCGTCGCCATGATCACAAACCCCGGCGTCAACGTGACGTATCTGGCCGTGACGGTCATTGTGGCCTTCGGCATTCTGTGCTTTAATCTCCAGGGCGGTCTGGAGCGCATCACGAAATATATGATGACGCTTCTGATGGTGCTGATGGTCGTGCTGGCGGTCCACAGCGCAACGCTCTCCGGCGCGGCAGAGGGGCTGAAATTCTATCTCGTCCCCGATTTCTCCAAGATCACCGGCACGGTCATCGTCGGCGCGATGAATCAGGCGTTCTTCACGCTGTCCGTTGGCATGGGCTCCATGGCGATCTTCGGCAGCTATATCGGAAAAGAGCAGTCGCTGCTCGGCGAATCGGCGAACGTCATCGTGCTCGATACGTTTGTCGCCATCGTCGCGGGCCTCATTATGTTCCCGGCCTGCTATACCTACGGGCTGGAGGTCAACGCTGGCCCGAGCCTGCTGTTCGACACCATGGCTACCGTCTTCAACCACATGGCGGGTGGCCGCTGGTGGGGCTCGCTGTTCTTCCTGTTCATGGTCTTCGCCGCCATGTCCACGGTTCTGGCTGTCTGCGAGAACATTCTCGCCATGGTGCGCGAGATGACCGGCTGGAAGCGGCCTCTTGGCTGTCTGGTCTGCGGTGCGGGCGTGTTCGTGCTTGCCCTGACCACGGCGTTGGGCTACAGCGTGTTCAAGTTCCAGCCGTTTGCGGACGGCAGCGCATGGCTCGATTTCTGGGACTTCCTCGTCTCCAACAACATCCTGCCGCTCGGCTCGCTCGTCTTCGCGCTCTACTGCTGCAATAAATTCGGCTGGGGCTGGGACAATTTCCTCGCCGAGGCCAACGCGGGCAAGGGCTGGAAGGTCAAGGCCTGGATGAAGCCCATCTTCCGCTATCTCGTCCCGGCTGCGATCATCTTCATCTATATTTACGGCATGGTCACCTTCGGGTGGAAATAAACCCGAATGCAAACAGCGCCGGAGAGGGCAGAAGCCTTCTCCGGCGCTTGATTTTGCCGGGCGCATCCTGCATAATAGAGGACAGAACAGACAAAGCAGGAGGCTGCATATGGAAAAACAAATCGAACGGCAGTGCCGGGCGAACGCCGTGTTTACGGACGAGGCGTATCTGAAAACAAGATATATCTGCCGCGAGGACGGAACGTATACCATCCGCGTCGGACGCGGTGAACGCCGGGACGTGCTGGCCTGCAAGGAGCTTTACGGCAAGGCGGTCAAAACGGCGCTGGAGCTGGACTGCACCGCCTGCGCCTTTGACCTCGGCCCCGCGTCAGAGCTTGGGCAGAACGGCCTGTTCGCGGCGGCAGAGGGCGTCTGCGGCGGCGCGTACCGGAAAAAATTCGCGCTGTCTGGCCGCTGGGAGCCGGAGCTGGCGTGCAGCTTTCCCGGCGCGGACGCGGAAGGCGAGCAGGTGCAGAAGGCATGGCAGCTGGCGCGGTCGATCATGGAAACGCGTGATCTGGTGAACTGCCCGGCGAATCTGCTCAGACCCGAGATGCTGGCGCAAAAGCTGAAGGACATGGCGGATGGTCTGCCAATTGAGGCAGAGCTCTATGACCGGCAGGCGCTGGAGCGGCTCGGCCTGCGGGGACTTCTGACCGTTGGCGACAGCAGTGCATACGCCCCGGCGATGGTCGTGCTGCGCTATACCGGCGCACCGGACTGCGGCAGGCGGCTCGGTCTTGTCGGCAAGGGCGTGACGGTGGATACAGGCGGCTACTGCCTGAAGCCTGCTTCGTCGATGGCGGGGATCAAGGGCGATATGGCGGGCGGAGCGGCGGCTGCCGCAGCGCTGCGGGCGCTGGCGGCGAACGGCGTGCCGGTCAATGTCACGGTCGTCGTGCCGGTCTGCGAGAACCGGATCTCCGATTCGAGCATGGTTCCGGGCGATGTCATCACCAGCTTTTCCGGCAAAACGATCGAGATTCTGAATTCGGACGCGGAGGGGCGGCTGATCCTCGCCGACGGCCTTGCGTGGGCCGCAGAGCGGGAGGGCTGCACGCATCTTGTGGATATCGCCACGCTGACCGGCGCGGTCTGCGCGATGCTGGGCTTTGTGACGACCGGCGTGATGGCGAGCGATAACGGCTTTTACGATTGCCTCTTGTGCGCGGCGGAGCGCTCCGGCGAGAAATTCTGGCGGATGCCGGACGACGCGGAATACGAGACGCTGATCGAGAGCGACTATGCCGATGTCCGCAACACCAGCAAGGACGGCTGCGGCGCGATCACGGCGGGCCTGTTCCTGAAAAAATTCACGGCGGGACGTCCCTGGCTGCATCTGGACATCGCCGGGACGGCGGACAACACAGGCATTGTCTGGCAGCATCAGGTCCCCGGCGCGACCGGCACCGCCGTGAGTACGCTCTATCATCTGGCACAAATTCTGTTTGAAACATCTGAGGAGGAACCTGCATGAACACACCCCTGATCGAAGCCTGCGTAGATTCCTACGCCTCCTGCCGGGCGGCGTATCGCGGCGGCGCGGACCGTCTGGAGCTGTGCGCGCATCTTGTTATCGGCGGCACCACGCCGTCCACGGCGCTGTTCCGGCAGGTGCAGCGCGATATCCCAGTCAAGACCAATATCCTGATCCGTCCCCGCTTCGGAGATTTTCTTTACAGCAAAGAAGAGCTGGAGCAGATGTGCGAGGAGATCCGGACGTACCGTGAGCTTGGCGCGAACGGCGTTGTGATCGGCGCGCTGACGCCGGACGGCGATCTGGATCTGGACGCAATGCGGCGGCTGATGAACTGCGCGGGCAATATGGACGTGACGCTGCACCGCGCGTTCGATATGACACGCGACCCGTTTGCGGCCATGGAGGACGCCATCCGTCTGGGCTGTAAGACGATCCTCACCTCCGGGCAGCAGAAGGATCCGCTGACCGGTGCGGAGCTGCTGCGGGAGCTTTTTGAAAAAGCGGACGACAGGATCGATATCATGGCGGGCTGCGGCGTAAAAAAATGGAACATTCAGGAGATCCACGACAAAACCGGCATCGTGGTCTTCCACACGACCGGCCGCAAGGGCGTGCTGGACAGCGGAATGCGCTACCGGAAGCAGACTGTGGCGATGGGCCTGCCGTCGCTTTCGGAGTATGAGCTCTGGCAGACGGACGAGGAGGAATTCCGCGCCTGCGCACAGATCGTCCACAGTCTTGCGGCGGGAGCGGGACAATGAGACTGTCAGACGGCGAACAGCAGCGGATGGAGCAGCGCCTTGCGCTTCGCTTCGCGGCGATAGGCGACGGGGCGCAAAGCTGGCTGGAGCGGCAGCTTTCGGCGCTTTCGCCGGACTGTGCGCTGCTGACCAGATGGTGCTATTCCGCAAGCCCCGTCAGCGACTGGGCCAATTATGAATTTTCCCTGTTCCGCGCCTGCGCGGAGCACGCGCTGCGCCTGCGGGAGCAGTCGCCCCTCGCGCGGGAACTGCCGGAGCCGTTGTTTCTGAATTACGTGCTCCATCCGCGCGTAAACGAGGAGGAGCTTTGCGACTGCCGAGGCTTTTTCTACGCGCAGATTCGGGGGCGGATCGAAGGGCTTTCCGCGCGCGAGGCCATTCTGGCGATCAATGAATGGAACGCGGAGCAGGTCTGCTACCGCGCGACGGACGAGCGGACGATCAGCGCCCTCGGTGCATGGCGCTCCGGCTTTGGCCGCTGCGGGGAAGAATCCACGTTCGCGGTCAACGTGCTGCGCGCAGCCGGGATCCCGGCCCGGCAGGTCTATACGCCGCGCTGGGCGCACTGCGACGACAATCACGCGTGGGTCGAGGCGTACTGCGGCGGCGCGTGGCACTTTTTCGGCGCGTGTGAGCCGGAGGAAGCGCTGGATCGCGGCTGGTTCACCGGCGCGGCGAGCCGCGCTCTGCTTGTGCACAGCCGCTGCTTTGGAACGCCTGCGGCGGACGAGGAGATTATTTCGGTCGACGGCGCGGTGACGTTCCTGAACCAGACCGCCCGCTATGCGCCCGTGCGCCTGCTGGCAGTGCGGGTGCGGGAGAAGGACGGGCGGCCCGCCGCCGGTGCGGAGGTCACGTTCGGCATTCTCAACGCGTCGGAGGTCTTTCCGGCTGCGGTCATTCGGACGGATGCGGACGGAATGGCGCGGCTGCGCTGCGGATACGGCGATCTGATCGTGCAGGCCCGGAAAAACGGCCTCTGCCGGGAGACGCTCTGCCCGGCCTCACAGGAGGAGCCGCTGGAGCTGACACTGGCAGAGCCGGAAGCACCCGCCGGGCGCTGGACGAGCTTTACACTCCATGCGCCGAAGGAGCGCCTGCCTGAGAGAAGTGCCCCAACGCCCGCACAGCGGGCGGCAGCGACGGAAAAGCAGGCTGCGGCAGATGAAAAGCGCCGCCTCCGGCTGGAAGCGGCGTATGACGCGGCGCGGATACGTGCGCTGCGGGAGCGGTTCGGGTACGGTGCGCAGGCGGAGGCGATTTTGCGCGCAGCCTGCGGGAACTTTGCAGCGCTGGCAGAGCTGCTGGAGGATCCGGCGTATCCCGCGCCGCGGAAGCTTGCGCTTTTGCAGACGCTGGGGGAGAAGGACCTGCGCGATGTCCGGCCCGCCGTTCTGCGCGAGGCGCTGGACGCGGGCGGCGGCGTTTCGCCGTCGGACGAATTTTCCATGCAATATCTTCTCTGCCCGCGCATCGGGACAGAACCGCTGTCCTGCTGGCGAAGGACGCTGGCGGACAGCTTCCCGGAGGCGCGGAAGCGGGAATTTCGCGAAGCGCCGGACGCGCTCTGGCGCTGGATCCGGGAATCGATCCGGCAGGCGCCGCAGACGGAATACCGGCAGCTCGTGACGCTGCCCGCTGGGGCAATGCGCCTGCGCTGCGCGGATCTGCCGTCCCAGCGGCTGTTGTTCGTCGCGGTCTGCCGCACGCTCGGCATCCCGGCGCGGCTGAACCCTGCCGGCGGCGCGGCGGAGTATGCGCTTGACGGGCAGTTTTTCTCGCCGGAGGCTGGCCGGACGGCCAACGCGCGATTGCAGCTTCAGAAGCAGCCGGGCCAGACGTGGCAGCCGGGGGCGGATTTCGGCCTCTCGGCGTTTGAGAATGGCGCGTGGCAGCCGATGGCGGTTCCCGGCCAATGGGACGGCGCCCGGCTGACGCTTTCGCTATCCCCGGGCGTTTACCGTGTGATCACGGACAGCCGCCTCCCGAACGGCGACCTGCACGCCATGCGCATGGAGCTGCGGCTGGAGGCGGAACAGGAAGCCTGCGTGCAGCTGCAAAAGCAGGCAGTCTCGCTTGCGGAGCAGGCCGTGGATTTCACACTGGCCGATTTTCAGGCCGAAGCGCCGGACGGCCATCAGGCCGCAGCGGCGGAGCTGACACGGACACAGTCTCTTCTGATGTGGCTGGAGGAGGGGCGGGAACCGACGGAGCATCTGCTGAACGAGCTGCTGAGCAGCCGGGCGCAGCTTGCACGGCTGCCGCTGCGTCTGATCTTTTTCCTGCGCGGCAGACAGGCGCTTCAAAACGAAAAGCTGCAGGCCGCGCTTGCCGCCCTTGCGCGGGCGGAGGCCTGGTTCACGGCGGACTCTGCGGAGCCTGCGGCGCGCAGCGCCTATGTGGAGCCGGACAGGCTGCCGCTTCTGCTGCTGTGCAGCGGCCCGCGCCGTGTCCGCTATGCCTGCGCCGGATACCGCATCGGCAGCGTCGACACCGCGCTGGCCTTCTGCCGGCAGGACGGGCTCGCGCCAGAATAAAAAAGCCGCTCCCACCCGCACGTGGTGGGAGCGGCTTTTGCCTGCATATTCACTTATAAAATCTGCAAAATATCTCCCTTGAGGTACAGCGACTGCTCGGAGGCGAGGCTTGCGGGGTGGTCGCGGGACTGGATGAGCGGTTCAAGCAGCCTTGCGTCGCGGCCCGCGTCCTGCGCGGCCTCGCGGAGCATTTTGAGAAACAGCTCCGGCGTCATGAACTGGCTGCACGAGCACGAGACAAGATACCCGCCGGGCCTGACAAGCTTCATGCACTGCAGGTTGAGTTCTTTATAGCCCCGGTACGCGTTTTCCAGCGCCCTGCGGCTCTTGGCAAATGCGGGCGGGTCGCAGACGACAAGGCCGTACTGCCGTCCCTCGCGCACGTACTGCCGCGCGAGGTCAAAGACGTTTGCGCAGGTGGTCGTGACGACATCCTCCACGCCGTTGAGCGCCGCGTTGCGCCGCACGAGCGCCAGCGCGTCCTCGGATACGTCGACCGCCTCGACGCTTTTCGCGCCGTAGAGCGCGGCGTGGATGGAAAATCCGCCCGTGCAGCAGCACAGGTCGAGCACGTCCTGTCCGGGCGCGTAGGGCTTTAACCGGCCCCGGTTTTCCTGCTGGTCGAGAAAGTGCCCGGTCTTCTGGCCGTTTGCGATGGAGACGAGCATGCGCGCGTCGTGCTCCCGGATCACAAGCGCGTCCGGTACATCGCCGTACACGCAGGCCTTGAGGAGCGGAAGGCCCTCCTTTTCACGCACAGGCAGATCGTCGCGCTCGTAAATGCCGCGCGGGGTGAAAAGCTCCGCCAGAATGGAAACCAGTTCCGGTTTCCATTGCTCCAGCCCCAGACAGGCGATCTGGAAGGACAGGCAGTCGGCGAATTTATCGACTGTCAGCCCCGGCAGCCCGTCGGACTCGCCGAAGACGACGCGGCAGGAATCGGAAAAGCCAAGCGCCTGCCGCGTGTGCCACGCCGCCTCGATCCGGCGGGCAAAAAACGCGCGGTCGATCGGCTCTGCCTCGTCCCGCGTCAGAACGCGGACGGCCAGCCGGGAGTTCGAATTGAAAAACCCGCGCGCGGCAAAGCGCTGCCGGCTGTCCAGCACGTCTACGACGCATCCGTCCGTGCAGATATCGTCCGCCCAGTCCAGCTCATTGTCATAGATCAGTCTCTGCCCCTTCAGAACGCCGCATTCCTCGCCGCGCCGCAGGCAGACCTTTGGATATTCCATATATTATACCTCCAGCGTATAGCGCTCATAGGCGTTGATGATCGTCGTGTCCCCGCGCCGGAGCACGCGGGCGATATCGCGGCCATATTCCATGTGCACATGGCCGTGGATGAGATAGCGGGGCTTATACCGGTCGAGCAGCGGCAAAAACGCCTCAAAGCCCATGTGCGCGTAATCGTCCCCGTCGCCGAAGCCCCGCACCGGGGCGTGCGCCAGCACGATGTCCACGCCGCCCGCCCGGCGGATCTGCCAGCCGAGCTTCCAGATGCGGTTTTTCATCTCACGCTCGGAATACTGGTCCTTTCCGCCTGAGTACAGGCGGCTGCCGCCAAGCCCGGCGATGCGCAGACCGTTAAAGATGATCAGCTTGTCCTCAATGCAGTCGCAGCCCTCCGGCGGGCGGCGGTCATAATTGCCGTCGTGATTGCCGCGCACATAATAAAGCGGCGCGCGGCCAAGTGTCGCCAGAAATGACAGATACTCCGCCTTCAGATCGCCGCAGGAGAGCATCAGATCGTATTCGCGCAGCCGTCCCGGCTGATAATAGTCCCAAAAATAGGGGCTTTCCTTATCGGCAAGCAGCAGAAGCTTCAAAGCAGCGGCCCCCTTTTCTCCGGCTGGAGCGTCTCGCGGTACAGTCCCAGCAGACGCACCATCGGCCTTGCCATCGGCAGCAGCTCGTCATACTGCGGGATGCTGCCGCGCACATTGGCGCACAGCCAGTCCATGTGTAAAACTTCCTCCGGCGCAAGCCAGCGTTCGCCGTCATTTTGCACCGCGCCCGTCTGGTCGGCGATGCGCCGGTGGAACGGCGCAAGCTCACCGTGGGTCAGCGCGGCGCGCAGCAGGCGCACCAGCTCACGCGGGCCGTCCGGCAGCGATTCCATGAGCTGCACGTCCACCGCGCCGCTTGCAAAGCCCCACCAGTAATTGACGGCGGCCACCGCGCTCAGCTCGTCCCAGCCGCCGCGCAGGATGCTGCGCGCCAGCCGGATATAGACCTCGCCCCAGTTCCACACCGGAAGCGCCGCGCAGACCGGCCCTGCTTCCCGCACCAGACACAGCCCGCGCCAGTCCGGGCTGTCGCCCGAGCCGGGCAGATCGCGCGCGCAGATCACGCGCAGCCCCTCTTCCGCGAGACGCGCCGCAGGCGAGGCTTCACAGCACGACCAGCGCAGCTCGATCTCGGCGCGTGGGTTCGTCAGCTGCGCGCCGAGCGCAAAGGCATTGATGGCCGCAGGCGTGCCGAAGATCGGCCCGTCGGCGACATAGCCGATGCGGCTATCCTCCGCCAGTGCGCCTGCGATCGCGCCGAGCAGAAATTTCGCCTCGTAAATACGGCCGTAATACGTCCGCACGCCGGGATACGGCATATCGACCGAGCAGTTGAGAAAGCGGACGCCCGGATATTTGGGCGCAAGCTTGCGGCAGGCGAAGATCAGCGGCACGGTCGTCGTGAAAATGACTTGCGCGCCGTCAGAGACGGCCTGCTCCAGTGCGTCCTCGGTGCAGGGGTAGTCCGCCGCAAGATAGGTCCTGACCGAGACGGCGTCGCCGAGCGCCTGCTCGAGCTGCTGCCGCCCCTTGTCATGCTCCCGGATCCACGGGCTTTTCTCCGGCGCGCATTCATGTACGAACGCCGCGCGGAGCGTCCCGCCGGGGATCATCCGCCCGGCCAGCAGCCCGAGAAGCCCGGAGCCGGATGCTTCCGGCTCCGCGTCGGTCTGCATCTCGATCTTTCCGCCCCGCGCGTAGGCGGTCAGCTCCGTCCAGACCGCGCGGATGGATTTTTCCAGCTCCGCAGGCCCCAGCACGCGCAGATCGCCCAGCGTATACGTGTGCAGCCACACCAGAAGCGCTTCCGCCGTCGTGACGGGCGGCTCCTGGCTGAGCTTGTAATAGGCTGTGCGGAAGGTATAGAACGCGGTCAGAAACGCACGCTTTTCCCGGTCCGACCAGATGTGGTCGGCGTCAAAGCCCAGCGCGGCCTGCAGCTTGGGATAGTCGCCGACGCGGTTGAAATGCACCTGATACAGGCCGCACAGCCCGTAAAAGTGCAGAAATTCATAATAGACCCGCACAGCCGGATCATCGGAATAGACCGGCAGAACGCGCGTGACATACGCGCGGATGGTCGGCGCGTCGAAGCTCTTGAGGACGCTGACGCGCTTGTTGCCCTCCTGCACGTAGAAGCAGCCCATATATTCAAAGCAACGGATGGGATCCGTGATGCCCGTGTCGCCCAGGTGCGCCTCGCAGAGCGCGACCCACTTGCTTGCAAACTCCGTCCCAAGATCCAGAAGCGGCATGAAATTCGCGGCAAACGCCGCCTGCCGCCCCGCCGTATTTGTGCCGATGATCTGCGCGATGGGAATGTCCAGTACGCCGAGATCGACGCGGCCCGCGACCGCGCAGCCGCGCAGCCGTTCCTCGAGCACCTGCGGATACGGATAGCGTCCGCGGTGGACGCAATCGCGGTAGCATTTCTGCCCGGCCTTCAGCGCCTGCCGGAATTGTTGCAGCGCCTCCTGTCTGCTCATGTCAGGCACCTCCTTTTTTGATTTCCGCCCCCATTTTCCTACGGCAGACGGAAAAAGTCAATCAGATTTTATACGGAATGCCGGAACAGGCGCAGGCGGCGCACATCAAGCCGCCCTGAGCAGCCCCGTGTGGAAGCTGAAAAGCTGAATCAGAGCAAAAAAACGCCGGAGGCCTCCCAAAGGAGAGCCCTCCGGCGTTTCATCGATTCGGGAATCAACAGCACTGGCCCACGACCTGATACATTTCATCGTTGGAGATCTGCACTGTGACGGTCAGATGCTTTGCAAACAGCCCGGCCAGCGCCTCGACCGGCAGCAGACCGTTGGAGACGCTGCGCGCCGTCTTCGCATGGTGCGCGTCGAGCGCCTTGCGCGAAAACCCGTGCGCCACCGTCAGCGTTCCGCCGGGCGCGAGCAGCCCGGCCAGATGGGAGATCAGCCGCTCCGGCTCCGGAAAATGCGGAAATGCGTTGTAGATCACGATGCAGTCGAACAGGGCAGGGAAGTGCGCCTGCGCCGCGTCGCCGCAGAGCACAGTCACGTTCTCCTGCGGGAATTTTTCGCGCGCGATGCGCACCATTTCCGGCGCAATGTCAATGGCCGTGATCTGTGCCGCGCCGCGTTCCAGATAATCCGGGATCAGAACGCCTGTCCCGCAGGCAACGTCCAGCACCGATACGCCGGGCCGGATTCCGGCATTGTCCAGGATCTGCCCGATCACTGCCTCATTGCGCACCAGCTGTGCGTCCCAGCCTGCGGCGGCTTGGTCAAAAAAATCGATGACAGCCTGCTGTTCCATCGCTGCGCCCTCTTACGCGTACCGCACCCGCAGCAGCCGCGCCTTCGTCAGCGCGACAACGAGCGTCGGCAGCAGCACGAGCTGGATCACAATGCCGGGCAGGCCGGTCACAAACGACGTTGTCGCCCATGCCGCGACCGTAAACGTCGCGGGTGCGAAGATCAGCGCCTTGCACACGCCGGACAGGATTCTGCCCAGCAGCATTGCCGTGATCTGGCTGATATACAGGTCAGCATACAGCTTCTTCGTGTGAACGGCCTGCATCATCAAACCACTGACCAGGCCGTAAACGCCGCATTCGACCATCATGCCGGGCAGCACGGCAGGGGAGGGCATACCCGTCAGTACGCCGGACAGCACCGGACCCAGCAGTCCGCAGACAAGGCCATACGGCCACCCGCAGGCCAGCCCGCACAGCAGCACGGGAATGTGCATCGGCAGGAAGATCGGGCCGGCGTTCGCGATCGCATGAAACGCCATCGGCAGCACCACGCACAGCGCAATGCAGAGCGCACAGAACGCCAGATTTTTCGCGGAAATTGTTTTTTTCATCGGGAAACTCCTTTGTTCAATTCTTTGCGCCCATTATACCCGACCATCCCGCTCCGCGGAAGCCCCCCAGGGGGTTGAAAATTCTCCCCACGAATCTTTCCCTTGCTTTTTCCCGCCATATCCGTTATAATAATCCCGCAAATTTCCGGGCCAGCCCCGCTTCCCAATTTCATAACCGGGTGTAGCTCAGATGGTAGAGCGCGTGGTTTGGGACCACGAGGCCGCTGGTTCGAAACCAGTCACTCGGACCAGAAAACCCGCTGAAATCATAAGATTTCAGCGGGTTTTCTATGCAAATTGTTCGGTTTTCGAAAAAACGCTATTCTTTGATTATCGCGGCGCAGGATTTGAATCCTGTGCGCTAGTCTTGCAACATTAATCTTTTTCGCGTATATTAAAAATGTAACATATAGTCTTATTGCAGTTCTATTTTAATCAAACTAGGTGTTAGGAAGGATTTATATGTACTTTGCCAATACCAGTGATGGGAAACGCATTCATATCGGCGATGCCAAGCCACATCAGCAATACTACTGCCCTGCTTGCGGTGAAAGTATGGTTCAAAAGCGCGGCAATATAAATGCGCATCATTTTGCGCATAAATCAAAAAAATGCTGTGATCCGTGGTATACTGGAAAACTATCTGCGTGGCATGAGAAAATGCAGAGCTTCTTTAGGGCAAATCTTCGAGAAAGGGTAATATGGAATATAGCGCATAACGAGTTTCATATTGCCGATATAGCGTTGAATTCTGAAAATAGGAAAATCGTGATCGAATTTCAACATTCTGAAATCACTCAAAGAGAGTTTATTTCTCGCACCCGTTTTTATATGTGTTGCGGCTATACAGTAATATGGGTTTTCGATTTTTGTCAGTGCAAAAATCCAAAAACAGTTTATATCGATCGTGAGGATACTACACAAGGCGTCACACACCTTGTGTGGCCGGGGCGTGATAGGATCCGTTTCTTAGACAACGCCGATCTCCCAAGCTACAGTGACCAGTTACATATTGTTTTTCATATAAGTACTGGGAAAGGTCGCCCCATTCTTCATAACACGGCAGACTTCTCGTGGGAAACATGGGAATACCTTGATCCATTCCATCGGGACTTATGTTTTGCTTATGTTTATATAAATGACTTCACTGATTTTTCTTCATTCTCTGCTAAATGCTATTCCGAAGATGCATTCTATAAATGGCTTGAAGCGCTCAACAGAAAGTATTAACACTATTACGACAACGTCATATTTCACCCCATTTTAATATGCTTTGGTGGATACTTTGTACGCAATCTGTATTTTATCTTCCATGTGATTCACGTCAATCTATTGAAAACCCATATCCGGGAGAATTTTTCCCTGTTTGATTTCACACTGATGCCTGACGAAATGGCACGGCTTTCTGCGCTGGACAGGAAAGAGCTGCTGCTCGTCAAGCTGGAAACGCCAAAGTTAGTGGAGTTCTCAATGACGTGATAATAAAACCACTCCCAAAACACAATTGCAGCCGCCCGACACCGGGCGGCTGCATCCCGTTCATCCGTTCAATGCCTGTCGCCCTTCTGCCGTTTCAACTCCGCCAACTCCGCTTTCATCTCCGCGATCAATACCTTCAGCTTCTCCTCACATTCCTCGCGCGTATGCGCATACACATTCCGCGCGTGCTTTTTGCCGTCGATCCATGTCGGGGAGTAGCGGCCTTCAAAGAGGTGGTCATTGATCCGGCTGATGCAGCCCGTTCCGGGCTTGCGGACCTTGCCCATGTAAGGCTGAAAGTCAACGATGGCGGGCGTATTCGCCTGCGGCGCAGGTTCGTCCGGAAGTTCTGCCTTTCCGATGCCGCAGTCGATCTTCCGCGCGGCGGCGTGCTGCATATCAGAGGTCGAGTGCGTGTAAATATCCAGCGTCGTGGCCGCCGACACATGTCCCAGCATGGCGGAGAGCGTTTTTACGTCCATCCCATTTTGCAGCGCCAATGTTGCGAACGTGTGTCTGAGATCGTGAAAACGCACCTGTTTGCAGTTTGCGTGCTCCAAGATCAGCTGCAATCGGTCGTAGACCGAACCGGGGTTGAGCGGCATATCCTCCAGCACCGGCGACGGGAACATCCAGCGGGAGTGATTGCTTTCACGGTATTCTTTCGACACCTGCACGACGGCAGGCGGCAGCACCAGCTTGCGGATGGAGCTTTTCGTCTTCGGCACGCTCATGACGATCTTACCCCGGACGAGACTGACCTGTTTGCTGATCGTGAGAACGCCCGTTTCAAAATCGAGGTCGTCCCATTGCAGCGCCAGCAGTTCGCCGCGCCGCAGACCCGTCGCCAGATCCAGCAGGAACAGCTCATAGTAACCCTCGGCTTTCGCCTGAATGAGAAACCGCTGCAATTCATCCCGCGCCAGCACCTGCATCTCGCGCGCCTTTTTGGGCGGCAGCTTGCAGCCCTCGGCGGGATTGGTGCGGATGAGCCCATCCTGCACAGCCCTTTGGAGCGCCGAGCGGCAGGTCGCGTGGCACATCCGTACCATGCGGTCGGACAGGCCTTCGCCGTAACACTCCGTGCGCGTCTTGCGGCCGCTATTTTTCAGCCGCGCGTAAAACTGCTGCAAATCATTCTGCGTCAGCCTGTTCAGCGGAATCTCGCCCAGCTCCGGCTTGATGTGCAGGCGAATGCGGTCTTCATAGCCGGACTGCGTCGAGGTGCGGATGTTCGGCTTGCAGTGCGTTTCATACCAGTAATCCAGCCAGTCGGCAAAGCGCATCTCCGGCCGCAGCTTGTCCGACGGAATGCCGCCGAGCTGCGTTTTGAGCGCCGCCAGCTTTTCCGCGCATTCGCGCTTGCTCTTGCCAAAAACGGCCTTTGTTTTCGGGTAGCCGTGATCATCGTATTGCGTTCGACAACATTGGTGAGTACATGGTCATGTTTAACCCCGTGATCGTCAAAAAATCCGCGCCGTATGACGCGGAGGAGGGCTGCCTGTCGCTGACCGGCACGCGGAAAACGAAGCGTTATCAAACCATCAAAGTCCAGTGGCAGAACGAGCAGTTCCAGACGCGCATCAAAACATTTACCGGCTGGACGGCGCAGATCATTCAGCATGAAATCGATCATTTGAACGGCATCCTTTTCACAGATAAAATGATAAAAGAATAAATTTATCAGGACGATGAATTTTAGTTTATAAAGTTTAATGGCTAGTTTTATAAACTGAATTGAATAAGCTATGAGAACCTTTGTCGAAAAAATACTTAATGCGCCTGCCGGAAGTATAGTTATACGGCGGCCGGATATCGTGATGAGTCATGATAATTCCGCCCGTATCCGGAAAATTTTTGAAGAAATGGGTGGGGAAAAGCTGAAAGATGCCGGAAAGTTGCTGGTTGTACTGGATCGTAAAATGACCGGGACAACCGATGAGTTGATCCGGGATTATAATTCGATCCATCGTTTTATGGACGAACAGAAAGTAGAGCATTTCTTCGATTGTGACAAAGGGATCTGTCATGAAATATTGGCCGGGCAGCTGAAACCGGGAGGATTGATTGTAGGAAACGACAGCCATACCTGTACGGCAGGCGCTTTCAATTGTATGGCTGTGGGGTTGAATAAGACGGAAACGGCGGTACTTTGGAAAGAAGGCGAAATGTGGTTCAGGGTACCTGAAACGATTAAGATTAGTTTGAAAAATCGTTTGCCGGAGGGAGTATATGCCAAGGATTTGGCTTTGTGGATAATGGGGATGCTCCGGGAAGAAAATGTCGCCTATAAATCGTTGGAGTTTCATGGAGAGGGGGTGCCTGCCTTGTCTATCGCCGACCGGATGACCCTGGCTAATGTTACTGCTGAGATGGGGTTGAAGAGCGCAGCTTTCCCGCCTGACGATAAGTTGGCGGATTATTTCGGTGATTATGCCGTACAGGGTGTTTGGGCGGATCGGGATGCTATGTATTACAAGGAATTCGAAGTCGATTTGGCGCAGGTGATTCCGTTGGTGATGGAAGTCGGAGAAATAAACGAGATAAAAGCACCTGGAGAATGGGGTAGGCTGGAAATTCAGCAGGGATTGAT